>Ga0210003_1000834_pt1 | contig 27817 bp, 21 predicted proteins | sample LantaG_FD_182804 | JGI IMG/M metagenome (GOLD analysis project Ga0210003, IMG submission 182804) | Deep subsurface microbial communities from Baltic Sea to uncover new lineages of life (NeLLi) - Landsort_02402 metaG (SPAdes) (version 2) | ecosystem: Environmental > Aquatic > Marine > Oceanic >... | reverse complement strand
TCTTGGAGCAAGGAGGGGGAGGGGGAGGGGGAGGCGGGGCTGTTGAGGCGTCGTCGTCGCCGTCGGAGCGTGCTTTCTCCTTCTCCTCTCCGCCGCTCTCCTCTTCCTTTTCCTCTTTCTCCTTCTCCTTCTCCTCGTTCGCCTCCTCCTCGTCCAGAGCCCACGCCGGGACCTCCACGGCGCACCGCGCCGCGTGCCACCTCCACAGCCCGCGCTCGGGCTTGAGCGAGAACACGAAGCTCTCACCGTTGCCGAAGTAGCGCGGCCTAGGGGGCCCCCACGGCTCGGACGCGAAGCAGCCAAAGACGGCGCCGCCGCGGTCGCGCACGAGTAGGACCGAGGGCCCGCCGGCGCCCGTGCCCACGCTGCTGCTGCTGTTTGTGGTTGAATTTGCTCCTGCTGCTCCTGATGATGGAGGCCTCTGTGGCTGCGGCGAATACGAAGAGGCTCCCTGGAGAGAAGAGCACGAAGCATAGGAGGAAGGAGCAGCAACAGAAGAAGACAAATCTCCTCCTCCCCTCGCTCCCGGGAACACCGGCCCGCCCCCTGTCCCTGCCGCCGCCGCGGCCGCGGCCCTGTACAGCGTCGACAGCGACGTCCCGTCCCTCGCCGTCGAGTAGGCCAGGCGCCACCCGCAGAAGCGGAGCCTGGCGGGGAGGCCGACCGCGGCGAGCGCCGCGGCGTCGGCCGGGCTCAGCAGCGGTGAGCCCGCCGCGTCTGACATCGGCGGCGCGTCCTCGGCAGGGAAGACCGGGAGCGGGGTCGGGGGCACGTAGCGCGGCGGCGGAGGCGGCGGGGGAGGAGATGGTGAAGGAGACGGAGACCGAGAAGAGGAGGAGCGCGAGGAGTCGGAGGAGCGGGAAGCGGAGGAGCGGGCTTCTCGTTCTTCTCGTTCTTCCTCTTCTTCCTCGCTGCCGTCTCGACCTCTTCGCTCTCCTCCTCCACCGCCGCCAAACCCAAACCAGCCAAAGCCCGAGGCTCCTCGCCTCGCGTCGTCCCGCGGCTGCAGCTCCGGAGAGGCGGCGGTGGCGTCTTCTTCTTCTTCCTCTTCTTCTTCGTTATCTTCGTCGCCGGGCTCGCGGTACATGGCCTGCTCATGCGGGGCAGCGGCCCCTTCGGCGACACCGGCACCACCGCCGCGACGACGAGGAACAAGAACGCCGTCGTCGTCGCCGTTTTCATCATCTCCAACTCCATCGTCTTCGTCCTCGAATTCGTCGCCTTCCTCCTCCGGGACCGCGTCATAATACGAGCTCAGGCTCGCGTCGGACTTGGAGCCTCTCACTCGCGGAGGCGGGGAGGTTCTCTGCTGCTCCTTGCCCTCCCTGCGTCGCCTCCTCCTCCTCCGTGTGGCGATGCCTCCTCGCTCTTCCGTCATCGTCGTCGCCGCTGTCGATCGAGGACCGATGCCTTCGTCGTCGGAAGAGTCGACGGCCACCATCCTCCCCACGGCGGCCGCCAGGGACTCTGCCGCTCCCATCAGGGCCCTTCGCGCGGCCTCCAGGTCCATCTCGGAGCGCGGCGGCCTCGAGGTGCAAGGAAATCGAGTGGGAAAAGGAGGAAAAGCGAGAAAAGGAGGTGCGCCTTTTTTTTGAAAAAAAAATGTGTCTTTTTTTTCTTTTTCGGTTGTTGGGATTTTTTCCTTTCTATCTCTCTCTTTTTACACACCGAACTAAGAGAAAAAGAACACAGAAACAGAAAGCGTTGTGCGCGCTCGCGCGTGCGTGCATGCGTGCGTGCATGAAATGGCAGCAGCAGCAACAGCCACAGCAGCAGGAACAACAACAACAGCAGAGAAAAAACAGGCAGAGCAGTTTGTGAACCGGATTTTGAACCTGAAACTGAAAAGAAAAAAGGGGACGTTAAAAAAGAAGATTTTTTGGGGTTTTTTTTGTTACGCCGCCACCATCGCCGCAGCAAGAGCTCTTCCTCAAACCCGCAAAGGAACAGGGGCAGAAGAGTAATAGTTCTGGAACAAAGTGCGAGGGAATTGGGGAGATCAGTGCGAAATGAAAATGAAGAAAAAGAAACTAGGTGAAGAAGCGTCGGGGGGAGCTCTCAAGCTTTCCCCCCACCGCTTTTCTGGATTTTTGACTGAAAGTGTAGTAGTAGAAGAAGGAAGAGCTGAAGAAGAAGAAACCGAAGAAGAAGAAGAAACCGAAAAAGAAGAAGAAACCGAAAAAGAAGAAGATACGGTTTTTGTTTGTTTGATGGTTGTTGTTTTCGAAAAAAGGAAAAGAGCAAAAGAGGGAGCGAAAGAGAGAGAAAGCGCGGGTCTCTCTCTTCTTCATTCTCTCTCAGGCGACGCCGCCGCCGCCGCCGCCATTCGCAGCAGCGGCCTCCAGCTCGGCGGGAAGCGGCGCGCCGACCCTCCTCATGAGGTAGGCGAAGGCGCTGGCCGCGGCCCCGGAGAGCGGGCGAGGGGGATGAGAAGGAGGAGGTGTTGTTGTTGCTGCTGCTGCTGCTGCTGCTGCTGCTCCTTGGGCGTCGTTGGCGGCGGCAGCATTGGAGGCAGCAGCGGAGGGAACCGCGCTCGCCGCGGCGACAAACACCTCGTAGGCCCTCGAGAGCGCCTCTGCAGCGGCAGCGGTAGAAGAGGAAGAAGAGGGCGGAGGAGGACAAGCTGCTGCGCCTCCACCTTTCGCCATCGCCGCAGTTGTCGTCGCCGTTGTTGCCGCCGCCGCTGTCGTCTCCGCCACGCGGGCCAGCGCCAGGTGCGCCTTGCCCGCCAGCGGGTGCGAGGCCCCGAGCGAGCGCTCGACCGCGGCAACCTCGGCCTGCAGCGCGGCGAGGAGGTGGGGGGTGGTGGGAGGGAGAGGAGGAGGAGGAGGAGGGCGCGCCTCTTTCTCCTCTTCCTCTTCGTCGTCCTCGTCTTCCGACTCGTCGTCGTCGTCCTTCCTCGTTGAAGCCGCCGCTGCTGCTGCCGCTGCTGCAGCAGCGTTCGCAGCGGCAGCGGCTTTCCTGGCAGCAGCGGGCGTCGCAGAGGAGGACCTCGAGCGCGAGCGGGAAGCCGCGCCGCCGGCACCGCCAGCGCCACTGCCGCTGCCAAGCCCCGTCGCGGTCTTATTGCCTCGAGCTCCACCCCCGGCGAGGCCGGCGCGCCTGACGCCCAGGCCCGAGCCGGCGCCGAGCCCCAGCCCCAGCCCTCCGCGAGGGGGAGCGACCGTCGCCGCGATGCCTCCGTTGCGGCTAACACCACCAGAACCAGAACCACCACCACCGCCGGAGAAGACCCCTCCGGCGGCGAGGAGGTCCGCGGCGACGCGGGCGGAGAGGCCGAGCGCTGAGAGACCTCCTCCTCCTGCTGCTCCTGTTCCTGCAGCAGCAGGAGCAGCAGCAGGGGTCGCCGCCACCGATTCGAGTCCCGAAGCCGCAGCCGCGGAGCCGGAGTGGCGCTGCTGCTGCTGCCGCTGCTGCTGCTGCTGCTGCCGCTGCTGCTGCTGCTGCTGCTGCTGCTGCTGCCGCTGCTGCTGCTGCTGCTGCTGCTGCTGCTGCACGAACAGCGGCTGCGGCGCCGGCGGTGGCAGCGACGACGGGGAGCCCGCCCGCGAGCCGGCCCAGTTGGGGACGACCGCAACTGCCGCCGCAACTGCCGCCGCAACTGCCGCCGCCGCCGCGGAGGAGGAGGAGGGGTGCAGGGGTCCGCCGCCGACGCCGTTGGCGCGAGGCGGCACCGGCGCCGAGGGCCCGCGCGGCGGCTTTTGCGCCGAGCCAGGCCCGGGCGAGCGCGGCGTTGCCGTCGCCGTCGTCGTCGTCGCCGTCGTCGCGTTCGCGAACTGCTGAGCTCCTCCTCCTCCTCCTCCTCCTCCTCCTCCTCCTCCTCCTCCGTCGTCGTCGTCGGGCGAGCGGCGGAGCTCCTCGGCGGCGTTGAGCAGCATCATCAGCGAGGTCGGGCCTCCTGTTGTTGCCGCTGCCGTCGGTGCCGTTGCCGTCGCGGCGTTGTTGATGGTGTCGTTCTCCCCGCTCGTTCCGGCCGCCGCTGCATCCGCAGTAGCAGCAGCAGCAGCAGCAGCTGCAGCAACGACAGAAGAAGAGGCGACGCGCAAGGCCGGCGAGGCAGGAGAAGAGACGCCGCCGGACGCTGCCGCCGCAGTCATCGCGGCAGCCTCGGCCCGGGACGCGGCGGCGGCTGCGGCCGCGGCGGCCGAGACCGCAGATCGCGCGCGCCGGCCCGCGGCGGTCGTCGGCCTCGACGCCGCCGACGAGCCCCCCCCTCCTCCTCCTCCTCCCATCAGAGCCTCGGCCCCGGCAGCAGCGCCCCCGTGCCTGCCGTCGGAGCCGCCCCCGGACTCGGCGGCGCGGGCCACGGCAGCGGAGGACCTCGCTCGGGACGCCGCGCGGGAGCCTCCACCGTTGGCCGAAAGCGTCGCGCGCCCTCCCGCTCCTCCTCCGACGCCTCCGCCTCCACCTCCGCCTGCCGTCGCAGCGTTGGCCGCGGCAGCAGCAGCGGCAGCGGCCGCAGCAGCCACGGCGGCATCGGAGGCCGCGATTATCCCTTCCAGCTCGCCGCCACTGCCATTACCCTGCTCCTCCCACTCGCGAAGCCCAAACAGCCCCTCGCGAGGCCGCACGAAGACCGAAGACCGTTCCTTGCGCTTGACGTCGGTGTACAGCGCCGACGCCATCGTGGCCTCCGGGGTCTTGCCCGTGGCCGAGACGAAGCCCGCCGCCAGCGCGGCGCGAGCGATGTCCCCCGTCGACATCAGGCGGCGCTCGGCGCGGAGCACGAGCACGGCAGCGGACTTGAAGACGCCGCCGGCGCCAGCGGGGGGAGGTGGTGGTGGCTGTTGCTGTTGTTGCTGTTGTTGTTGTTGTTGTTGTTGGCGGGCGGAGCCGCTTGCTGCTCCCGTTGCTCCCGTTGCTGCTGCTCCTGTTCCTCCTCCTCCGCTTCGCGCGGCCGCGGTGGAAGGGCGGGTGCGGGACGGAGGCGTGACGACGCCGGGAGGAGGCGCGGCGGAGGGAAGCAATGGCGGCGCCGGCGCCGGAGCAGCAGCGGCAGCGGTGGCGACGGCCCTGGCCGCGACCGCCGCGGGCCCGGCGACGCCGAGCGCGACGGCCGCGGCCGCAGCGAGCGACGCCGTGCCGGCGCTCCGGCCGGCGGCGGCAAAGGCGGCGGCGGCAGAGGCTCCCGCGCGGCCGCGGCTCGCGCCCCGAGGCCCGCAAGAGCCGCTCGCCGCTCGCCTCCTCGTCGTCGTCGAGGTAGGAGCAGCGATCGCGGCAGTCGCAGCAGCGGGCGAGGGCGAGCGGCGCATCGAGAGAGAAGGGGAAGGAAGAGGGATAGCAGGGACAGCGGCAGCAGCGGGGACAGCTGCGCCTGCCGCGTCTGTCGCCGCTCCTCCGACTGCCGCTGCTGCTGCTGCTGCCGTCGCTGCTGCCGCTGCTCCTGCTGCCTCGTCATCGGCCCACAGCCTGGGCCTGACGACCCGCCCCGACCGCGACTGCGTAACCGTCGAGGGCGTGGAGGCCGGCGCGGCGGCGTTGGAGGCGGGGACGGAGGCGGCAGGGAGGGCGGAGGGCGTCGTCATCGTCGTGGTGGTGGTCGTCGTCGCTGCTGCCACCATCGCCGTTCCGGCTCGAGGTGGCAGCCTCGCCCCCCCGAGGCCCGCAAGTCCGTTGGCAGTCGTTGTTGCCGCTGCCGCTGCTGCTGCTGTTCCTCCACCTCCACATCCTCCTGCTCGTGCTCCCCCCGCGGCAATCGCCATCGAGCCGACACCGGGCGTCGCGGGCGTCGTCGCGCCGGCTGCCGCCGCTGGAGCGGCCGGGGCCGATGGGCCTGATCCCGTCGCTGCAATCGCAGCAACATCTCCTTGTTCGATCGCCGGCATCTCGCCGTCGTCGCCGCCGGCGGGCGGCGCCGGCCTCTTCCTGCCCGAAGACGAGGACGAGTTGGCCCTCCTGACGGCCCCGAGCACGCCGTCAAGCATTTTTTTTATCTTTTTTTTATCTGACTAGCATGGAATTTGGTTTCGAACAGGGAGGTAGAAGGGGGATGGGGGGGAGGCGTAAGGAGCCGCGATGAGATTTGCTTTCTCTAAGAAAAAAAACACTCGCTATCCCTTTGAGATGGATGGCGCGCCTGATCCCTTGAAACGCCCCGACGCGTCGTCTCCAACGCAACACCTCTCCCTTACTTTCCGATTACGAGGCAGACAACAAGCGAAACCATCTCGGTGGAGGCATTTTCGAAAAACACGCGCGAAATCGACCGCATCACGGCGCGAGAAAAAGAAAAAATCTCTCTCGAAAGAAAATTCAAGAGACATGCCGGACGAGCAAAAGACGGAAGAAAAAACGAGGGGCGTCGTTTGTCTCTCTTTTCGATTCACGCACCTACTTTCTCTCCCCTCTGGAGAGACGTCCCCCCCGTCTCTGAGACAAGGAGAACGCTCCACTGACGCCTCTGAACGGAAAAGGGGGATGATAAAAGACACAGGCAGGAGCTGGAAAGGGGTGGGAGGGGAGAACTAGTTCTCCTGATTGAAAAAAAAAAACGCCGCCTCGAAAACGAATTCTGGGCTTTGAGGTGGCTCGTCGTTGCTCGGCGTCCGACTCGGGAGCTTTTTGCCTTGCCTAGCAGAGAAATTTTTCACTTTCCTCGCTTCTGAGAATCTCTCTCTCTCTCTCTCTCTCTCTCTCTCGTCTCTAGCTCGCTCGTTAGCTGGCGCCGCGTGCCTGTCTCTTCTTTCGCTCGTTCCGCAATTGCGAGCAGGTACGTCTCTCCTTTCCTCTCTGTTTCTCGCTTTCTCTGTCTGCCTGCGCAGGCGCCGCCTGCCCCCGAGCAAGAAAGAGGACGAGCAAGAAAAAGCAATCTCGCCTTCCGTGTTTTCGTCATCGTCGCCGTCGACGACAAAAAAAGAAAAAAACTTCCTCCGTCCCTCGCCTTCCCCGTCCTCCGCCTTTTCTTCTCCACCGCCACCGACCACGCGGGCCTCGAGCTCACGCTTGGGCGCATCATAATCTCCAGTGAAAGCGAGAGAAAGAGCACGGGAACGAGGCAAAAAAGGGGGCGCCATTTCGGGGAAGAAAACAAGGGGAAAAAACGCCCGGCTTCTCTTCTTCTTCTTCTTCTTCTTCTTCCGTCTTCATTTTTCACCAACACCTCCTCCTTCAATTCTCTCTCTCTTTTGACGCTGCGCCAAAAAAAAAACAATTGCAATCAAAAACACACACATACACAGGCGAGCTTTCTCTCAAGAGCACACGCGTTCGAAGAGAGAAGAAAGAGAAAGAGGAGGGCGCCGAGAGAGAGGACTTGAGTGAGCTGCTTCAGCGATTGCGGGGTCTTTCTCTCTAGCCTTTTTTTTCCCTTTCCTTTCCTTCTTTTTTTAGGAAAAGAGGGTGGGGGGGAAGCTCCGAAATGGCCGACCGGGACTTGACCGAGGACGACGTGTGGGGCGACCTCCACGGCGACGGCGACGCTGCGAGGAAAGGGGAAATCGAAGGAGAAGAAGAGGCCGGGTCGAGTTCATCGAGCGACGACGGCAACGAGGGAGGAGGCCGCCGCGCCCGCCGCGGCAACCGAACCCGAAACAACACCAACAGCAACAACGCCACGTCCCCGAGCCCCGACCCTGACCTCGAGCCCGACCTGGAAGGCGTCGTCAACGCAGCAGCAGCAGCAGCAGCAATGGTGGTGGGCTCCGGGACTGCCCTGCCGATCATCATCGGGTCCTCGGAGGACAACGACGGCGACGGAGAGGAGGAGGAGGAAGGCGCGGGGCGGTGGCGGCTGCAGCAGCAGCAGCAAGCCCTCCGCGGCAACGGCAACGGCGCTCCTCCCTCCTCCTCCTCCTCCTCCTTCGCCATGGCCCAGCGCCGCTTCCTGCCGTCGGCGTCCCTGCCGGCGAGGGGGGGCTCCGCGGCGCTGATGGGCACCAGCCTGCCCATCGCGATCCCGGCGCAGCTGCGGGCTGCCGCCGCCGCCGCCGCCGCCGCCGCCGCCGCCGCCGCCGCTGGTGGTGGTGGAGCGACGACGAGAACAGGAGCAACAACGACGATGACGACGGATACCGCTGCTGGTACGACCGCAGCCGCGGTCCCCGTCCCGGAGGGAACGGGGGCGGCCTCCTCCTCGCCGCCGCTCGTCCGCGTTGGCGCCGCGACGTTCGTGCCGCCGCACCTGCTCGACCGCGAGCCCGCGTCGCTGGCGTCGCTGCTCGCCGGGGGTGCCGGGGACGTGGGAGGGGCCGACGGAGGCATCGGTGCACCGGGAGCAGCTGACGGGACAGCAGCAGCGGCAGCAGCTGTGGCGGCCTCGCTGTCGTCGTCGCTGGCGGGCGGCAGCGGCGCGGCCGGGGGCACCTCCCCGGCGGCGACGCTCAAGCGGGAGCGGCTGCTGCAGCGCAACGCTATCCTTCGCAGGACCGGGTTCCTCGAGCCCGTCAGGGGGGGAGGAGGAGGAGCAGCAGGAGGAGGAGGGGCTGGCGTCAACGGCAACGGGAACGGGAACGCTGGTGTTGCGGGCGCGGCCTCGGTCTTTGACTGCCTGCGGCCCGACGACGCCGACGACGCCGCCACCGCTGCTGCCGCCGCCGCGAATGCTGCTGCTGCCGGGAACGACATGCGCGTGCTCGGGAGGTCGCTCTCTGCCGGGGCTGCTGCTGCCACCGCGGCTGCTGCTGCTGCCGGCGCGGCTGCTGCTGCCGCTGCTGCTGCGACCTCTGCCGCGACAACAACAACTCCCGACGACGGCGGTGGCGACAATAGCAACAACGACAAAAACGACGATAGCGAGCCCTCTGACCCGCGACGCAACCCGCCCTCTGCGATCTGGCGCGTCCCGGCGAGGCCCTCGGCGCTCTCCGCGGCGCTGGGGAACACTCCCCCCGTCGCCGCCGACGTCGGCGGGTGATAATGATTTTTAACAAAACACGAAAAAAGAATGAAAGAAACGAATGAATGAAAATTGAAAAAAAGAGAGAGGAAAAAAAAACTAGTTTCGCTTTCTTTGAAAAGCCCCCCTCCTCCTGAAGTACTGCCACCCTTCCTCCGCGCACACGCACACAATTGCCGATGCTGGCGCACATGCCTCCCCACTGCTACTGCTGCTACTACTACCACAGCCCCTCCCCGAACTCCGAAGAAGAAGAAAAAAACGTGTAGAACCTGTTGTTCTCTCTTTCTTTTCCCCTTGAATTTTTTTTCTTCTTCTTCTTCTTCTTCTGTTCTCTCTCTCACTTTTTTTCTTCTCGGAAATGCCCCGCTGATTCTTTCTTCATCTAGTTTCTCTCTGTCTCTCTCTCTCTGTCTCTTTTTTCCGCACGCCACATGTCCTCCGCCCAGCCGCAGGGCGACGTCCCCGCCGACGCCAATGAAAGTGAGTGGCAGGCCGAGAAGGAAGAGGAAAAGAGAAAGAAAAAGAGAAAGAAAGATGCTCGCTGTCGATCGATCAATCGTTCGAGATCGAAATGTCGTCGACAAAAACTAAGACCTCTCTCTTGTTGACCTCAACAACAACAACAACAAAAACAGGCTGCCCCGGCACCAACGCCGCGGAGGCCGGCAAGGGCTCGACCTGTGCCGGCTGCCCCAACGCGCCCGTCTGCGCCGCCGCAGGAGCAGGGGCAGAAAAAACAACAACAACAACGCCGACAGTCGACCCGGACGTCGCCGCCATCGCGGCCCGCCTCTCCGGAGTCAGGCACAAGGTGCTGGTCCTCTCGGGCAAGGGAGGCGTCGGCAAGTCGACCGTCGCGGCGCAGCTGGCCCATTCCCTGGCCGCGAGGGGCAAAGAGGTCGGCCTTCTCGACGTCGACCTCTGTGGCCCCTCTGCGCCTCGGATGCTGGGCGCGGGGGGCCGAGACGTCCACTCGAGCGGCAGCGGCTGGAGCCCAGTGCACGTCTCCGACAACCTCAGCGTGATGTCTATCGGGTTCCTGCTGCCGAGGGACGACGACGCCGTGATCTGGAGGGGACCGAGGAAGAACGCGCTGATCAAGCAGTTCCTGAGGGACGTGGACTGGAGGGGGAGCGGTGGTGGAGGTGGGAGTGGAGGTGGAGGTGGTGGGGTCGTTGGGGATGGCGTCGTTGGAGGAGGAGAAGAAGGAGCGGCAGCAGCAAACGGAAACGGCACTTCTTCTTCTTCTTCCCAACAGCACACCCTCGACGTCCTCATCATCGACGCCCCGCCAGGAACCTCCGACGAGCACATCTCGCTCGCGCAGCTGCTGGGCGCCTCGGCCCCGGCGGACGGGGCCGTGATCGTGACGACGCCGCAAGAGGTGGCGCTGGCAGACGTGAGGAAGGAGATCTCGTTCTGCGTGAAGGTGGGCCTGCCGCTGCTCGGGGTGGTGGAGAACATGGCCGGGCTGGTGTCGGGCGTCGAGGGGGCGAGGTTTATGCTGCGGAAGAGGGGGAACGGAGGAGGAGGAAAGGAGGAGGAGGAAGGAGACGAAGACGTCACCGATCGAGCGCGCGCGGCGCTCGAGAAAGAGTTCGGCTCTCTTTCCTCCTCTTCCTCCTCTCTTTCCTCTCTTTCTCTCTCCCTGCCGCTGTTCCACGCGGCCCCGGACGCCCCCGACGGCACCCGCGGGGGAGGCGAGACGCTCGCCAGGGCGGCGGGCACGCGCTTCCTTGGCAGGATCCCCGCTGACGCCGGGCTCAGCCGCGCCTCGGAGGAGGGCAGGGCCGCCGGAGCAGGGGACGCGCCGTTCGCCGCGGAGGCGCTGGAGAGGGTGGTCGACGCGGTGTGGGCTGCGCTCGGGGAGAAGTAGAAAAGGAGGGAGTAAAGGGAGAGGAGGGAGAGGAGGGAGTTTTTCGGACTTTGCTTCTGTTAAAAAAGAAGCGTTTTTTTTTTCTCTCTTTCATTCTTCGACGACGGAAGAAGCGTCGCTGCTTCTCTTCTTCTTCTCTCTTTCTCTTTCTTGAACAACTCACTTGCCTTCTTCTGCGCTTCTTCCCAAACATTGCGATGTCCGCGCCGGCCCATAACGAGCTGGCCTCGCGCATGATGGCCCTGGAGGCGGAGAACAAGGAGCTGCGGGCGCAGGTAAAGCGAAAGAGAGAAAGAGAGAGAGAACGGAATCGATCGATGCGGTTCTTTTTTCTTTTTTTTGATGCTCCACGTCCATCGCCACCTTCATCATCCCTTCCACCTCGTCCTGCCTCGCCCGACGGCCTCCGGGGCACGTTCTCTCGATGATCTCCTCCTCTGCGGTTGCACAGAGAGGCAGAGAGAGATTTATGGGAGACGGAGCGATGAGGATGCACGAGCGACAAAAGACGTCGCTAGCGCTCTCGCTCTCTTTCGTGGCTCTCAACCGCTGCTCACAACCTCTCTCTCTCTCTCTCTCTCTCTCTCTTCCTTCCTTCTTCTTCCCCTTCTTCCCAGGTCCTGGCCTCGCAGCACGCCCCGCCGATCAAGGCCGGGCTCCTCTACAAGCACAGGCCCAGGGCCAGGCTGCTCTCGGCAGAGTGGGAGCCCAGGTACGTCACGGTGACGCCCGGGGTGGTGGTCGGAAGCGGAAGTGGAGGAGGAAACGGAGGTGGCAGCTTGCCGACCTCGCCGTCGTCCTCTTCCGCTCTCCCGACGACGACCTCCGCGGGCTTCCTCGCCTACTGGCGCCACGCCGACGACGCCGCGGCCAGCGCGCCCCTCGGCCGCCTCGACCTCACGGGCTGCCACGTCGTCGTCGAGCCCTCGACGCAGCGCAGGCTGCACCCCGTCGCGGTCGTCGCGGCCGACGGAGGGTACTTTGAGTCGGCGGCGGCCGACTTTGCTGCCTCGACTTCCTCTTCTTCTTCGACTTCTTCCCAGCAGCAGCAGCTCCTCAGGCTGCAGCCGCTGATCAGGTTCGCGGCGACGGACGCCGCCAACGCCGCGGCGTGGGCAGCAGCGTTCGTCGAGGCTGGGTGCGTCAGGGGCCCTCCGCCGCCGCTCCCAGCTACTGCCTCCGCGGCGATGGCAAACGCCAACGCCCCCGCCCGCGCCTGCTCCACTGACGGAGGGGAAAGCCCTCGCGGTGGCGGAGGCGATCGTCCTTCCAACGACGGCTCCGCCGGCACTACTGCCGCCGCCGCTACCACCGCCCCGGCCTCGCCGGCCTCGGCCGCGGCGGCGAGGGCCGGCGCCGCGGCCGCGGCGCTCGGCGCCTTCTTCCAGCAGCAGCGGCAGCGGCAGCAGTACCGGAGGACGCAGTCCGCGGTCGACTACACCAGCGACTCCGGGGCGTCGGACGCCTCGGCCGGAGGGAGGGGCGGGAGCGGCGGCGGCGGCAGCGGAGACGGAACTTTAGGGGCAGGAGCAGCAGCAGGAGGAGCAGGAACAGGAGGTGGTGGGAGGAGGCCGCCCGTCGTCGTCACGACCGCCGGCATGAGCTCCGAGGACGCCGCCGCGGCCATGCGAGGCGCCCGCGCCGCCGCCATGGGGGGCGGCTACCACCAGCAGCAACAGAAGCAGCATCCACCGCAGCAGAAAAAGAAGGCCTACGACGACTCGCCCTCGGCCGTCGTCCACGCCAACCCGAGGCAGAGCGTGCTCTCGGTGCGCTCGCTGGTCCGGGGGGACAACTCCGGGCTGAGGAACCTGATGACAATCATCGTGGTACTGGCCAACTTCAGGCTGGTGCTCGAGAACCTGATCAAGTACGGGGTGCTGGTGTCGCCCGTGATGTGGGCGAGGGTGCTCTACCCTGGCAGTGAGTAATTGAGGTTTTTTTTTCGATTTCTTTTTCTTTCAACCCCCGCTCTCCGACACTTACGAAAAACCCTTTCCCTTTCTCTTTCTCTTCCTCTCTCTCCCCTACTCCTCACCATCTCAGCCGACCTCTACATGTGCGCCTGCTGGCCCTGGATGGGCCTCTGCCTCGCCGCTCCTCTGCTGGTAGAAAAATGGGCAGCGAGGCGCGTGCTGGGAGGGGCAGAGAGGAGGCCGCCCTTCGCCGCCGTGCTTTCCGCGGCCAGGGCAGCGAGGCTCGCCGCGGCGGCTGCGGCTGCCAAGCGCGAGAGCGGAGGCGGGCAAGCGGGCTCTTCTTCGGCCTCTGCTTCTGCCTCTGCTTCTGCCTCTGCTTCTGCCTCTGCTTCTGCCTCTACCGCACCTGCCTCTCCCCGCTTCCCTGCCGTGGAGGCTGCCCGCGCCGCCGCCTCTGCCCCTCCGCGCCCCGTCGACCTCCGCAGGGCCCAGAGGATGGCAGCCACCGCCACCGACTTCTGGGCCGGGATGGGCCACGCGCTCGCGGCCACCGCGGCCGTCGCCGTCCCCTGCTGCGTGGTCTGGGCCCGGGGCCCGACGCTGGCGAGCCCGGTCCCGGGCTTTGTGCTGGTGCTCTGCTCGATCGTGGCCGGCATGAAGGTGGCCTCCTTCGGGCACTGCTGCGCGGACCTGAGGGGAAGGGCGAGGGAGGCGGCGAGGAGGGAGCAGAGGTCGAGGGCCGCGGCGAGGGGGGGCGCGGGAGGGGGGAGGGGCGTGGGAGGAGGAGGGAGCGGAAGGCTTCTTCGCGACGTTTCCGACGAGTATGACCTCGACGACGACTTCGACGGCTCTTCCTCGCAGCAGCAGCAGCAGCAGCTCCTCGCCTCCGCCGCTGGCGCCGCCAGCGAAGACGGCGGAGGAGGAGGCGCCGCCCCGGGCACCCCGGGCAGAGCCAACGACCCGCAGAGGCTCTCCGCCGGAGGGGAAGGGACCACGAGGAGGTCGAGGATCGCCGGCGCTGTTTCTTCTTCCGGCGACGAGCAGGCGAGGACAGTCTTCGCCGCGGCCTCGAGGGCCGCGGCGGCCCGAGCGGCGGCGGCGGCGGGACGAGGCGAGGGCCTCACCCCCGTCCTCACCACCACGGCCGAGCTGAGCGAGGAGGAGGAGCAGGCCGGCACCGCTGTCGAGACCTCGAGAGAGGTGGCGAAGAATTCGGCGTCGAATTCATCGCTCTACCCCTGCTACCCAGACAACCTCACAGCTGGCAACCTGGCCTACTTCGTCGCCGCCCCGACGCTGGTCTACCAGACGGGATACCCGAGGTCCCCGGGCACGCGCGCGTCGACCAGGAGGCTGCTGTGGTGCTCGTTCAAGCTGAGCGTGGCCGCGGCGCTGCAGGCGGTGATCTGGGTGAGCTGAGATTTTTTTTTCGTTTTTTTCGTTTTTTTTCGTTTTTTTTCGTTTTTCTTTTTCTTCGACGAAAAGAAGAAGAAGAAAAAAAACTCACCTTTCTTTCTCTTTCTTCCTCTTCCCCCTTCCTTCTTTCTCTCTCTATCCCCTCTCTTCTCATACATAAAAAACCCCTTCAAACAAAAAACAGGAGCAATACGTCATGCCCACGATCCGGAACTCGGTCGCCGCCGTGCGAGCCCGCTCCGCCGCGGGCGTCGCAGAGCGCGTGCTCAAGCTCGCCTTACCTTCGACCTACTCCTGGGCGGTGATGTTCGTCACGCTCTTCGACTGCTACCTGACGCTGCTCGCCGAGGCCACGAGATTCGCTGACCGGGCCTTCTTCGCCGACTGGTGGAACGCGAGGACCGTGGGACAGTACTGGAGGACGTGGAACTTGCCGGTCCACCGCTTCCTGCTCCGTCACGTGTTCAACCCTCTGAGGCGCAGGGGATTCGGAAGGATCCAGGCGATGACGATGGTGTTTGGGGTCTCCGCGGTGCTCCACGAGCTGGCCGTGGCCGTGCCCTTGCACATCTTCAGGCCTCCCTGGAGGCTGTACGCGTTCTGGGGCGTGCTGCTGCAGGTGCCGCTGGTGCTGCTGACGGAGCCCCTGGCGGCGAGCGGGGCAGGGAATTACGTTTTCTGGATCAGCTTCTGCGCCGTGGGGCAACCGATCGGGATGATCATGTACTTCTGCGACTGGGTTTCGGCTCAGGAGAAGAAGTAAAAGAAGGCGAATGGGGGAGAAGAAGCGCAGGAGGGCAAGAAGCAGCGTGTTGACTTTTTCCGAAGTTTTTTTTTTCTTTCGACTTGCAATAAAAATCAAAAGGGGCAAAAAAAAACTTTTTATCTTTTTTCTTTTCTTCCTCCTCTTCTCCGATTCTGCCAACGAGATGCTGGCAATGAAGCCAGCGGTGGCGTCGACGATAAAGATGACGACGTGCTCTTCGTCGTCGTCGTCGTCGTCGTCGTCGAGGCTGATTCCTCGCGCGAGAGCTGCTCCATCATCAGCGTCGATCTCGAGATCGTCGCTCGCGTCGCCATCATCATCCCCCTCCCAACAACTCAGCCACCAGCGCCGCCGCGCCCCCGTCGTCGTCGCTCGCGCATCGTCCACGGCTTCCACCTCCTCGCTCGCAGTCGGCGCCAGTGCGGAAGTGCACGGTGAGGGGGCAATTGAGAGGGGCACAACGGATAAAGAAGTGCAAAAGGGGGGGGGGAAAGCTCGATTCTTGTTGTTTTTTTTGCCTCTCTCTCTCAACCTCTTCTCTCTCTCTCGTTCTCCCTCTCCCTCCCCCCCAACGCAGACGCCATCTCCACCCTCAAGCGCGCGGCCCGCCGCGCCTGGGCCGTCCCGGCCTCCCAGACCCTCGCCGCCATCCTCGTCCTCGAAAAGGCCAAGCTCATCCGCGGAGAAGAAGGGGAAAACGACTCGTGGCTCGAGGCGCTCGCCGGCGGCAGGGACGGCCGGCGCTGGCGGCTGATGTTTACTTCGGGCACCGACCAGGTGCGGAAGGCCCTCTCCGGCGAAGACGACAAGGCGGGAGGCGTCTACATCCCCATCACGGCCGTGCAGCGGTGGAGGCTTGAGGGAGGGAAGGTGATCGAGAACGGGATCTACTTGGGCTTCCTGGGCGCGCTCGTGTTCAGGGGGGCGTGGGAGTCCAAGGGCAGGAGGCTGTCCTTCGACTTCGACTATGTGCGGATCCGCGTGGGCCCCTGGTCGAAGGAGTTCGCCTTAAAGGGCAGCAGCAGCACAAAGAAGGCGGGGGACGGGAACGAGAACGAGAACAACGACAACAAGAAGAACAAAAAGCCGCCCCCGGGCCCCTTCTTCCTGTTTGCGTACGCTGACGACGACATCTGCGTCGCACGCGGCAGGGGAGGCGGGGTGGCGATGTGGGCAAGGGCCTCCGGGGACTGGCAGGTCAAGGCCGGGATCGACGCCTGAGGAGGGAGGGGGAAAGTTTTCTTTTTGTGCGTGTAGAAGGAGAAAGAGAGAAGAAGAGTGACTGAGGAGTAGATTTTTTTTTGGAAAAAGAGGAGGAGGAGGTCGAAAAAACGAAAAAACGAAAGGAAAAAAAACACAAAACCGATTCGAAGGCCGAGCGGCTGAGCGGCGAGCGAGGCATTCGCTTTTCTCTTCTTCTTCTTCTTTCTTTCCCCATGTCCAACCAGTTCGCGGGCCTCTCATCGCTCCGCGCCGCCGAGCGCAGGGCCCAGCCCGTGAGCGAGAGCTCCAGGGCGATGGCGGCCTACCTGTCCAAGTACACGGAAGGTGAAGAAGAGAAGAGAAGAGAGAGAGATGGAGACGGAGCGGCGACGGCGACGGCGCTTTCGACCTCAAAACAACACTCACACCCACTTTTTCTTCCCCTCCCCCCCCATTTTTCAACTCCACCAGGCGGCGACAACGACGGCAACGCCGCCCCAGGCGGAGACTACGCCCCTGACAATCCCAAAAAGGACAAGAAGAAGAAGAAGAAAAAGAAGGACAAGAAGAAGAACAAAGAGGGAGGAGCTCTGGGCGTGACGGTCGTCGACGACGACGACGCTTTCGGGGGAGGAGGAGGAGGCCCTTCTGCTTCTTCCTCCTCCGACGAAGACGAAGAAGCAGGGGCTCTGCAGCCGATGGTGGCGAACCCGGAAGAAGCCGCGGCGCTGGCAGCGAGGGCGGCGAGGCAGCGGGCCGGGACGCACCTCTCGGGGTGGGAGGAGGTCGAACAAGGAGGAGAAACGGAAAAGGGAAAGGGAAAAGGTGAAGAGGACGAAAGAGAAGAAGAAGCTCCTGCCGATTCTTCCCCGCCGCGAAGGAGGAGGGGGAGGAGCCCCTCGAGGGACCTCTCTCCTCCGCGGCGGGCAGGAGGAGCAGCAGCAGCAGGAGAAGAGGCGAGCGACGACGGCGGCGGCGGCAGCGACCTCTCGCCGCCGAGGAGAGCAGCCGCTTCCCCTTTCGCTTCCGCCTCCCCTCCTCGGGGCGACCTCTCCCCTCCTCGGCGGAGGCGAGGAGAAGGAGACAGGAGCGCTTCTACCTCCCCTCCTCGGGGCGACCTCTCCCCTCCTCGGCGAAAGAGGGGCGCTTCTGCTTCCGACGACGATGACGAAAAAGAAGGAAAAGAAAAACCCGGCGCCCTCCCTCCATCCTCCTCCTCGCCCCCGCGCCGCCGCCAGCGAATGGCCGACGGCTCCCTGGCAGGCATGGTCTCTGCCGCCGACCTCGCCAGGGAGCTCGCGGCCAAGCGCGAGGCCGAGGCGAGGAGGTTTGAGGAGCTCGAGAGGAGGGAAGGAGGAGGAAGCGGAGGAGCAGGCAACGCGGCGGCGACGGTCGTCCGCGACCGGGAGACGGGCCGCAAGCTCTCCGCCGCCGAGGTCGCTGCTGCGAAAGGCACTTCCGGCAATAACAACAGCAACAAGCCGGAGACCGTCAGCGTCGCTCCCGAGTGGGGCCGAGGGCTCGCGCAGGCCCGAGCGAGGCAGCAGGCGCGCGCCGCGACGGCCACCGAGGCGGCGCGCCCGTTCGCTCGCCACGAGCTCGACAGCGACACCGACGAGAGGTTGAAAAACGCGCTCCGCGCCGAGGACCCCATGGCTGCCGCCGTCGCCAGGAGGCGCGGACCGGCCCCGCCGCCTCCGCCCGTCATTCCCGTGGAGCTGGCGGACCGCATGCGCGCGATGGGGAGGGCCCCCGTGCCGCAGGAGGTGCCGCCGCACTCGTGGCTGGCTCGCGGCGTCTCGGCCCCTCCTCCCAACCGTTTTGGGCTGAGGCCGGGAAGGCACTGGGACGGCGTGGACAGGTCGAACGGGTTCGAGGCGGAGCTGTTCAAGGCGAGGGCGACCAGGGCGGCGAGGAAGCAGAAGGCCGCGGAGTGGTCGAGGGCTGATATGTAAAAAAAATGAAAATGAAGATTTTGATGAAGCTTGAGAGAAAAAGAGAGCGAGAGAGCGAGAGAGATCAGCTTAAAAAAGACGCACGCGCTTTTCTTTTCCAAATTTGTTCATGACCAGGAAGGGCGAGGATAAGAAATAACAAAAAGCTTCGAAAGAACACAACACTAAGGAACAAGGGGAACACAGGGGGGGGAAAGGGAGAAAAGAGGCAAGTGAAGGGTTGGTGATGACGATGAAGGTTGAAAATTCTATCGCTCGGGCGGCCGCTTCCGCCCTGGCCTCCTCCTCCATCTCCGTTGCCGCTCTTCCTCTCTCCTCCTTTCCGCCGCCGCCGCCGTCGTCGTCATCTTCAAATCACAGCCCAGAAGCAGCGCGCACGACGTCGCCCCTCTCTCTTCCTCTCGTCGTTGTATATCTTTTCTCGGTTCCTTTTCTTTTTCTCCTCCTCCTTTCAAAAAAAAAAAAAAAAAAAAGGCCCCCTTCTTTTCCCTCCTCTTCTTTTAAAACCCGTGGATCTTCAGCGCCGCCTTCTTCACGATCTTGTTGTCCACCAGGAACGCCGAAGCGCTCACGCGCTGGTCCCCCTGCAGCTGGATGATCGAGCCGAGCTCGGCGTCGTCGACGACGGTGCCGTTGCAGCAGAACTCCTTTTTAAAAGCCTTGATGATCTTCTTGTAGTCGAAAGAGCGGTCGAGGCCCTGGATGGTGGTCAGGGACTTGCGGCCGTTGCGCTGCTGGACGCGGATGTGGACATAGTCCTTGGCCGAGGTCGGGGCGGCCCCGCCGGCGGCGGCGCCCTCGGTCGCGGCGGCCTTTTTCTCGGCGTCGGCGGCGTCGGCAAACGCGTCTGAGGATTGTTTTTTTTAAGTGGAGTTTTGGAAGGAAAAAGTTGCGAGTTGATTGGTTTTCGATTTCTTTTTTGGGGGTATGATTCACGGGAGAGGAGGATGGGGCGGTGCTGGCTGGCAGGCTGGCGAGATCGAAGCAGGCGCGATGAGAAGAGAAGAGAAAGAGAGAGAGAGAGAGAGAGAGAGAGAGAGAGAGAGAGAGAGAGAGAGAGAGAGAGAGAGAGAGAGAGAGAGAGAGAGAGGAAAGAGAGGAGGAGGTCGAAGAAGAAGAAGAAACGACAGCGCGGAAACGGAAAGCGGACACGCCCATCACCGTCGCCGCCCTTGCCTACTCCCTCTTTTCTTCTCTTCGCCCCCTGTCTCTCTCTCTCTCCTTCTCCGCTCGCTCGCTCGCTCGCACGCGCAGGCGTGTCTCCTTCAGATGCGCTGCCGCGCGGCGTTGACAAAAGAGCACGGCGCAGAGAGCCTTGCCATGCTTGCGAATCGTTCCTCGAAAAGGCAAAACGACGCCAGCGAACCGACGAGCGAAAGGGGACGAAAAAAAAGCATCTCCAACTTTTTTCTTCTTCGGGGGCCTCTCGTTTTCGCTTCTTCTCCCTTTCCCTCGCGTTCTCCTGCAGCGCAGGCACAGAACACGACTGCTGCTCGACACCCGAGCGAAAAACGGGAGCAAAAGAGCAAGGGACGGCGTGCACGAGCGAGATCTTCCATTTGCTTTTTTTCATTTCTTCTTCTTCTTCTCCTTCGGCGGCAAAAAAGAAAGAAAAGGAAAAAGAGAGCGTGCTGACTCTCGCTCTCGCTGCTTTCTCTCTGCTCCAAATGCGACGGAGGGGAGCGCGCATGTCAACGTACCGAAGCCACCGAGCTGCGGCTGGAGGTCAAGATCGGACATGCACAGGGGGAGGGAGTAGAGAGCGAAGGAGTTTTTCTTTTTTTCGCAGAGGCGATGAAGGAGGAGAGCGAAGGAAAAAACTTGTGAGCAGCTCAGCAGCAAAATGAACTCTATTTTTTTTCACTTTCAAAAAAAAAACTGAGTCTCGCGCTCTCCCTCTTCTCTCTTTCTCTCCAGGGCTCGCGTTCTCTGCTCGCCTCTCCCCGCGTTCTCTGAGAAAGGGAGACGCTCATCTCATCCCTTTGGAAGCGCGAAAGAGAACAAACGTAGCAGCGAGAGAGAGATAGAAAACTCTTTTTGAAGAGAGAGAAAAAGAGCGATCCATCGAGCCATCGATCGAGACGGACAATCATGGTGCGTTCTCCCTTTTGCGCCTTCCAAGGCCCTTTTTCCTCCTCAGCGCTCGCGTGGAAAAGGGGGCGTGGTGAAACTCTTTCATCGCTGGACATCGCAGTTGAGGATTTTACCACGCGGAAGGAGGACAGAGAGGAAGAAGGAGAGAGAGTCGTTGTCGTCGAGGGAATCGATGGCGCGATGGTCGATTCTCTTCTCCTCTTCCCCTTCTCTTCTCTTCTCTCTCTCTTTCTCTCTCTTTTAAACTCACGTCTACCTTCTCATCCTCCCCCCCCCTTTCACCGCACACACTCAAACAGCCGCTCCGCCTCGACATCAAGGTGGGTGATCGAAATTGGAGAAGAAAAAAGGTGTTTTTCTTTCTTTCGCTCTTTTCGCTTTCTTTCTTTTTTTCAATGCCTCAACCAAATCATCTCTTTCTTTCTCTTCTCCTTCCAACTCCACCAACAACAACAACACCAACAACAGAAGCGCTTCTCCCAGCGGACCGACCGCGTCAAGGGCGTCGACCTGCACCCGACAGAGCCATGGTAAGGGAACGGTAGCTTGGAGGGTGGAAGAAGAAGCGAGAAGAAGATGAAAAAGAGAGAGCTCTTTCCTCTTCGATTGCTCGCGCGATGCCTCCTCTCTTTCTCTTTCTTTTTTTCTCTCGACCTCTTCTCATCTCACCTCTCCACCACCATCCACCCTCCCCCACACCCCAAAAGGCTCCTCACCAACCTCTACAACGGCACCATCTGCATCTGGCACACCGGCGACGGCTCCCTCGTCCGCTCCTTCGAGGCCTCCGACCTCCCCGTGCGCGCCGCCAAGTTCGTCGCGCGGAAGCAGTGGGTCGTTTCGGGCGCGGACGACGCGCACGTGCGCGTGCACAACTACAACACGCTGGCCAAGGAGCGCGCCTTCGAGGCGCACGCCGACTACATCCGGTCGATCGCCGTGCACCCCACCGCTCCTCTTCTCTTAACAAGTGGGGACGACATGCTGATCAAGGCCTGGGACTGGGAGCGCGGCTGGAGCTGCGCGCAGGTCTTCGAGGGCCACTCTCACTACGTGATGGCGGTGTGCTTCAACCCCAAGGACGCCAACACGTTCGCGTCGGCGAGCCTGGATAGGTGAGGAGTACGGGGAAGAGGAAAAAGGAAGGGTTGGAGGGAAAAAGATATAGAAGCGAAAGAAGAAAAAGACCAGGAAAAAAAACTCACTCTCGTTCTTTTTCCTCTTTTCAAAAAAAAAATCAAAACTATTTCCTTTCTCTCCGTCTCCAGGACGGTCAAGGTCTGGTCCCTGGGCCAGCCCACGCCCAACTACACCCTCGAGGGCCACGAGAAGGGGGTCAACTGCGTTGACTACTACCAGGGAGGTGAGATAAGAGAAGGAGAAGAAGAAGAAGTTTTTTCTTTCTTTTCTTTCTTCGTTTCCAACTTTTCTCTCTCAAACTCGCGACCTCTCTCACCCTTCTTTCCTTCTCTTTCTCTCCCCCCACCCAACCACCCAGGCGACCGCCCCTACCTGGTCTCGGGTGCCGACGACCGCACGGCCAAGGTCTGGGACTACCAGACGAAAGCATGCGTCCACACCTTGGAGGGCCACGCCCACAACGTCTCGGCCGTCGCCTTCCATCCGGAATTACCCTTGATCGTGACGGGATCCGAGGACGGCGCCGCCAGGCTGTGGCACGCGGCCACCTACCGCCTCGAGGCGTCCTTGTCTTATGGACTGGAGAGGCTCTGGGCCGTGGGAGCAGCTCGAGGCTCGACGGCCATCGCCCTCGGTTACGACGACGGCGTCGTCCTGGTCTCTGCCGGTCGAGACGACCCCGTCGCCTCGATGGACTCCGGCGGGAAAGCCGTCTGGGCGAGGCAGGCCGACGTCTGCGGGGCCGCCCTGCGTTCTCTGGGCGCGGCCGAGCTCGAGGCGGCCGAGGACGGCGAGCGCCTTCCCCTGGCGGCCAAAGACCTCGGCTCCTGCGACTGCTACCCGCAGCAGCTGGCCCACTCTCCCAACGGCCGCTTCGTGGCGGCCACGGGCGACGGAGAGTATTCCATTTACACCGCTCTCGCCTGGCGCTCCAAGGCCTATGGGCCCGGGTTGGACCTGGCCTGGGCCGACGACTCGGCGAGCTTCGCCGTGCGCGAGTCCCCGGCGCTGATCCGCGTGCACCGCCAGTTCAAGGACGTCGGCGCCCTCCGCCCTCCCGAGGCGGCAGAGGGCGTCCACGGCGCTGGCCCGTTGCTGGGAGTCCGCTGCGCCGAGTCGGTGCTGTTTTACGACTGGGACCTTATCACTTCCTTTGGGTCCAACGGCGACGGCGTCGTGCCCGTGGGGCCCTCTGCGCGCCTCGACGTCGCCGCCAGGGACGTGCGCTGGTCCGAGTCGCGCAGGCTGGTCGCCGTCACCACGGATTCGGCGTTTTACATCTTGCAGTACGACGCCGAGGCCGCCACGGCCGCCGCGCAGAGGGCAGCCGACCGCGCCGGGATGGAAGAGGAGGACTACGGAGAAGAGGACGAGAACGAGCCCGAGGTCTTCGAGCTGCTCCACGAGGTCCCCGACGCCGCGCTGACCTGCGTCTGGGTGGGCGACGCGTTCGTGTACGCCAACGGCGCGCGCAAGCTGTGCGTGTGCGTGGGAGGGGACGTGACGACCTTGGCCCACTGGGACAGGCCGCAGCTGCTGCTCGGCGCCGTCGCCGGCACCGCTGCGACGAGCAGCACGAGCAGCGGTGCGAATGCCGCCGCCGCCGCTGCCCCCTCCTCTTCTCCTGGCCGGGTCTACGCCATCGACAGGGCCCACGGCATCGCGGGGTACTCCCTCCAGCTCCCCGTGATCGAGTACAAGTCGCTGGTGCTCGCCGGCGACATGGGAGGGGCCGCCGCGGCGCTTCCGGCGGTGCCCTTGGCCTCTCGCGACGACGTCGCTCGCTTCCTCGAGAAGCGAGGGTTGAGAGACCTCGCGGCGGAGGTCGCGGTCGACGCCGAGTACCGGTTCGAGCTGGCGGTGTCCCGCGGGGACCTGCAGGGCGCGCGGGAGCTGCTGCAGCTTCCCGTGGCGGCCGCGGGGGCGCTGAAAGGAGGGCTTGCGGTTGGTGGAAGCGGAGGAGGAGGAGGCAACGAGAGCCGCTGGAGGGCTCTTGGGGACGCTGCGCTCGCCGCCGGGGACCTGTCGCTGGCCGCGGCCTGCCTGCGCGCCGCAGGGGACGCGGGCGGGCTGCTGCTGCTCGCGGCGTCGGTGGGCGACGTCGCGACCCTGCGCGAGCTCGCCGAGGGGGGCGTGCTCGGAGGGAACAAGAAAGAAGAATCCTCCTCTGCTTCTCACGGAAAAGCCAACGTCGCCTTCGCCGCCGCGCTGCTGCTCGGCGACGCCGGCGCCGCGGTTGACGTGCTCGCCGCCGCAGGGCGAGCCCCCGAGGCGGCGCTGTTCGCGAGGTCGCACGCGCCCAGCAAGGTCAGCGCCGCGCTGGCCGCCTGGAAGCGCGGCCTGGAGAAAGTCAACCCGAGGGCAGCCGAGGCGCTGGCGGACCCGGGCGAATACCCGAACCTGTTCCCCGGGTGGGCAGAGGCGCTGGCTGCCGAGGGCGAGAAGAGTGGAGGTGGTGGAGTGAGGGCGTCGCCCTCGCCGTCAGCGAGGACTCCCTCTGCCAACGGGCACGCTGCTGCTGCTGCTGCTGCTGCCGCTTCACCTGCTCCTGCTGCTGCTCCTTCGCCTCCTCCTGCGGCCGTGGCGCCACCGCCGCCCGTTGTCGCTCCGCCGCCGCCGCCTCCTCCTCCGCCTGCTCCCGCTGCCCCCAAGCAGCCCGAGGTCGAGGAAGACGACGATGACGCCTTCGCCGAGCCCGCGCCCGCAGCAACGGCGGCGTCGCCGCCGCCGCCGGCGAAGAAGGAGGAGGACGAGGGCGAGCTCGACCTCGACGAGTTTGACGACGTCGAAGAGGAAGAAGAGGTCGAGGAGGAGCAAGCTCCTCCTCCTCCGCCGCCTCCTCCTCCGGCACCCAAGGCCGCGCCACCGCCGCCGCCTCCTGCTCCCCTCGCGCCGCCGCCTCCTCCGCCGCCGCCGCCTCCTGCTGCGCCGAAGCCCGCTGCCGCGGCGCCAGCGCCCGTCGCTGCTGCTCCTCCGCCGCCGCCGGCGCCGGCACCCGCAGCGGTCGCAACGGAGGAAGAAGAGGAAGACGAGGACGACTGGGGCGTCTAGAAGGAAGTGGAGATCGAGAGGGATTGAAAAAGAGAGAGGGCACATAGAGAGAGATGATTTTATAAACGGGGGGAAAGAGAAAAAGAGAGAGAAAGAGAATCAGGGCACGTGAGAGAATTTTTTTAAAAAAAAACGAGTAAAACATTTTCGACCTTTTTTTCTTTTCAATTTTTTTAAGTTTTCTCTCTCTCTCTCGAAACGGGGATGAAATTTTACACACGACAACGGCACCCTCCCCTTCCAATTCTTCCTTTCTTTTTGTCCGTCGCGAGAGGCGCCGCCGTGCGTATGGTTTTTTTTGTGTGTGTTGAAAACAGGGGGGAAAAAACAAGTCTCTCTCTCTTTGAAAAACAAAGACGAAAAAGGGGGCGCAAAACAAAAAAGAAAACAACTTCTTTTCTCTTTCTTTCCTCTCGCGAAAAAGGGAAAAAAGTAAAGATCACTAGTCGTTTTCTCTCTCTTTTTACCCCCCCCCGTAGGAAAAAAAAACAGTGTTGTGTGTGTGTAGGGGGAGGTGAGGAATTCAAATTCGTTTGTTGTTGTTGTTTAGTTGGTGGGGCAGAAAAATGGGGGTGTGGTGGAGTTGATATTTTTTTTTCGTTTTTTTCCTTTTTTATCTCTCGAGGTTTTTTTCTTTCTTCCTTCTCTCAACCTCCTCCTCCTCATCTCTCTCTCATTTTTCAGTGCGCGCGAGCAGTGGGCAGGCGCTCCGTCGCGTGCGCCCCAACGGGCCCGCGACGACGGCGGGACAGCGCCACGGCCGCCACGCCGGCGACCGTCAGCACCACCAGCGGCACCAGCACGCCGATCGCGACCGCGCCGCCCTTGGACAGCTTGCCCGATCCCGCCGACTTGCTCCCGTCCTTCGGGGCAGCATCCAGAACTCCCGGCAGGTAAGCCGTCTGCAGCGACTGCTTGAGGCCCTCGGGGGCAGTGGCGGCGGCAAAGGCCTCGGGCTTGACGGTGCCCTGGGCGAGGCGGCCCAGGGCAGGGACCAGCTGCTGCTGGGCCACCAGCGTCGTCTTTTGCGCGTCGGCCGGGTTTTGCGACGCGGCGGCCTCGGCGTTGAGGTTGGCGACGGCCGAGGCGGCGGCGGTGGCGACCTCGGCGGGGACCGGGGCGGGGGGAGTCCCGGCGGCGGCAGCCAGGGCCTGGGCGCGGGCGAATACCGAGGAGACGACGGCGGCGTCGGCGAGGTTGAGGGGCTCTCCCGTCGAGGAAGAGGAACCCGAAGCGGGCACGGCCTTCTTCTCCGAAGTGACCTCGACGCCGCCAGCAGCAGCAGGAGCAGCAGCGTTGTTGCTGAGCCCGGGCAGCGTCAGCGACGGCAGGGACGGGGGCTGCGGCGGGGCCTGGGCCTGGGCCTGGCGACGCGCGCGGCGGGCGGCGGGGGAGTTGTCCTCAGCCGCGGCGGCGGCGGCGGCGTCCTCCTGCTGAGACAGGCGGCGCAGGCCGCGGTAGACCTCCTCCTTGCTCTTCTTCGCCTTGGTCGTCTTGCCCTCCCCTCCGGCGGCGGCGGCCTCGGCCAGCGCCATGTCGACCATGACCGCCATGTTGGCGTACGAGGGCGAGTCGGCGGACAGCAGCGAGGCCCCGACCGTCACGACGTTGGAGATGGCGGCGTTGGCGCGCACGGCGGCCATGGCGGGGCCCTTGGGGTCGGCTTCGGCGAGAGCTGCCGCCAGAGCGTCGTAGGTCGGGACGTCGATCGACGCGTCGAGGCCGAACGCCGACGCCAGCTTCTCGGCGTCGAGGCCGGCCGAGGCGGCGCCAAAGACCAGCAGCGTGGACAGAGGGGAGGCGGCGGGGCCACGCTCGACGGCCTCGGGCGTGGCGGGAAGAGGCGTGGCGAGCGGGTTGAAGGCCGGGAGCAAGGTCGCGCGGTCGAAGCAGTGGCCCGGAGAGTCGGTGGGGCTCGAGACCGAAGCCAGCTGCGTTCCTTTCGCGGCAGGGATGACATAGGCGACGCTCGAAGGGTGGTCGGCAAGCAGCCTCGAAGGGACACCAAAGCGTCCTCCCTTGACGGTGGTGGCAAAGCCATCAACCTTGTCGAAGGTGCCGTCAGCACGAGGGAGGCCACCGACGATCAGGGAGCAGTCCGAGATGTACCCGTCGTAGGCGACGCCCTGCATCGACGGGGTGCCGTCGGCGCCGACGGGGAGCTGCAGGGCAGAGGCAGAGGCGGCGGCGGCCTGCTTGGCGGCCTCGTCGGCGGCAGCCTTGGCCTGCGCGGCGTCCTCCGCGGCCTTCTCGGCCTCGTTCTTCCAGTCGTGGCCTCCAAAGTTGGCCGAGGAGCCCACCGAGGACTTGGACAGAATGTCCTGCGAGGTGGGGGTCGAAGAGCTTCCACGCTTCGAAGGAGGGCCGGCGGGCTTGGGAGGGCGAGGGACAGAGTCGACAAACGACTTCCACGCCTGCCAGGGGCTGGCCGTCGGGTCGATCGCCTGGCCGTTGGGCAGCTTGGGGGCTCCCTCCGAAAACTGGACGTTGATGGGAGCGGCAGAGGCGTCAAAGGGGTTGCGCACCGAGAAGCCCTTGGGGATGGGAACCCCCTGGCCGTTGTTCCCGTTGGTCTTGACGAAAGACACGAAATGGTTGGCGAGCTTCTCGGCGTCGGTCGCGGCGGTCTGCATAAACTCCTTGCCCGACGGCGCGTCCTTCACGCCGATGCAGTCGAAGAAGGGCTGGCCCGTCTCCCCGCGGACCACCTGGTCGAACTTGTTGCCGAGAGCCTCGATAGCCGACTTGGGCGCGTTGAGCTTGGCGGTGCCGGTGGCGGGGTCGAAGGTCACGAGCGGGGGCCTCTTGGCCTCGGGCTTTTTGAGGAGCTCCTTGATTGACGAGTCGCGGTTGGAGAGCGACGCGCGGACCGAGTCGAGGAGCTTGTCGGTGGTGCCAAACTCCTTGGTGAGCGTGGCATTGCGGCCCGACAGGGCCTCGGCGAGCGAGGCGTTGCGCAGCTGGAGCCTGGCCATGAAGGTCGAGTTCTTGGCCGCGAGCGCGACGACGCCCGCCGCGCCGGCGTCGGCGCCGGCCTCCTTGGTGAACGCGTCGAGCTCCTTGATCGCGCCGCGGTCGGCCAGGTCCATCGCGGCCTCGCGCGCCGCCGAGTCCTGGTCTGCGGCCCCGGACTCGACGCGCTTGAGGAGGGCGCCGTACCTGCCCGTGGACTGCGCGGCCACGGCCTCGGTCAGCTCCTCCGAGTTCGAGAACTTGTTCTCGCCCGTGAGCGGGTTGATGAGGTTGGGGATCGAGACCGACGGCGCTCCGGCCACGGCGACGGGGGCCCCGGTGACCGAAGCAGCAGACGACCCCAGCACGACGCTGGGGTCAATGATCTTGGCCCCCGAGGGGTTGATCGAGTCGTCGAGGGCGGGCTTGGTCGGGGTGCCGAAGGAGATCGCGGGCATGCCCGACGCGTCGAGCATCGAGGCGGCGGCAGCCTCGTCGACGGCAGCGAGGGGCACGGCGGCGGCGGCGGCGGCCAGGGGCAGGGCCGAGGTGGCGGGCGCGGCGGCGGCGGCGGCAGCAGAGGCGGCAGCGGCCTCGACGCCGCCGCCGGCG
>Ga0210003_1000832_pt1 | contig 27866 bp, 17 predicted proteins | sample LantaG_FD_182804 | JGI IMG/M metagenome (GOLD analysis project Ga0210003, IMG submission 182804) | Deep subsurface microbial communities from Baltic Sea to uncover new lineages of life (NeLLi) - Landsort_02402 metaG (SPAdes) (version 2) | ecosystem: Environmental > Aquatic > Marine > Oceanic >... | reverse complement strand
AGCAGCCACGGCTCACTCGTGGGCGTCACGATCGGCAACGACATGAGCTCCCGCGACATCGAGGGGGAGAATCTTCTCTACCTGCCGCAGGCGAAGATCTACGATCGCTCCTGCGCGCTCGGCCCGTGGATCGTTCTCGGCCCGACCGAGGAGGAGGTCCGCCGGTGGACGGTATCAATCGCCATCCATCGCGACGGCCGCGTCGTCTTCACCGGCTCGACGGGCATCGATCGGCTCAAGCGGTCGTTTGCCGAGCTCACCGAGCATCTCTGGCGGTCGCAGTCGTTTCCGCACGGCGTCGTGCTCCTGACGGGTACGGGCGTTGTGCCCGATGAGTCGTTCACGCTCCACCCGGGCGACCGCGTCATGATCACGATCGACGGCATCGGCACGCTCGCCAACAACGTGATTGCGGTCTGAGCCTCACCTCACGCCAGCTCAAACACCGCCTCGATCTCGACGGGCACTCCCAGCGGCAGCGAGCCGGCCCCGAAGGCGGTGCGAACGCCCACGCCCGTATCCGGCCCCCAGACCTCGGCGAAGAGCTCGCTGCAGCCGTTGATCACGTGGGGGTGCTGCGTGAAGTCGGGCAAACAGTTGACGAGTCCCGTCAGCTTGACGACCCGGCCCACGCGGTCGAGGCTGCCGAGGTGGTGCACGAGCGTGGCGAGGATGGCCAGGCCCACGAGCCGGGCGGCCCCCTTGCCGGCGTCGGCGTCGAGGCCGTCGCCAACGCGGCCCTTGAGGAGCGTGCCGTCGGACTGGAAGGGGAGGTGCCCCGACACGTAGGCGAGCGAACCCACGACGAGGCAGGGCTTGTAGGCACCGGCTGGCTTACCGACGGGAGGCAAAACGAGACCAAGCGCGGCAACACGTGCCTGCGGGGAGACGGGGAGATCCATGGTGGACGATGCAACTCTGCGCGGGGAGCGAAACGCCTGCCAGGCTCGGCTGGCCTCTGGCCGGGAGGTTACCACAGGCCCACGGCCAGCCCGGCCCTCTCTCCCCCATACAAGCCCCGGGGCGCGAGCCCGGGGACTGCGGGAACAACTGCCACCCCGCTCACCATGCCGCTTGAGCCTGGCTCTGTCCAACTGGCTCGCCACGTCACAGTCCCCCAGCTCGCGCTGGGGGCTTCTATCGCAACACACACGCCCAGAGAAATTCCGGACAGACTCCGGATCGAGTGGCCGCGAGGTTTCAGGGTCTCGGCGGTTGTTTTCCTTGCGGCCGGGTAGTCTTGTGCTGCGGGCAACCGCGTTCGCGGGAAAGTTGGTCGCCGACCTGCGGCGGCTGATGCTCCTGCCGGTTCGCGACTGATCAATCTGCTCCTGAGCAACCTGCCATGCGCATTGTCGCCCCCCTGCTCTTTCTTCTGGCCACGGTCCACGTTGCTGCGGCCCGGATGGACGATCTTCAGGCCGTGCAGGGCGGGCCCTCGGGCCACAGCGACCCCGACGACCTGGCGACTAATCGGATCGCCCTCGAGACGCGGTCCGACCGGGTCGTCGTCACCGTCGACGGTGAGCCGTTTACCGAATACCTGTTCGCGAAGCAGGGGCTGCGGCGGCCGGTGCTCTTTCCACTCCACGGGCCACACGGCCAGACGCTCACTCGCTCGTGGCCGGTTGGGCCGCGGGCTCCCGGTGATCCCGACGACCATCCCCACCACGAGTCGTTCTGGTTCGCCCACGGCGACGTCAACGGCCACGACTTCTGGGCGCCCCGCCGCGGGGAGCGGATCGAACAGGTCTCACTCGACCACGTTGGCGACGGCCGGATCGAGGCCACGAGCCGCTGGGTCACCGGCGACGGAACGATTGTCTGCACCGACCGCCGCGTGCTCGGCTTCACCGCGGAGGGGCCCGACCGGATCATCGACCACACAATCACGATCACAGCCAGCCACGGGCCGCTCGTGTTCGGCGACACAAAGGAGGGCACGATGGCCCTTCGCGTTCGCCCCGAGCTCAACGTCAACCAGGCCAAGGGGGGCCCGCCGGCCACCGGCCACTACGTGAACGACGGCGGCGACCGAGACGAGGCGGCCTGGGGCAAGCCCGCCGCCTGGGTCGATCTCTCGGGCACGCTCGCCGGCGTGTCGGTGGGCATCGCCTGCTTCGACCATCCGGCAAACCTCCGCCACCCCACCTGCTGGCACGCCCGCGACTACGGGCTGTTTTCGGCCAACCCGTTCGGGCTCCATGACTTCACGAAGGCCCAGCAGGGAGCCGGCCGCTTCAGGCTTGCCGAGGGGGAGAGCCTGACCCTGCGGCACCGCTGGCTCCTGCATGCGGGAGACGCCGACACAGCGAAGGTCGCCGACCGCTACGCCGCCTGGGCCCGGGATCCGGACTGACTCGAGCGGGGCAGGCGGCCAGTCTGCCTGGCAGTGAATCGCCCGCATCAGTCCGCGGCGAGGGAGGTGGCGATCCGGTCGAGAATCGTGCGGATGATCTCCCGGTCGGAGGCAGGCCGGCGGGGGCTGTCGGGGTGCGGCTGGTCGCTCGCGAGGAGGCCACGAAGATGGAGGGCCTGGGCCATCGAGTGCTTGTAGGCCGGCACGGGCGGGCGAAAGGCGAAGTCGCCGAGAGCCTGGAGCGCATCGTCGAGTTCGTCGAAGCGGGCGTCGCCGGCGGCCCACCAGGCGTCCCGCTGGGCAAAGGCCTCGGGCCAGGCAGTCGAAAGGCCGAGCAGCCAGTCGCTGCCGTACCGCACCATGTCGATCGCCAGGTCGTTGCCGGTGAACACGTGAAACTCCGGCCGCAGCCGGTCGCGGAGAGCCAGCCGCTGCCACTCGAGCCTGCGGGAAAGCGACGAGTGTTTCGCGCCGAGGCATTCAGGCATCTGCACCAAATCGGCGTAGGCCTCGAGCGCGAGCACGCGGCCACTCGGCACGAACGCCGTCGAGAGCTCAAACCCGATAAAGCCGGGCAGGTGCCGGGCGAGCGCCGCGTGCCGAGCGATGAAGTCGGCATCACTGCCGGCGGTGAGTCCGAACGACGGAAAGATGACGGGCGTCGCCCCGGCCGCCACGATCATCTCCAGCTGCCGGCCGTAGGCAGGCTCGTCGAAGGTGTCGCCGGGGGCGTCTACCACACAGGCTCCGGCCACCATTTCCCCCGCGGGCCCGAGTGTGTCGCGGGCGATTCGCAGGGCCTCGCGGCGGGTGGCGTCGTCGATGAGCTGGACATAGCCAGTGTCCATGTTGACCGCCGGCACGATGCCACTCGCGGCGGTGCGGGCCACATGGGCTGCAAACGCGTCCCAGTCGGTGCGGCCGGCAGCCGTCATCGGCAGCAGGATCGCCGACATTCCCCGGATCATCCGCCGGGGCCGCAGCAGAGCGAGCGGTTCGAGTGTGGCGGGGCTGCGTATCATTGAACTCCGAGTCTATCCGCCGTTGGTATTCTCAAAATACCCCCTCTCGCAACAGGCACGCATGTTTCCCCGCATCGCCCGGTTCCGCTCCGTCGCCGATCTCCGCGAGCATCTTGGAGCGCTCGGCGCCCCGATCCCGCTCGACGATGAGCCGCTCGCGGCAACTTCCGGCTCGCCGCTGGCCCGCCCGCTTGCCCTCGGCCACCGCACAGCCGGCAACCGCTGGGTGATCCATCCGATGGAGGGCTGGGACGCATCTCCTGACGGTGAGCCCACCGAGTTGCTCCTCCGCCGCTGGCAGCGATTCGGCGCGAGCGGTGCAAAGCTCATCTGGGGGGGCGAGGCGGTAGCCGTCGTGCCCGAGGGACGTGCCAACCCCAATCAGCTCTGCGGCCCCGCCTGCGGCCAGACCGGCTTCGCCTCGCTTCGCGACGCGGTCTGCTCCGCCCACCGCCTAGCCCACGGCGACGACTCCGACCTCGTGGTCGCCCTCCAATTGACCCACTCGGGTCGGTTCAGCCGGCCCACGCCTGCCGGCCCCGCACCGCGAATCGCCTACCACCACCCGATCCTCGACGCTCGACAGGGGATCGCGTCGGACAACGCCGCGTGTCTGGTTTCCGACGGCGACATAGAGCGGCTGATCGAGGCCTATCTCGCGGCGGCTCGCGCCGCTGCCGCGGCCGGCTTCGACATGGTCGACATCAAAGCCTGCCACGGCTATCTCGTCCACGAGTTTCTCTCGGCCCGCCGGCGGCCGGGCCCCTGGGGAGGCGACTTCGCCGGCCGCACGCGGCTCCTTACGACGCTCGTCGAGCGAATCCGCGCGGAGTGTCCGGGACTGCTCGTTGGCGTGCGGCTCTCGCTATTTGACACTGTGCCCTGGCGGATGGTGGACGGCCGCGGCGAGCCCTGGCCCTTCGGCGACAGTCTTCCCTACGACTGCGGCTTCGGCGTGGACATGCACGATCCGCTGGCGATCGACCTCGCCGAGCCGATCGCACTCCTCCACATCCTGCACGGCCTGGGCGTCGTGGCGGTGAACCTCTCGGCCGGCTCCCCCTACACGGTGCCGCACGTGGTCCGCCCTGCGGCCTTTCCACCGTCCGACGGCTACCCGGCGCCGGAAGATCCGCTGCTCGGCGTGTGGCGGCAGATCGACGCAACCCGCCAGGCAAAGGAGGCCGTGCCCGACCTCGTGATGGTGGGCTCGGCCTACACCTACCTCCAAGAGTATGTCGTCCATGCGGCCCAGGCGACGGTCCGTCAGGGCTGGACCGATGCGGTCGGCCTCGGGCGAATGGTACTCTCCTACCCTGGCCTGCCGGCCGACTCGCTCGCCGGCCGACCGCTCGTTCGGGGGGGCATCTGCCGGACATTTTCCGACTGCACGACCGCTCCGCGACACGGTCTCCGCAGCGGCTGCTACCCGCTCGATGCCTTCTATAAGTCGCTCCCCGAGGCGGCGACCGTGAAGGAGATCAAAGGCCGCATGGAAGCCCGCCGGTAGCCCGCGTTCACGAATTCCAGGCCGCCATCCTGGGCAACGCGGGCTCGAGCCGCCCAGCCCAATCCGCTGGCACTAAAAAAACTGCCGCCCCGCGGGATCTCCGCGGGGCGGCAGCCGTAGGTTTCGCTCGTCACCGTCTGGCTGGCCACAGCGAGGTTATTCGCTGCGGTGCCGCACGATGCCGGGCTCCTCGCGAGAAGCGGCCCCCTTGGAGACCGCCGCATCGGGAGGTGATGGTGGGCTGCGTCAACGGCTCGCCCGTCGACTTGCCGCTACGAGAGCAGCCCTCCGGTACAGTCACATTGCGTCACTGAATCACCTCCTTTGCTACGAGAAACCCGGTCGATTCGGCCACTGCGAGGCCGCCGCCGGGACGGATAATTTCCCCGGCCGTCACCGGAGACCAACACTCCAATAATAGACCCGTACACGCCCGAGGAAAGCAACTGGAAAACACCTGGAAACGGCACGGCATCCCGCTCCGGCTCATTCCCGCTCGGCAAACACGACCCGCCGGTTGGGCCGGTCGATGCCCACCAGGCCGCCGGTGGCCGGATCGGCGGCGATTCCCTGCCCCGGAAACGGGCAGCCCAGAGCCTCGACAAACACGAGTTGCGTTCCTTCCTCCGGCAGGGCCAGGCGGTAGAGCACCGGGAAGTGGTGGTGCGAGACGAGCAGCGTGCCCCCGTCCCACACGCCCCCAGAGGCACTCATGCCATCCCAGTCGGCGACCACCTCGGCCGGAAACCTGAACCGCCGGGCCTCCCGTTCGAGGCCGCCGTCTGCATATTCGACCAGCACGGTGCGGGCGTTGTCGGCACGATACCAGGCGAAACAGCACCACCAGTTGCCGTCACGCCGCACGCACCACACGAGGCTTCCGGGCGGATCGGCGAAGCGATGAAAAAGAGCGAGCTCACCCGTGGCCGGATCGAAGACACGGATGTCGCTCTCCGGCGGCTCGGCGGGATAGTTGGAGTGGGCGCAGTAGACCTTACGGTCGTGTACAAAGCCGCTGTTGAGGTGCTTGGCGTCGGGGGCGGTGCCGGTGGCTAGCAGCTGCCCGGTTGTGCGGTCATATCGGGCCACCGTCGTATTCGAGATCGCATAGGCATGGCGGTTATCGGCAGCCGCGGCCTGGGTGGCGTAGGGGGAGGCGATGAGCCGCGTGGTTGTCCAGCCGGGCTGGCGGTCGACTGCGGTCGTTTCGGGCGACGCCGCGGGAGCAGACGGATCGGCACCGGCCGGCAGGACAGCGGCCGTGACCATGATCAGAGCCGCCGCGACTCCCGCCACGCTTCCGTGCGCCCTCAGGGCCCCGCCGCGCTCAGGCCGAGCGCAGTGTCCGGCTCGAAACAAACGTTGAAGCATCGACATCGTAGCTACCTCTCCTCGACAGACCGAAGAAGGGTCAGAATACGACGCGGCTCGCTTCCGCGCAAGCCGTCAGGCCCTGTGGCGGGCTCGTTGTCGTGCTTCCGCGCATCCCTGCGCCAGCGAGTGTCCTTGATGGTCGTCGCCCAAAGGCCCGACCCACTCCCGCCGCTCAGCGGCCGTACGAACCGCCTGCCGAGCCGTACGAACCGCCCGAAGACCCCCACGATCCACCGGAGGATCCGTGCCGCCGGGCCCGCTTCTCAGCCCGACGCGCCCGCATGCCACCGAACGACCCACCGCTACTGCCTCCGGACGACCCCCAACTGCCGCCCGACGAGCCACCATGGCCGGTGGCAGATCGGACCGAGCCGCCAGACGAATTCCCTGCGGCCCCGCCGCTACTGCCATACGCCACGGTGCCGTACTGATCGTCCCAGCCGGCCCGCACATCGATTGGTGCCGCCGCCACGACACCGCACACGAGCATCCACACCACGTTTCGCTTCATACACATCGGATCACATCTCCCGGGAAGTGGTGACCGTCACCGGGAGTCGCACGGCGGCGCCCGATGAGCGGCCTTGCAACGCCGCAAGGATACGCCCGGCGGTGCCATGAAAATCAAGCCTGGTCTGGCTGGAGCAGGTTCTTCATGGATGCAGCGCGGTTCTGATCCCTCTCGAACCGGCGGACACCTTATTTGGTGGCAGCCTCTGCCATGGCGGCCTTGAGACGCAGTAGACTCCGCGGTCAACACCCAAGAGGCCCCGCATGGCATTCGACGAAGACGACGACGGCGAAGACGAATACGAAGACGACGACTCCGACGACGGCACCCTTGCGTGCCCTGCCTGCGGCGAGCCGATGTTTGAAGACTCGCCCCGCTGCCCCGCCTGCGGCGAGTATGTGTCGGCCGACGGCGCGTCTAGCTTGCCTCGGCCAACGTGGATTGTGGTCACCGTGCTGGTGTGCCTGACGGCGGCGGTATGGTGGATTGTGGGCGGGCTCTGAGCCCACTGCGGCCCCGCGAGGAGCCTACCTCCCGCGGCCAGGCTTTTTCCCAGTCGTTCGCTTTGCCTTCGCCTTCTTTGCCACGGGCTTAACCTTCTTCGCGGCTGGCTTCGCCTTCTTCGCGGCTGGCTTCGCCTTCTTCGCGGCTGGCTTCGCCTTCCTGGCGGCTGGCTTGGCCTTCTTCGCCGGTCTGCGACGGGCTTTCACGGCTTCGGCCACTTCGTCGAGAAACTCCTCCGCGGCTCCCCGCAGGTCGGCAGCGGAGAGCGGCTCCACTTCATCGATGACGAAGACAGTCAATTCGCCGCGGAGTTGGGCCGCCATGAGCGTCTGGTATTCGGTTAGCGTGAGGTCATCGTGGTCATCATCCTCGCTCGAGAGAAACTCGAAACCGACCCGTGCCTTCGCATCCCAACCATCGATGTGGAACGACACGCCATATTCACGAAACGGGATGTTCCGGGCGATGTCGTAGCCGCGGGCGCGAAACACCCGGGCAAGCAAATCACAGGCCTTGGTCTCGGAGAGCAGATCGGCGGACGGCATAGAATTGGACCTTAGGGAGCGGGTGATGAAAAGCGTCCGGAAGGATACCCGACCAGACCGCCAAGGGCACATTCGGCCGCCTCGGGGCAGGCTCCACCCGGCGCTCCTCTTTGCCCCTCCGCTCGTCGCGGCGAGAGGCACATACAAGCCCCGGGCGCGAGCCCGGGGACTGCGGGTCAAACCGCCGCCCCGCTCACCATGCCGCCCCGGGCAAACGACATCGCTTGAGCCTGGCTTTCTCCACGTGGTTCGCCACGTCACAGTCCCCCAGCTCGCGCTGGGGGCTTGTATGCCGGACACGCCTCGCCGAACAGGATTGCGATCCTCGGCCTCCGCTCGCTTGCGCTGCCGGCGGTATGCTCGTGATCGAAAACGCCCACGCCATCAGCACATGACCACACCACGCCGTTCTCCCGCGCCCCGCTCCCCCGAACTCCACCGGCTCGCAGCCTCGAGCGGTGAGCCCCGGCCGTGGAAGCTCTGGGGCCCATACCTGGCAGAGCGGCAATGGGGCACGGTCCGCGAAGACTACTCGGCCGACGGCGACGTCTGGAAATCGTTTCCACACGACCACGCCCGGGCCCGGGCCTACCGCTGGGGCGAGGACGGGCTGCTCGGATTCACAGACCGGGAGTGCCGGCTGGCATTCTCGCTTGCGGTCTGGAACGGCCACGACCCGATTCTCAAGGAGCGGCTTTTCGGGCTGGCGAATCCCGAGGGCAACCACGGCGAAGACGTCAAGGAGCTGTACTACTACCTCGACGCCACGCCGACGGCCAGTTATCTCTCGGCCCTCTACCGTTACCCGCAGCGGGCCTTTCCCTACGCCGATCTCGTCGCCGGCAACGCCCGCCGCGGCTACGCCGACCGCGAATACGAACTGCTCGACACCGGTCTCCTGGATGGCAACCGGTTTTTCGATGTGCACATCGAATATGCGAAGGCCTCGGCCACCGATATCTGCATCCGGATCACGGCCACCAACTCGGGCCCCGAACCGGCCGCGCTCTGGCTCCTGCCGACGCTCTGGTTTCGAAACACCTGGGCCTGGGGCGCGGGAGCGGAGCATGCCTGGGGTGAGCCGCGGATCATCGCCACGGATGGGGGCGTGGTGGCCGAGCATGCCACGCTCGGCCGCTACCGTCTCGACGCCCGGGACTCAGCCGATTGGATTTTCACCGACAACGAGACAAACGCGATGCGGCTCTTCGGGGTGGCCAACCGCAAGCCGCATGTGAAAGACGCATTCCACGACTGGCTCATTCGCGGCAATCGCGACGCCGTCAACCCGGCCCGGATCGGCACGAAGGCGGCCGCTGTGCACAAGCTCGAGCTTCCCCCCGGCGGCCATGCCGTGATCGCCCTGCGGCTCCGCGTCGATGACGCCGGCCAGGCGGCGTCCGAGCAGCCCTTCGGTCGCGGCTTCGACGCCGTGTGTGCAGACAGGATCGCCGAGGCCGACGCCTTCCACGACGGGATCGCGGGCGACCTCGCCCCGGCAGCCCGCGCCGTGGTGCGGCAGGCCGCCGCGGGCCTCGTCTGGAACCAGCAGTTTTACTTCTTGGACGTGCCGCAGTGGGTGGCCGGCGATCCCAACCAGCCGGCGCCTCCCGCCCACCGCGATCACCCAAACCACGACTGGCACCACCTCCATGCCCGCGACATCCTCGCCGTGCCCGACACGTGGGAATTTCCCTGGTTCGCCGTTTGGGACACCGCGTTCCAGATGATCGCTCATGCGCTGGTCGATCCCGACTTTGCCAAGGACCAGCTCGTACGCTTCCTCCGCGAGCGGTATCAGCATCCCAACGGCCAGTTGCCCGCCTACGAGTTCAACTTCGCTGACGTGAATCCGCCCGTGCATGCCGCCGCCTGCCGGCGTGTCTACGAGATGACTGGCCGCACCGACCACTTCTTTCTGGCCCGGGTTTTCCACAAGCTTTCGCTCAACTTCACCTGGTGGGTGAACCGTGCCGACCAGACCGGCCGCCACCTGTTTTCCGGTGGCTTTCTCGGGCTCGACAACATCGGCGTTTTCGACCGCTCCAAACCGCTGCCGGTGGCAGGACACCTGGAGCAGGCGGATGGCACCGCCTGGATGGCACACTTCGCCGCGGAGATGCTCGCCATCGCCGTGGAGCTCGCGGGCCATGATCCCGTCTACGAAGACATGGCCCGCAAGTTTTTCGAGCACTATCTCGCGATCGTCACCGCGATCAATACGCTCGACGGCACCGGCCTCTGGGACGAGGAAGACGGCTTCTACTACGACCACCTCCACGTCGACGGCCGGATGATTCCGCTCAAGTGCCGCTCGATCGTAGGCCTCGTGCCGCTGTTCGCGGTGGAAACCTTCGACTGCCGCATCCTCGACCAACTGCCGGCGTTCCGCCGCCGCATCGAGTGGTTTGCCCGCAACCGGCCGGAACAAACGGCGCACCTCGAGCTGCCTGCCGGTGGCACCTGTGAGCGGTACCTGCTGTCGGCGGTCTCACGCCCCCGCATGGAGCGAATCCTGCGACGGATGCTCGACGAGGAGGAGTTTCTCTCGCCCTACGGCATCCGCTCGCTGTCGCGGGTCCACGCGACCCATCCCTTCGTGTTCATGGCCGGCGGCGTTGAACACCGCGTGGCCTACGTTCCGGGCGAGGCCGACGGCGGCCTGTTCGGCGGCAACTCAAACTGGCGAGGACCGATCTGGCTGCCGATGAACTTCATCCTCATCGAGTCGCTAAGGCGCTATGCCGAATACTACGGCAATACCTTCCGCGTGGAGTGCCCGACCGGCTCCGGACGGTGGTGCACCTTGGACGAGGTGGCCGACGAAATCGGCCGCCGGGTGGCGGGAATCTTCCTCCCCGACGCGACGGGCCGGCGGCCCTGCCACGGCGACGAGCCTCGCTACGCGACCGACCCGGCGTGGCGAGATCTCCTGCTCTATCACGAGTATTTCGATGGTGACACCGGCCGCGGGTGTGGTGCCGCGCACCAGACAGGTTGGTCGGCCCTCGTCGCCAACCTGCTCGTTGAGCGAAAGACCAGGTGAACGGATCCGAGAGTAGTCCCGAGCGGCTATCAATCGGGGCCAGCTGAGATTTTGACTGGGCGTGTGGATGCCTGCGAGGGGTTGGCCGTGCCATCTCGCCGGTCGTGCATCGAAATAGCATCGGGGGGCTTGTGGCCCCCCGATGCATCACTCACAACGACGCCCAGTGACGACTTCTGCTTGCTCTTAGCGAGCCCTTGTCGCACTGGCACGGTCACAGCCGTCGACACAGCATTCGCAGGCGCATCCAGTGCACTTGCACTCGCCGGTCTCGCAGCAACCGCAGCAATCACACTCGGGGCAGCTAGCGTTATTGACGCCAACTGCCGCAGCACCAACCGGGACAACGGCAAGCGTTGCCCACAAAATCAGACTGTTCATCAGAGAATCTCCATACTCAAGGGAACTGAACTCAGAGATGCCATGCCGCAACACACGGCAGGGGCAAACACAACTCCTCGAGCCTGACAAACGGCAGGCAGGAGGCGGCGTCTGATTCAGTTCCGCCAGACCCCGAACAGGATGCGGGGTGGCCGATATGGAATGATCTCTCCGGCCGCGAGGACCAGTCGCATCAACTCAGCTGATGGCTCTGCCGAGTCGTCATAGACTCGTACAACTGCAAACTGGTCAGGTTGCTGAAGATCAAGCGGCCTGCACGCCTCAACCCTGGTCGCCGAATCGTGCCGAGCCTTCTGGTGGCAGTAACACGGCGGCGCACACCCCTCGACAGGTTGCGGGCTGCAAAGCAGACACTCTGAGTCGAGGTCCTGCTCTGCAGGCCCGACCTGCGTGCAGCAAGACTGGCTCGCCGATCCCGAGCAGCAGGATTCGCCACACGCCCACGTGGCCGAAGCAGGGACGAACTGCCCAATAACCGCCGCAAAGGCGATGAGAAACCGACTGAGATGGATATGGGTCGCGTACATGGTTCGCCAAAGCCTCTGAGGGAACTCTATGCCGGCCAGCTCCTAGAAGGCAAGTTTTTACGCCAACTTTTTCCTCCTCGATGGAATCAGCCTAGCGCATCTCGAGCGCCTGGCCGCCGGTCTCCGACGACTTCCAGAGATTTCTGCTCGGCTGGCTCCAATCCAGCCCCGTGTCAGGCCGAGCCGCTTGGGCGTCCACCACGAGGGTCGCCCGCGGCCCGGCGTCACTGACTTCCTTGATCTCTGCGATCGACCTGCCAACGGGGACGACCTCGGGCTCAGGCCCAGGGGTTCCGCGCGGGGCGGCTTTTGAGGCCATTCGCCTCGTCGTCGAGGCCCGTCGCCGTCACAAACACCTCACGGGCCGGGTCGAGCGTGAGCTTGCGACCGAGGATCCACGACAGCGCCGCGGCATGACAGGCGAGGTGGCTCTTCCGCATCACGGCGGCGTTGCAGATCGGCTCGCTGCGAGTTTTCACGCAGTCGAAGAAATTGCGGGCATGCGTCGCGGCATCGATGCCCTTTGGCACCTTCTCAGCAGACGGCAGATCGGACCGCAGGCTCTCGTTCGAGAGATCGATCCGGCCCTCGTCGCCTGTTTCGACCCAGCCTTCCTCGCCGATAAACTTCACCGGGCAGATACCCACCGCGTTATTCCAGCGGGGACTGCGATCGTTGAAGGGCTTTGCCAGAAAGTCGAGAAACAGCTTCGTCCCGTTGGCATAGCGGCACTCGATCCCCTGTTCAACCGGCTCGAACTCCAGCGGCGCAGTCACGTCGGAGGAATTCGCCCACTGGCAGAGGTCGACCGTGTGAACGCCCCAGTCGAGCAGCCGGGCACCGGAGTCGAAGTCATAAATGCCACGCCATTTGCCGGCCACATACTGGCTGTTGTAGGGCCGCCACGGCGCCGTGCCGAGCCACAGATTCCAATCGCACACCTCTGGCGGCGGCGTGGGCTGGGCCGGGAGCCAGTCATTGCCGAGAACCGGCTCATACACCGACGCGTTGAGGCGAGTGAGCTTGCCGAGACGTCCCGATTGAGCGAGCCTCACCGCGGCCGCGAAGTTCGGCACGCTCCGGCGCTGCGTGCCGGCCTGAAACACCCGCTTTGTCCGCTCAAAGGTCTCGGCCAGTTGCTTGCAGACGTCGATCGTGAGGCCGCAGGGCTTCTCGCAGTAGACGTCCTTGCCTGCCTCGGCGGCCATGATCGCGGCCGGCCCATGCCAGCGGTCGCCGGTGGCGATCAGCACGGCGTCGATGTCGTCGCGGGCGAGCAGCTCGCGGAAGTCGCCATACAGCGCACAGTCGTCGCTTCCCTGCTTCCCGTCGACCATCTTCTTACCCTCTTCCCGACGCGACGCCTGCACGTCGGCGATCGCCACGCATTGCACGTCGGGCAGCGTGAACATCGACCCCAGCACGTAGCGGCAGCGGTTGCCGATACCGATCACGCCGAGCGTGATCCGCTCGCTGGCTGCCGCGGTGCCTGGTTCGAGACCAAGGGCGCGGGCTGAGACGATCGTGGGCGCGGCAACCGCCCCGATGGCAGCGGAACGAGCGAGAAAGCCGCGCCGGGAAAGGGTGGCGGCGAGCCGACGGCCGAAACGGCCCATGGGGGATCTCCACGATGGTTTCAAAACCTCAGACCAAGTCCGTAGCCTATAGACTTCGAATCCGGGCCACCACCACCGGCTATTCAGCCGGGTACGGTCACCTCGGCAAGGCCGGTTGCATGCCTGCCCTCACGGGCTCCTGCAGGTCCACCCGGAAAAGCCGCGTGCCGTAGCGGAGCCGACCGTGCGGATCTGCTCCGGATGTGAGCACCATAAACCACTCGGTTCTGTCGGCAGGCCTGCTCGCGCCCGCCACGTCGTCAATAAAGGGCCCGCTGCCGCTGGTAGACCGGCAGGTATTGCTTGTCGAGCGAGAGCATCAGGATCGCCAACGCCGTCGGGTAGGCCGGTCCGGCGAGTCGGGTCTGCGGGGCGTTGTCGGCAGGAAATGGCCAGCTGCCGTCGCCTGCTTGATGCACGACCAGCACCTCCTCCACCGCCGACCGGTGTCGCTCCCACGCCGGGCCCCCGACCTGAAACATTCCCTGCGCAAGATAGAACGACGCCAGGAAATAAAACTGCTTGTACTGGTCGCCCCCCCAGGCCGGCGGAAAAGACTCGAGATAGGCCAGCGCTGCGGCCGTCTGGGCTTCGTCGGGCCGGTCAAGGATCGCACGGATGCACAGCGCCACGCCCGTGACCGACGGCTCGGGCTCGCGACTGATGCCGGGACGGTAGACGTAGCCTGCCTTTCCCGGCTCGAGTGGCAGGTAGGCACTCCGCACGAACGCCAGCGCCTCGGCGATCACCTCGTCACGCACCTCGAAGCCGCACTGTCGCGCGGCATGCAGCGCCAGCAGCTGCCACGACGTCACCGAAAGATCGCTTTCGTTCGACCCGGGGGTATACCGCCACCCGCCACGCTCCTTCGCACCGCGGCGCACCCCCTGTGCCTGCTCGATCACCGCGATCGCCCGCTCGCACCACCGGGCCAGGTCGGCCTCGAGCCGCTCATCTCCCGTCATCCCCACGCAGCCGAGTGCGAACTGCAGCGAGATCGCGTGGATGTACATGCCCGAGGGATCCCCCTGCCCGACATAGCCGTCAGGTCCGATCCGCGGCAGGAGGTAGTCGAGCGTGCGGCGCACCTCCACTGCATACGGCCCCTCGGCCGGCGTGCTGCCGTTGGCGAGAAAGGCGAGCCCGGCGAGCGCCGCCGTGGCCGGCCGATACTCCGGCCGCGGGCAGTCCCAACTGCCGGCTTGTGGTCCCTCCGTCCGCTGCGTTACGGCCAGCCGTCGCAGCCCCGCCTCGACAGCTCGCGCCGCAGCCGCCGGCTCGGCGCGGGCCACCGTGGCCGCGACAAACGCAGCGATCAGACAGGCCCCCAGGATTCGATATTGGACGATTGGCATGAGTGATCTCACACGCCAAGGTGGCGGAAGGAATGCCTGCCCGTGATACAGGCCACGATCGAGCGCGCGGGCATATGGATGCGGCAGATCACCGCTCGGCAGGGCCTGAAGCCCGCCCCTGAGGTTCCGGTTCATCTCATCCTCAATAGCGAAGCAGGTCATCGACCGCATCCAGGTATTCAAGCGTCGCCTTCTGATAGAGATCCTGGGCCGCGCCCGATCGCACTGCCTTACGGGCCTGATCGATCTCGCGCCTGAGCCAGGTGACGAGCGGATCTCCCTTGGCCTCCTGCTGCCTCTGCCGTCCGCCGCCGCGGGCCGCTCCGCCAAGCTCGGACAGCCCCAGCCGCAGCGCGAATGCACTCCACGGCAAGGCCTCCGCCGTGACCACCTCGGGCGGCGCTGATTCGCCCAGGAGCGTCGTCACGCCCCGGCGTCGGGCGGCCCGCCAGGCGTCGACGACCATCCGCCGCCCCACCAGCGCTTCCCGCTGCGAGGCCTCCCCCCACACCTGCTCCGGGCCTCCTTCAAACCCGCCCGGGTCGGCATCGGCTCGCTCCGCCACCGCGGCCGCCCGCCGCTCGAGCACGCCCAGTGCCGGAGCGAGTTCGCTGAGCGCGAGCCGCCGCCCCCTCTGCCCCGCCGGATCCCATCCGGTCGTTCGGTCGAGCGCCGCCAGTTTTGCCTGCACCTCGTCCTGTGGGCTAGCGAGTTCGGCCATGCCGGCTGCAAGCGCCGCAAAACCGTCGATCCCGCGGTCGATATCCGCCCGCAGTCGCTGCCAGGCCTGCGGGTCTGGCGTCTCGCCCGCGAGCAACCGGTCGGCCTCAGCGACGGCCGCCGATGCCGCGACCAGCAGGCTCACGCCCTGCGACAGCACGAGGTCGGCGGCGGCAGGCCAGCCGGCGACGAGCCCCTGCCGATCCGCCGTGGCGGCCGCATCGCGAAGCGCCCGCGTCTCGCGGGCCGCCACGAGGAACGGACTCCGCTCGACGGCCTCGGAGGCGACGAGTTCTCCGGCTGCGGCCGCGGTGAGCAGCTTGCCGATCGCCACCTCGAGCCCCTTGAGCGGCCGCTGCCAACCATCGGCATCGGCCGTGCCGTCCGCGGCTGCGAGCTTCACGTTCTGCCGATAGCGAAGCACTGCGTCCCGAAGCCGCAGGAGCAGCGCGTCGGCGGCAAAACTCCCCCCCGCCGACAGCTGTGCAACCCGGCTGCGGGCGGCCGCCGTCATGACCGCAAGATCCACCGCTCGATCGAAGTCGGCCATCGCCGCGGCACGGGCCACAGGGTCGGCCGGCGCCCGCGCCACCACCGTTTGGGCGGCCGCGACGATCGCCTGAGCCGCCACCTCTGGCTCCGTCACGAGCGGCAGCGCTGCAGCCGCAACCGCGTCGACGGAGTCTTTGAACGAAACCTGCGGAGGTGAGGCCGGTAGCCGGGCGGCGAGCAACGCCCCCAGAGTCGCCCGTTCGTCGGCGGCCATGCCGGCAACCGCCGAGAGCCGCTCCCGCTCCCACTCCGCCGAGAGCCATTGCCACCACTCCCGCTCCGCCGCGACGACCGGCGGAGCGAGCGCCGGGGGCGGATTGCCGGAGGCGACCGCGAGCGTGGAGAGAATGTCGAAACCGGCCGCAAAAGGGTCGAGATTAAGCAGGCCGAGCCGCCGGCGAAACCACTCGCGGTTTGGTCCTGCCGCCGTGCCAGCCTGGGGTTGCACGAGCCCTGCCCCGACGGCGTTGAGCAGTGCCGCGACCTGCTTTCGGGCATCGGCCTCCACGCTGAGCAGCGGCGCAGCGGCCGGCTTGATCGCGGCGACGATCCCGGAGATCCCCTCGGCAAGCCGGCCACAGGCCGCGGCTCGCTTGGCCACCGAGCCGCGGGTCATGCTGTAGCCGGCCTCGTTCACCGCCGTCTGCAAGTCCACCAGGTGCGACTCGCTCAGTCCGGCCGCCGGCAGGTCGCGGGCGAGGTCGAGCAGATCGCCACCGATCTGCTCCAAGGTCTTGAGGCCAAGCGATGCCCGCCGGCCGATCGCCTCCATGTCGGGCTCCTGCCCGAGCGCTGCGGCGAGCCGCTCCGCCTCGGCACGCATCCCGAACAGCCGCACGATCACGTTCTCGAGCCGCCGGCGGCCCGCCAGGCCCATGAAAATCTCCCCGGGCACGGGCGTCCCCGCCGCGAGCAGGCCGTGGACCGCGATCGCATCCTGCTTGTCGGACGACGTTTCGCTCAGGTAGACCTCCCGCTCGAGTAGCGCGAGCACCGCAGGCAGCGAGGCACCGAGGTCGTCGGGGAGCCCGAGTTTCTTCGCGGCGTCGCGAAGGTTCACGACGGCGTCTTCGGCGAGCGGGCGGCCGCCTGCCGCCATCACCGCGGGGGCGGCCGCCGCGAGCCACCGCAGCGTTGCCAGTCGTTGCCGTTCGTTCTCACCGCGGGTGAACGACACGACTCGGATCGTGAACGGAGCCGAGTCGCCATCGTTGCCGGCCGAGTCGCGAGCCCTCACGAAGGCCACGATCTCGTCGCCGGGCACACCCTTCGTGACGTCGAGATCGACCGCAGCCTCGATGCTCACCCGCGGAGCGGCCGCGGCGGCGAGTTCAAGGGGCAGTTCGCGAAGCGGTGCGTCGGCGTCGAGATGCGGATTGAGCTGCCAGATCACCACAGCCGTCGTGACGGCGAGGTCGTCCTCGACAGTCGCCCGCAGCGGCACGAGCGCCGCCGGCACCTGTTCGGTCTCTGCGGCCGGCGCCTCCAGCTGCACGACCGGCTTTTGGTCGGTGAGCGCTTCGATCGAGATCACGGTGGGCCGCACCGCATGGAAGCCCTGCCGGTTGACGAGGTCGATCGTGATCTCCTGCGAATCCGCGACCTCGATCGTGAATCGTCCGGTGCGGGCGGCGGCATCCCAGGTGAACCCCGGCACCGCCTGGCCGTCGACCGTGACCTCCACCGCCTCCAGCTCTTGGTCGGCCTGAAACACGACCGCCGCCTGCGAACCCACGAGCAGCTTCAGCGGCTGCCGGGCCGTCTCGACGACGGTGAGGGCTCGGCCGGTGTAGGCCGGGGGAGTGAGTGTGATTGCCAGTGAAGCTACCGCCGGCTGCGTCACCACGTCGACCGCGTGGAGCCGCGTCCGCGCATCGCCGCAGCGAATCCGAAACTCGAACGGCTCCCGAACGTCACCCCGGGTCGTGAGAAAGAGCCGCCGATGCACTCTGGTCATCTCGGTCGGAGAGCGGCCGGGAATCTCGATCAGGCAGCGCCGCGTGTCGCTGCCGAGCAGGTGCATCAGCCGTTCGACGAGCCAGGGCATCTCGCCGGCGATCTCAGCCTGCACCACGAGTTCGTCACCGCGGCCGATCTGGATCGTATCGGGCACGACCTTGATCCGCGTGAAGCTCGGCTTCGGGAGGTCCCGCCAGGGAAGATACGTGCGCTCGAGCATCAGCGGGAATTGCCAGGCAGGCCAGGCTGCGAGCACCCCCCACGCCGCCGCCACGCCCGCCGCGGTGAGCAGGGCGGTCGAAAGCCACGGATCGACGGCCCGGGCCCGCGGGCCGGCGTCACGTGCCTGCTGCGTGGCCGACGCCATCAGTTCGGCGACGAGTTCGTCACGCACGGGATTCGCCACGGCGGGCGCGGCGGCATCATGCGGCTGGCCCGCGAGCGCCTCGGCGGTCACGACCGCCTCGGAGAAGTCGAGACCGGTGCTCCGCTCGTAGCGGTAGGCCAGCTGCCGGCGGTCGGGGCGGGTGACAGCGAGCCAGCCGACACCCGCTGCGAGCACTGCGACCGGAACGCCGAGCACTGCGACCGAGAGCCCGCGTCGCACCGCGTCATCCAGAAACAGAAACCGATCGAGGTGGGTCGCCACGAGCACCAGCAGCCCGTGCACCGCTGCGGCGATCAGCAGCCAGCGGAGCAATCCCTTCGCAAACAGCCGCCGACCGAATCGGGCGAGCGCGGCGTCGATCGATGCGGCGAGCTGCGTCATACGAGGCCCTCCCACTTCCGCCACACCCACTCCAGGATCAGCAGACCCGCGAGCAGAGCCACCGTCCAGCCGCTGTTCCACGGCCGCCACACCCGCTCCTGACGCTCGACGTGGGATTTCGGGGGAATCGACCGCGCCAGCCGCGGCAGGTCGGCCAGCGACGCCACGGAGCCACCGCTCCGGGACGCGAGCGTGGCGAGCCACTCCTCGTTCCGGCCGAGGAGGCGGAGCTCCGGGTCGTCGGCCACGACCTCGATCGGCCGCGACAGGATGCTAGTGCCCGCCAGTCGCAGCTGCACCGTGCCCGGCCGCTGCGCCGGCACGACAACGGTGCCACGCCGCGACGACACGCGGGCGACCGGCTCACCGGCCCGGATGACGTCGACGTCTGCGGCTTCGGCGGCCGACTCGGGCAGCGTGGCCGTAATCGACTCGGAGTCGGTCGTCGTCAGCATGTCTGGCTCGATCGTGGCCTCCGCGGCGGCAGCTGGCAGGGACGCGGAGGCTGCCGACGCCCGCGTCGGTCCCGTCAGCGCGGCCCACGAAATGAGTTCGGCATAGAGCGACGTGTGCGCGTCGAGGCTTCGCGGGTTGAGCGCACGCCAGAGTGCGTCGGACGCGATCGTCACTCGCCGCCCCGCGCCGGCGCGGGCCACCGCGATCAGCGGCACGGGTGGTCCCCCGGCCGGGTCGAGCGTGACGAGCAGCGGCGTCTCGCCGGCGGCGGCATCTGGCTGGGCCGCCTCCGGCAGTCCGGGCACTGGCAGCCTCCGGGTGAGCGGGTGGGCGGCCCCCACCGTCGTCAGCCGCAGCTGCCAATCGGCGACGGCGACGGAACCAGCGCCTTCCGGTGCCAGCTCGACGATCGTCCCTCCCCCTTCCCTCACCCAGCGAGAGAGCGATTCGCGTTCTGCAGCCGTCAGCATGTCGTCGGGCAGACGGCCGAGCACCACGACCGTGTACAGCCCCAGCGTCGGCTCGTCGGCCGGCCACGTGCCCCGCTGCACGCCGCGGGCCACCTGTCCCTGCGGCCGGGTGCTCGCCACAATCGAATTGAGTTCCACGAACGGGAGTCGCTTGAGGGTGTTGATCGCAAACCGCGTCTCCCAGCGGGGCACGGCGTCGAGCAGGAGCACCCGCACGGGCTCGCGCCGCACCGCCACCGTAAACTCCTGCCGATTGTTGTCGGCGGGCACGACCTCCCCGGGCACTGGCTTGATGTCGATGGCAAGCCGCTGCGGCGGCTGGTCCGACTCGGTCGCGGCCGGCGTGAAGGAGAGCACGACGGTTTGCAACGCCGCGCTGCCGGCGTTCAGATCGGCACTGGCCAGCGGGGCGGTTGCCGCCACCGAATCGAGTGTTAAGGTCGCTCTGCCGGCGTCACCGGCCTGTGGGCTGACGGCCGTCTTGAGCCTCACGGTCACGGCCAAGGGCGTGCCCGCAACCGCGATCGGGGGTGCGGTGACGCCGAGCACGGCGAGGTCGAATGGCTCCGCCACGCCGCCGACGCTACACGTGATCACGGGCGCCGTGCGCTCGGTCAGCCGCGTGAGAATCGCCGCGGACGGGGCCTCGGCCGTCGTCGTGTCGCGGCCGTCGCTGACGAGCAGGATCGCATTGATCGGCGACCGGTCGGCAGCCCCCGCGGCATCCGACTCGGGATCGGCAACCAAGCCACCCAGCCGGCCACCGAGGTCGGTGCCGCCCGGGGCCAGGGCGAATCGTTCGGTTGTCGCCGACTCAACGAGCGGGATCACGTCGAGCCGTTGGTCGGGCAGCGACCCCGGAAGCTGCGCGAGCACGGCCTTCACGAGATCGATCCGGTTCTCCTCGCGCACGCTTTCGACCGCGGCTCCAAGCGCGGCCGCGGCCGGTCCTCCATCGGCGAGCGTTGCTGCATCGCGGTCGTCGCCTTGCTTGCGGATCTCGGCGGCCCTCGCGGTGAGTGCCTCACGCGCCGCGGCAAACGCCCGCCGGCCCGCGTGGGCCGGGCCGCCGAAGAGCGGACCGATCTGCGGCAAAAGATCGGCCGCGGCGGCCGTGGCGAGCAGCTGGCCCACCTGCTGTTCTGCCGCCTCGGCCTTGGCCCAGAAGGCCTCGTCCTCACGATCGCCATCGCGTGAGACCGGTTCGAATCTCGCCAGCACGTCGGCCGTGGCGAGCAGCGATTCGGCGCGGTCGTGAGCCTCCCGCGGCTCGAGTTTGGCATCCAGAACGCGGGCCAGCCGCAGGGCATCGCCAGCCGGCAGCGCTGGGTCGACCACCCCCATGCTCGCCGAGTTGTCGACGAGCACGATCACGCGGCCCAGCCACGTGAGTGTTTCGGTGAGCACGATGTCGGGCCGGAACGCGAGGACGGCGACGACCGCGAGCAGCAAGAGCCGCAGGAGGGCCAGGCCGATCGCCCGCGGCCGGCGGACGTCGGGAAACTGGCCACGAAGCAGGATCACCCCCAGCACGAGGACGACCGGCAGGATCACGATCAACCATGCCGGCGACCAGGTGCCGGCAAACCGCAGCGACAGTTCCGTGGAGCGGATGGGGTTCATGCCAGCGGTCTCGATTCAGCTCCCAACCGGCCTGCCCCGGGGTCAATGACATCCCGCCGCGTCATACAAACCTCCGGCAGAGGGCTGTTTCCCCGACCAACACAGCGGCGAGCGCAGCGAGCAACCACGGCTGCCAATCGCGGCCGGTGCGGCGGCGTTCCAGCAAGCGATCGAGTTCCTCCCACGAGCCCACGGTGGTGAGGTCGATCGCCGCCGCGGCCTGTGTCTCACGGTCCTTGGCGAGCGCCGCGAGGTCGGCATCCTTCCGCGGACCCTGCACGCCAATCCAGACCCGTTCGGCGGCGCCGCCGGCCGAATCCCGCGGCAGCAGGAGAAAGCTTCCGAGGCCACTCCGCCGGGCACCGCCGGCGAGCCGCACGACCGGCGCAGGCTCGACCGGCACGGGCTCTGCATCGCCGATCCCAAACGTCACGCCCGCCACGTCACCAGCCGCGGGAAGGGCGAGAGCGATCGCTTCCCCCACCTGCACCGTCCGCGGATGGCTTGCCCGCGACATCACGAGCGTCACGAGGTCGACCACCGTCGGCAGCACGTCGACGAAGACGACGAGATTGTTGATGCGGGCGTTCAAGCCCGCGGCGAGTTCCACGACCGTGCCGCCACGCCGTGAAAGCCCCACCGCGAACGGCCCGCCATCGGCAAACGACCGCAGGACCACCGACTGCCCCGGCACGGGCTCGAGATCGAGCCAGGAATGAAACGCCGCAGCCGAGCCGGGCAGCCTGCGAACAGGCTCCATTCCCGGACTTCCCTCGACGGCGGCTGTGACCTTCGCCGGCAGAAGGCCGACCGCGGCAAAGGCTTCATTCCACGCGTCGACGTCGATTCCCGGATCGGGGGCAAGCAGCACGGCGCCCCCCGCATCGACCCGCAGGGCGAGCGCCGCAACCAGGTCTGGATCCAGGCGGCTGCCGCCATCAACCACCACGACGTCGGCTTTTTGGAGGGCCGCAGCCGAGCAGTCTTCGGCGCACGTCTCGACCACCAGCGGCGCCGCCGGCACGAGCGGCCCCCCCTCCTTCGCCGTGCGGCTGGCGACCTCGGCGACGAGCGTGAGGAATCCGCCCGCCGACGCGAACGTGCCCTCCTTGGCCGGATCCCGGCAGACCATCAGGGACGCACGGCCGCGGACGTCGATTCCGGCAAAGGCCTCATCGTCGGCAGGCAGCACATCGTCGGGCAGGCGGGCTGCGAGCCGATGCGAGCCGGCCTCCGGCGGCGAGATCGTGAACGTGAGCGTGGCCTCCTGCCCCGGCTGGATCGGCGTCGAGGATCGCGCGGCGAAACTGCCGTCGAGCAGCAGCTCCACGCTTACGTCGTCTACCGGCGCCGACGCAAAACTCCTGACCTTGACCTCGACCGTGCAGGGATGGCCGGCGAGACAAACCTCGGGGCTGACGGCCACGCCAGTGATCGCGAGGTTGTCGCGGTCGCGGGGCGAGAGCCGCACCCAGGTCACCTCGCGCCGCGGTCCGCCCGCCGCCACGGGGAGGGCGTCTTCAGCACCGGTCCAGCTCGACGCTTGATCGTCGGCGATGAGCACGATCTCGGCGGGCCGATCTCCTGCTGCGGCCAGCGCCAGCGCCAGCGCGCGGCCGAGCGCGGCCGACTCCTCGCCGGGTTGCTCGAGCGACTCAACCACCCGAGCCGCCTCATCCAAGTCGGTGATCTCGGCGTATTCGCGGACCCAGCGGGGCTCGTCTGCCGCGAGCAGCAATGACCAGCGCTCGCCCCGCCCCCAGGAAGTCACGAGCCGATGGAGAATCTCCTTTTCACGCTCCCAGATCGTCGTCGCGCCGCCACCGGCAACCCGCGCGAGCGTGCTCGCCGAATCGTCAAGCACCACGATATGGTGGACTCCGCTCCCCTGCACCGCCCCCGCGCTCCCCGACTGCCGGCTCGTCAACGGCCGCGCGATCGCCACGACGATTCCCGCGGCGGCAAGCGTCCGCAGCACCATCAGAAGCAGCTGATCAACGAACAGCTTTTTGCGGAGCCGCTCGAGCGCCCGTTCGAGCACGTAGTCGGCTCCCCAGGGCACGGTGACCGCTCGGAAACGCATCAGGAAGTAGATGATCACCGGGGCCGCCGCCAACGGCAGCGCCCAGAGCAGGTGCGGATTGGAGAACGAGATGTCGGCCATGGCTACCTGCCGATGCGTTCCCGGAAGGAGAGATACTCCGCGAGCGCGGTCTCCATCGCGGCGTCGCTGCGGGCGATGCAAAAGTGCGAGTCACTCCGGCGGCACCAGGCCCGCCACTCCTCCTGCACCGCCGCGAACTCCTCGCGGTAAAGCCGCTTGAGAGGCACCGTGTCGACGCGACGTCCGCGGCCACCGGCCTCCAGACTCTGGAACCGAATCCACCGGCTGAAGGGAAAATCCTGTTCCACCGGATCGCAGACCTGGAATACGAGCAGGTCATGCCCCTGGGCCGCGAGCCGCGCGAGCTGGCTCTGCACCGGGCCGGGATCGAACATCAGGTCGGAAATCAGGACCGTAAGCCCGCGTCGCTCGCTTCGCTCCACCTGCACGCGGAGCGGTTCCGCCAAGCCGTCACGACCGCTTCCCTCGGCGGTGCACAACGCCTTCACAAACCGCACGAGCTGCGTTTCACCACTGCCGGCGGGGAGCCAGGCGTCGGTCTTGCCGTCAGCGGATCGGTGGCCGGCGTCGCCGCCGGCGATCGTGAGTCCGAAGCGGTCGCGTTCCTCTAGGATCACGAAGGCGAGCGCCGTGGCGAGCCGGGCCGCCTGCAGGTATTTCGTGGGTCCGGTGCCGGTCGCCCGCCGCATGCTGCCGCTGCGATCCACCACCAGCCGCACCTGCAGGGCCGTGTCTTCGAGTTGCCGCTTCACGTAGACGCGGTCATGACGGGCCGAAGCCTTCCAGTCGATGAGCTTGAGCGGATCGCCCGGCTGGTAGAGGGCGTGGTGGTCGAACTCGGTCGACACGCCCTTGCGGCGGCTTCGATGCCCGCCGTGGAGCATGCCGGTGACAAGCCGGCGGGCCCGTACGCGAAGGTGCTCGAGCGCCTGACGGCCGTCGGCCCCGAACAGGTCGGATAGCTCGTAGGCGGCAGCGGCGGTCATGCCACCGCCTTGTCCGCCGGGGCGGACACACCCTTGACCAACTCGCGGACGACATCGTCGGAGCGGATGCCCTCGGCCACCGCGGCGTAGTTGACGATGATCCGGTGCCGCAACACCGGCAGCGCGACGGCACGGATGTCGTCGGTGGTGATGTAGGTGCGACCGGCGAAGAAGGCGTGGGCCTTGGCCCCCAGCACGAGGTTTTGGCAGGCCCGCGGCCCCGCGCCCCACGAGACCCACTCCCGGGCATATGGGTGGCAGGTGTCCTTCGTGATCCGCGAGGCCTGCACCAGCCGCACGGCGTAGTCGTAAAGATCGTCGCGGACGAGCACCTCGCGGATGATTTGCTGATACTTCAGGATCGTCGGCCCATCGAGCGCCTGCTCCACGTCGGCGCGGTGGTTCGTCGTCGTCCGGCGGAGCACCTCGATCTCATCCGCGGTTTCGGGATAGTCGACGACGATCAGGTACATGAAGCGGTCGAGCTGGGCCTCGGGGAGCGCGTAGGTGCCCTCCTGCTCGATCGGATTCTGCGTGGCGAGCACGAAGAACGGCTTTTCGAGCAGGTATTTCTTGGTACCCACCGAAACCTGCTTCTCCTGCATCGCCTCCAGGAGCGCCGCCTGCGTCTTCGGCGGCGTGCGGTTGATCTCGTCGGCCAGCACCATGTTGGCAAAGATCGGCCCTGGCACGAACACAAACTGCTTGCGGCCGGTCTCCGGGTCTTCCTGGATGATCTCGGTGCCGGTGATGTCGGAGGGCATCAGGTCGGGCGTGAACTGGATCCGGTTGCTCGTGATGCCGACGGCCCGGGCCACGGTGGTGACCAGGAGCGTCTTCGCCAGGCCCGGCACACCCATCAGCAGCGCGTGGTTGTGGCAGAAGATGCACTGGAGCGTGAGGTCGACGAGCTCCTGCTGGCCGACGATCACCTTGTGGATCTCGTGCCGCACGCGGTCGATGAGCTCGCGAAATTCCGCGGCGGCGGAGGGATTGATCGAGGTCGTCACGGGGTTCCTTTCGGGGGCGCGGCGAGGATGTGCAGGCCGTCGAGCACGCCTCCGGCCACGAGCCGGCCGTCGGCCGTCTCGACCAGGGATTGGATCGGCAGCGGGCTGTCGAGCGACACCGTCCAGGTGCCGGCGGCACGACGCCGCAGGCCGCCGGTCTGCTGGCCGCTGACCCAGACGGCGCCCGAGGCGTCGGCGAACAGCAGGTTGATCGATCCCTCGTCGGCGAGTTCCTGCGACCAATTGGCGAGGTCGGCCGCAGCGTGGAAGACGCCGCTGGCGCTCGTGCCCACCCAGGTGTTGCCGGCGGTGTCGCGGGCGATCTGCAGGACCGACGATTCCTTGACCGTTTCCAGGTGGTTGGCCCAGGCCTGCCCGTCCCAGACAGCCACGCCCCGCGTCCACGTGCCCGCCCAGATGCGGCGTGCCTGGCCGTCGGCGGCAGGCAGATCCTGAATCGTAGTCACGGTAATGCCCTGGAGGTGGTGCGTGGCCTTGGCGAAGCCGGTCTCGAGGTCGATCTCGAGCACGCCGTTGCCGTCAATGATCGCCCACACGCGGCCGTCGGCGGCCAGCGTGATGTCGTCGATCTGGAACATCTCGCTGCCCGGCACCCGCTTCCACTCCTCTCCCTCGAGCGAGTAGACGCCGCTGTCCGGGCTGCCCGCCTGCTTGCCGAGGGCCCAGAGCACTCCCGGCCGCACCTCGATGACCGGGGTGACCTGGAGCTTCGGCAGAAAGTCCTTCCGTTCGGCCCCCTTGAGCCGCGTCACGCCCCGCTCGTGGCCGATCCAGAGCGTGCCGTCGGCACGTTCTGTCACCGACCAGGCCTTCGGCGGCTGCGGACTCTTCGGATCGCCCACCGCATCGAGAACCTTTTCGAGCGATTCACCCCGCAGACTGGCCACGCCCTGGAGCGTGCCGACGAACAGGCTTTTGCCGTCGCGGGCGGGCGTGAGGAACTGGATCTCGTCGCCGAGCAGATTGGGCGATCCGGCGACGGTGATCGACTTCCACGGATCGGCTGCAACGGCCGGCGTGATCACGGCGAGGACGAGGATCGCCGCGAGGGGGAATCGCCGGGTGAAGCCGCCGGTGAAGCGACTCCAGCAGCCCCCGGCGGCAGTCGGGAGGTGGCGACTCGTCATGCCGCGCCTGGTTCCGTCACATCCGCGCCGGGCTGCCGGGCATGCTTCCATCTCCTCACGCATCGGTCGTTCCTCGGGGGGCATGGGCCGCGTCACGGCTTGTACTTCGCCTGAAATTCCTCGGCCGACACCGCGTCGCCATCGATCCAGTGCCGCTCGCGTTCGAGCATGCCGTCGGGGGCGAACTGCTTCTCGATGCCATGCTGGAGGTTGTTGCGGAAGGGCTTCTCCCACTTCGGCTTGCCGTCCAGATAGAAGGACCGGCTCACGCCGTCCACCATGCCCTTGCGGTAGGGGATCACGCGATCGATCTTGTCGCCGGAGTCGGGCCAGTAGTCGACCGACTCGCCATCCCGCTTTCCGTCGACAAACCGCACCTTCCGCAGCAGAGCCCCCTTGGCGGTGAACGCCCTCGCTTCGCCCTGGGTCTTCCCGCCCACGTAAGGCGTCTCTCCGGCGACGACACCGTTGACGTGGTACGTCTTCTTGACGCCTTCGATCTGCCCGGCCTTCCAGGGAATCTCGGACTGTTTCTGGTCGGTGCTCGGGTGAAACAGCTCCTCGACGCCATCCCTGACGCCATGCTTGTAGGTGGTCTTGCGGATCGGAGGCTGATACCAGTTGTGAAACTCGATCTCCAGACCATCGGGCTTGCCGGCGGCGTCGACCGCGGTCACCCGCCGCGCGTAGCGGAGGTCGTCTTTGTAGTTCGTCACGGCTTTGGGGACCGTCACGAACTCGAGTTCCAGCCTATGGCCGTCGGGGAGCGACTCGAGCAGCGGCTTGAGTCGATTCACGTCGCCGTCGCTCGTGACCACGGCGTTGGGCAGCGTCTCGCCCTTGGCCACGAAGCCGACATCAGGCTTCGGCTCGTCGGCCACCGATGCCATCCCCACGACCGCAAGCAGACAGCCAAAGGTGATCATGCGACGGCGTCCGGGCCGCCTACCTTCGGGTCCAACACCTGAATGATCGCGTCGATCTCCCACGTGGCGGCAGGCATGCAGCCCGCCGGCGACGGGGTGTGTGGCAGTGTTTTTTTGATGTGGGTGCATGGTCGGGAAGTCGTCCGTTGGTTCACCGGCTTGGCAGGGCGCTGGCGTCGCCCGAGCCCCACAGCAACCGGTAGCTGCGGGCCGGGATGAACAGCGGGCCATACACTTCGATCTCCGCCGCGGCCTTGGTCTGGGCGACGAAGCCGCCATCCTCGAGGTCGACGAGCGCCGGATCGAGTTCTTTCTCCGTGCCGGGTGTCGAGCCGACGAACACGTCCTTCC
>Ga0210003_1000831_pt1 | contig 27894 bp, 15 predicted proteins | sample LantaG_FD_182804 | JGI IMG/M metagenome (GOLD analysis project Ga0210003, IMG submission 182804) | Deep subsurface microbial communities from Baltic Sea to uncover new lineages of life (NeLLi) - Landsort_02402 metaG (SPAdes) (version 2) | ecosystem: Environmental > Aquatic > Marine > Oceanic >... | reverse complement strand
CTATTTCTTTAATTTTATCTGCATTATCAATTATCATTTGCATGGTTTTGGGTTCAATAGTAAAACCAAAACGACTTGCGAACTGAACAGCACGTAACATCCTCAATGGGTCGTCTGAAAATGCCTCTGGATTAACAATGCGAATAATTTTACTTTTTAAATCTTCTTGACCATTAAACGGGTCAACCAAATTACCATCAATATCTTTTGCAATTGCATTAATTGTAAAATCTCTTCTTCTTAAATCATCTTCAATAGGTAAAGTATGATCTGATTTAACATCAAAACCTTGATGACCACCTTCTCCTGTTGGTGTTTCTGTTCTTGGAATTGCAACATCAATTTCTTCACTTGCACCTTTTGGTACAAATTTCAAAACACCAAATGACTTACCAACAGCATTAACACCACCATATTTTGAAAGTAGTTTTTCAAGTCCATCCATAGGAATACCTGTGATCAATATATCTAAATCCTTAGATTCTTTACCTAAAAATTCATCACGTACTGCACCACCAACACTAAATATTTTACCACCAAGTTGCTCTACCTCTTTTTTAAAAGGTAAGTCTTGTAGTGACATTATTTCTGCTTCATTCATAGGTACAAGACTACTAAAATATTCTGAGATTTCCAAATCCTCATCTAAACTATTCATATGGTCTTCATAACTTCTTTCCTGTGCAACAGGGATTTGTAGATATCTTTTTTCCACAAACTTATTAACACTATCTTCAGTATAACCTAATAACAAACCAATTTCTCTAGCTTCTTCAGGTGTTTCATCCGCAACATAACCACCATGAGATTTCATTATGTCATGTAAACGATTTGCTTGTTTTTCATAACCATCACGATAAACAATACTTGTTCCCAAACTTTCTGGATGACTATCTTGTTTAATTTTAATGAAATTAAGTCCAGCATTAATCGCTAATTCTTTTAATTGAGGATACATACCAAACATGATTATACCTACACCACGCTTACCATCAATAATTGTTTGTAATGCATTCTCATCTCGATATGCTTCACTTGCATCAATATCTTCATTAACACTTCCAAATTCCAAATTATTAATATCTCCTTGATTACAAGCAACACTTGTGTTTCCTAAACCACCAAGTTGACATTTCTTTTTTACCTTTACTGTTTTTGAACCAGCACCATATGATTTGTTTCTTTCACTAATTTCATATTTATCATCAGTTGCATCACCTTTAACATGGTTATATTCAAGGTCTTCATACATTGCAATATTAGCATCCAAATCATTATTAATGCTTGGAGAAGTATCATTAGTATTATAGGTTGGAAAACCATCTTGACCAATAGCATCATCAGTACTGAATTTAGCACTACCATCTTCATTTACATTAACATCAATCTGTTCAGGATTTGTTAGTTGTAAATTTTCATTACCATATCCAATATCAAAAAAACCAATTAAACCACTTTTCTTATATCCAAGATTTCTTGGGTTATAATAATCAATAGTTTCTATACCATATTTTTCAAGTTCTTCAGCAATTCTTAATATACTAAAGAAAAATTCCCTATCTTTTGGATTAGTTTTGAAATAATTATCAATCTTATCTGTATCAACATTAGTTTCAAATCGATACCCATCTTTATATGCTTCAAGAGCGTCTTTATAATTTATTTTAAATATCTTGTCAAAAACATAATCCAATCTGTCAAACATTCGTTCAAAATATTGTAGATCAGTTTTTAATTTTTCTAAAATAATGGCATATGTTTCAATATCATTTGATTTTGTGTTAATTCTATAAACATTATATGGTTCAGCTAAATATTTTAAAGGTTTTCCTATAAGTTTAACATTTTCTGCTGCTTCACTTTTATCTCTAGTTATTTTCAACACTTTATCATTACCAATATCATATGCAACTCCAAAAAGTCCATGAGCAATATAATTTGGTTTTACATTAAGTTTTTCCCCAATTTCAACAGCAATTGCATCTGCACGTTCTTTCGGATAAATTTCATCAAGTTGTTCTTCAGTAATATTTTCTGGTAACGATATTATACTATCATCATTCATTTGGGGTTCAGTAGCACGATATCCACCAGTATCGAAAAATTTTAAATTACCATCTTTATATCCAAGATTTTTAATTTCCATATAATCTCTTGATTTAATATCGAAATCTATTAATTCTTTACGTATATTCAACATACCTATAAAATATTCATATGCTGCTTGTCTATCAGATTCACTGACATTAGCTTCAGGATTATCGGTTAATATACGTTTACCAAATTCAACCATATTATTATAATCAAATTTAGCTGGTATTCTTATTGACCCCATAAGATCAAAATAACCAATACCATTTGGACTTATTTTTTCGACATCATTTTGCAATTTTCTGAATTTCTCAACTGGTTTATCAAGAATATTTTCTTGAAGTATAACAAAATATGCTTTATGTATTTCAGTATCGACAACTTTGTATAATTTGAAAATTTTTGCTAAGTATTTTGGTTGACCTCTTAATAATTTTGATGCTGCGTCGGCTTCACTAATATCTGCTGTAATTTTCATCACCAAATTATTATTTATCTCATAAGCAAAACCATTAGCACCACCACCAATATTTCTTGGAGTTGTTAATCTTAATTTACCTGCAACTTCATTTGCTAATTTATCAGAATAATTTTTATCATCCAAACTATATCGTTGTACTGCTGGAACTTCTTCATTAACTGAGTATGCTTCACGAAGTAGTGGGTCTCTATCATAATAATTTTGAGATATTAAATAATCTTGAAGTTCAAGTAAATTATCATAAAATTGTTTTTTATTTTCAACTACTTTAATTATTTCAGTTATATTATTAACACAATCATGAAATTTATCTGTAAGAACAGGAAGACCAGATATTGGTTTATTTGGATAACGATTTCGATTAGAAACAAATTTAATAAATTCTTCATTTATAACACCCTGACCATCATCTACGGTATAAGGCATTTGCGCCCACATTCCATGTCTAATATCCATACCGCCACCAGCATCACTAAGTATATCATCATTTCCATCAGCATAGTTAAAGAGTTCATACATTCTATATTTCTCTTTTCTTTGTGGATTATAATGTGTATTATAGACTTCATCATTTAAACCATAATCTGTTAAAACAATTGTTGGTTGACCGTCACGTAATACCTCACCATACGAACTTGGTCTACCCATATCACCTATGGATTGATTATAACCCACAACTAAATCTGCTAAATCTGTTGCAAATTCGTTTTCCCAGAAAAAACTTTTCTCTTCATCAGTTAATTGATTACTAAATGGATCATCACCCGGTTTGTTATCTCTCTCAACAATAGTCAAAAAAGTATTAAGTTTATAAAGACTTGGAATTCCAGTAAGTTCTTTGATTCTTTTTTCAGTAACTTTTTTTGCTTCTTCTGCAATTAACCAAGTATCATCTTCAGCACTATCAAAAACTTCAGTTACAATATGATTGGTGTCACGATAATATCCGATATTAGCTTCAGTTTCATTTTGTGCAACACCTTTTGTGTTTTTTGCAAGTTTTAAAACCCTTTCACCATCAATATCGTATACAATTCTTCCAGTGCCACTACCAATCCTAGATAGGTGTTCATTGGCGTATTTGATTCTACCAGCAAATGATCTAATGTTCATGAATTCTGGTAAGAAATTCTCTTTAAATTCAACGAATGTCATATTATGAATATTATTTAATATAATTTATATTCATAAATACGAAATTAATATTAAAAATTATGCTGTTTGTTTAGCTTTAGTTTTTGCTTGGATTTTTCTAATGGTATTATAAACAACCTTTTCAATTAAATCTGTATTTTCATCTAAAACCGCTTTAATTCTTTCAACAGCATACATTTCAATTACAGTATTCTTTATTGCTTCTTCAAGGATAGGACCGAAGTTTTCAACCAAATGAGTATTAACAATCTCTTTCACACTTTCAACCAATACAGCTTCATTAATTTGTTGTGGTGCACTTGCTGTTTGTGGTAGTGATGTTAACATTTGTTGTCCATTATAATTAACCATTGGTGGTAAATTAGTTGAGTTTGAGTTACTTGAATTAGTATATTTTTCAATACTTTCAGCAAGTGTTTGTTTTCTTTTATTTTCAAGGTCAGCAAATAATTGTTCATCTCTTTCAGGTGACATGTCAATTTTATTACGTTGATTTACTTGTGGAGTATTCTCATTAATTTTATATTTTGGTGCTTCACCATGTTTAGTCGCTACGGTATTTTCAACAGTTTTGATTAAGTTAATTGAAGGTGTTGATTGTCCCGTTTCCCTTGCTTTCAATAATCCATTTAAGAATTCATCTCGTGGTGCTACTCCACTCATAACAGTTTCACCTAATTGTGAAGAAACAACATGCTGTCCCTTTTTACGTGAATCAATTTCACTTCTTAATTTATTTAAATCAATTTTCTTTTCAGCCATTTTTTTATAATTTATTATACTTTTTTATAAATACTATTTTATTTGAAAAAAGTCATTTTTTTATAAGGGATTGTTGGTTTGTCAGTTTCATTTACCCCTGTTTGTTGTTGATTCACTGCTGCTTTAGTTTTATTTTTCATATCATTAAAAAATTTATCATCAGCAGGTGCGTTTCCTTTAACAAGACTATCATATAAATAAGGTAACGACCCAACAATTGCAGTATCAGGGATATTTTGTTTATCCTTGTCTTTTACTAACATTAATTGGAAATTATTTTTATCGTCAATTACTACCAAATAACTACCTTTCTTTGTTTTATAAACACGAGTTGCAAGATCACTTAATTTAGCAACATCATCACTAGTAATTTTCCTATTATTTTTATTACCATTTCTAATACTATCCCATTTTTGTTTATAAGACTCTGCTCTTGGAGATGTTTCACCACTAAATTCCCTATCAATCTTTTGTGGTGCTTGAAAATCATCACTTTTTGAAACATAAGCAATAATGCTAGTCATAGCATCATCACCACCTTCATGATATCCAGCAGGTATCATCGGTTTACCGTTACTATCATTAAATTTTTTACCAATTGGGTATGCTTTTGTTATCTTAGCTACATCGAATAATCTCCAACCGGGTTTCGTACCCTCATTATCAGTCCAATAATCATGATATTGACTGTCTTTACGAGTTGCTCGATTATCAAAATGCCAACTATTTCTTGGGTTATCTTGCCATGCTCTTAAAAGTGTATTACCAGCATTACCAGTACCAAGAACATAAGGTCTTATTGTACGAGCACCTGTTGCATTTTTACCTTCTTCATCGCCAGCATCATAATAAATAAAAATCCATTCATGATTTTCAATAGCTTTTATAATAACATCTTCACCAACTCCTTCAGTTAAGAGTTGACGAAAATGCTTAATATTTTCGAACAATATTTTTACTTCAGCATCCATTATATTCTACCACCAACAGTATATTGATTTGTAGTAGTAAATAAGCAACTATTTCTTGCCAATTGTTTTTCTCTTGCTTCGATATCAATAAGTGTACCAATGGTATTATCATCTTCTTCTCTACCTCTATTATCACCATCAGAAAGCGTATCAACATGTCCAACACTATATTCATTACCGGGCGTATAACCATCACTATTTTTTGCAATTAAGTCATCCCTATATTCTTTACTATTTTCTAATAATCTACTTGTTTCTCCGTTTGCCATTTTTTTTATTTTAAATTTTACTGTTATTTATATATAAATACAAATTATTCATATTTTTTAAATACAAGTGTAATATATTCTATTAAATGTGGAACAAGATCAAGAAATTCCATCTCGCTTACATCATACCAACCATAATTAGTATTCTCACGATCAAGCACAATATCAGTATCATCACCTTCATATCGACAAGCATAGATATATTCAATACTATCGGTATTTCTTTCAATAGTAAATGATTTAACGAATTTTTTAATCTCTAAACCAGTTTCTTCTAATATTTCCCTTTTACATCCTTGTTCTGGACTTTCACTTTTCTCAACCTTACCACCAACTAATGACCATTTATTTGGCATCCAGACTTTAGGGGTATCACTTCGCTTTAACAATAATATTTTATTATCCTTATTTACAATAACAGCAACAGCATTTTTAACCTTTTTTTTCTTAACCTCATTAAGTCTTGGTGTTTGATGTGGCATTAATTCCGAATTAGGGTTTGCTGTCATATCTCGTTTAACTTCTTTTGACCTATTCACCCCTGCTCTTTCTTGATTTAATGTTGTTTCAATAAATTCTTTCATAGGTTGACCACCCGCAAGATAAAATTGTGTATTATCATTAATTTCTGAATTAAAGTGATCAAAGAAATTCTTCAATCTCTTAAGTGCTTGATATGTTAAATAACCATTCCTAAGTATGTGTTTAGCTCGTTTGACACCATTTCCATTCGGATTGGATACTAAGTATGTCTGGATACCTTTAAGTACCTCAGAAGGGATTTTATAGGTTTTATCATATAGTTCTTGATTAGCCATTAGTCTTCTCCAATAAATTAATTAATTTATTAATATCCTTTTTCTCCAATTTATTAATCAACCCAGCAATTTTCTCAAGTTTCTTTTCTCTGAGAGCATTATCTTCGGATTTGGATGTCATTTCATCTTCCTTTTTATCAACCATTTTATCTTCAACAACCTTACTTTCAACAAGATTTTCTTGAAATTGTTCGTCAAGATTTTTTAATGATTTCTCGAAATGTTTTTCAATTAATTTAAGAATTTTATTAGCATATTCAACACTATATTTCATAGATTCGTTACTAATTTCTTTATCAGTAACATGTTTTCTATAATCTGGTTTAATACTTTGTGGATTTCTTTTATAATGCGAAAGAATATCAACATATCTTTGATTCATTAAATCAACAAGATCATTTTCTAATTCGGCTTGACCCTGATTCTTTTCTTCACCTTCCATAAATGGCATTAGTGTGAAACCAAAACGACCTAACATATCATATCTAAATGGTTGTTGACCTACTTTAGCATTATAATCGGTAGTATTATTTGCAGCACTTTCTAAATCAGAACCAGTTGTAGGTATATCCTCACTACCAATTAATTCTCCACTACTATTAATAATTTCGTCAATATCTTTCTTTTTAAATTTCATGATAACATATTTTCATATAAATACTTGTTAATGTTAATATGCACCATCATCAACACCTAAATATTCATTTGCTTCTTTATTAAGAAGATTTTCTTGTGCTAAAATATAATCATCAAGGGTAGTTTCTGAATTATCCACTTTACTAAAAAGTGTTTCCATTGTCATTTCTTCTGGCACATTAAATTCTTTTTTAAAACTATCGAAATAATTTATTCTTTTCTTTTGTTGTGCTTCAAGATAAATATCTTTATCACTTTTAGTTGATAATGGACTAGGTTCTAAATTTTCAACTATTTTTTTCTGTTTTTCTTCTCTGATTCTATCTAATTCTAATTCAATCTCACTTTTAGGTACATCAACATTATCCTTCACAATTTTCAAATACGTACCATTGAATGCCCCAACATGATATTTACTTCCATCCTTAATTAAAACTAAATCACCTTTACCATATTTATCATTTATTGATTTTATTTTTTGTTTACCACTTTTCTCCATTAAATCATTAAGAAATTTCAAAGCACCCTCATATATCTCATAATAAACAGGGTAATCATCATGCATTTTAAAACCATCCCATACTAATCTAGGGTCATATCCAGTTTTATTCCAATAATCAACTTCCCTTTTTTCCAAATACATTGATTCATCAAAATCATCAAGATCAAAACTTTTCAATTGTAATTGATCTTTTGTAAACATTTCTTTCTTCAATTCACCCTTATTTTCACCTTTCTTTATAATGGACACTAATATTTTTTTAGCTATCTCAGGTTCAAACCCAATAAGAAGTGCTTTCACTTTAATATTAAAATTTGAAAGATATCTTTCATAATTATATGTCCCTGTCATATTTGGATTTTCCCGTAGGTCTTCATTACTGATTAAAGTAGATGCAAATCTTTCTTCACCAGTTTCCTTATCTTTAATTGTTTTCGAATCACCATGTGATTTAACATAACCAGTATTAACATAATATACGACACTATCTAATTCAGGTGGTGGTGGCATATAATCTGCAACTAACTTCATTTTATCTTTATCATTCAATTTCTTTTCAGGGTCGAATGTTAGTTCATCTTTATGTTTTTCAAAAAGTTCCAAAGCAATTTCTTTACGTCTTTTTAATAACAACTCCATGTGTGCTTGCATCGCTTTATCCCTACCATTTTTATCCTTACCTCTATTTAGATATCCTTTTAAACTAACTTTAACTCTACTTTTACTCGCAATTTTCTTTAAAGGTATTTGCATATACCTAATATCTTCGGCATAATCATAATAATAATCAACAAACTCCTTACCTTTACCATGAAGAATAAGTTCAAACGCTTTATTAATAAACTCTTGGATATATTCTGGCATTGCTTTAGATTTGATTGTATTACCAGTTAATTTAATCTTTTCTTTCGTCTCACCAGTTTTTTTATCTTTAATAAGTGAAAGCGTTGCATAATTAATCCTTGCTAGATTTAAACACGATATACTTTCTCCATCATCATCAACACTCATATATGGTGGTTTCATTTCTTCAGCATTAAACTTATCAATAAGTGCTTGAATACCACTCTTCCCATTATATTTCCACATATCTTCAATAAGTCCTTCTGTCTGATCATAAGTTGTTGATTCATCAGTTACATGTATAGTTGTAGTGTTTGGTATTTGGAAATTAATACCATCAGTCACAGCAAGTAATGGTACACAACCAAATTGAGTAAACCAATAAATAGCATGTCTTAATTCAAGTCTAGCAACACTTGTAATTCTTCCTGCACAAACATTATCTGACCAATTAAAACTGATATGTGAACCCAATGCACCATAAAGTGAGTTATTCAATATTTTTATTGGTAACTGTTTAACTTTGAACATTGCAATGTCCTCTTTAGTCAATTCGTCTTTAATGAATTTTTCATATATTTCAGGGTCAATTTGTTGTAATAATTCAATTTCTTCATTATCTAATTTACTACCACTACCCATTTTTTTATAGATGTTACGTGTTGTTGTTAAATATAACAAAAACTTCTTCATAACACCAGTAATGTCAAACATTGGGAATACGTCATCAGTTAACTGAATCATTGGATAAAGACTGGCATAATCAATTTTAATTAATCTTTCAGTATATCCCTTTTTATATGTTCTTGCCAAACCACCACCAAATTCCTCATGTGTGTCTGGAATTGGAATTGCCAAATCATTTTCATAACTCCAAGCAGTTAATAAAAGATTCCAAACTGCTGCTGTACCCATAGTACATATTCTCTGATATGTTGTTGGAACTATTTTAGCAAGCATAAATGATGATTGATTATAAAGTTCATCAACCTGTTCAGTTTCCCAAAGGTCATCAAGTAAGTATTGTTTTACAAGTTTCCTACCACCAATAAAAGTTTTTAAATTTTTCTCTGATGCCGATTCTCTAAACCAAGTAATAAAAGATTTGTTTTCTTTAAGATATTTTTTTCTAAAAAAATTATGTTCCTCTGTACTTGTCGTATCTTTATTTACTTGAAGTTTATATAGTTTTTTTGCAACATCCTGATATTCATCAGGTACTTGAACATATTCATTCTTTTCGTTAATTAAAAATACTTTGTTTTCGTTATAAAATCTACCAATATCATTATCTTCTCCTTTAATATATGTTCGATTTTCTCTTGCAAAGTTTTCAAACTTCGCCACATATTTCAAATTAGTAAATTTTAAATCAGTGTTTACAGCAGCAGTTCGTTTCGCTGCATGTAATGTATCTATAATAGAATAACCCCACATTTGAGTAGCAGTATACTTATCTGATGTATTACCATATTTAACACTAGTATTTCCAACCCTTTTCAAATGAAAACCTTCCTTAAGACTAGTTGGAACTTCATCTAAGTTCATTTTGAGAACCTTCACTCTACCTAAAATAAACTCAAAATCGAACATTTCAGAGTTATGACCTAAAATAACGGCAGGTCGTATATAATCAATTAAATTAAAGAAATCTTGAATCAACCTTATTTCAGATTCATCATCATTACGTTTATCAACTTCTAAGACAATTTCTTCCCCTCTATTATCTCGTACACCAATAGCAAACACTCTTGCCATTTCATATCTAAGACCTTCTGTTTCAATATCGAATGTCAACCTATGAACATCTTTATATGCTTCATAACCTTTATAAAGTCTTGATTGTGTTGAAATAAAAAATTGTTCATTTGTTCGTGGTGAATAAAAAAGATCACGGTTTCTATAAACTATTTTACCTTTTTCATCCCTAACAATATCACCATTTTCATCAGTAAGTTTAGCAAATGGGTCGATACCACCATCTCTTAAATATTGAAGAATATCATTACTTGACCTATGACTGGTTATTTTATAACAATAACCATCAACCAATCTTTTTTGATTACCAGTCTTTAATTTAGTAATTGTTATACCATATTTTTTCTTTTTACTCTCAATATAATCATCGGAATTATTAGGATAGAGCACAATATTGTGCTTAGATAAATCTTTCATATACATAAAAGGTTTATACCTTATCTTTTCAATTCTTGGTTTCTGATTTGGTTCATGAATTATACATTCTGCAATATCGGTTCTATTATCAGTTTCGACATTAACTAGATATTTAATATCATTGTTATAACCCTCAAGGAATCCCTTGATTTCACCTAAAACTTCATGTTTATTCATATATTTAACCTTTTACTGATTCATATTCCATTTTATCTTCAATTTCATAATCAAAATCCAATGACAATTGATGTGGTATTTTTGAAGGTTCTAATTTACACATTTTTTCGAAATATTCAACACCATTATCATCAACGACCTTATATTTAAATTTTCGTAAATCATATGCGTGTCGTTCAACTAACTGTCTATGGTAGTTTTCAGGGAATTTATCCAACTCATAATAATTACTATTTATTATTGAATTACATGGTGTACAATTACAACATGGTTCATATTCTACAAATTTAACATTTTCATCACTAATAATTCTAGGATTTTCACAACTAACAATAAGTTCAAGATATTCTTTAGGTAATTTTCTTACTATTTCCCATTTTTTTTTCTTTGTTAATGGAAAAAATAATGGTTTCATTGGTTCACAAATTGGTTGGTATGATTTGTAGATAGTTTGAATATCATCAAGATATGAGATTGCATCATCATTCATAATATATCCAATTTGTATTTCATCAATGTCCATACTTTGCATAAACATTAATGAAAATATCCAAACAGGTATTTGTTTTAAATGTAAACTATCTTCCCTTGCATGAACACCAACACTTATAGCATAATTAATATTATGAATATAAGTGTTGTCATCATTATTAAATTCTTTAGCAAATTTTTCATAAAGTAGTTTGATTCGATTTTTCTCTAAAATAGATTTATTACCATTGTTTTCAATTTCAACATATATGGGGATTACTTGATTTCCATCATTAAGATTTTTCCAGACTAAATATGTTGAATCTAAACCACCAGAAAATAAAACACCAATTTTTTTCATTATTTTTTCATTTTAATATATTTCAATTTTTTCCTTCTAGCATCATATTTAAATTTATGTTCATCGAACACAAGTTCATTAGTATCTAATACTTTTTTAATATCTTTCGGAAAAACACCTGACAACCAAAAAGCACTTATTGAGTTATTTGGTATAACTTTAAAATAGTTATCCTTATTTACTATTTTAAAATCCAAATAAGATAATTCTTTTTCATTATCAATAAAATATTCCAAAAAAGTAGTCATTCCAACATAAATATTAACCTCATATTCCTTATCAGATATATCAATACCATATAATATCGACCTTAATAAAAAATCTTGAAATGGGTTATTATCCCATTCATACATCTTTGCCATGTTTTTCCTTAATTTTTTTAATTACTTCACTTAATACTGATTCATTTACATTTGAAGTATAATCTTCGTTATCAATAACTTTAAGAACTTCTCTACGCTTATTCTCAATTGAAGAAAACACATATTCATCAATAGTATCAGGAAAAATCAATACATAAATATTAACGGCAGCTTTCTGACCTATACGATGAAGACGGTCACTAACCTGATCATATTCTCCAACAGAATATGGAAGTGTCATTATAAACAATTTACTTGCAGCAGTAAGTGTTAGACCATAATTACATGTTTGAATACTACCTAAAAATCCTTTAATATTCCCATCAATATTTTGAAATTCTTTAACGATTTCAGCACGTTCTTCAGCATTTTGATCACCAGTATGTAGTGCTACACATTCCCCAAGTTTCTTCTTTAATTCATAAAGACTGTCTTTAAAAAAATCAACAACAACAACTTTTTCACCTGTTTCAAATACGTTTTCAATTAAATCAGTAACATGTTTTATTTTAACATGTGCTAGATATTGTCTTAAACGAATCATTATTGTCAACGGATTGCCATTTGGTTGTTCTACAAATTCATTAGCAACACCCGCTTCGATTTCATCATAAATTCGTTGTTCATCATCAGTCATTTCTAATATAATACGCTGATATGTTTTATCTGGAAGGTCTGTCAAAACTTCGAATTTACGTTTTCGGTGTGTGAACGGTGCAATTTTATGATAAAGTTCCTCGAATTTTTGAGACATGGTATCTACAACATAACCCCAACCACCCTCGGTATCACGGGTCATACCACAATAATATTCTTGAAAATATTTCTTTGTTGGGAAATCAACATCTGATATTTGATTTAAAACAGTATATAATTCATGTGCTCTATTAGGTGCAGGTGTTCCAGATAAGAAAATCTTACTAATTTTCCCATCTCTAAATATCTTTTTTTTAAATATTGATTTAAAATTTTTATATGTGTTAGATTTAGTATTTTTTAGTTTTTGACTTTCATCACAAATAACTGCATCGATAACATTAACACCTAGTTTTTTCCATTTTGTAATAAATTTTTTCTCCTTAGTGTTTGTAGGATTAAAATAATCATAATTTACAATAACATATTTAGCTTCTTCAATACCACAATCATTTTTTCTCCAATTTATAATGTGTGCTGTACTGTTAGTAAACTTCTTGACCTCATAATAAAAATTGAACTTCAATGAATTTGGTGTGATTACAAATACTTTTTCGAAGTTGTTCATTTCAACATAAAGGATAGCTGAAAGTGTATTGTGGGTTAATACACAATTATCAGTACAATATAAATGGTCTTCTGAATCAATTAAAATACATTGTGCCTCTTTTTCACCAATAAATTTAATTGATTTAATTGCCCTATTTGGTTGATATTTTGTTGGTGCTACAAATGTATTTATTTTTCTTTTTAATTTAAATGGTGTGAATTCTGGTGGTAATTTAATTGTTATTCTCCAATAAAGTCTTTTTTCACCATTATAAATAACATATTTAGGTTTTATTCTACCAATACCACCTAATGATTGTACAATAAATTGTACATCTTCAATTAATTGTTTTGATGCTAATGTTAATTCAACAATAGAATCTTTCCTTGAATGTCCATCAGTATCTAAAATACCTTGTAATATTTCAAGTCTTTGTTGTATTGAAGAGAATTTATAATCTTCTGGAATATATTTAGTATATGAATTACTACCTTTCAACCCATATTTTTTTAATTCCTGATTAATAATATTATTTTTACCATCAGCAGTTAAATAATAATCTTTTATTGATTTACCATTGATTACCATATTATGTTTCTCTGGTAATCTTAATGACATTTCATTTATTAATTCTTTATCTACAGATGAGAACCCAATACCATTTAAAACAGTCAATGAACCGTCACCTAATAAACACCCCATAACATATGGGTCTATTTTTAATTCTTTTTCATCAAAATAAATTGGTTTAACTATTGGAACATACCATTTATTATTACCATTATTAAATTGTAATCCACTATCCATAATTTGACGAAGTGTTTTTGTCATAAAAGGATTTCCACGCCAATTACGAATATAAGTATTTACATTCCAAAGATGTTCATCACACGAACGTGCAGTAACACCATCATTAAATGTTATTTCATATATGTCTTTTAGACCTTGTGGATAAACACCCAAAACTTTTTTTGGTTTTCCATCACTTCCAATAACGAAATCATTAATTTTAATATTACCCATTCTTACCCAACCTTTAGGTGTAAGTAGTTTAGAATCAAGGTCTTGCGCCTTCCCCAATCCCATTTCATGTGATATTAAAGTACTACGAGTAGCATTCATGAACATTGCTGCGACAATCTGATGTGGATAAAGTTTAACACCCTCTTTCAACAATGCGTGCATTTTCTCACCATACTCAACATATGTTGTTTCAAGTTCTTCTTTATATTTAACCCAATGTTCTTTCTTAATGTTGAGGTCAGCAATAAATTTACGCTTTTCCTCTTCTTTAACTTCAAGTTTTTTTATTTGATTTATAAAAATTTTACGACTATCATCATTTCCGAAATCAAAATGAATCTTATTAGACCCCTTATATCTTTTAATTAAAAAGAATAATGATAAGGTTGAGACTTCCCAAACCATCATAGAAGCATTCCACTTACGAGTTTCTTCTGGTAAGTTTTTTACTCTCTGAATTAATTGGTCATTGATAGGAAATCTGAGATAATACCATTCTCTCCTACGAATTCTTTCACAATGCACTATAAAAAGAGGGAAATTTTGCATAACTTGTTAATATAATGCAAATATAGTTAAAAAAAATTAATCGGCAATTAAACTACTGTAGTTTTCCACAATTACAAATCAAGTATAATAAAAAATATATGTTTATTTATAAAATTGTTAAAAGATTAAGGTGGGCATGGTTGGAACAACCAGTTAAATAACTGTTGTTTTTGTAAGTGAATCTGATATTAAAATATCAATAAACCCATTAACAGGTAATCCAATTTTTCCACAATTCTCTCCTAAAAAATCTATAGTAAAATTCCCTAAATATCTTCCAGCTTTAGCTGTTTGATTTAATTTAAATTTATATGTGAGTGTATATTGAACTTCATCAGGATATTCAGGTCTATTATTATTAATAACGAGATTACCAGCAACATTAGCTACATGATATATTCCAGTATTGGCTTCCATCATAGAGAATGTTACTGCAACATTTTCCAACATATCTGGTGTAATATCATATTGCTCCATTGTATGTTGTGTCAATGGGTATTTCAATTCTGGAAGAGTACTATCTTTCTTAATGAAAAAATTTTTTATATTAAATGTACTATAATCCATTATCCTACCTCATGATCATTATATTCTGACATTAATTTTTCTCTATCGGCTTTAGCCATATTCATCTTAGTTTTTGCTGTTGCACCAATACCATCACCAATAAGTCCCATCATTATTGCTTCGAAATTAGTAAATTCGTGTCCAACAAATTCAACATAAAATCTAAACAAAACATATGTTGATAATATTGTGAACATATATCTACGCCAATTATCTTTAATCCAAAACACCCAACTCCATTTTCTTGGTGTTCTTTTACCTAGTTTATCACGACTACTTGTTTCATTTAAAGCATAAATAATATACCCTATTAATAAAAACCATGCAAATCCAAATAATTGGACTTCAGTATAATCACCAAATATCACTTGAAGAAATTCATTCATAATTTTTCCTTTTTATATAAATACAACTATCTCTTTCTTTTACCACTTATTTTTTGTTTGTTTGGTACTATTTTATTAAATTTTTTATTAATTTCAAAATCATAATTCTTATCAAGTCTCATTTTATATGAGTTATCACCTGAAGTAATAAAAAGACAATTAATTAATGGGTCGTAATTTAATTCGTCAATAACCAATGCTGTACCACCATCATCATAAACCGTCATACCAATTAAGGTGCTGCGGAATAATATTTCTAAAAAATTTGTTTCTTGTTTTGCCATTATATATCTGTATATTTATTATAAATACCGCACACTAAAACATTATTTAGTCCATCTTTAAAATCATCCCAAGTACCTTGTAATAAATTATAACCATTTTCTTCAAGTCCTTGTCCTGTAAACCCATGTTGAGAATAAACATAATCAATAATTCCATCTTGGAAATCACTATATTCCCATCCAAGAACACCTACTTCAATATATGAATCAACTAAGGGTTTTACTGTTTGAAATAAATCTTCACCATCATCTCTACTAATATATCCTAATACTGTGAATTTTGCATAATTCCATCTTTGGGTATATGCAACAATATTTCTAAGGTGATGCTTATGCCATGACACCAAAACAAATTCTTGTGCCTCTGCTTGTGACATCCCTTTAGTTGTCATCAGATATATTACAGCAGTTGTTGTGTCTGGATAACTATAATATTTAATACATAAATCCTTTTCAGTATTAGTTAAACCAGTCCAACCAATAATTGTTGCCATTTCTTTTATTTGAAATTTTACAACACTATAATCGTTTGCAATATCAAGAGCAAATTTATCCCAATATTCTATACTATCAATATCCACGTATCCTTCTGGTGTTGTTTCACCACTAAGAATTATCTGCATTGCAGGATTTCCGTTTAATTCAACAGGGTCATAAGTCGTAATATCAATTCCAACTGTTTGACCACTTATTTGATATGCTATTAAATGTTTTTTTGTGTCCATTTTATTTATATTAATCTACTCTTATTAATTCAATCGTTGCATCACTTATTGTCGTACTACTACCTTCATTCCAATATCTAAGTAAAATAGTGTTTGTCCCAGATAACGTGACATAAAATACCGTTGAAAGTGATTCGATATTAGTAACATCTTGCCATTCTTTAGATATTGTGCCTCTTGTACCTTGTGTTGTACCACCAATAGTTACATCAAAATATGATGAGTTAGTTGATGATGTATGACTTGCTCTCCATGCTGCAAGTACTTTATATGTACCTGCTGGTAAATTAGTTGTTGTCATACTCACCTTAGTCTGTGGTGTCGTAGCAGTACTTGTTGAAGACGCAAGACTTGATGCCAATTGATACTCTGTGCCATATACATTAGTTGCCAATGCAGCTAATTCAGTTGTTGTCACAGTGCTTACAGCCACCTTACCAGTACCATTTGAAACCAATACTCTATCGGTTGTTAAATCGGTGTCGGTAATTGTAGTTGCACCACCAGTAATAATGTCTTCTTTGGTATCAATCTCTGTTTGGGTTGCACCTGTATATGTAACGAAGTCAGTCTTTTCAACAAATTGGTCTGTTGTACCAGTATATTGTAATGTGTTAATACCGACTTCTGATTTAACAACTGTTAATAATGTACCATCGCCTTGAAGCGTTAATGTTGTTGTCCCAACCGGTTCCCATGCAGTTGCCCTGATTTTATCACCAGCACTATATTCTCTTAAATAATTGGCGTTTGTTGACGCACCATAATTTAATTGTCTGACATAATATTCTCTTTCAGTATATGAAATATCAACAAAACCAGCACCTACGTCTTCTTGAATAACTGACCTACCTTCACTTCTACTTGTACCAACAGTACCAAGTATTGAAATATCAAAATTAATATGATATACACCGTCTTGAAGAATTGTTAATTCACCAAGAGTTTCATCCCAAGAATAAAATTCTGAATTACTAAACGATTCCTCGGTATTCCAATTAGTTACTGCACCTTGACTTCCACTAAGCACTTGGTCATTTAATTTACCTGCACTGAACTTACGACTTGCAGTCACACCAATAGTGTTTCCAGTATATGTATTGAAAATAGTTGTATCGAGTTTAGTACCAATAAGTGTATCAGTTGTACCAGTATAACTATTAATTTCGGTTTTGTTATAAACCTCAGTCTTGTTATAATAGTTTGCAGGAAGCGTAGTACCACTAAATGTATTGAAATCCGTTACAGCCAATCTACTTGTGTCTGTTGCATGTCTATGATCTTGTCTTGCAAATAATAATGATGTACCTATAGCAGCACTACCATTTGTTAATGGGGTTGTAGTTGCTGCTTGACCCACATACCAAGATGTTGTTGCAACACAAGTTGAGTTATCATTTATACTTGGTTTAGGAACGTTTATAATTCCAGTGAATGTTGCACCACCAGCAAGATTTGCTTTTGCTGTATTGCTTGGATGCCTATGGTCTTGACGAGCAAAACGTGTTGAAGTACCAACAGCCACAGTACCATCCATTAAAGGAGATACATTTGATGCGTTACTAATATAATATGCTGTTGTTGCTATTTGAGTCGTATTTACTCCAGCAGCAGCAGTTGGTGCTGTTGGAATTCCAGTTAATGCTGGGTTTGCAATAGGTGCTTTTAAATTTAATTGTCCTTGAATTCCAGAAGTCACACCACCAACATAACTTAATTCCGTTGAAGTAACTGTTGAAACACCTACTTTACCAACAACACTAATTAATGCTCTGTTTGTTGTTAAATCTGTGTCAGTTATTGTTGTTGCAGCACCAGTAATTGTATCTTGTTTATTTGCAAATAATGTTGCTGTTGCACCAGTATAAACATCAATTTCAGTCTTATTATAATAAGTATTTGGAATTGTTGTACCAGTATACGTATTAAAAACACTTATATTTAATTTAAGATTATCAGCATCATCCACATATTTTTTAGAAACAATATGTAAATCATTTGTAAACGTTGGTTGTGACTGATAACTTTGAATTCCAGTTAATGCACGAGCACCATCTGTACGTAAATATTGTAAATGATCATCAGCACCAAGTCCAGAAAGATCACCATGAACACTAATTGCTGTTCCACCACCTGATTGTCCACCTTCTCTATCTTGATAAGGTAATGGTCTAATGTCATAAATATTACCAGTTAAATCTGTCATTCCAGAAGTAGTGACAATTGTTGCCATTTTGATTCCAACGTCAGCAATTGATGCTGGAAGTGCAGGTGTTACACCAGCAATCGCAGCATCTTCTGAATCATAATAAGTTTGAGCGAATATGAAATACATGGTGTCATCACTTGCTCTAACAATAAGGTGTTTTCCATATTTACCTGCTGGCAACTTAGGTAAACTATAATTCGCAATCATCGTACCTGTTCCACCAGCACCATAATATGGTGTTCTTAAATAAATGTTTGTTTGTGAACCCGTCCATGTTGCACCAGTAACTGGTGTCGAATATGTACTAGTATCAGCACTAAGATAAATATAATTATCTTCTGAAATCAACGATGTTAAATCAGTTGTACTAGTAACTACATTACTGCCTTGTGTAAACGTTACACTTCCAGTAATTGCACTTAATGCTGGTTTTGTAATATCATTCCATCTTCCTGTTGGTATTATACCACCACGAAATAAACCAAAATAATAATTAGTTTCCCAATCAGCATCTGATGTGTTAAAGAAGTTTGCAAACTTAAAGGTACTGGCATCAGTACTACCGATTTCCGATAATTGTATGTCAAGAAGTCCAAATTGTATTTTACATGGTGAACTAACAATTGATAATGTACTACCAGTTCCTATCTGAACATTACCACCATTATCGTAAATGAATGTTCCTTGTCTTAACATGTAATTAACTGTTCTTGATAATGAGTTCAAGACAACACAACCACATTGTTGTATCACACCAATAAGAGTACCACCATAATAGAAGAAACCTAATCTGATATTATGGATACCATCAGGATTACTTGTACTTACTTGAATATCTCCATTAGTATCTACATAAACATAATATGTACCTTCAGCATATCCACTAACATCAATTGTTTCTCCACTCCATGATATTTCACTAAAGAAATCAGAATATATAATATAACCAGTACCACCACTTACAATTAAACTCTGCGTTAATCTACCACCTAATACTGTTTCGGGACTTAATCTACCACTACCCTGAGTATCTTCGAGATATTGTGCACTTTTCTGCACATAATCATCAACATTATTAACATTACTCCAATGAGCTAAACTAATATTAACGTCTTCGGCATTACGAGTAGCTAAATCAGCTAAGTCAGAACCAGTTTTATTTACTTTATCCCAAGCAATTGTACCACCAGTATATGAATTAAAGGTTGCTGTTGGTAACTTGGTGTCTGTTACACCTGAAACATATGTTATCTTAGAATCGGTGTCACCAGTATAGGTATTAAAATTATTTGTTGTTACAAAACCACCACCTGAACTACCACCTGATTGTAATATATAATCAATAAGATTTTCATTGTTAATTGTTGTACCTGTTGGTAATTCTGGATTTCCAGTAAAAACTGGACTTTCTAAGAAAGCAAATGTTTTTCTAGTGTCACCAGTAATTGTTCCATACCATGAAGTACCATCATATTCAAATGCACCAACTTGTGGTGTTGTTAATAAATCACCAGTTATGAATTTTAATGGAGCAACTGTTGTGCTACCACTTTGAATATGAATTTTTGCCGTAGGAACTGTAATGTTTCCAAAACCAGTGTTTCCACTACCTGATATTCTAACAACCTCTGTTGGATATGGACTACTTGAATTATCATGTGTTTTAAACACCATATCACCATATTTCGATACATTGTCACCAGTATAATATGTTGTAATATCACCAAGCAACACACCTGTTTCGATATCATCAATAGCAGCACCCCAAAGAATAGTTCCAATTTCATCACCACTTTGAACTGGTTCTGGGTCTGTTGCAGTTCCACGATTTTTTGCAAAACCTATACAATACCCTTTTTCACCTTCATAACTAAGTCTTAGTCTTAATGCAGCAGAAGTACTATCTTCTGTACTAAACTCTACCATACTATCAAATTGAGATTCTTGAGTATCCCTAGTTACACCAACCTGAAATAAATTCTTACTAGTTATATTTCCACCACCAACAGACGTTCTACCTAAAGCATCAACATAAAACGATGGATTAATATCAAGTGCTGAACTATAAATACCAAATCGTTTATCATTACCTCTTGAAATTCCACCAAGTATTGGTGCTACCGAGGGTACACTTGAAGTTCTTACTCTCAACCAATAATATTCATCACCAGATGAATTTAAATCTGATTTTACCCAATCAGTCATTGTTGAAGTATTCCATTTATATGTACCAGTTTTACTTAAATTATCGGTTTCATCAACAAAATAGTCACTTCCAACAGTTATATCAACCCATGAACTACCATTCCAATATTCAATTACTGAAGTAAAACCAACCCCACCTGAAAGCACATTAACAAAAATATCAGTAATTTGTGTATTTCCACCAACATAAACTGCATCAGTTGTAGTTTGAAACGCTAATCCTTTTTCAACAATTGTTGTATTAACAGTTGTACTTAAATCCAAATATGTTGGAGTTGGTGCGGGATAATTTGGTGTATAATATACTTTATTTATTCTATTTGCAATAACTGATAATGTTGCTGGTGATAATTGAGGAAATGCTGTTATTTGCCATGTATCTCCTGAAGTAAAACCACTAACATCAATGAAACTTACTTCAACACCACTATCAATTATAGTTGCACCTGTCGTACAACCTGTTGATGTTGACCAATCACCATATATTTCACCACCATCTACTGATTTTCTCCATATAAATGTGTTTGGTATTGTAATATTATCATCAATACTTACTTGATATACACCAATATAATTCTTATCATATAATCCACTAAAAATTACTTCATTTGTGCTTGTTCCACTGTAAGGACCTGTTAGTTTCACAGGTAAATAATCAATAATATTTGAAACACTATTAATACCAACTCTTCCACTTTCTGAAATTGTTAGTGGCGATAAATCACCTTTATTATTATATAAATACCAATATACACCATCTTCATTTCTATATGTTTCTGCAACCCATCTTGGTTCTCCATCTTCAAACCATGCAATATCTTTATCTGCACCAGCAACACCATCAATAATAATTGCATTAGTTTGTGTATTGATTAAATCACTATCATTATTATCTCTACCATAGGCATGAATAAGTCCTTGTGGAGAACTTTCACCAAAACCAGTTAAACCACTAATTGTGTCGAAATTAACAATCGTTCCACCAGTAGCATTTTTTATTTGTAATGCGGTTACACTATCACTTGGTGGTCTAACACTTGGTGTAACTATGTCTATAAATGTTCCACCAGTTATAATACTTGCATTAAGATTTGGAATAACTGTTGTTAATAATGTACCACCACTGATTATACTTGCATTTAAGTCAGGAATTCTGGCAACATCAAATGTACCTGTTGTAATTTTACTTGTATCAAGATTTGGAATTTGAGCAGTATTAAATGTACCACCAGTAATTACATCTGTGCTATATTTTTTGTCGTCAACAAATCTCTTTGTGACAATATTTGTGTCACCAGTGAAGTTATATATATTATCATAACTTTGAATACCAGTGATGTCTCTTGTACCATCAGTTTTTAAATATTGTAAATGATCATCAGAACCAAGACCTAATAAGTTGGCGTGAACATTTACTCCACTACCGCTACCACCACTACCACCTACTTGATATGGGAATGAAAGTGGTCTAATATCAATTAATTGACCATCTAATGATGTTTGACCAGAGGTTGTTAATATTGCAACAATCTTTAAATTAGTTGATTCTAAACCAATTATTGGTGGAAGACTACCAGCAATTGCTTCTTCACGAGTATCGAAAAGTACTGTTCCATTAACAAAGTTAGCGTACCCAGTGTTATTGTTATAATCCCTAATAATTTGATGTTTCGCATATTTTCCATTAGGAATATCAACTAACGCCTTATTAACTATCGCTGCACCTGTTCCACCAGCACCTTTATATGTGTGAGTTCCAAATGAAATTGTTGTTGCATTAATATCATAAACTCTCTGCATATAAAAGTCAGTATCAGCAGTGAGATATATATGATCGCCAACAATTATCTGGGACGTTAAGTCAACAGAAGTTGTTGCTGAACTACTACCGCTTGTAAAAGTAATTGTTCCACCAACAACTGGAATTATGTTTGATTTAGTAGGGTCATTATATGAATGTGTAGATATTCTACCATCATATTCATTTTCAGCATAAAAGTTTCTTGAAAATCCACTTGGTGTTTGATACCAGAAGAAGAAATTAGTTCCAGCATCATCAGAACTAATTTCTTGTAGTGTTACATTATCGAAAGTCTGTTGTACACTTACTTCAGGTAATAGTATTTTCATTGCACTTGTTCCTGAAATTCCTAGTGGTTCTGCTTTCCCACTACCATCATAAATAAAACCACCAAGATTTGCAGCAAAATCATGTGCTCTTGTACCAAACGAATCAATTCTTCGTTTTGAACTATTGATTGTACCAATTCCTACATCACCAGCATTCATGAAAAAGAAACCTAAGTTAATGTTAGTGAAATTATCTAAATTACTTTGAGTAAGCGTAATAGTACCACCTGTTGTTACATAGACGTTCCAAGGACCGGGAGCATAACCCGTAACATCAAAAACTTCTTGTGACCAATTAATTTTTTTATAAAAACCCTCAAATGCAATAACCCCACCATTACCAGCAAGCACGGTTATTTCAAATGTACCTGTTTTTGTTATAAGTAATGATTCAGCATATCCAGTTCCAGATATTAATTCAGCGTTAACTGTGAATTCATTTAAGAACCCATTAACAGTTTGTGTTGTAGCAGTCCAACCACTATTGGTGTGAATTATATTATTATCGTCACTTGCAAACTCTCTAATACCATATTCACTAATAATTGTGCTTGTGCTATTACCTGTTAATGAAACATCATAATCAGTAATTATATCGTTATCAACATTACCAATAATTAATGTGTTTGTTATTGTTGATTCACTATTATAAGAAGTACCCACACCATTATAAATTAAATAATATTCATTCCCAAGATTTCCATCAGCAGTATATATTTCAGGAACGGTATCATCTTGTGTTTCAAATATTACATTTAATGCTCGAATTCCATCATTTATGGTAGTGGCAGCACCGATATAAATATTTTCATCAGGAATCGTAGATTTCCAATCAATTTTTGATGTAGTATAATCAATATGAGAACCTGCTGTAGCACCACTCACATAAGCACTGATAATTGTAGGTGTTGCAGCATTATCACTATCAACATAAGTTGTAGCATCACTAGCTTGAATGTCACCATTACCACCCTCTAAATTTTTTAATTTAATTAAGTTTGTTGGGGCACTACCATGCAGATTAAGGGTAAAATTATAATTATCTAATACAACATCACTATCAGCAGTATTTGTATGTTTTATCAAACCTAATTCGGTAATATTACTATCTACCTCCATTAAGAATGTGCTATTATTTGCGTTTAATATAACTTCATTACTTCCACTCACACGAATAATATAGTCACTGGTTTGTGTTGCACCAGTATAGGTATCAGTTAAACGCATTACAGTACCATCACTTAGAAGCTGAACCACGCCTCGCTGAACATTTATCGTGCTTTTCTGTAAGGTATTACCTGTCCATGTCGAAGACAGTACAACATTATTAAGTTGAGCCAGACCAATTGTGTTAATTGTTGCTGTTGTTCTTTCAGTTGTAGTGAATTCAACATCACTTACTTTTGTGAATCCAAACCCAATAGGTGCTATTGTTAGATTACCAAAGATTTTAACATTTGATGCTGAGTTACCTTTTAAAAAAACATAATTCTTCATATTGATGTCTTCAACATAAGTTCCTGAATAAACATCAATTAAGTATCTTTTATCTGTAGTAGCATCAGTAACACTATCGATAGCTGCTTGAATACTAGTAAATGTTGCACCACTTGGAGCTACTGTTATTATTGTATCTATATTAACACTACCACCACTTAAAAGATCAATTTGTGATTGTAAATTTGTTGTTACACCAGTAAAAGTACCATAATCAATATTACTATCTGAAGTTGGTGAGGGAGCAATTGAATTTAAATAATTATCAATATTTGTTTGACTATTAACAATAATAGTTCCACCAGTACCACCACTATTTGCATAAAAATATAATGGCTGTGTTTCAGGTATAGAGAAATCAATATGGATTTCTTCATACGGTGGAATAGGAGAAAAACTTGTGTCGCTTCTATCTACTATCGTATTCCCATAATCGGTGTCATATTTAAAATATTGTAATGCCATAATTTTAACTTAATTTATTTAAACTCATAAATACTGAACCAGTAACTAAATTAGCGTTCCCACTATTACCAATTCTAAATGTAACTAAGTCCAGTCTATCGTTAACAGCAAGTGTTAGAACTACTGGTGGTAAACTTAGTTCACCACCATTATCACTACCAACAATCATTCCTGCTGTTGCTGTTAATAATTCTGTTGCGCCATTTTTCACAACATATGCGCCAACACTATGTGTTTCATTTCTATTATCATTTTTCAATACAACATGATAATCAATTTCATATGTCCCTTCTGATTTAATCCAAACAGTAGTACCACCCGACCACAAGTATGTGTCAGCACTTAATGGTGCACTATTCCACGGAATTACAAAAGGTGAAATTTCATTAGCATTTGCTGTTGATGTGCTAACTACTTGAATTTTCTTATCTATATTAGCAGTACTTGCAGTATAACCAGTAAATATATCAGTATCAAGTTTGGTATCGGTTACACCTGAAATATATGTTATCTCACTATCAATACCATCTAACCTTGTATCGGTTGTTCCAGTATAACCAGAAAATGTAATAATATCTAATTTAGTGTCTGTTACACCTGAAATATATGTTATCTCACTATCAATACCGTCTAATCTAGTATCAGTAGCACCTGTATAAGTGTCAAAATCGGTTATATCTAATTTAGTTGCTGTTAACCCAGTTATGTCGTCATCAATACCATTTAATCTAGTATCAGTTGCACCTGTATAAGTGTCAAAATCGGTTATATCTAATTTAGTTGCTGTTAGTCCAGTAATATCATCATCGATACCATCTAACCTTGTTTCTGTTGTACCAGTATATGAATTAAATATACTTGTATCAAGTTTGTTTGCAGTTTCACCAGTTATAGTTGTTAAGACATTCCATAAATCTGTTTGATCTGATAATGTTCCACCAATATTACCCCAAAGAGCAGCAACATCTTCATTACCTATTTTTATCCAACCCGTTGCAGATTTAACTGCTAAATCACCAACTTGCCAATCAGTAATCCCATCCAAGTCAGTCGTACCACTTACTGATACTCTCCAAGCATAACCAGTTGTTATACTACCCCCAGTTAAATCAGGAGTGTTTGTAGTAGCATTCCAATCACCCTGTAGAACTATTGTTGCTGCAATAGCTGCATCAATAGCATCCCTAACACCCTTTTCACTTGTAACAAAACCATCGGTTGCGACACCATCAATTCTTACATCATTCCTAAGTATTTTTCCACCACTTATAACATTTCCAGTTGCATCAAATATGGCAAGATTATTTGTTACACCAGTTAATTTATCAATTTTATTATTAAGTTCTGTTGCAGTAGTACCAGTATATCCACTAAATGTTTCATTGGTTAAATATTGACTATGTTCATGACCTTCTTCAAAATCTTGTAATGTAGTACCGCTTAACCATGATGGTTTATCAGAAACATCAACCCAAGCAATAGTTGTACCACTTGGCACTGTTGAATAAACAGTTATTTCATTACCATTTTCAAAAATTTGTGTATCACCACTACCAACAAAAGTATATGTTGTAAGACCAGTTAATTCTGGAATAGTATAACCACCATCCTGTAAATTACCATTACTAGTAAATGTTGGAATATTACCTGTTGCACCAGTAAGTTTATCAATCTTAGTTTCAGTTAAACCAGTAACTTCACCATAATTTATATTATCTTGTGGTGTAGGTGGTGATGCAATACTTTCCTCATACAGAATTATTTTTTCATCAGTATTTGGTATAACAGTTACACCAGATACTTGCCACAAGTATAATGGTTGTATCTCAGGAAATACAAAAACTTCATTAGATAATGATGATTCTCCAACATTTGGATTATCAGTTACACTTGTTCTAAGTATTGTACCTGACCAAGTAGTGCCTGTGCTATAAATTAAAAATCTTGCCATTTTTTTTATTTTTTTATATTATTATTTTCTTTATTTTTAACCACGATGTATTTCCGATTGTTTTTGATTCACCAGAAACACCTATTCTAAATGCAATTAATTCCACATAATCACCAACACTTAATGAAACAAGATATTGTGACATAATATTAGTGCTTGTGTGATTCATATTATCTAAATTAAATGCTGAAGAACTCAATGGTGTTATATCAAGATTATTATTTTTTCTAATAACTGTCCCAATGTTCTTAGGACTACCAGTATTATTTTTTGCACTTAATGAATATGAAATTTCATAAACACCACTCGCTTCTATATAAATACGACTACCACCACTAAAATTGAGACTAGTACCTGAATATACTTCAGTAGTCCAAATAATTGATGTTGGTATTATTGTATTAACATTAGTATTACCAGTAGTATCGAGTAATTGTAATGTTGAACTACTTTCAGTTGCACTAACGATATTATTATTTATTAATATTCCTGTTCCACCACTTAATTTATCAGTTAGATTATTATATGAATGTGTGTGTCCTGTTTGAAAACCATCAAGTGTTGTTGCACTTAACCATGAAGA
>Ga0210003_1000830_pt1 | contig 27917 bp, 28 predicted proteins | sample LantaG_FD_182804 | JGI IMG/M metagenome (GOLD analysis project Ga0210003, IMG submission 182804) | Deep subsurface microbial communities from Baltic Sea to uncover new lineages of life (NeLLi) - Landsort_02402 metaG (SPAdes) (version 2) | ecosystem: Environmental > Aquatic > Marine > Oceanic >... | reverse complement strand
GGGGAAGCATAAGGGGGAAGGAAAAACTGCGGTCGATTCACCTTCGCTCTAACAGCATAAATGTAAGCCTATCGTTCTTTCCTCTCTCCCTTGCCCCGCCCCTATTTGCGAACCTTTTCGTGCATCTACCATCTCTCGTGGTTTAGTCTTCTCCCTGAAAAAAACAAGATAAAAAGTAAAAGAAGGTATATAAGTGGGAGCTTTTTATCTTCTTTTTCGGTGACTACATCTTTTTGATTCTTTGCGTTTACGCGATAAGGAAAAAAACTCAGAACAAAAAAAGAAAATACCTTTTTCTGATCTGAGATTTTTTTGCCTATCGCGGGGGAAAGAGAAGAGGAAAAACAAAGAAAGAGCAATACACTCACCGGGTAAATAGTAATTTACCAGTGAGAGTATTGCCGGGGAGAAAGAAAGAGTATTGCTTTTTATAAACAAGGGGAGAGCACTCTTCTTTTACAAAAAGCAATACCAGAAATAGAAAAGCAAAAAGGCAAGCATAACACTCAAAAAATAATTAAAATTTAGGACAAATTTAAAATAATTTTTATCGTGTAATGCTAAAGAGAAGACGGACGCTTAAAAAATAGATAAGAAGGGAAAATCACCCCCTCTTATCTATTTTTATTATGATATAGAAGGTGTAGCGGTTGAAAACGGTGGATTAGTCTTTCTCCCGTAAAAAAAAGATAAAAAGTAAAAGAGGTTATATATGCGGGAGCTTTTTATCTTCTTTTTCGGTGACTGTTTTTATCGGATTCCTTACGGTTAGCGATAGGTAAAAACTATATAAATAAAAAAAATTAAGAGAAAAGAAACATTTTTATTTATATAGTTTTTACCTATCGTAGGGAGAAGTTCCTCTTTTTTCTTCTCTTGGCAGTTTTTCTCCAGGCGTTTGTAGAAGCCAGTGCCGTAAAAAATCTCGTGCTTAATTATTTTGCTGTAATTTTTTAGGGTGCTGAGTCTTCTATAAACGCCCTCGATGTCGTGTGTATAAACTCTTAGGATAGTTTTTAGTATTTTTTTACTGCTCTATCAAGCCTGTACGCACGCAGACAGATAAAAAATATTTAAATGTAGAAGCATAGTGATCAGGAAGAAAGGGGGAAGCCAGGCGATGATCAGGAATAGAGGTTTAGCCCTACGATAAAAAGTATCTCATTTAGCCCGCCTTTATATTTTTAACCAGTTAAAAGCTTTTTTAGCCTGGTTAAAAATATAATGCTTTTTTTGCTATACATAACGTGAAATTAAGTTGCTGGAATATGCGGTGCAAAGTCCTTTGGAATTTTGATATACATATTGCGTAGTACTGTTCATTCAGATTCGCATATTGCTGTTCCTGTCAGCTTAATTTTTTCTCTTCAATTATTAAATTTTATCTGAAAAGTTTTCATTTAAATTTTCCCATGCATCCCAAATCATCCATTCCAAAACGTTTCGAGAATATATACAGAAAAATTCATCTAATGCCCAAATGGAACCAGACAATAAATCGGAATTATGCGGACATCCTCCACCACAAATTCCCAAAGCAATACAATCAACACATTCATTCATTCCGATCGGTGAGCGACGACACCATTCTAACCAATGATTTTCTTTTTCAGCAATGAAATTTTCAAGTTTACAGTTACAAAAATAGCGACGTGAATCAAGATATGCATGACAAACACCAATTTGTCCATCTGGTGCAACCACCATTTGTCTACCACAACCAGCGCAGTCGAAAGGATATATTTCACCCTTCACAAAGGATTCAATTTTTCGCATCATTCTATCTTCATAGCAACCTAGATCACGAGCTATTTTGAAACTCCGAATTAATGCAGATGTATACCTTTTTGCATAAATAGGATCAATTGATTGTTTAGGTTTTGTATATGTTAAAGGGTTGAATCCTAAAAAATCAGCTTTTAAATCTTTAATAAACCAATTAGTAATTTCTGGTAAATAATCAATAACATCACTAGTAACTGTACAGCTTATTCCTGTTTGCACACCTGTTTCTTTAAATTTATAAAAACCTGAAATAGTATCAGAAAAAGAACCTTTGCCATTAAATTTAATCCTGTTTTTATCATGAATTTCTTTAGGTCCATCTAAGGAGACAGAAACTGCCACATCATATTTTTTAAATAACTTACAAATATCTTTAGTTACTAAAGTTGCATTTGTATTAATAGTAATTGCTAAATCTTGAGGTAGTTCATTTCTAAATTTCATTTCTGAAACCTTTTCAAACACAAACTCAATTGCCTTTTTATTTAATAAAGGCTCACCACCATATAGAATAATTGTTTTTCTACTAGCATTTGAGGATAAATTCCTACCATAAACTTTTATTGATTCTGCTACTGTATTTAAATCCATATCGTAAGATTTTGCAGATAATTTTAAAAGGCTTGGTTTTAGAAAGCAATATTTACATTCCAAATTACAACGTAATGTCAGAACTAAATATAATATTCCAATTTGAGGTTTTTTAAGATAATAGTCTTGATGTTTTTTTAACAGATTATCATCATCGATAGTATTTGAAATAAGAATTCCATTATTTTTGGCCTGTTCAATTAATCTTATAGCATTATTTCTATATTGATCAGGGATGGAATTTAAAAAGTTTCTTGGTGAAGTAAGTTTTTTAAATATATCAAATGCATGTGCCAAATGATTGTCTAAATATAGGGTTTGTAAATTTAAAGAATGATAGAGAGCAGTAACGCCATTTTTTCTTAAAATATGGAAATAACGCGATTGTACTAATTTTTCGCTATTCATAATGATTGCCTATTTTAATTAAGGCGAAGGGTGACATACTGTCTGCCTTTTTTGATAATTAGTTTGGTCTTGCATCCTTTGGATTTCCACATCTTGCACACTGGGAACATTGATTAGGAGAACCGCATTTAAAAGCGATATTACCGTTCTTTAGTACCGCAATTTTACCAAAAGATTTTTCCAGGATATGAGTATCCAATTGACGCCATTCCCACTTTTTCATATTAATCGTCTCCTTTACTTAAATTTTATTTGGGTTGGGTATAAGAGGACATTTACTTCTCTTTTTCCAAATCTCATTTTTTCTAAACATTTCATTTATATTTCTTATTAGGGTTAACAATTAATAGGCTAAATGCGTAATTTATGATAATTTTTGAAACTTTATAATACAAATATACTTCACGGAATAGTGTTTGTCAATTATATTGTTTAACTTGTTATTTATAGGACAGAATATTAGGATGAGTTCGCGATGTATGTGTATCTATCTGAATAGATTTAATATAACAAAATATAATCCCCGAACATTTCCCAACACTTTATAACCATAATGCCGTGAACTATGTTTCTACCAAAAAAAAACAAGATAAAAAGCAAGAGAGAGAAGAAGAGCGGGAGCTTTTTACCTTCTTTTTCGGTGACTGTTTTTATCTGATTCCTTACGGTTAGCGATAAGTAAAAACATCTATAAATAAAAAGTTAGGAGTAAGAAACCTTTTTATTTATATAGTTTTTGCCTATCGCAGGGGAAAGTTCATCTTTTTTCTTTTCTTTGGATTTTCTTCTCCTGGCGTTTGTAGAAGCCAGTGCCGCAAGAAAGCTAATGCTTAATATTGTTACTGCATTTTTTGCGGTGCTGAGTCTTCTATAAACGCCCTCGGTGTCGCGTAGATAAGCTCTTAGGATAGTTTTAGTATTTTTTACCTTCTCTACCTGGAGTGTACACCCGCAGACAGGTAAAAAATATTTAAACGTAGTAAGTACAGTGATCAGGAAGAGAAGGTAGCCATACGATGATCAGGAATAGAGATTTAGCCCTACGATAAGAAGTATCTCATTTAGCCCGCCTTTATATTTTTAACCAGGCTAAAAAGCTTTTGGTTGGTTAAAAATATAATGCTTTTTTTGCTATACATAACAAAGCTTTATCGGATAAGATAAGCATGAGATTATTTCTTGTAGAATGTCCGATAGAGTCTTGTTATGTATGGGTAGACTTTTTAATTAAGCTTCTTAGCAAAAAAAGCTCCTGGCGGGCGGTCTCTTGATATGATTATTTACAGTGGCAGTTTCGGGGGAGCGTGGGAAGGATAAACGGAGAGCAAAAACTACCATTTTGCACTGTTATGCGCTTTGCCCAAAGCCTTTAATTATTTTATTTAGACTCTCAATCATTTCATTTTTATCTATTTCATATTCTCGTATAAAATCTGATTTAATCAATAATAATGATAATTCCGAGCAATGAAGTACAACTATTTTTACTAAATTTATTTCTATTGACCATGTTTTAGGAGAAAAATGTATAAAATCATTACGTATTCCAATTAAATCTTTAAAGGATTGCTTAATCTCCTCATTTATTGTGACTATTTTTTCTATTTTTTTAAATAACTCGGTTATAGGTAAAAGTTTTTTTGCCTGCTTATATAATTCTTTTAAGTGATTTTCGGCAATATTAACATCTATATTCTTTAATTCTTCAGTTAATTCACGAAAAGATTTTTCGGTTCCAAAAAGAGGAGTTGTGTGGATAATGGTTGAATTATTTTCATCTTTGATAGTAAATAATTTGTCCATGGTTTCGCTAGAAATATCCATTTTAATAGTATATTTCTTATTATTTATAGTTTTTGAGTAGTGCTTTTTAATAATTGAATATTTATTACCATGACTTAATGCAATTATAAAGAGGCCCTGCAAAAACATGAAAAGATAAATAATAATCCATTTATATTCAGCTTTATTGCCAGCTAAGACTGAATTAACCGATGATAATAATTTTGAAAAATTATCTGTGCAATCCATACGCTCATCAGTTCGATAAAACATATTTTATCATTTTGCTCCTTTGGGTATTGCGTATAAAATAACCGAATCATTCCGTTTATGCACAGCCCTAGGTGAAGTTTCGAAAATTAACTACTGATTTTCTTTTGGTATATCTTTATAGATTCTTGTGCTTATCATAAACTTTTTTTATTAATTCTACAAATGATAGTTATATATATAGATAGAGAAGGGGCCTTCTTGTATCAGGAAGGAACCCTTCTTATTTTTATAATATAATGAGTAATTCAAAGTAAATCAAAGAAAAAAGAACCTTTATGCATTAAAAAGGCTGATGAAGCTTTGATATTGACTAATATATGGTAATATGATAATATGTACATATATTCTTCTTGGTTTTACTTGCTTTAAAATTCAAAAAAAGGAGGTGAAAAATAAATGGCAGATGTCATAACTGTTCCTCGTGATTCAAGCCTACAGTTCAGACTAGTAGTAGGCACCAATCCGGAAAGCGGAGCTCCTATCATCAATAGTAAGACCTTTGGTAATATTAAATCAGCTGCTTTGGATCAGGATGTCTATGATGCAGCTACCGCTTTAATCGGCCTGCAGAAATACACTGTAGATGAAATTAGACTTGGAAAAGAATCCCAACTTACCGAATAGTAAATCAGACGTTAGTAAATAGTGAATAGCCGTTAGCAGGAAAGGGGGGATATAAAAGCAAAGGAACGGCTGTAGCTAATGACAACTAAAAACCAATAACGGATTTGCCTTCTGGTAAATCCTTAAAAAGGAGGTGAAAAAATAAAATGCCAACCGAATTAGGAGAAGTAACCAGTTATAAAAGACTCTATATGCAATTCAGGGATAGTGCTGCAAAGACTGTCAATCTCACTTTGGACAATCCCAAAAATTTAGATGATGAGGATTATGTTGATTTTGCGGCACAGGATGCAGCTATAGAGGCAGTGATGGATACGATTATCACCAAAAATATCTTCCATAATAACGGTAATGACTTAGTGGCCAAAGTGAATGCCAGAATCCTTGACTACAAGTCTACTGATGTGATGGATGTGTAATATAAAAATAATATAAAATCTTCCTTGGGAGGCTCCGCGGACCTTCCTGGGGAGAAAGAAAGGAGTATTAAATGTTAGAAGGTTTTATCACGAAATATCTATTAGATTTCACTCTGGTTTTTCTGGTCGGTTTGGCCTCTAAATTTATGATCAATAAGTTAGGCCAGGATAGGACAGACAAAATAAAAGAGGCTATTCTGGCGGCTATGCTTTGGGCCGAAGAAGAACTGGGGATAGGAAATGGTGAGGAAAAATGGAAAATAGCCTGGGTTAAATTAATTGAAATATTAGGTAAACAAAAAGTTGAATTAAAAGAGGGTGAAATATCCTATGTAAAGGATCTAATGAAGGCGACTGTCCCGGAGGTGAATGAAATAATATATAAGGCCATGCCTGATGCAGTAAGAAATGGCAGGACCTTAAAATATAAATAAATGATGGGTATAATTAATGATATAGAATTAACTGAATATTTTTCTTTATATGAGTTTGAGTGTCCCTGCTGCCGGCAGGTGATGTTGTCTCCGGATCTTTTTGCCAGGTTAAATCATTTAAGGATGGTTATAAATAGGCCGGTATATATCAATTCCGGATACCGGTGTCCGGAAGAAAATAAAAGGGTAGGGGGAGCTCCCGGTTCTTACCATCTCCTGGGCATGGCGGTAGATATTCATGTAAAGGATTATTTACTTTATGATCTTCTCACTTTTACTCAGGAAATAGGTTTTAATGGTATTGGATTTTATGAAAAGAAGGATTTCTTACATCTCGATATGAGGCCTGGATCAAAACGCTTTTGGAAAGGAAAAGAATTAATTGGATATTGAATATGTGCTTAAATTAATAGCAAATAACGGCTTTCCCCTGGTACTTTCTATCTACCTGGTATATAAATTGGAGTTTTTTATTACCGAAATAATCAAAAATCAAAAGGAATTTTCCCAGAATATTACTGCTGAAATCAAAGAAATTAAGAAAACAATCAATGATTTACGCGTAGATTTTGCAAGAAATCAATAAAACCATTGAAACATAAGGGTTTTAGCGTTTTTGAAAACACTTCTATTTTTGCGTATACGAGACGAATTTAAAAAATACAATGAATCATACCAGCCACCTTAAAACAGAGGCTTAAAAAACGCTTCAAATGATAAATATTTTTCATGGTTCCCGAAAATAACTGCCTTTAATCTTATTTACTCTAATATACTCTCTTTATATCCCGAATACTCACTTTATCTTATATATTTGCCTTTACATATAGACAGATTTGTAAAAAAACTATATTAAAAGTATTGAATTTTCAATTGGTTATTTTTAGCAACATTGACAGCATAAAACAATATAGCTACTATATAAAAGGGTGTAACTATGAACAAGGAAACAAAATATAGACAAACAAAAGATGAATTGAAATCTTACTTAAAAGAACAGATTAAGTTTTTAAAAAGGTCTAATGGAGCTTATGACGAAGGATATACAAGTGAAGCTAAGAGATTAGCTGTTGCAATCAGGGTACTACTTCATGATACTCAAAAATCAATTTCTTTATTAACTCTCTTAAAAAAGAAAGACATATTATTTTATGATACTTCATTAGATTATACTCCAAATAATTTACCATCTACAAAAGGGCCTATTATGATGAAGTTTACTATAACGAAGACGGGACAAAAGAGTGCAGAATATACCCCACCATTAGATGATGGACCTCCAACAAGATATCATAAAGGGAGAATATCGTTTGAAAAATGGTGGATTAAAAATGTGTTTGTAGATATAAAAGGCAATAAATTAACAAGAAAAGATTTAGTTCTTACAGTTGCTAATAAGGATGGAGGAGCACACGTTGACCATGAAATAGATAAAGAGTATGCAAATATAACAAGGTTTAATTCTTTGGGATTCGTGTTCGTACAGGATGGCAATAAAAAACATTTTGCTACACATCCTGAATTAGCAGGTATTCGTCAAATTAGCTATGAGGTATTGAAATCTCTGAAAGATGAGTTTCCAGAGTATTTTAAAGAATAAATACGTCATCCAACATCATTTAAAAAGAAAAATAGAGTAGTATACTGATCCCATTTAACAAAAGCAATATTTTAAGATAGAATGAGGGCAAGGGTATAACTTATTGATAAGCAAGGGTTTATATTTAACTGGATATTATTTAGAACTCTAACAGAAAGATTAATTGACTCTTTTAGTTTATATGTGTTTTGTAATTCTTCAATAATTAATTAGTTATGTAAAATTTGAAGACTCTTTTTGTCTTAAAAGAAAAAGAATAAAAAGTACTTTAAAAAAAGAAGTATTTTTAATAAAAAAAGCATTATATATGACAGATAGCAATATTTATAAAGGTATGGTATAATTATTAACCAAAAAGTAAAATGATATTTATAAAACCTAATAGGAGGAAAAATGTATGAATAACGAAAATAATGAAGGAGCAATAAGGGGTTATTCAAATTCTGCACGTCTTTCTGCAAGTGTATTTGATTTTCAATTATCTTTTTTTCAAAAAAGTATTTCAGATATGGAAATAGCAAAAGCTAAAAAAGAAGAATATCATGACAAATTATTAGCAGAAATAACTATGAGTCCTTCTCATACAAAAGCCGTATCACAATTGTTATATGATGCAGTAAAGAAATATGAAGAAGATTTTGGAGAAATAAAACTAAAACCTAATAAAAAATAATTTAGTGGGGTTTTGAACTTTTGAGTAAAGATATATTTAGTACAAAAGATGTTTTAAATAGAGATGTTAGATTAACAAGTACACAACTACAAACTCATATTATTGGAAAAAGTGGACACATTGAAATAGCATTAGATTTACCGAGTATACGTAAAACAGTTGAAGATCCAGATTGTATATATAACAGTAAATCAAACAACAAGAGAGATTTATATTTTAAATTTGGAAGTCATAATATTATGAAAAATAAATATGTAAAAGTTATAGTAGACTACACTATTCCTTCTAGGGGCGATGTGATAACTTCGTATATTACAAGTTCTGTTTCTGGAGATTTAGGGGGGTTAATATATGAAAAATCTACTTCAGTATAATTATGATGAGAAATATGACATTTTATATATTTCAAAAATTCCCAATGAACCTTCGATTGCTGAAGAAGATGAGGATGGGATTGTAATAAGGTACTCCTGTGAGACGAATAAATTTGTAGGTATTACAATATTCGATTTTAAAAAAAGATTGATAAATAAAAATTTTCCTAAAGTATTTAAATATGTTAAATCGAATTATCTATATGAAATAAGTGATAAACTAAAATTAACAACCACATGATTAATCTTATAATAATAAACAAAACAAGCAAATAAAATTTGTACATATTCCTTAATTATGGTTAGGTTGAGAGTAGGGAGTATGGTTTATTGATAAATAAAGAAAAATAGGCAATGTAACACACTATTTTTACTCTTATAGGGAAAATAATTTTAATTCCTTTAGCTTATAGATGTTTTGTAATTCTTCTATAATCTCACCCACAAAAAAAGGTCTAAACGTTTCCAATATGGGAGCCAGATAATAATATAGGCAGAACCTCTGATAATGAAGTTCTGCCTATATTATTATCTTAACATACCCCGATTGCTTCTTCTAACTTATGATATATTTTTTCAGTCTCATCACTCATACAAAAGTTGCGAAAGTCCTCTACTCGCCTCCACTAAATCCTTATAAATAAAGCCTTTCAGCGATATTATTGAAGGGCTTTTTTATTTTTCTTTGAATTATTTTTCAGAAAAAGAAGGATTTTTAATAAGTTGTATAGTATATATAAAATAGTGACCAAAAAAATTTAGTAAGCGTATTTTTTATCTAAGCAGAATATCTGTAATAATATTATACTAAAATAAAAAGCTATATTATCTAAGATTTAGACTAAGAATAACACTCTTTCTCTATCCCAAGAGACACACCAAGTAACATATCCTAACCATACTAACTATCCAACCAGTAATCTTCTATCATTACTTAACATAAAATTAAATATCGTAACCTGTATGAAGGTAACACGAGAGACTTTTTCTTTTCATCATAAGAGAAAAAGAGCCGAAGAGGCAAGATACCAAAATTATTGAAACTTTCAGGCCAAAGGACCGTTACCGGAAAGAACTCTGGAGAGTTTTATACCAAAAAGCACCGATGGGGCAATTTCTAGTCACAAGGTGAATCCTGACTGAGTTTACTTTAAAGAACTATTTCTCAATTTATTAGGAAGAATCTTTCAGGTAAAGGATAGAGTAAGAGTGTAATATAAATATTTTCTTATTCTGTCTTTTGTATTAATTTGCTAAAAAATTACTTTAATTCTAAAGGAATAAATAACCTACCTTAATAATAAATACAAGGTAAATCCTCAATATTTAACATAATTTTTTTAAATATTTTATTTAGGAGCAACTTTTATTAAATGTTGTATTTGGCTCAGAAAGAGTTTAATAATTAATATAATGTATCGAATAGAAAGGAGAAAAAAATGAGTTTAGTAATTACAACTTATGTACCAGATGGTATTGTTATGGCTTCTGATAGTCGTCAGTTAATAACTATTGGAGGTAATACTCCAGATGGTAAACCATTACCAAAGGTCGATACTGTTAATTCTGACAATGTATATAAAACATATCTTCTATCAAAAAAAGACAAGGAAAATAAATTTATTTTTGAAGTAGGTGTTCAATCATTTGGGGAAGATCTTTTAGGTGGAATTTCGATAGCAAGTCATATTAAGAGATTTATGGAGGAGGATCTAACTACTGAAGATAATATAACGACAATTCCTAAAAAATTAGTGGAATTTTTTAGTAAAAATTTTCCAAAGGCAGATACCGGATTTCACGTTGCAGGTTATAAAAAAGAGAAAGAGAGGGAAGCAAGCAAGCCTTATGTTTATTATTGCCATGTCGCTAAAAATATAGTTGAACAAAAGAATAAAAAACCAAATAATGGATTAAACTATGGAGCTACTTGGTCTGGACAAGCAGATATTATTACGGGATTAATAATTTCTATAATCGAAAAAACTCCACAGGGAGATAATAAAATTATTAAACTGGTATCCCCTATTATTTGGGATGCAATGCCTCTTCAAGATGCAATAGATTTTTCTATTTTTGCTATAAGAACAACTATTGACACCATTCGTTTTCAAGCACGTCCTAAAAACGTTGGGGGTCCAATCGATGTATTAGTTATTATTCCAGAAGGGGCAAAATGGATACAAAAAAAAGCATTAAGAGGAGAATTGTAATTAATATGGAAAACAATCAAGATGAGAATAAAATAAATTTTTTTAGATGGTTTATAGCTGTAGTTTTAATAATTATTTTATTTGTTCAACTTGTAGCTTATAAATTATCTCCTTCTTTTATCCATATTTTAATAGTAGCAACTTTATTCTGCTTTGGAGTAGCTGATAGATTTAAATTTATTAAAATTCCTGGAATTATTGAATTAAAAGACAAGACTGAAACTATAGATAAAAAACTAGACACGGTTGTTAGTAATGTCCAACAAATTCAGAATTTAGGTGTAAATCTTTATTTTAACTCTCAATTAAAAACTGATTCTATTGAATATGACGGACCGGAAGCAACAAGACAGGTTCAATATAAAACAGATAATATAAAATGATAAGAAGAGATAATTATTTTTATTTGACCTATAAAAAATAAAGTGTGACAGGAGATGGTTTGTGTTAGCTCAATAATTCGGAAACTTTTTCTAGCTTCTCTTAAGGGATCGGATTATAATAATATAAGTGAGGACAAAACCTTTTTAATATATAAGTTTATGAAAAGTTCTAAAACTATCTAATGCGGATAACCATGAAATTTTGAACCCTTTGGCATTTTTCTAAAGGGTTTTATATATCAAGATTTGAAGAAGGTATTCTTAATTTCCCATGTTTTGTCCTATATATGAATTTGTATCTTATTCCATAAAAAAATGCTTTTAGACATAAACCCAGAGAATAAAGCTAATCAAAAGGCAGGACTTCTTAATTGAAGTGTCTGCCTTTTTTAAATTCTTAACAAATGCTAATTACTTCTTCTAATTTACGACATACTTTTACAGTTTCCTCACTCATGCAAAAAGTTCGATAATCGTTCTGTCCACTAGGGGGAGCCAGCCAATTCCATAGGCAGAACTTCTTTATTAGAGGTTCTGCCTATGTTTATTTTCAATGACTAAACCCCTAACTTTCAAAAACCATCAAAAAACATGTTAGTTAAATTTCAAAAGTGGACTTTTTACATTTCAAAAGTGGACTAAATTAGGCTAAAAAAAATTGCTAATTAAAATTTAAAAGTGCACTCTTGAAAGACTAAAAATTTACTATTTTTTATAATTATTTAGATACAAATAATTTATCAATTAAAAGTTAAAATTGGACTAAATTAAGGTCAGAATTTTTAACTTTTTGCTTACCTAAAAACTCATCTCTATGCCAGAATCTTACTTCCGATAAACCGGATTCTTTATCCGGTACTATCCGAAGTTGTATTCTTTCATGTAGTGGTGCACCAGGTACTTTTAATTCTAAATTATTTATAGAAACTTTGCGATAAGAATCTACCATTCTATCTACTCTTAAACAGAAGACATCCTTTACTGACTTAAAGGGTGGCATTATCCTGAATTCTCTAAAGAGAGTTCTCTTTTCTCTTATTGCTCTTTGAAATCTAATATAAGGTATCTCCCCGGTAGTAGAATGAACTATCCGGTAATTGTATTTCCTAACAAGGTAATTTAAGATTAATTGGGCCTTTTTAATAACCCTAATATTCTCTCTATAGCAGGTCCTGACCAATCGGTCCTGAATCCATCTATAGGGTCTTTCAATTTTACCCTTGGCCTGCCGGAGATAGTGCATAGGTTACCTTTACCCTACAGTCATCCAAAACCTGTTTCCACTGCGGATTGGTCTCATCAGTAAGTTTGTAATGGTTTCGCCAGAAGGAATCCATATTTTAATAAAACTGCCTCTAAGGCCAGGATATGTTCCCAGGTGGTCTCTCTTTCTACCAGAACAGCATACAGGATCAGCCTGCTGTAATCATCGATTGAGGTAATCAGATACCCATTTACTAGCAGCATAAGGGGCAAACAGGTGATGAGAAGAATCGTGTTGGATAAGTTCTCCGGGATAGTTAGTTATGACTTCTCTATCATGAGCTTTTCTCTTCGGCTTGGTAAGATAAAAGCCATTTGTCTTTGCCCGCTTGATGATGGTCGAAAGAGATACCCTCTGGTTATAATCATTCTCTAAACAGTCTTTTATATAAGTGTAATTGTAACATCTAATCGGTACTTCTTTGTCTAAAATGAGAATTTTTTCTCTATTTAATTCTTTTATGATATTTGTTTCAATAGTTTTATTAATCTTTCGATTGATGGTTTTTCGGTTATACTGGATAGAGAAATTATCCGGATCTTTTTTATACCTATTCAATAATTTAAAGAATCTGCTTCTTTTGATTCCGAGAGTTGATAAGATATAATTAATCTTGATTTCTTTATCCACATAACTTTTTAATAGTAATTTTACTTGCTCATCGTTAAAGTTTTTATGTAATTGTTTAGACATAATTTAGAACCTCTTTTCTTTTTAGAATTTAGTTCTAGATTACATCTTTTTACTGTTTTTGATTAGTCCACTTTTAAACTTTAAATCATTAAAAAACAGTCCGGTTTTGATTTTTAAATGACAATAATTAAAATAGTATTGACAATAATATATAGTATTGTTACAATGTAGTAACAAATGAACACGAGAAAGGATTAAATGATAGTAAAAATGGAAGCCTTAAATAATATAGGAAGACTTATAGACCTAAGTGCAGTGAGAACAAATGTTGATGAAAAGGAAATAAAATTATTGGCAGAAACTGCGAAAAAGCATAAGTGTATTGCTGTATATGTAATGCCTTGTTTTGTTCCTGAAATTAAATCATTACTCTGGGATGAACCGGATATACTTATTGGAGGTGCTGTTGGCTTTCCATCAGGAGCAGACTCAACATCAATAAAAGTCGCTCAGGCTAAAGAACAGATTCAAGAAGGTTGTCAAGAATTAGATATGGTAATTAATGTAGGTAAATTACTTTCAAAGAGATATTCATATGTTGAAGAAGAAATTAAAACAGTTGTTGATATTGCAGGTGGATTACAGGTTAAAGTAATCTTAGAAGTTGCTTATTTAACTGATGATGAAATCAAGAAAGGATGCGAATTAAGTATCAACGGAGGTGCTAAGTTTGTCAAAACAGGTACTGGATGGGCAGATAGGCCTACCACTATAAATCATATCAAGTTAATAAAATCTTTTGTTGGTGATTCTATTAAAATTAAAGCAGCAGGAGGCATAAGGAGTCTAGATACATTGATTAAAATGAAAAACTTAGGTGTGTCACGTTTTGGAATTGGTTTAAAATCAGCACAAAAGATTTTTGAAGAATATATTGCCTTTAATAAATCAAGGTAAGGAGTGAAAAATTTATGAGTAAAAAAATTATTGCATATGACTTAGGGACAAGTGGTAATAAAGCCTCGTTATATGATATAGACGGAACCTGTCTTACGAATGTTTTTGTTCCATATGATACTTATTATCCAAAGTCAGGATGGCATGAACAGCGTCCATTAGACTGGTGGAATGCAATTATCGAAAGTACACATAAATTATTAGATACAAAATTAATAGAAAAAAAAGATATTGAATCTCTGGCAATTTCTGGCCATAGTTTAGGAGCTGTCCCCATTAATGAAAAGGGTGCCCTACTCCATGATATTACACCGATATGGTCCGATACCCGGGCTAAAAAGGAAGTACAACAATTTTCTAAAAAAGTTAGCGAAAAAGACTGGTATATGAATACCGGTAACGGGTTTCCCCAGGAGTGTTATACAGTTTTCAAAGTAATGTGGTATAAGAATAATAAACCAGCCTTATTTAAGCGAATATATAGGATTTTTGGTACCAAGGATTTTATCAATTTCAAAATGACTGGAAAAATTAAGACGGACCATTCCTATGCCTCCGGTAGTGGTATTTACGACCTGAAAAAAGGTAAATATTCCCCTCGGCTAATAGAAGCCAGTGGTCTACCCGGTGAGTTTTTTCCGGAAATAGTTCCTTCAACACAAATAATAGGTGAGCTAACTAAAGAGGCTGCTGAAAAACTAAATCTTCCTCAAAAGGTTAAGGTCGCTTGTGGAGGTGTTGATAACTCCTGTATGGCTGTCGGCGCACGTAGTATTAAGGAGGGTCGAGTTTATACTTCTCTTGGCTCATCTGCTTGGATTGCCCTTACTTCCAAAGAACCAGTTTTAGATTTTAAAAATAAGCCCTTTGTTTTTACCCATGTAATTCCTGGAATGTTTACCTCAGCAGTTCCAATTTTTTCCGCAGGAAGTTCGTACGAATGGATTCTTCACAATATTTGTTCCAATTTAATTTTTATCTCTAAAAAAGAAGGGAAAGATCCCTACCAATTAATGGATGCACTGGCAAGTAAATCTCCCCCTGGTTCCAAAGGGCTACTTTTTAATCCCAGCTTAGCAGGAGGATCCTCTCTTGATAAAAGTCCCTATATTCGTGGAGCCTATCTGGGGCTTGACTTGAGACATACCCAGTCTGATCTGATTCGCTCTGTATTAGAAGGTGTTGCTATGAACCTAAGGTTGGCTCTAGATATCCTGCGGAAGTTTTGTAAACTCCAACCAGAAATGATTTTAGTTGGAGGTGGTAGTAAAAGTAAACTATGGAGGCAAATCTTTGCCGATGTCTATAATATTAATATTGTTAAAACAAATATTGGACAGGAAGCGGGTTCTTTAGGTGCTGCAGCAGTTGCTGCTGTGGGTTCAGGCCTCTGGAGGGATTTCAGTAAAATAGATGATATTCATCAGGTTGAAGAGATTACCCTACCAATACCTAAGAATGTCGAAAAATATGAAAAATTACTCAATGTTTTTAAACGTGCATGCGAATACCAGGCAGAAATCGGAGATTTACTGCATTTAAGTAATCTAGGAGAACCATTAAGTTAAAAAGTTGGTCAAAAATATGATAAATAAAAATAGTCCAATTCCTTTATATTATCAGTTAAAGAAAAAAATCGAAGATATAATAAAATCAGGAAAATTAAAACCTGGTGATGCCATTCCAACTGAAGCAGAGTTTATGGAAAAATATGCTGTAAGTAGAACAACAGTGCGCAATGCAATATTACAAATGGTAAATGAAGGTTATCTTCGCCGGGTTGCCGGGAAAGGTACCTTTATTAAAACACATCCTATAAAGAGTCAAATATTAGGTGATTTAATAGGTTTTTCTAAAGAGATGGAGCAAAAAGGGATTTCTCATTTTAGCAAAGTACTGAACAAAGATATTATTCTTGCACCGATTAGAGTTGCAGATATGCTTCAAATTACTACAAATGATTTAGTTTTTTATTTAAAAAGACTAAGATTTATTGAGGGGAAACCTATTATAATTGTTGAAAATTATGTTCCTGCCTATCTTTGTCCTGGAATAGACAAAGAAGATTTTAAAAATGAATCTTTATACAATTTACTTAAAACTAAATTTGGATTAAATATCCATCACGGGAAGCGGGAATTCGAACCCATTAATGCCTTATTAAAAGAAGATGTAGAATTATTAAAGGTTTCTCCTGGGACACCTCTTTTGTATGTAGAGAGTATTGCATTTACAGAAAATAATACACCAATTGAATATTTTCAGTCAAAAATACGGGGGAAGTTTACAGTAGACCTTATAAAGCGATAATAGATAATATTAAAGTAGATAATGAAATATACTATTTTACTACACGCTAAAATATATTTTTAAAAGGGAGGTGTAAACTTTAGAAAATTAATGTTTTAGTTTTAAACTGGTCATGTTTTCAAAAAATAAAAAAATAGGAGGAATTAAAAAATGTTTAAAGCTAGTTTAAGAAAACTAATAACACTAAAAAACATACAAATGAAAGGAGGAAAGAATATGAGAAAACTAATAATCATTTTCTTGTGTGTACTTTTAGCAGCTACGTTTACATTCAGTTTTGTAGTTTGCGGAAGTGAAAGCACATCTGCGATTAAAGCCCTTGACCCAAACCGTGGGCAAGGCAAAACCATCGGCGTTGTTGCGTTTTTCCAGGCCAATGACTGGAACCGCAATGCGTTAAACGCTATTAAGGAGAACCTTGAAAAGTACAAATACAAGGTCAATGTCATTGACGGCAACGGTGATGCCGCAAAAATGAACGCCGCCATTGATATTCATATCGCTAATAAGGTTGATGGTATTATCATAGCTGGTGGTGACGGTACGGCTTTGAAATCTGGTTGTGAGAAAATCGTCTCAGCGGGAATTCCATATACGGTTATCGATATGTTCCAGGAAGGCGCTATAACGAACGTGATGGCGGACAACTGGGGAGGCGGTACACAACTTGGTCTTTATGTTTTAGCCCAAATCAACGGCAAAGGCAAAGTCCTGATTTTGGATACGCCGAGCTGGATCACACTTTTAGCCCGCGCGGATAGTGCAGATGTTGTATTTAACTCCTGTAGATCCGATGATCCGACCAAAGGCATTGTGACTGAAAGGTTTGAGATTGACGCCGGAAACGCCGTGACGGACGCCCAGACCAAAGTGGCTGCTGCTCTTTCTGCCGATACAGGCAAGAATATTAAAGCCATCATTACGTCGTGGAATCTCCCGGCTATTGGCGCGTATGCCGCGCTTAAGGCTGCCGGAAGAACCAAAGACATCGCCATAGCGAGCGGTGATACGGGTAAAGAAGTACTTCAGGCCATGAGAGAAAAGGATGCCGGAAAGTGGGTATTTATGGGCCAGAACTCCAATGTTCTGGGCAAGAGAGCGGCTCAGGGCCTCGACCTTGCTTTGAACGGAAAGAAAGACATTGTTCCGTATGCCCAATTCGGCCCGACATACTTTGTATCCAACCTGCACGGTGCGAATGAGCCTGTGACGGATGGTTCTGAAATTAAGCTGCAGAGTCCCGAACAGCACTGGAAGGAAATATTCGGAACCGAATTCGGTACTGTAAACTAATAAACAAAATTCAAATAATATCTATGGGAAAGGGGAAAGGTGGGAATGAGGCCATATCTTTCCCATAGATATTTTACTGTAGGAGGATACCGTGGTAGGTAATATCATCGTCAAAATCCGTGGCGTAAAAAAATATTTTGGAGCAACGAAGGCTTTGGACGGTATTGATCTTGATATTTGCTTCGATGACGTCCACGCCATTGTTGGCTCAAATGGAGCCGGGAAATCAACACTCATGAAAACTTTGGCTGGAGAATATGTGCCGGATGAGGGGAAAATTTATTATCTTGAAGAAGATATTACTGGTTTGGAGCCGCTTGAAATTCAAAAAAAAGGGATACAGGTTGTCCATCAGGTCTTAAACATTGTTGAAAGCATGACCATTTTGGAGAATATCCTTTTGGCCTGCCCTCCAACCAAAAACGGGTTTTTAAACTGGAAAGAGGGGGAAGGCAGGGTAAAAGAGATTCTTAATTTTATCGGAATTGACTTTGATTTAGATAAAACAGCAGGCTCCCTTTCAACCTCAGAGCAGCAGTTTGTCATACTGGCAAGAGCACTTGTCAAGAAGCCCAAAGTACTTGTTTTGGACGAGCCAACTTCAAAAATCGGCCTGAAAGAAACTGAAAATCTATTTGAGGTCATTAGAAAACTAAAGGCTCGCGACATTACGACGATTTACATTTCGCACCGGATGGAAGATATTTATCAGATTTGTGATAAAGTTAGTATATTCAAGGATGGCAAATGTATTGATACGCGAGTGACCAAGGATTTACCCAAAGACGAACTAGTCACGATGATGTTGGGGAAAAAGATTGATGTCTTTTTCCCCAACATCATCGTTGAAGCTGGAAAGGAAGTTCTTAAAGTATCCAATCTCAAATACAAAGATAAGATAAACGGTGTAAGCTTCTCTGTTAAATACGGAGAAATTGTTTCGTTGGTTGGCTCGGTCGGTGCTGGCAAAACGGAAATTGTAAATGCGATTTACGGCATTTTTAAGCCAGATTACGGGGATGTTTTGATTGATAACCAACCCGTTTTTCCAAACCATTCCCCGAAAAAAGCCATAAAGTATGGCGTTGCTCTGGTGCCTGAAGACCGCACGATGCAGGGGATGATCGAGGATTATTCCGTAAAAAATAATTTGACAGCCGTAAACATGAAAAATATCTCTAAAAATAGTATTATCGATTCTAAAAAAGAAAACAGGCTGGCGCAAGAACTTAATAATAGGTTATCCGTTACGCCCAATGACATCAATTATGTGATTCAAGCGTTGTCGGGAGGCAATCAGCAGAAAGTAGTCATTGGCAAATGGCTGGTGGACCGCTATAAGCTTTATTTGCTGGACGAGGTCACCGCGGGCGTGGATATCGGTACCAAGTCCGAGATATACCGGTTATTGGGAGAGCTTGCCAAAGCGGGTGCGGGTATCGTTTTAGCCACCGGTGACATTGAAGAGGCTATGGGCTTAAGCGACCGAATCATGATACTCTTTAAAGGCAAAATCATCAAGGAGGTTGATCCGAAAGTCACCGCAAAGGATAAAATCTTATCTTACATCATGGGGGATGAAAAAATTGCGCAGTAAAATGAACAAATATTTGCAATGCTACGCGTTGTTTTTCGGATTATTGGTTTTGGTTGTTCTCCTGCAAATAATATTTTATGATGTGCCGTTGTTTTCCGTGTTAAATATTAAAAATATATTGCTGCAGACTGTCAGTATTTCCATGATGGCGCTCGGGCTATCCTATATCATAATGAGCGGCGAAGCGGATTTATCTTTCGCCGGCATGTTCAGCTTGCTTACGGTTGTTTTCGCGATAGTTGCAAATGCCGCAAATTATTTTTTCATCGCGCTAATAGCCGTAACAGCCATTGCTATCGGCGTGAATCTGATAATCGCACTTTTAGTTACGAAGCTAAAGTTTTCGTCGTTTATCGTGTCCATCGCAGTGATGTTTATGGCCAATGGCATCGAAAAGCACCTTCATCAGCAAACCACGCTCATCAATAACGATGCCATCAAATCTTTTTCGACGATAGAATTTGGGCTACCCTTGGTCGTATGGCTGATGGCCCTGGTGTACCTCGTATCTTATTTTGTCATCAATAAAACTAAATTCGGGTTTGACTTAAGGGTTGTCGGCGAGAATAAGCACGCGGCGGTTGAAGAAGGCATTAACGGCAACAAAATGAAAATCTCCGCCTATATTATTGCGGGTTTGTTGATAGCGCTCGCGGCATCCGTAGAAAGCACGCGTGTCGGCGCTATATACGAACAAGGCCAATACTATATGCTCCCCGTATTTGCGGCGTGTTACATTGGCTATTCCATGTTCACGCCAGGCAGAGTCAATGTAGCTGGTACACTGGTCGGAGCGCTATTCCTGGGAATTATTGATAACTTTATGAAAATGATCAATGTCGCGTCTCATAACGTGTATATTCTTATGGGGGCCATACTCATCGTTTCGGTCGGATTGGCTTCTTTTAAAAACCGATCAAAAATTGTACAAATTAAACTTTTTAGTGTAGAGGTTGATAACAGGAAATGAATAATCAAGGAATTCCAAAGATTAGTAAACAAAAAACGCCGATCATTTCGCTGCAGATGCTCGTGTTTTTGATTCTGATACTTGCTGTTTTTGCATTGTTCACTTTTTTAACGCCCGATTTCTGTTTTTTAAAAATCGAAAATCTTAATAATATTTTGACGGACGCAGTCATTCCGGCGATCTTCGCTCTTGGGATGGGTATTATTATTGCGGGCGGCGGCATTGACCTTTCTTTGGGACACATCGCAAGTATGGTCGCGATCATCGTCACTTATCTCATGAGCAGAGGCATAGAATTTAACCTTGCCTTACCGATTTTAGTAGGGCTTGTAACCGCGGCTGGGATTGGAGCTGTAAGCGGGTTACTGGTGTCTCGATTGGGGATATCATCATTAATCGTGACACTGGGCATGATGTTTCTTATTATCGGCATCCGACAGATCATTACCGGCGGGCAGTCAATCTACATCAATAATGAGGCGTTTAAGCGAATTGCAATAAACGAATTCGGCATTTCTAATTTAGTAATTATTCTTATGATTGTTGGCGTTCTATGTTATCTTACAATGGAAAGGTCCATCTTCGGGCGAAAGATTCAATTTGTTGGAGCAAACATTAAAGCGAGCCGGTTTATGGGCATCGATGTCAAAAATATTACGATGTACACGTTTATTCTAGGCGCTGTTTTGGCGGCTTTTGGAGGCATACTGTTTGCCGCTAGGGCAGGTGCTGTGCAAATCAACAGCGTAGACTCGAATCTTTTGGGTGCCCTTTGCATCGCGGTGTTTTCTAGCGTATTGTTCGGCAGGTTTAAAACCAGTGGTATTATCCTCGTTGCGATCCTGATTTCCATGATTGGCATGGGCATGAGCATGATGGGCATTAAAACGGAGTGGATCAATTTTATGAAAGGGCTGATCCTGTTCTTTTCAATCTTAATGGCAAAGTTTATGAATTTTAATACGTAATACGAAAAGAATATTAATTAAAAAGGAGCAAAGAACTATGGACGTTAAAAAACTGTTTAGCTTGGAAGGAAAAAGGGGTTTTATCACAGGTGGCGCACAGGGGATTGGCAAAACCATCGCGCGCGCTTTCGCCGAGCTTGGTGCGGGTGTAGCGATTGTCGATATAAACTATGAAAAAGCGAAAAATACTGCGAAAGAAATCGCACAAGCAACCGGCAGTAAAATTCTGGCATATCAATGCAACGTAGCCGACCCACCTAGCGTGCGGCAAATGATTGAAAGCTATGGAAAGGACTTCATGACGATCGATTTCGCCTTAAACAATGCAGGTATTTTTACTGGGGGCGCTGCAATCGATATTTCCCCGGAAGCGTTTAAATCGGTTATCGATGTCAATTTAAACGGCGTATTCTTTACCGCCCAGGCGGCCGCACAGCTGATGGTCAAGCACAATACCAGGGGCTCCATCATTAACACAGCTTCAATGTCTGCACACATCATCAACCAGCCGCAGACCATCGCTAATTATTGCGCCGCTAAAGCTGGGGTTGTCCATTTGACTAAGGCTTTGGCCGTGGAATGGGCAAAATACAACATCCGTGTCAACTGCGTAAGCCCTGGATATATTCAAACTGAACTAATTGCAACCTTGAAGGAGTTGCTGCCCGTTTGGTCCGCGAAAATGCCTGAAGGCAGCAGATTGGGTTATCCGAAAGATTTGATCGGCTCATTTGTGTACTTCGCAAGCGATGCATCTATATTTGCAACAGGTTCGGATTTATTAGTTGACGGGGGCTATACATTACTATAAAACGTAAAATCAAATTAGCGGTAAACATTATAATTACATGTTTACCGTTCTATAGTTATAGAGTAATAATTTAAAAATAAATTGGAAAATGAGTCTAAAAAAGTATTTTCCGAAGGTATTATGAATCTGGTACATTAGTAGTGTATGTCAATATAAATATTTTTATATTACTGATTTTTAAAAGAACTCTCAAAGATCTCCTGGGAGACAGTAAAGGATTATTACATAAGTACCTGCAGGAAAGATGGAGGAAGTCCAGGGGAAGTTTACAGTAGGCCTTATAAAGCGATAATAGATAATATTAAAGTAGATAATGAAATATACTATTTTACTACACGCTAAAATATAATTTTTAGAAGGGAGGTGTAAGCTTTGGAAAATTAATGTTTTAGTTTTGAATGGGTTATGTTTTCAAAAAATAAAAAAATAGGAGGAATTAAAAAATGTTTAAAGTTAGTTTAAGAAATTTTTGCTGGCGGACCGTTTTAATTTTAACTTTGATATTAGTTTTGTCAACTAGTGTAATGGCTAGTAGTTATAAATTTTGCGTTTCTATGGGGTGGCTTGAAAACGCGTCTGGTCAGAGGTTTAAATATGGTTTTGAGTCGGCTTTTAAGGAATTTGGAATTACTGATGTTACTTATACAGATGCTAACTATGATCCCAAAAGACAGTCGGAACAAATTGATGCTTTTATTAAAATGAAACCAGATGCCATTTTTATTACACCATCCAATCCAGTTGCTATAGTCCCCGCTGTCAGAAGAGCTATTGAAGCCGGAATCCCTGTTTTTGCCTCAGATTCTTATATTCCCGGCGCTTCTGTAACTACGACAGTATGTTCGGATGGCTTTGGTATGGGTGTTTATTCTGCTCAGTATGTAGTAAATCAGTTAAATGGAAAAGGAGAGATTGGTGTTATAGATTTACCAGCTCATGAAGGCTGGGATATAAGATATCGCGGATTCCAGTGGGTTCTAAAACAAAATCCAGGAATTAAAGTTGTTTCAAAGTGGTCCTGGGATTCTACTGGACAGGTTACTCCAAGACAAGCAGTAGATAATATGTTGACCTCTCATCCTGAAAAAGGTTCAATTGATGCTATTTGGTGTGCCTGGGATGGTGCTGCTATGGAGGGGGCCCTAGCCATAACGAGTGCCGGCAGAGAGAAGGAAATCTTTACTACCGGAATCGATGGAGGTAAGCAGGCTTTTGAATATATTAAATCGGGCACGCCTTTTAAGCTTACTATGGCCCAGAGCGTTTATACTATGTCTTATATGGCAGTATATTACGCAAATCAATTTTTGGAGGGTGAAATAGTTCCGAGACTTATAATTTCCCCAGTATATGCTGTTACCAAGGAAGATCTTGAAGGAATTGAAAATTCTGAAAATTATGATATGCCCGGAGTAGCAAAGAAATTTGGCTGGGAGCGCGCGAACTAAAAAGAAATAAAAGTTAAGATAATATGGACGATTTTATGTAATTTATTGCGCATATACTTAAAAAGTATATGCGCAATAATTTAAAATCAGCTAAACAAGAAAGTTGGTAATATTAATGGCATCATATAAATTGCAGATGAAAGGAATAGAAAAAGTATTCCCGGGGGTAAAAGCCCTGGATGGGGTGAATTTTGAATTAAAGACCGGAGAAGTTCATGCTCTTCTTGGAATGAATGGTGCAGGAAAATCAACTTTGATTAAAATATTATCAGGTATATATCAGAAAGATGCTGGAGAGATTTTCTTGGATGGGAAAAAGATTAAAATTATTAGACCCGAGGACGCTATTAATAGCGGAATTGCTACTGTTTATCAGGATCCACAAATGATACCTTCTTTTACTGGATATGAGAATATTTTTCTAGGTTTTGAGAGTAATAAAAGAGGGATATTTTCAAGGATAAATCGGCAAAAATTACTTAAACAGGCAGAACAATTATTGAAACGTTTTCCGGTAGATATAGATCTTACAAAGTCGGTTAAGCAATTAAAGACAGTTGAAAAGGAAATTATTGCAATTTTAAAGGCTCTATCGAAAGATATGTCGATATTGGTCTTGGATGAGCCTACTTCTATCCTTACCGAAAAGGAAAAGAATGTTCTTTTTGATCTAATTAAGATGCTTAAACAACGAGGGATTTCAATTATTTATATTACTCACAGATTAGAAGAGATATTTGAAATATCTGATAGATTAACAATCTATCGGGATGGAAAAAATGTGGCTACTCTGGAGGTAAAAGATAAGGAAACTAATTCCGGGAAAATTGCTAAATTAATAATTGGTGAGGAAATAAATAAATTCTACCCCGACAAAGGAAATGATTTTGGTAATGAAGTTATTTCTGTAAATGGATTATCCCTAGAAGGTGTGTTTAAGGATGTTAGTTTCAGGGTTAGGAAAGGTGAGATCTTAGGTATTTTCGGCTTGGTCGGCTCAGGAATAGAAGAATTATCCAAAGTACTATTCGGAGCATACCCTAAGACAAGCGGAATAATTAAAATTAACAGGCAAGAAGTTAATTTTAATTCTCCTAGTCAAGCTATTTCTCATGGAATTTTCCTGATTCCATGGAATCGCCGTCTTGAAGGGGTATTTGATAATCAGCCTATATATTTTAACATTTCGCTTTCAAATATGGAAAAGATAGTTAATCTTTTCGGTTTAGTTCAACAACATAAAGAAAAGCAAATAGTGAAAAAGATTTCAGATCAGTTAAAGATAACCCCAGCTAATATAAATCAGAATGTATCTTTTCTCAGCGGGGGAAATCAGCAAAAAGTTGTCATTGGTAAAGGACTGTTTGTTGAAGCTAACACCTATATCTTTGCAGAACCTACAACAGGCGTTGATGTCGGGGCTAAAGTGGGTATTTACAATTTAATTCGAAAATTATCAAGACACAAAGCAGTAATTCTTATTTCTTCTGATTGTAAAGAAGTTTTCAGTATGTGCGATCATGTAATTGCTATGCACAAGGGACGGGTTACTATGCATGAAGATGTTGATAAGGTAAATTTGGAAGATATGTTTCTTAAAGGAGTAATGGGGTAGAAGTAATGATAGAGAAATTAAGAAGAAAAATGTCAAATGAAACGATAATAATTGTTTTTTTTCTTTTTATATTAATTCTCGTTTCTATAACATTTACATTATTGTATGGTAGTTTTTTATCTACAAGGAATATTAAATTGTTATTCCAACATATGTCAGTAACTGCTTTAGCTGCACTGGGTCTTACCTTTGTAATTATTGTCGGCCATTTTGATATGTCTTTTCATATGGTAGGTTGTTTTGCAGGAATGACAGCAAGTTTTATGATCGGCGAAGGTTATCTACCATTACCGAGTGTAATTTTAGGATTATTAGTTGGACTTATCTTTGGTTTTGTAAATGGGATAACAATTGGGAAATTTAATTTGCCTGATATGATTATAACCATAGGTACAGGGTCAATTGCCCTTGGTTTGGGATACTTGTATAGTGGTGGAGCTTTTATATATGATAATTTCTTAGTTTCAGGAATTCTTAAAATTAATAATAGTGAATGGTTTGGAATTCCCTTTCCTACAATCTTGATGATAATTAGTTATTTTATAGCCTATATGGTATTAAATAGATCGAAATACGGGCGATATTTCTATGCCACAGGAGATAATAAGGAAATTGCGATTTTCTCTGGGATAAGGGTGAAATTGTATATTATCGTAGCTTTTATAATAAGTGCTTTTTTATCCTCACTGGCAACAATATTAATTACTTCTGCACAGGGAGTGGGTAATGTAAAAGCAGGTCTTAACTTATTGATGCCAGCTTATGCATCAATATATATAGGTATCTCTGTGTTTAGAAAACCTACAGTTATTGGAACTTTATTTGGTGCTTTATTTACTTCGATAATGTTAAACGGTTTTACTCTCATGAATATACCATTTTACTTCCAGGATCTTACTATAAGTAGCACTATGATTATTACCATAATCTTTTCTAAAAAAATTATTACTAATTTAACAACTCAAAAAACATCTACTGTTCAAACTTCAGATAAGGAAGTAGCATCATGAAAAAGATTTCTGTAAGGTTTGGTGATTTGTTTAAAGCACGATATACTCTAATTTGGGTATTGTTCTTGATGATTGTTATGTTTTCCTTTTCTTCAAGTGCATTTCGTTCAATGGCGAACTTGTTAGGGGTTTTACGAAATTCAGGAATAGACGCAATCCTAGTATTAGGGCTTACCTGGATTGTAGCTACCGGTGGGATCGATGTCAGTTTTCCGGATGTTGCTGCTTTTACTAGTATGATAACAGCTCTTCTTATCAAGGATGGTTTTCAGTGGGGTCCGACAATTTTGATTGCTTTACTCTGTGGTACGAGTTTTGGTTTGCTCAGTGGTTTTTTGATTGTACATTTTAAGTTTCCCCCATTAATAGCTACAATTGGTGTTTCCGGAATAGCAAAGGCTATGGCATCTTTACTGGGCTCAGGCCAACCGATAGAAATAACTAGGTCAGGACACCTAGTTGATAGTTTGATGTTTGGAGATATCCTAGGATTTCCAATCTTATTTCTTATTGCTATTATAATTTATCTTATTTCTTGTTATTTGCAAGATCAAACAGCTATTGGCCAATATCTTTACGCTCTTGGTGAAAACCGTAAAGCTGTCCTAGAAGCAGGAATACAAGAAGGAAAAATATTATTTAGTTTATATACTTTTTCTGCATTAATGGCTTCAGTCGGAGGGATATTACTAACAGCCTTATTAAGTTCTGGGCAACCGAGGATAGGTTTTGCTTTCTTTTTGAGTGGTCTTACCTCAGTATTTATAGGAGCTATAATAATTAAAGTGGGTAAAGCTAATGTTATTGGTACCTTAATCGGTGTAATTATTCTGGCTGTTCTTAGCAATGGGTTTACTTTACTAGGTATACCTTACTATATCGAGTTAATTATAAAAGGAATGTTATTAATTATAGGAATAGTAATAATCGAGATTTCAAAATTTAAACGTAGGGCCAATAGGATAGGGGTTATGTAACGATAAAATCTTATAAGTTATGATTTTTGCCTAATGTATTCTAAATATCATTTAAGAGTTTGTTTCTTAAGATTTTGGTCCTTTTCAGATATTTTTCTATCAGGTCAAAAAGTTTTTTATCCTGCAGGATCTCTAAGTGAACTATCAAGGGAATTAAAAATATGAAAATTAAGTGAAAAACCCCATGGAACGGATAATTCCGTGGTATCTTTTACACTTTTCGAGTTTTGCTCTAGGCCCTTCAGGTGTATTTTACATTCATCCATGGGCAAACTCGTGGTATTCTGCACTTTAGGTTAAAAAGCAGGTGATTGAGTACTTGTAGTAAAGCAGAAAGAGTAATGTAATATTATTAATTTTATTAAAGTTTTTTATATGTTTATTTCACCTTAAAAAACCACCTTCTTTGAAGGTGGTAATGGTTAAATGGTTTTACCATAAAAACCGATATATATGTTAAGATAAGATATGACTAAATGGAAAAAATTATCTCATACCATCTATC
>Ga0210003_1000829_pt1 | contig 27965 bp, 21 predicted proteins | sample LantaG_FD_182804 | JGI IMG/M metagenome (GOLD analysis project Ga0210003, IMG submission 182804) | Deep subsurface microbial communities from Baltic Sea to uncover new lineages of life (NeLLi) - Landsort_02402 metaG (SPAdes) (version 2) | ecosystem: Environmental > Aquatic > Marine > Oceanic >... | reverse complement strand
TATAATCAAGGTAGATAATTATGTGGCAGGATACGGATATCAAATTAAGCGACAATTCACAGGCCGTTCTCAAACGGCGTTACCTGATAAAAGATAACGAGGGCCGGGTTATCGAAACCCCCCGGGAGATGTTTATCCGGGTGGCTAAATTCATCGCCGAGGCCGACCGCGGCTACGGCGCCGACGATAACCAGACAGATAAAACCGCCCAGGGCTTTTTCGAGATGATGGCGCGGCTCGAGTTTATGCCCAACTCCCCAACGCTGATGAACGCCGGGCGGCCGCTGGGTCAACTCTCAGCCTGTTTCGTCCTGCCGGTGGGGGACTCGATGGAGGAGATTTTCGAGACCAATAAAAACGCCGCCCTGATTCACAAATCCGGCGGCGGGACAGGCTTTTCATTCTCGAACCTGCGCCCCAAAAACTCGGTCGTGGCCTCGACCTCGGGCGTGGCCTCCGGGCCGGTCTCGTTCATGAAGGTTTACAATTCCTCGACCGAAGCCGTCAAACAGGGCGGAACCCGTCGCGGTGCCAATATGGGTATCCTGCGGGTGGACCATCCCGATATTCTGGAATTTATCTCCTGCAAGGACGACACCGCCGAGATTACCAATTTCAATATCTCGGTAGCGATCACCGATGCCTTCATAGAGGCCGTCAAGGAAAAGGAAACGTACCCGCTATACAATCCCCATACGAAAAAGACGCATGCGGTGGACGGCAAGGAAGTTTATCTGAACGCCAAAGAAATATTCGACAATATCGTCGAGCACGCCTGGGCGACGGGCGAGCCGGGGATAATTTTTATCGACCGGATGAACCGCCTCAACCCGACCGCGCCCTCGGAAGTTATCGAATCCACCAACCCCTGCGGCGAACAGCCCCTGCCGCCGTATGATTCCTGCAACCTGGGCTCGATAAATCTGGGTTTGTTTGTCAAAGAACCGCTGCCCGACGATTATACCCTGACCGACGCCGACAACGGCGTGGACTGGGAGCGGCTGGGTTCGGTTATCCGCAAGGCGGTGCATTTTCTGGATAACGTCATCGACCTGAATAAATACCCCATCGAGGAGATTGAAAAGCAGACCCGCAGGAACCGCCGTATCGGCCTGGGCGTGATGGGCTGGGCGGATATGCTCGTCAGGCTGGGTCTGCCGTACAACAACGAGGAAGCCTTCAAACTGGGCGAGAAAATCATGGCGTTCGTTCAGACCGAAGCGAAGAACCATTCCTCGGAGTTGGCCAAAACGCGGGGGAAATTCCCCAACTGGGAAGGTTCCATTTACAAAGACCAGGAAGTGGCGATGCGTAACGCCACCGTGACGACTATCGCCCCGACCGGGACGATTTCGATTATCGCGGGGTGCTCCTCGGGTATCGAGCCGTTTTACTCGATTGCGTTCGAGCGCAACGTCATGGACGGCACCCGGCTGATGGAGATAAACCCGCTTTTCGAGAAGGCGGCGAAAAAAGGCGACTTTTATTCAGAGGAACTTATCGAGAAAATCGCCCGCAAAAACTCGCTGGCGTCATTCAATGAAATCCCCGACGAAATCAAGGCCGTCTTTTTGACGGCGGCCGATGTCAGGCCCGCCGAACATGTCCGGATGCAGGCCGAGTTTCAGAAGAACTGCGATTCCTCGGTGTCGAAGACCATCAACCTGCCCGAAACGGCGACGGTCGAGGACGTGTATGACGCCTATATGCTGGCTTACGATACCGGCTGCAAGGGCGTGACGATTTACCGCGACAACTCCCGCCCCAACCAGGTACTGGCGGCGGTTAAAGCCAAAAAAGCCGCTACGGCGCCGGTCGAAAAGAAGAAAAAAGTAGAGAAACGCCCGAGCCTTTTACAGGGCATCACGGAGAAAATCCGCACCGGCTACGGTAATTTATATGTAACGGTAAATGTCAAAGACGGCCAGCCGTTCGAGGTTTTCGCCCATATCGGGAAATCCGGTTATTCCACGATGGCCGACAGCGAGGCTATCTGCCGGCTTATATCGCTGGCCCTGCGCTCGCATATCCCGGTCGAGCAGATCATCAGGCAGCTTCGCGGAATCGGCGGCTCCAATCCGGTTTTTGCCGAAGGGGGGAAGGTGTCCTCGATACCGGACGCTATCGCCCAGGTGCTGGAGAGGCATTTCGGGAAAGGGAAATCTGGCCCGGAAAGCGAATACCGCCAGCCGGCGGAAATCTGTCCCGAGTGCGCGGGGGCGATGAATTTTGACGCCGGGTGTTTTTCCTGTCCTTCCTGCGGTTATTCTACCTGCTAAATCTGCCGATAGTATAATGATAGGAAAACTATGTAATTTTTTTGGGTTATTATGTCCAGTACCTACATACCGGCCGGCCGGACCTCCAAGATTGTTAAGGGGGGGTTGACGTTACAAGTACAGACGGAGTACGCCAACCGCCCGACCCCGCAGATCACCACTACGATTATTAACGAAGGCAAGGTGGTGCATAAGATTCGGCGGGATCTGGACAAGCCTATCAGTTCGGTCGAGGAGCAGAACCGGATGGAAGTCACCATCAAGCGCCAGCACGCCGAGGTTCTGGATATTCTCCAGAGCGAATTTTACAATCCGGTCAGTTTCGGCAAGAAAGTCTTGAAACACGAAAAGAATATGCCCCTGCGCGACCGGCTGGCCTCTATCCCCGGCATCAAAAAAATCTTTACCATCGACAACGAAGGCAATTTTATAAGCGAAAAGGCCTCGAAACAGTTCCAGGATACTTTCGCGATGATTTTCAAGAACATTCAGGAGCTGATGAGAATATTCACCCGCCAGCCGGGAGTGGGCAAGACCCGCGAAAAAGGGGTGTATGAAATCGAGCGCGACCGGCTCTATTTTGTTTCGGTCGGGAGCGAATGTTATTTCATGGTGGTCAAACGTCAATCCAGCGAAATCGATTACGAGCAGACGATCAAGGCCGCCATCCGGGAAAGCCTGTTCGAATAACAACTCCTTATTATTCTTGTATTATTTCGTAAAATTTCAGTATTTACATGAGTCACGGGACGACTGAACATTGCCCGCAAATATATGGCCGGAATTCAATTTCATCCTTTTTTTCCCGCCTGTATTTTCTTGTTTTAAATATCTCTTTCCCTTATGTTTCAAGATAAAATCGGACTTAGATTATGCCACCGGAAGCAAACGCCAAAACCAAAAAGGCGGCCTTGATTGTCGCCACTATCAGTTCCTTTATCGGCCCGTTCATGGGTTCTTCGGTCAATGTCGCCCTGCCGTCAATCGGGGAACAGTTTTCCATGGGGGCGGTGCAGTTGGGCTGGGTCAATACCGCTTTTCTTCTGGCCGCCGCCACTTTCCTGATACCCTTCGGCCGCCTGGGGGATATTTACGGCCGGAAGAAGATTTACATGTGGGGAGTGGTGTTATTTGCTATTGCCTCGGTGTTGATTGCCAACGCCTTGTCGGGCATGATGATAATTTTGTGCCGCGTCCTGCAGGGGTTCGGCTCCTCGATGATATTCGCCACCGGCATGCCTATTTTGATTTCGGCTTACCCGGTCGGGGAACGGGGCCGGGTGCTCGGAATCGCCGTGGCGGCGGTTTACCTGGGCCTGTCCACCGGGCCGTTTTTCGGCGGGATTATCACCCAGCAACTCGGCTGGCGGTATATTTTCTGGCTCAATCTCCCGCTCGGCATGATTCTCATGGCGGTGATTCTCTTCATGCTCAAGGGGGACTGGGCGGAGGATAAGGGGGCCAAATTCGATTACGCCGGCTCGTTTATTCTCGGTTTCTCGCTTCTGGCGACCATGTACGGTTTTTCCACTTTACCGTCTATGACGGCGGGGATATTGATCGCGGTCGGCCTGGCGGGGATTGTCTTTTTTGTGGCTCTTGAGTCGCGCATCAAAAACCCGGTGGTCAATATCGACCTGTTTCGACACAACACCGTATTCGCTTTTTCAAACCTGGCCGCCCTGATAAATTACGCGGCCACTTTTGCCGTTAGTTTTATGCTCAGTTTGTACCTTCAGAAGTTGAAGGGTCTGACACCCCAGGAGGCCGGGCTGGTATTGATCGCCCAGCCGGTGATGCAGGCCATATTTTCGCCGATAGCCGGACGGCTGTCCGATAAAATCGAGCCGCGGACGGTAGCCTCGCTGGGGATGGGTTTGACTTTTATCGGGCTGGTCCTGCTGGTTTTTGTGGACGGTGCAACCAGCATGACCTATATCGTTGCCGTGCTTATAATTCTAGGCCTTGGTTTCGCTCTCTTTTCCTCGCCCAACACCAACGCCATCATGAGCTCGGTAGAGCGGCGTTATTACGGTGTTTCAGGGGCGCTGGTCAGCGCCATGCGGCAGATCGGCATGATGGTCTCGATGGGTATAGTCATGTTTATTTTAGCGCTGCTTCTGGGCCAGGCGGAAATCGAACCGGAATTCTTCGAGCCCTTCGTCAAAAGCATGAAAATAACCTTCATCGTCTTTGCCGTGCTGTGTTTCGGGGGGATATTCGCCTCTCTGGCCCGGGGCAAGATGAACCGTGAAGAACCGTAAGCTTCATTTTCACAAAGACATAAAAAAACCGCCGATTGATTCGGCGGCTTTATATTTTAATGGAGAGAGAATAAATTTGAAATAACTCCCAATTCGGTACGGTAAAGGGTTTTTACAGCCACTCCTCGCGTTTAGCTTCGCTACCATCACCGAAGCGATGGGTCACGGCGGTCGCGCAGCGATGAAGAGACAACCTTCATGTGTGGAGTGTTAGAGATTTTCAAATGGATCTCTCTCCAATCATTTCGCTGTCTATTATTAATTACGAAAATTAAATATTATGATGCAATAAAAATATTCAGCATTTGCCAAATTGACAAAAATTTAATATGTTCCAAAAAGTCTGAAAACAAGGGAAGTTGACATTTATGGTCACCTCGGTGGGAATAGATATAATTGAAACGGAGCGAATAAAAAGCGCCATCGAACGTTTCGGCGACCGTTTTTTAAAACGTATCCTGGGACCGGAAGAGCGGCTCGTATACAAGCGGCGTCGGGACCGGTATGAATTTCTGGCCGGTCGTTTCGCGGCCAAGGAAGCCGCCGTCAAGGCGCTGGGAAAATATCTCGACCGGCGGCCGCCGTTTAACACGGTACAAATTGTAAACGATGACGGCGGTCAGCCCCGCCTAGTTCTTCCCGAAAATATATCCGGCCGTCTGGCCGGCGTAAACTGTCTGGTATCGATAAGTCATTCCCGGCACAACGCTGTCGCGGTAGTAATTTTTGAGGAGGTATAATGAACCAGGAAGAGATTCTGAAATTGTTCAAGGAATCGCAAGCTCTGTTGGCCGGCCATTTCAAACTGACTTCGGGCCGGCACTCCGATGTTTATTACGAGAAATTCACCTTGCTGAAAAACCCGAAAGTCTGCACCGTTATCTGCAAGGCGATGGCGGATAATTTCAAGGATACGGGCACGGTCACGGCGGTCGGTCCGACCACCGGCGGCATTATTATCGCCTACGAGGTAGCCCGGTATCTTGGTATAGAATCGATATACGCCGAGTCGGGGGAGACCGGGCGGATTTTCAAGCGCGGTTTTTCGCTGGATAAAGGGCAGAAGGTGATTATTGTCGACGACGTCCTGACCACCGGCCGTTCGCTCAAGGAAGTGATCGAGCTGGTCAACAGTTACGGGGCCGAGATTGTCGGGGTCGGGGTGTTGTTGGACCGTTCCGGCGGACAGGTCAATATAGATTATCCCTTTTATCCCCTGGCCACCGTTTCGGCTGATAGCTGGGAGCCCTCGGAATGTCCCCTCTGCGCCCGGGGGGAGCCGCTGACCCAGCGGGGCAGCCGCAAATTTTAAGGAGAATTTTACAATAAAAAAGCCCGCCAAAGCGGGCTTTTTTCTATATAAAAATCCAGGCCTCAGGCCGGGACGTTTTCAGTCTCCGGCTGTTTCTCTGAAATCGGGAAAGTCATGTTGATGGTGGTGCCGACGTCGGGCGTGGAAGCAACCTGCAGTTCGCCGCTGTGGTACTCGATTATCCGGTGGCAGACCACCAGGCCGAAACCGTGGCCGTTCTTCTTGGTGGTGAATTTCTCCTTGAATGCCTTGGCCAGGAGTTCGGGCGGGAAACCCACGCCGGTATCCCTGATTGAAAAAGTGAATTTTTTATTTTCGGAGTCCCTGGCCACTGTCACGTTGATATCGCGTTGTTCTTTGTCGACCGAGGCGTCGGCAGCGTTGTTGAACACGTTGTAGAGAAGCTGCATTATCTGGGTGTTGTCGGCCTCGAAAGGCAGGTTTTCATCGAGGCGGTCAACCGTAATTTGAACCCCGCGGAAACGTTTCTGCGGCTTCAGGTAATCAAGCACCTCGGTGATGAGTTTATCGAAATAGATTATGTCTTTCTTGGTTGAAATAGGCCGCAGGTCCATCAGGCCGCTGGTAAATTTCTTTATTTTCTCGATCGTCTCGGTCATGGTGGTGATGTACTTGTTGAACTCGTCGCCGTGTTTTTTCTTGATATGGAATTCCAGAAGCGATAGGTTGCCGGCGATAACCCCCAGGAAATTGTTCAATTCATGGCCAATTTCGGCGGAAATCTCACCCTTGGTGGCCATCTTTTCCAGTTGAATGGTTTCGTCCTGGAGTTCCTTGAGCCGGGCATAGGCTTTCTGGGTTTCTTTCAGAAGCGAGAGATTTTCAAGAGTGATACCGAGCCAGATGCTTGAGATGGAGAGGAACTTGAAATCGGCTTCCTTGATTTTGATGGTGTCCTCGTCGAAGCCCAGCATAATCAAAGCCTTGAAACCGTCGCTGCGAATCACCGGGACGATGACCATCTGGTTGCTTCTTTCCATCCAGGCTGGGTTGATATAGGATTTTATCTCCGGGTTGGGGTTTTTCCGGTAGATGGGATTTTCCTCGAAGCCGTTGATAATCAGCGGCTTGTTCAAAAGGTTCGGGTCGAAATCTTTCAGGGTGTCGGCCAGGGGTTGTTTGGGGAGCTCCTGTTCAGTGGTCTCTTCGCCCTGGATGGTCACCATCACATATTTTTCTTCTTCCTGGTTCCAGTACAGGATGGCGCCGGATTCGGTATGCTGATGCATGAGGGCAAATTTCAAAAAGGAAAAGGTCAGCGATTTGTGGTCGCCCGCTTTATGCAGCATCTGGTTGAGGTCGGACAGGGAGCTGAGCTGATGGTCCGAACTCTTTTCCTCGGCTTCTTTTTTAATTCGGACGGCGTCCTTGACGGCTTTCCTGATTTCCGAGATTTCGAACGGTTTCATGATATAGTCAAAAGCGCCTTGTTTGATTGCGTTTTTGGCCGAATTCAAGTTGGCGTAGCCGGTCATGAAAATGACGCCGATATCGTGATGGATATCGCGAACCCGCCGAACCAGTTCGATGCCGTCCATGCTGGGCATCCTGATGTCGGTGATGAGAAGGTCAAATTCTTCCTTCTCTATAAGTTTGAGGGCATCCACGCCGTTGGAGGCGGTTTGAATGGCGTAACCTTCCTCCTCCAGGGTGTCACAGATTAATGAAAGTACGATATCCTCGTCATCGACGACGATGATTTTTATGGTGTCTTGAGATTCTGTCATGATGTCTTTACAGGCTTCAAAATTTTGTTAATGATTTCCCGCATCTGTTCCAATTCGAATGGTTTCTTGAGATGATAATAAGCGCCGGCTTGCTTGGCTTTCTCCGAAAGATGGTCGGGCAGCGAATCGGTTAAGATGAAATGTATCTGGGGTTTTTGGGCGGAAATTTCCTTAAAGATCTCGTAACCGTTCTTGTCGGGAAGGTGTATGTCGCAGATGCAGATATCGAAATGCTCGTTTATACCCTTCCAGATACCTTCCTGACTATCGCCGGTGGTGAAAATATCGAAGCCCTCGTCAGCCAGAAAATCGTTTAACAGGTCTCGCATCACCTTAGAATCATCGATAATTAGGATTCTAGTCATGATATTTGTCAACTCCCTAAAACATTTGAGACGGTTTGTATCAGTTCCTTGATGCTGAAGGGTTTGGATAAGAAAGCGTTGGCCCCGTTGGTCACCGATTGGTTGACGGCATACTGGCTCGAGTAACCGGATATAACGATTACTTTCGTGGCCGGTTTGTGGTTGTGCACGAACCTGACCACTTCCTCGCCCGGTACGTTCGGCATGCGCAAATCGGTAATCACCAGGTCAAACTTGTTATCCCTGATTTTTGCAATCGCCTCGTCTCCATCACTGGCCATACTGATTAAAAAATCATCCAGGACTTCCCGAAGAAAATCCCTGATGTTTTCGTCGTCCTCGACAATCAGTACGGATCTTTTTTTGTTCTCTTCCATTAGGTGCCGGAAACCTATTGTTCTTTTATAGACTGTTCTTTTACATTATCGGAATCCACGGGGGGTTTCTGAACCGGTAAGATGATGGTGAAGGTGGTGCCTTCAGCGGGATTTGAGGATACCAGTATCTCGCCCTCGTGAGCTTTTATTATACCGTAACTTACGGACAATCCCAGCCCGGTCCCCTTGCCCACTTCCTTGGTGGTGAAGAACGGTTCGAAAATCTTTTTGAGGTTTTCTTCCTCGATGCCCGAGCCTCTATCGATAAACTGCAGCTCGACCGCCCCGCCGAATTCGCCCAGGGCCGGGCTGTACCGGGAAATAACCTGGATTTTCGAGCCGGGTTCGGAAGCGTGCATGCCGTTTATAATCAGGTTGGTGAACACCTGCTGCAGCTGGCCGACATTGCCCTGAATAACCGGCAGGTCGGGCGATAGGGAGACCTCGAGTTCTATCTGGTTGAGGTGCAGCTGGTGCTCCACGAACGTTACGGTTTCTTCGATGGTTTTATTGACATCTACATCCTCGAACTCGATATTCTTCGAGGCCCGCGAGAAGCGCAGGAGATTCTGAACAATCGTCTTGCAGCGGCGGGACTGGCATTCGATATCGGTGACGTAGCGGATGTAACTTTCGATCTCCTTAATGCTCGTTTTCTCAGGGATGTGCTTTTTGAGTTTTTCCAGGGTGAACTGGGCATAACCCAGGATACCGCCCAGGGGGTTGTTCAACTCATGTGCTACCCCGGCGGCGAGTTGTCCCAGGGCGCTCATTTTCTCGGATTGAATCAGCTGGGCCTGGGCTTCCTCGAGCTGCTGGGTACGCTCGAATATCTTCTCCTCGAGAGTCCGGTTATACTGCTCGATTTCATCCCGCGACTGTTTCAGGGACACGATCATCTTGTTGAAAGTCTGCGCCAGCTGACCGATTTCGTCCTTCTGATCGATTTCGACTCTTTTGGTCAAATCACCCTTGCTGATCTGGTCGGTAACTTTGACCAGTTCCGTCACCGGTTTGGTGATAGCGCTGATTATGAAGGTCAACATGATGATGGTGAAAATGAGGACGATGATGGTGAGCAGAATCGCGGCCGTCCGGGCTACCATGATGGACTTGTTGACTTTTTCAAGGGACATGCCCAGTTCTATTTTACCGATCACCTCCGAGACGTAATCCTTGGTCATGGAGTAATTTATGCCACTGGTGATGCCGAGATTTTCACGGTTGAGGATTTCTTTTTTGGTTATTATGGGCGCCGAGAGGTTCAGTATTTCCTGGCCGGTTTCGTTTGATTCGTGGATGGCGTAGTTCAGTTCCTCGTCTTTGTCGTTTACGCCTTTGAACTCGCGGACTTTCCAGGTTTCGTCGAATTCCTTGCGGCCGGTTTCCGCCAGCACGGTACCGTCTTTGTTGGTAATAATGGCATACTCGACCGATTCGAAATTGTTGAGGATGCCCAGCAATTCGTCAAGTTCGTATTTGGATTCGAACAGGACACCGCTCTCAGCGTTGACGGCCAGCATTTTGAGGATGGTCTCACCGCTTATTTCCAGCTCCCGAAGAATACTTTCCGACTGGCGCTGGATGAGATAACCGCTTATGACCAGCAGTGAAATAACCAGCATCGCGGAAATGGGGATGATGATTTTAAGCCGCAGGTTGGCTCTGAAAATTTTGCCAAAGAGACTCATCGGTACACCTCCTTGGCGACGGCGGCCAGTTCCTCGGGGATTTTAATGTTCAGGTGGCTTGCGGTCTTCTCATTATAATGAAACCAGCGGACATCGGGACAGGTGACGCCGATTTCAGTGGGGTTGGTACCGGCTATAATTTTATTGGCGATTTCACCGGCCTGGCGGCCGATCGCCTTGTAATCGAAATCGATTGCGAATAGCGCCCCCGATTCCACCACGTAACGGGAGAAGCCCATGAAGGGTATGCCCTTACGCAGGGAATTCAAGAGGATATACTTGGTCGATTGGGGGTTGAAAAGGTTGGGGTCGGCCACCGACCAGAGACCGTCGACAGTCTTGGCCAGCGAGTCCAGGGCTCCCGGTAACTCCTTTTCGGTGTTAATCTTAATGGCCACCAGTTCCAGATTCATCGATTTGGCGATAATCTGTGCCGGGGGAATCAGGGAACGGGTGTTATTGGTATATAAGACCCCGATTTTCTTTAAATCGGGGATGATTTCCTTGAAATACTTAAACTGGATATCGGCCTGGATATTTAAGGACGCGCCGGTAATATTTTTGCCCGGGCGGGTGAAGGACTCGACAAAACCGGAAATGACCGGGTACATCACCGAGGAAAAAACAATGGGAATATCGGTGAAGTTTTTCTGGGCGAAAGAGGTGGCGGAGCTGCCCACGGTAAAAATCAGGGTGGGTTTAAGATTCCTGATGGCGTCCACATGGGTTTTTTCATCTTCCAGGGAAGCGGCGATGAAGATCTTGTGGAAGTTCGCGTTTTCATTCTGTTCTTTGATTAATCTCTTGGCTCCGCTGATGGTTCGCTGAGTATAGATCAGACTATCGGTTGTCAGAAACACGATATTCTGGGACCTGCTCTCGGCGTAGCTGAGCAGGCATAGTAAGACGGTTAAGGATAACCATCTTAAAAGTCTATAATTGAAGTCAAGCATGTTGTAGCAGTTATCCCATCTTCTATTTAATGAAGGGGTACGGGCACTTACATTTTTTAATATCTATCGAACGCAAGCCTATTTTAAAAACATATTTAGATTTATCGGGAAAAATACGAAAAACTTGACCGGCCGTTTTTAAAATATATATGGGCATCTTTTTTATTCTTCTATAGTGATTAAGAATTCCCGAAACCTTCCGATATTATTCATGTCAGGTTTATTTGTATGAGAGTTTTTGATAAATAACATTTAAGTATATTGGAGGATTAACCTTGGATAAGCGGCTGTTATTTAAGCTCGCCGCTCCATTGGTCTTCTGTTTATTACTGACTTCTTTAAATGTCTTTGCAGGAGTAACCGGCAAAATTTCTGGAGTGGTGGAAAATACCAATACGGGGGAACCCATCATTGGGGCAACCCTAAAAGTTTTAGGAACCAACCTGGCGACAACTACTGACGAAGATGGTGAGTATTTCATCATCGGTATTCCCATAGGGAAATACGACGTTGTGGTCAGCCATGTTGGTTATGAAATGGTGCAAAAGGAGGGGGTTCGGGTACTTCTGGATTTAACCACCCCGGTTGATTTTACTTTACAACAGGTCGCGGTGGAATTGAAAAGGGAAGTGGTGGTGGTTGCCTCCAATCCCATAATCCAGAAAGACCTGACCGAATCGAAAGTCATCTTTACTTCCGACCGTCTGCAAAATATGCCCAACGTGATCTCGGTTCAGTCCATTCTGACTAATTACCCTGGCGTGTTGGTCGGGCGGGACGATAACCTTCACGTTCGCGGCGGCCGGGCCGGCCAGATTTCATACTATTACGACGGGTTTTCGATTCAGGACCCGTTCGTGGCCAACGCTGGTATGAGAATCATGCCCACCGCCCTGGAAGAGCTGACCTTGACCTCGGGCGGTTTCACGGCCGAATACGGTGAAGCCCTCTCGGGCGTGGTCAGCGCCATTACCCGCGAGGGAGGCGCCGATTACCGGGGCAAGATTCGGATGTACGAAGCTTACGGCCATCCGTATAATGTCAACAACGCCACCTGGGGCAAACTGACCCAGCTGGACAACCGGTCGGTAAGTTTCAACCTGTCGGGTCCGCTTCCGGGAATCCAATCCAAGCGGTACACTTTCTTCACCGCCGGCGAGTATTTGCGCAACAACTCGTTCTTGCCGCATAACTGGGATATCTCTTACACGGGAACGGCCAAACTGTCGATGCAGCCGACCCCCAATTTAAAATTGAAAAGTAATTTCACTTATTACAAGGCCGACGGGGCAACTTATATACATCGCGACAACAACGATCGCTCTTATGATTTCAATCTCGACGGCCTGCCGTTGTTTGAAAGGGACGCCTACCTGTTCGGTATTACCGGTAATTACAGCATCAAGGACCGGATCATCGCCCATGTCAGTTTCAACCGCTTTTCCACCAACATCAAGTCGGCTCCGGAACATTTGATGGATTTGCACTGGAGCGAATGGCCCGGGTACACCGAGGGTGAAGACGGTGTTTACAACGGTACCATCCATGAAGACAATTACGGCAACACGCCTCATTATGACGATGAGTACTGGATGACCGGTTTTATCAGCGGCGATGATTATATTCCCCGGTATCATTACCGGGAGTCGAAATATAACTCCTTCAACGCCAGCGTAATCGACCAGGTTGATAAGCACAACCAGCTCAAGGCAGGGTTTGAATATCGTAAATACGATATTTTCTGGGACGACAAACAGTTCTATAACACCAATCCCTACGGGGAGGTTTACTCCAGCAAGCCGACTTACGCTTCGGTCTATGTTCAGGATAAGCTGGAGTACGAAGATTATATTGTCAATTTCGGTCTTCGTTTTGATTACCGCGACGCTGATATTTCATACAATATCACCCCCGGGGAGGAAGAAGCCTTATATAAGGAAGCGGATTCCAAGTCCAATTTTTCGCCCCGTTTCGGGATATCTTTCCCGGTCTCGGAAAAAACGGTTATGCACTTCAACTACGGCATCTATTACCAGGTACCCCGCTATTCCTATTTATATACGAATTTGCAGGGGGACCTCTCGAGCGGTCTGCCGCTTCTGGGTAATCCCGATCTGGAACCGGAACGGACCGTCTCTTACGAGCTGGGTCTGGACCACCTGATCGGTGAGGACCTCCGGTTGGATGTCACCGCCTTCAATAAGGATATCGAGGACCTGGTGACGACCCGTTATTATTCCAACGTCGGGGGCGGCACCAGCATGGCGACACAATTTGTCAACGAGGATTACGGCTCGGTGCAGGGCTTCGATATCGCCCTTGATAAGCTGCCCGGCAGCGGTTATTTTAGCGCCTCCATCTCTTACAGTTACATGATCGCCACCGGCAACGGTTCTGACGCCTACGATGCTTATATGACTTATCTGAATCCCGCAGCTACCGATACGCTGCCGCCGGTGACGGAATATTACCTTGATTTCGACCAGCGGCACACCGTTACAGCCGTTCTCGATTACCGCGTTCCCCGCGAATGGGCCGGTAATTTCTTCGGTCTCAAGGTCCCCGGAGCCTGGGGTTTCAACATCGTGGGTAATTACGGTTCCGGCCTGCCTTACACCAAGACCGATGTTTCCGGAGTGCGTTTGGGAGAGAGAAACGAAGGGCGGCTGCCGGCCAACTATTCGGTGGATTTCCGCTTCAACAAGAATTTCTACTTCGGTAAGCAAAGCAGTAATTTCCTGACGTTCTTTGTCGAGGTTGATAATCTCTTCAACCGGCTCAACGTCTTGGATGTTTACGCGATAACCGGCGAACCCGACGACGATAACAACGCGGTTTCGGCCGGTTTGACGCTGGATCAGACTAAACTCGATCAACTCGATTATCTATATGACCATGATCCCTTAAACTATTCGGCCCCCCGGACTGTACGGACCGGGTTAGAAATTAACTTCTAAACCGGAGAGAAGGAGATGCAAACGAAATCAAAAATTTGTTTATATGTTGTGTTGGTGGTTGTGCTGCTGCTGGCCCAGACCCTGGTCTTGATTGCTCGGCCGATTGAGTCGGGCAACAGCTTACTGGGCAAAAACGACAGCGGTCTGGCCCTGACACCCTCGCCGGTCACCATCGACCAAATCACGCACAATATCGGTAATATTGTGACGACGGTGGATAACCACGGTTATATCGGCGGTTACTGGCCGTACAACCTGCCGTCCGGCGAATGGCCCCGGAATTCGGGGCATAACTATATCGGTGAAGTAATGTACTGGATGGGCGCCACCACGGCGGCCGGTGACACGCTCGTGGCCAATACCTGGGACGAGTTCCAGGGTATACCCTCGATAGTCTCCGGCGCCAGCGAGAATAAAATCCTCCTGTCCACCGACACCACTCGTTATTGGGGTTATGACCGGGCCGACACGGTCGGTCTGGGTGACGGTTACCCGGCTTATGGCTGGCGGCAGTGGGACAGCGATTCCGCGGGCTGGGTTTACGCCAAGCATTACGACCCCGAGAGCAGCGAATTTTATCCGGGCGGACCGGTCTCGGTGCAGATGTCGCACTTCCGTTTTAATGACGCCGCCGGCGGTAATTCGCTGATGGGACTGGAAATGACCCATACCATGCTGCAATGGAACTACTGCTATAATGAGGACTTCATCTTTGTAATTCTGGAAATAAAAAATACTTCCGCGGTCGATTATAACGATTTTGCCTTTGGGCTTTACATCGATATCGACGTCGGCGGACCGGACGGCACCGGTGAAAACGGCCGGCTGATGGATATGGTGGCTTCCGATTCGACCCGCAACCTCGCCTGGACCTATGACTCGCTCGGTTACGACCGCGGCTGGGAAAGCCGCACCGGGATTATGGGAACCAAGTATCTGGAAACCCCGGACGATATCGGCATGACGGCTTTCCGGACCGGTAACTGGGGACTGGTGCCCACCATCGACCCGCCCCGGTACGCTCTGATCAACAGCACTCAATTCGATACTTCGCTACCGCCGGAAGACCAGTATTATATCCAGTGTACCCGCGGTATCGATCTCACCGCCGGCAAAACGGTGCGCGTGGTTTACGCCATCATCGCCGGTGGCGATATGACGGAGTTCCTGGAAAACGCCGACCGGGCGCAGGAGCTTTACGAAAGTAATTTCATCGGGCCGGAACCGCCCATCACCCCGAGACTCTGGGGCCGGGCAGCCGACAAAAAGGTCTATCTGAACTGGAATGACACCGCCCAGACAAGCGTGGATCCCCGCTTGATGGAACGCGACTTTGCCGGTTATAAACTTTACCGCAGTGGCGACCAGGGCCGGACCTGGGGCTTAATCGACACAAAAAACACCAATTGCTGTCTCGACGTCGATTATGTCCCGCTGGCTTTTTACCCGGTTATCGACCCGGATGACCCCGTACCGCATACCTTTATAGATTCGAATTTATACAACGGCATGGAATACTGGTACTGCCTGGTGGCATTTGACAAAGGCGATTCCGCCGCCAATGTCGACCCGTTGCAGAACGGATTCGGCATCGCGGGTGTTTCACCCAATGTCGTGGCCCTGACGCCGCGCAATGACCCGGCCGGATTCTACGACGCCGCGGCCAGCGTGACGCACAATTTCGACGGGATCGGCAAACCCTCCGAAGGCCTGGTTTATCCCATCATCTTTAACGAGGATTCCCTGCAGGGCGACCGGTACCAGGTGACTTTCTCGGACTATCCCGATGTCGCCAGTACCTGGAACCTGATAAACGTCACCACCGGTGATACCCTGTTGAAAGACCAGAGCGATTATAATCAAGAACCGGATTATTACCCGTTGACCGAAGGAATGAGGGTGGTGGTCAGAAACGGCGACCGGGTGCCTCGCAGTTATGTCCAAACCGGTTTCGCCGGTTCCGAGACGACACTGGTGATGGGTCCTTTTTACTACGAAACCGTGCCGAACTTCACCAGCGACATAGCCAATATATACGGCGACGCGCCGTACCGGGCGACTTATGAATTGCGCTATACCGGCAATTCCACCGTCGCCCCATCGGTTACCGAGTACTGGGGGCCGTCGCCGACCTTTTCGGTACCTTTCGAGGTCTGGAACATTACCACCAACCAGCGAGTGTCGCTGGCGGTTTACGATTTCGAAGGCGACGGCGACTGGGATCCCTACGACCTGCTTTCGATTGTCGATTACACCTACGACCCGGTGCAGGATTTGACTTCGCTGGCTTTTCCGTATTACTACGGCTGGCTGTTCGGTTTCGATGAGACTGTTTATAATCCGACCGTCAATGATGTCTTCACTATCGAAGGGGCGCCGATGAACGGCCCCGACGACGTCTTTGATTTCCGGGTGGACGGTGTCAGCTCCGCCGACGCCTCGCGGGATTTGAAAAAAATAAGAGTGGTGCCGGACCCCTATTTCGCCACCAACGATTCCCGGACGGAAACGGCCGAAGGGTTGACGGTGCTGGAGTTCCGCAATGTTCCGGACAAGTGCACCGTCCGGATTTACACTCTGGCCGGCGACCTGGTCAAGACGATAAATCATGAAGATGGTACCGGGGTGGTCCGCTGGGACGCCTTGAGCGGCGACGCTCAGCAGGTCGCTTCCGGAATATACATATATCATGTTGATTCCCCATATGGCGAGCGACTCGGGCGCTTTGCCATCATAAAGTAAAGGAGGCGAATCGTGAAAAAGCTTTTTGTACTGTTGCTCGTCCTGAGCCTGGCTGGTACCGCCTCCGCCGAATTGTCCAAAGCGGGTTCGGCAGGCGCCCAGTTTCTTAAAATAGGTGTTGGCTCAAAATACCAGGGTATGGGGGAAGCCTCGGTGGCTTCGGTCAATGATGTTTACGCCATGTACTGGAACCCGGCCGGTCTGGTCGAGGTGGAAAACATGGCCGTGGGCTTCACCAACGTCAACTGGCTCCTGGACATCGACCTTAACTATGTCGCCGCCGCCAAGTATTTCGAAGACGTCGGCGTGTTCGGGATTTCGGCTTCTATCCTTTCCATGGATGACCAGGAAATAACCACCTTCGAGGAAGAAGACGGAACCGGCAGCTATTATTCGGCGGCTTCTTACGCGGTCGGCATTACCTACGCCCGTCAACTGACCGACAGGTTCGCTTTCGGAGCCACAGTCAAGTATGTTGAGGAAAGAATCCACAACGAACGGGCCCGGGGTTATGCTTTCGATTTCGGGACTTTGTTATATACCGGTTTCCGGTCGTTGCGGCTGGGCATGAGCATCAGCAATATGGGACCGGAATTGAAATTCGCCGGGAACGACCTCGATGTCCGCTATAACCCGACGGAAGACGAAAACTCCACCACAGTCAGTAATGACAATCTGGTCGGCTCCCAATTGAAAACCACGCCTTATGATATGCCTATGATTTTCAAGGTCGGGGTGGCTTACGACTTCATATTCGGACCCAAATCGCTGGTGACCGTATGCGCCGATATGAGACATCCCAACGATAATATTCAGCAGGGCAACCTGGGGGCTCAATATGCTTATGATGAGAAGTTTTTCCTCCGGGGTGGCTACAAGATAAATTATGACGAGGAATCCCTGTCGCTGGGCGGTGGCCTGATTACGCCGATTTCCAGCGAAACCAGGCTGTATATCGACTACGCCTGGCAGGATTTCGGCCGTCTGGAAGCAACCCACAAGTTTTCGGTCGGATTTACTTTTTAACGCTTGAGCAAAACAAAAAAAACCCCGGTTTCGGGGTTTTTTTTTGGTCGGTTCTGGACAAGTAAGGTAAAATTATATAATTTAAGGTATTATCATTTTAAAAAGGAGTTGAACCGTTGTGCTTTGTATGAAGTCTAAAAATATCATTTCGTCACTGCTGCTGATTTTTATATCGGTGTTGTCTTTGACGGTCCGGGCCGAGGACCCAGTCCCGGTCATTACCGAATATTTCGATATGCTGGAGACAGGTAATTTCGAGACCGCCACGATGATGTGGCTGCCGCAATCACAGGAACGAGCCGTCCGGTTCGGCATCGAATACCTGAATATCCCCGTGAGGGCGGACTGCGCCTCACCGGTCGTCCAGGATCTGGAACTCTACCGCGATTACATGTACCAGCCGGTCAAAAAATATGAACTGCTTGAGCACGGCGCTTACGCCAAGCTGGAATACTCCCAGGTAGTCGAGGGAAAATCCGTCCAGCATCTTTATTTCGTCAAGAGACAGGGCGATTATTATTGGCTGATTTACCCCCAGGATTATTACGCCGAAACCTGGCCGGTCACAGAGACCGAATATTTCCGCGTGCATTATCATCCCGATATCGAGAAATTTTTGAATCCGGTGCTGTTCGAGGAAGCCGACCGTTTTGTCGAGGAGATGGCGAAAGTGCTGGATATTTCCAAAGAAGACGTCAAAAAAATCGCCGAGAAAAAGATAGAGTTCTTTTATTGCAACAATGACAGCACCGTCGCTGAAATTACCTCTCAGACCACCAAGGGGCTTTTCGACGTGGCCTCCAACGATATCATCTCGGCCAATTTTCCCCATTTTCACGAGTTGACCCATTTCCTGGTCAATTACAAACTGCGCCGTCTGCCCCTTTTCACCCTGCCGGTCATGCAGGAAGGCGTGGCCGTTTATTATGGCGGCCGCTGGGGCAAGAGACCTTCGGCCCTCTTCGACCTGGGCATCTTTATTTATCGCGAAAAGTTTGTCGAAATCGATTCCATCCTGACCATCAGGAGCTTCCGCAACAATTCCGGGGCTGATATCTCTTATCCCGTGGCGGCTGTTTTTACCTCCTACCTGATGGATAAGCTGGGACAGGACGATTACTTCGAGCTTTACCTGGCCCTCTCGGGCAAATACAAGGAACTGGCGGTCATGTCCCCGGTCGATATTCAAAATAAAATCGTCGAATTTACCGGTATGACCGACTGGCCGACCTTGAAAGCCGATTTCGAAAGTTACCTGGATGAGAAAATCGAGGCCGTCAAGATGGCGGCGCCGGGCCGGCTGGACGACGGCAAAGTTATTTTATCCGGCGAAAATTTCACAATCAGCAAGAACAAGCACTGGCTGGCTTTCGAGTTCCCCGGCAATAAGGACACCCTTTTTCAGGGCAGTTTGTTTTTCGGCCGCGATAAGCGCCTTGAGGGCGAAAACTCGCCGCTGTTCGAGGAACAGTTCCAGGGCAGTCAGCCTTTCGACGGCTACCGGTACGCGGTGCGTTTTGACCGCAACGAGGCCGGGCTTTACGATTACGGTACCAACGAGCTGGTCGCCAAGTTCATATGGGGCATAACCCCGCTGGAGGGCTATTACGACGCCGCCGCCAACTGCATCACCATCAAGTTCAAAACTGAGGCTCTCGGCGACAGGTTGCCGGATTTCGAAGATTATAAATTCCTCCCTTTATAGAAACGAGCGGGAATGAACAGTACGACGGTTATAATAATTCTTTTGGCGGCCTGCCTGGTCGCTTTAATCTGGCTCCTGGTCGGTTCCTTTCTTACCCGCCGGCGGGCGGCCGGGCTCGATTTTGAAACCGTCCTGAAACTTATCAAGTCGGAGCTGATTGCCGGGCAGGCGGAATCCATCCTGTCGCTGCGGGACTCCATCGACAACGCCAACCGGCTCTTAAACGAACGCCTCGCCGAGGGCAACCGGACCCTGGATGAACGCATGGCTTTCGTGGGGGAAATCGAAAACAAGCTGGGGCAGCTTGAGGTACAGACCAAAAATATCGAGGCTATCGGAAAGAATATTCAATCCCTTTCGCAGCTTCTCCGGCCACCCAAAATTCGCGGCGGAGTCGGCGAGGTTCTTCTAGACAACCTGCTGGCTCAGATTCTGCCCCGGGCGCTTTACGCGACCCAGCACCGTTTCGCCGGTGGCCAGCGAGTTGACGCCGTTATCAAACTGGGCGATAAGCTCCTGCCGGTTGACGCCAAGTTTCCCCTGGAATCCTACGAAAAGATACTGGCCTCACCCGAGGACAAAGCCGCCCGGAAAGAGTTCACCCAGACGTTCAAGAAACATATCGACGATATCTGCGGCAAATATCTGAAGCCGGATGAAAACACCACCGATTTCGCGATAATGTTCATTCCCTCCGAGGCGGTGTATTACCAGTTCGTTTCGCAGGACGAGAGCAGCGGTTTCGATTACGCCCTGTCGAAGAAAGTCATTCCCAGTTCCCCCGGCCACCTGTACGGTTTCCTGGCATCGGTCTCCTCGGTTTACGCGGCGCTCAATCTGAGCCAGGCCGGGCTGGCCGACGGCGGGCGGCTCCTGGCGGTGGGGCTGAACGAGCTAGCCGACACCCTGACCGGCCTCAAGCGGCTGCATGAAAGAATGGAAAGCTCCTTAAGGGCGTTGTCGTTGAGTTTCAATAAGGCCAAAAATGAAACGGGCAACCTGGAGTACCAACTGGATAAACTTCGCAAGCCGGTCGAGGAAGAGGAAAAGGTGACCGGCGAATAACCGGATTTTATTTTTAACGGGGGTAATTTGACGTACAAGGAATATGATTTAATCGTTATCGGCTCCGGCCCGGCGGGCGAGAAGGCCTCGATTGAAGCCTCGAAATTACACAAATCTACGGCCATAATCGAGCGGTACTCGGTCCAGGGCGGGGTGTGTATTCATACCGGAACGATCCCCTCCAAAACACTCCGCGAGACGGTCATGTTTATCTCCGGGCTGCGCCAGCGCTCGGTGTACGGCCTGATGGGCGGCGTGAAAGCCAACCTGACGGTCAGGGAGTTGATGTATCGCAAGGGGCAGGTTATTCAGCAGGAGCTCGACGTTATCCAGCAGAACATGGCGCGTTACCGGATTGAAGTCATCCAGGGTTTAGGCAGCCTGGCGGACGCCCATACCGTCAAGGTCAAGCAGAACGACGGCAGCGAACCGAGCCTTAAGGGAAAGGTTATCGTTATTTCCACCGGCACCCGCTCCTACCATCCCGGCAATATCGAATTCGACCAAAAGTTTATCTACGACGCCGAAACGATCCTGGATTTGGATATAATCCCGCGGACCCTGACCATCGTCGGCGGGGGCGTTATCGGCTGCGAGTACGCCTCGATTTTTTCCCACCTGGGCATCCGGGTGACCATCATCGACCACCGCAAGAAACTGCTGTCTTTTCTGGACCATGAAATTGCCGACGCCCTGACCTACCTGATGCGCAAATATGGGGTGACTATTATACTGGGCGACGCCGTGGATGAGGTCCGGGTTCAGGACAGCCAGGTTGTCACGGTAACCCGGAGCGGGCGGAAAGTCACCGGCGACCGGATGCTTTACGCCGCCGGGCGGTGCGGAAACACCGATAATCTCGGGCTAGATAAACTGGGTATCGAGACCGACGACCGGGGTCTCATTAAGGTCGATGATACGTACCGGACGAAAGTACCGAATATCTATGCTGTCGGCGATGTTATCGGGTTTCCCTCGCTGGCCTCGGTATCGATGGACCAGGGGCGGATTGCCGCTATCCATGCTTTCAAGAAAAACGACATCTCCTGCCTGAACACCCTTCTGCCGTTCGGCATTTACACCATCCCGGAGGTCTCTATCGTCGGCGAGACCGAGGAATCGCTGGCCGCGGCCGGAATCGAATACGAAATCGGTATCGCCCGTTATTTCGAAACGGCGCGCGGACAGATTATCAACGACCATGACGGCCTGTTGAAAATCATCTTCAATCCCAAAACCAAGCGCATCCACGGAGTGCATATTATCGGGGAGAGAGCCACCGAGCTTATCCATATCGGCCAGACGGTGATGACGCTCGGGGGGACGCTGGATTATTTCATTGATACGGTGTTTAATTACCCGACTTTGGGGGAGGCCTACAAGGTGGCCGCTCTCGACGGCCTGACGCGCCTGGAATATCGCCGTTAGGGTTGTTTTCCTTCGATAACAGCCTGCAGGCTGTCCAGCTTCTGTTCTATCATCGGTTTCTCGACTTCCACCGGTCCCAGCTCAACGAACTTCTGGTAATATCTCACGGCTGCCTTGAGGTCATCGGTCTTTTCCCTGATGAAACCCTTGATAAGATAGGGAAAAGGCAGGTCGGGGTCCTGCTCCATGAGATGATCGGCCAGTGAATCGGCTGTTTTCATCCGGCCCAAACGATAGTTGATAATCATTAAATCGGTTTTAACCTCCGGGTTGTCGGGGTAGAGGTCGAGCTGCCGGTCAACCGTTTCTTTGGCCCTGACGAGGTTGCCGGAGTCACGGAAGTACCGGTAAAGGTTCGACAGGTGTGCTCTATTATACGGTTCGAGCATAAGGCAGGTGTCAATCTGGGGTATGGCCAGTTCCGGGCGGCCGAGATTCATCTGGACGACGGCAATCATATCACGGGGTTCAGTCCAGTAGGGATTGCGGGATACGGCCTGGTAAAGAACCTCCAGGGCTTCCTCATTGCGGCCGGCCTCGATTAAGTTCCGGGTGCCTTTAAGGTTCAAATACTCCAGGGACTTGACCGGCAGTTGCCATTCCCAGTAATCGGCGCTGCGAAATTCCTTGCGGTAAAAGTGGGCGTCACGGATGGCAATCAGCCCCATCCGGTAGAAATTCTCGTGTTGTTCCATGTAATCATTGAGGTAGTGCTTGGCCTGTTCGAGTTTAGTATATGCCGGTAAATAGGAAAAAGGCAGCATCAGCGCCGCCGCGGCCAGCACCGCCACAAAACGACGGGACAAGTTAGCTTGATATTGCATTTTCACCAGCAACAGCACCAGCAGGATAGAAAAAGGAGTGAGGTATGCCGTTAATCGGGGAAAATCGAGCACGATGCTGTTGGTCGGGTTGGCGATAAAAACCAGAATCGCCCCGGTGGAACCCATGAGCCAGAAAGCCATGGCCAGGTGGTTGTTCTTAAGCCAGCCCTTTTGAAGGAAAGCCGTGACTTTCATGACCGCCGCCAGGGGAATGGCCAGGAAGAAAAGCTGCAATATGTCCCCGATATGGCGGCCGGAAAAGAGGCCGTAGTCGGAATGAGGCAGATGCCCTTTTATAAAAAGCAACTGCCGGAAAAACCTGAGCGACTCGCCCAGCCGGTCATAAGCGATAAATATTAAAAAAAACAAACTTAAGAGAGCGATAGTCAGGGGCAGGTAGTATTTAATCCCCTTTTTAAAGGGGGTTGAGAAAGTCAGGTATAAAAGGGCTGGCAGCATATAAAGGGCCGAGACGTGCATGACCACGGCGAGGGCGGTAATCAGCCAGAGAATAAGCAGTTTTCCGAATGTAAATTCCCGGGCGGTTTTAACCGCCGCCCAGGCGAACCAGATAGTGGCGGCGACAATGACCGGCTCCAGGCCGATAAAACCGAAATACAACAGGCTCTGGCCGCCGAAAAATAAAATTAAAAACAGGTAAAAACGGTTGGCGGATTTGGGTGTGATTTCTTTAACCAGTTTGACGGCGCCAAGAATAGATAGGGCCGTGGCTAAATACGCCAGCGTGCGCCAGGCTATGACCGACGCTGTGTTGACCTGTACGGTCGCGATACTGTCAAGGGGGAAGAGGTTAAAGAAATGGAACAAAAGCGAAACCGCGACGATTGTCCCAAATTCGTACCAGGGATAAATTATTTTCCCCGCCTGGCCGATCTGGGCCACGCGCAGGTTTCCGCCGCCGTAGAGAAAAGAGTCGAAATGTAAAATAACGGTCAGGATAAAAAGCGCCAGCAGACCGATTATAACCGTGCGTCTGGATTCGAAGAGCTGTCCGATTTTTTCAAAGTATCTAATGAAGAGAAATAGAATCGCCGCCAGCAAAACGACCCATAAAATCGCGTACCATGTCGGCTGGAACGACCAGTGATTGAACGACCAGTGGTTGTCGAAGAGAGCGCCGCCGAAAAGCCGCCCCAGGACAAAAACCGCGAGAACGAAAAGCAGGAAATAAAAGGGAAAATCGTTCGTTTTGTTTTTCATGGTCGTCTCAGATTTCCTGTCTTCCTTCAAGTGATTTTGACAGGGTAACCGAATCGGCGTATTCCAAATCGGAGCCGACCGGCAGCCCCCGGGCGATACGGGTAACCCTGATGCCCATCGGTTTGAGGAGGCGGGAGATGTAGGTGGCGGTGGCTTCCCCCTCGACATTGGGATTGGTGGCGATGATTATTTCCTTGACGTCGTCGAGGCGGCCCAGCAGTTCCCTTATTTTCAAATCATCCGGCCCGATACCGTCGAGCGGCGAAAGCCGCCCGCCCAGGACATGGAAGAGGACATTGAAGCCCTCGACCCGGTCAAACGCGGCGGCGTCGGAGGCGTCCTCGACAATACAGATCGTGTTCCGGTCACGTTTGGGGTCACTACATATTCGGCAGGGGTCTTCCTCGGTGATATTGAAACACACCGAGCAGAAACCCACTTTATCCTTGACCTCGCGAATGATCTCGGCCAGCTCGAATGCTTCCTCACGGGTCGATTTGAGGATATGGAAAGCCAGCCGGGCGGCTGTTTTGCGGCCTATACCGGGCAGCCGGGCCAATTGATTGATAAGTTTTTCTACCGAACCGGCAGAATTGAACATAAGCTATCCTTCGAATAATTCGGCTTAGAAAGGTAAATTCAAACCCGGAATTTTAAGTCCGCCGGTCAGGCCGGAAATTTGTTCGGACTGCAGTTCCTGGGCTTTTTCCCGGGCCTGGTTGACCGCGGCCACAATCAGGTCCTGGAGCATCTCAACATCGTCTTTGTCGACGACTTCGGGGTCGATCGTAATCGAAATAATATCACTTTTGCCGTTGGCCACTACTTTTACCATGCCGCCGCCGGCGGAGGCTTCCACCGTCTGTTTCTCCAGCTCGGCCTGCACTTCTTCCATCTTGGCCTGCATCTTCTGCACCTGTTTCATCATGTCGCCTAATCCGCCTTTACCCATATAAAACTCCTTGAATAAATTATTTCGCTTTTTTTACGCCGATAATCTCACCATCGACCTTTTCCAGTAATTTTCTTAAGCGCGGCGAGTTTTCAATCAGTTTTTTTTTATCGATATGGTTGAATTTTTTTTTACTCTCTTCCTGTTCCAGTTTCGGATTCTCTTTTTTCGGGTCGATCGTAAAATTTATACTTAAATTGGCCTTATAATGTTCTTTTAAAATTTTCAAAATCAAATTTAAATTGTCCGGCTTTTTGACCAGTTGCAGCGAGGCCTCGCCCGAGGCGTAAAAAACCAGGCTGACCTGGTTGTCCTTGACCGACTTTAGCTCCGCCATCCGCAATTGTGAAGCGAGCATGCGGTTCTGTTGTCGTAGTTTGGCGATGAAGTTGTCCCAGTCTTTTTCGAACTGGGGCTGGTTGACCGAGCGGGTGTAAAGCGGTTCGGGTTCCGGCGGGGCGGTTTCCGTCTCGGCCGGGGCGGGTGGGGTTGCCTTGTTGACATGGTTAAAAAAACTCGGCGGGCCGGAAGTTTTGGATTCGTCCGAAGGGGCGGGTTGAGCCGCCGGAACGATTCCCTGCTGCAGCAGTTTCAAAATCTCGGCCAGTTTGACGGTGGATTCCATCTCGGCCATTTTAACGCCGGCGATTTCCAGCACCAATCGTTCGTCGAGGCCGCTTTTCAAATCACCGATAATATCGGCGGTGATTTTCATCAGGCGCAGGAGGTCCCCGGCCTTGAAAAAGTCCACCTGGGTTCGGTATTCCTCGATTTCCGCCTCGCCTAGGTTCAAAAGCTCAGCGGTATCGGAGCCGGAACTCAGAATCAGCAGTATTCGGAAATGCTCCAGGAGTTCCTCGATAAAATCGGCGATATCGATACCGCTGTCGAACAGGCTCTTGGTCATTTTCAGCACTTGCTGGCGGTCAGAGCCGGCGATGGCGGCCACGTAATCGAATAAAAACTGCCGGTCCACCAGTCCAAGGGCATTGACGACTTCGGCCACGGTGATTTTACTGTCGGCAAAAGCGGTTATCTGGTCGAGAAGCGACAGCGAGTCGCGCACCGAACCGTCGGCCTTGCGGGCCAGCAGAGTCAAAGCGGCGTCCTCGACCGTCAGCCCTTCGTTTTCAGCGATACGTTTCAGGTGCCCGGTCAGGTCATCGACCGACACCCGCCGAAAATCAAACCGCTGGGTGCGCGATAATATGGTGTCGGGGACTTTGAGCGGCTCGGTGGTGGCGAAAATGAAAATTACGTGCGAGGGCGGTTCCTCGAGCGTTTTTAAAAGGGCGTCGAATGCCGAACCGGACAGCCGGTGAACTTCGTCAATGATGTAAATCCGCTTTTTGCCGCCGGTCGGCATATAGCGGACGTTTTCCCGCAAGGTGCGGATATCGTCCACGCCGGTATTGGAGGCGGCGTCGATTTCAAGAACATCGAGCGAGGTCCCGGCGGTTATCTCCAAACAGGCCGGGCATACGTTGCAGGGCGTCACGGTGGGGCCGTTGACGCAGTTTAAAGCCTTGGCGAAAAGCCGCGCCACGGTCGTTTTACCGGTGCCCCGGGGGCCGCAGAAAAGATAGCCCGAACCGGTCCGGTTGTTCTTGATGGCGTTCCGCAGGGTTCTCGTGACATGTTCCTGCGCCACAACATCTTCGAATAGCTGCGGACGGTATTTGCGGGCAAAAACCAGGTAACTCATAATCGTCAATATACGCAATCGCCTGACATTTGTGAATCATATTTTCTGACTTTTTGTTTTTTTATTATCACACTGATGATTTGACTACGTCAATAATATAGAGGTTTTTTTTATGCTTAATTTTTCGACATCCTGCGTATATTTAAACTGCGCTCGATTTTTTTGAATGAACGGGAGTTAATGAACAGTCGCTTTAAATGGATAGTCGTTTTTGTCCTGTTTTTACCCCTGGCCGCCAATGCTTCGGGGAACCTGGTCAGGAAAAAATTTCAATGGCACCAGACCCATTTCGGACTGAAACTGGGGGTCAACAACCTGGGTACGGCCCGGGTGAACGGCGAGAGTTACGAGACCAGGGTGGGTCTTTCCGGCGGTTTCTATTTTGATTTTGTCGTCAGCGACTATCTCTTCTGGGGAGTCATGATTGATTTTCAGGATATCCAGTTTTTCGAGGAACGGGAGGCGATGGTTAACCTGAGCCTGGGTTTGAAGCCGGTTTATTACCGGAACAAGGCGAAAATCGCCTACAAACCCGGGATCGCGGTGGGGCTGGCCGACCTGGGGCATATCGGCGACCTGAAACGGACGCAGTACCTGACTTTGAAAGGCTCGTTCGAGATGGTCTTTTTCACCGAGAGCAAATATGTCTTTTTCGGGGAGGTGGCGGTCTGGGGGGCGCCGGATTGTTTTAACGAGGAATATGACATCACCCTGGGCCCGTTTTTACAGGCCCGGGTAGGGATCATGTTTTTAAATTAAGAGCTCGTTTTTAAAAATCGTTTGCCTTCCGGATATTATTTATTATCCTATTAACCTGTAATTTGATTTTAGTAGGTCAAAGGCCTTGTGCTTTTGACAGGTTTAATTTTTGTAGGTCGAAATCTCGAAGAGTTTCGACACTCTTTAAATCGTCGAAACCGCCCCTCACTTCGTTCAGGATCTACGACAAGGGTTTCGACCTACAGTTAAATTAGTATCTGGGGCAGTAGCTCAGTTGGGAGAGCGCCACGTTCGCAACGTGGAGGTCGTCGGTTCGATCCCGATCTGCTCCATTAAAATTTTTTGTACGGACCGTCAAGGTTTGAGTGCTAGACGGGGAGCCAGCGGTGCCCTGTAACCCGGAATCCGCTATACCGGGGTCGAATTCCCACCCGAGGGTGCGGTGGCCGTCCGGTTGCGACGGATAAGCGGTGTTGAGGGTTGGGTCCCGTACAACATTAGCCTCTGAACCCCGTCAGGACCGGAAGGTAGCAGCGGTAAGGAGTTCCTGATGTGTGTTGCGGGTCAGCCCGGCCTGAGCCGGCTGTCCGAAGCGCCGGTTGAGCGCGGCTCGGAGGTGGGTGCACAAAAT
>Ga0210003_1000828_pt1 | contig 27993 bp, 23 predicted proteins | sample LantaG_FD_182804 | JGI IMG/M metagenome (GOLD analysis project Ga0210003, IMG submission 182804) | Deep subsurface microbial communities from Baltic Sea to uncover new lineages of life (NeLLi) - Landsort_02402 metaG (SPAdes) (version 2) | ecosystem: Environmental > Aquatic > Marine > Oceanic >... | reverse complement strand
GAATGAAAAACAGGATATACGGTCTTAAGACTCTGGCATCTCTCACATTAAGCCTGATTTTATTATTTTTAACCGCCGCCAATCTCAACGCCGAGACCGCCACGGTCGATGAAATGGACCTGGCCTGCCGCAATATGCTGTCAAAAATCGTCATCTACGAGGACGGCTGGGCCGGCCAGACCAACCCCAAAATCGACCGGGTCGATGAACTGACCGCCAACGACACCGTCCTGGCCCGCGTTTACAATATCGCCCCCCAGGGTTACATCATCGTGCCGGTGCTCAAAGACCTGCCGCCGGTCAAAGCCTACAGCGTGAACGGCTTTTTCGATATCAACGACACCGCCGGTTTCCCCCAGATGATGCGCGAGGTGCTGCAGAACCGTATCCGTAATTTTGTCGGCCTCTACGGCCGTATGGAAACCGTCCAGGCCGAGGTGACCGATGAAGTGTTAGGCGAAAAGCACCGCCGGGCCTGGGACCTGTTTACCCTGAGCGAGGAGCTCTTCCTGGACAAACTCAACAAGGATTTCAAATCCCCCACCGACACCACCGTCGGCCCGCTTTTAACCTCCACCTGGAAACAGGATTATCCTTATTTCAATGACTGCCCTCTGGGCTGTTGGGGTCACAAGACAGTGGTCGGTTGTGTGGCCACGGCCATGGCTCAACTCATGAAATATTATCAATGGCCGCCCGAGGGCTACGGTTTCAGGTACCATAACTGGAGCGGGGATTACGGCTGTAACCCGCCGGTGCTTTCAGACCCTCTCTACGCCTATTACAACGACCCTTATGACTGGGCCAATATCCCCGACAACTGCGACGGCGGCTGTACCGCCGAGCAGCAGGCCGCCCTGGCGGAGCTGAATTACGAGGTCGGCGTCGCCTGCAGTATGAATTACAGCGTCTATGGCTCGGGCGCCAATCCAGACACCCTCACCCTGGCCAACTATTTCCGGTATAAAAATAACATCAAAATTAGAAGACGAGCCGATTACGGCAGCTACGACCAGTGGCATTTGGTTATCATGGACGAAATCGACGAACGACGCCCGATTCTGTATTATATAGATCAGCACGCTATAGTCTGTGACGGATACAAAGAAGAAGTGCTGGGTGTTCTTCTTTCTTATCACATGAACTATGGCTGGGGCGGTTATCAAAATACATGGTTTTATATCGATGAATTGTTCTGTGATTGGCCCTGTAATTATATGAATGAATACATGTTTATCAACATCTCCCCCGACAAGCGGGCGATGTTCACCGCCGATACGACTTACGGCTGGGCGCCGCTCGAGGTCAGTTTCGAGGGGGACTCGGAACTCGACTCGGTAACCAGCTGGAACTGGGATTTCGGTGACAGTCAGAACGCCACCGGTCAAACGACCGCCCATACTTACAACACCAGCGGCCTGTTCGAGGTCAGCCTGCGCACCACCGACCGGAGCTACAAAAACTACACCTGCCCGAAACAGGATTACATTATCGTCCTGGCCGATACATTAATCGGCGGTGAGGTCGAGGGTCCGCGCGACAGCACCCTGGAGGTGACCATCAGCGCCGTCAACTGCCTGCCCCTGTACCGGCTGGACATTCCCGTTGAGTATAGCGGCCCACTGGATGTTTCTTATCTTGGCTACACTCTCAAGGACTGCCGAACGGAGGGATTTGAATATGCGGCCTATCTCAATTACAACGCCTCCCAGAAATGCCTGACTATGGCCCTGGAGAGCGGCGACGCGGACCTGCTCGACGCCGGCGAGGGGCCGGTTATAAAACTGCGTTTCAAAATCAACAGCGCTGTACTGGGACGTTCCAATCCCCTGGTAACCGACGGTTACCCGGGCTTCCTGCCGAGCTTTTATGCCGAGCAGGCCCAGTACCAGCCGGCCGCCGCCCCGGGCAGTATAACTTACAGCGGCTGCTGTCTCGGCTTCGTGGGCAATGTTGATTGCTCCCTCGACGAAAACCCGGATATTACCGACATCGTCCGGATAATAGATTTCCTTTATCTGTCTCACAAACCCCTGTGCTGTCCGGAGGAGACGGATATCGACGGTTCCGGCGGCTACCCTGAAACGGACCCGGATATAACCGATATCACCCGGCTAATCGATCATCTGTATCTTTCCCACGACCCGTTGCCGGACTGCCCGTAAAAGGAAAATAAAATAATTTTAAGAGCCCCCCAGGATTCGGGACGGCTTTTTTTGAATCATTTCTTATCTTTCTTAATCTAATCAATAAAACAGCCTTGAAGTGGGGTAATGATTATGGACGATAACCTTGAAAAAGCCCTGGCCGCTTATCTGAAGGCCTGCAATGACGTGCTCAACCTGCACGACCGGGCAGTGACCGACCACGTGGAAACCGACCTGGCCTGCCGGATTCTGAAGGGGCATCCCATCAAACTGGTCATCTATGAGGGCAACCTCGACAATCCCTGTTGCCGGGCGACCATCATGTATGAAAACGGCCGCTTCATGAAAACCGGCCCCTCAATCGACAAACCCGAAATCATCTGGACCATCGACCGCCGCCATATCGATGAAATCGCCGAAAACCCGCAGGAGGTTCTTGACCATCCGGAGAAGCTCAACTGGGATTGCCTGGCCAGCCGGGTCGGGGTCAAGCTCGACCAGCCGAAAACCGGCAGCTAAACCTTCATATGATTTAACATAAAAATAAACAGTTTCCAGCCGTAACCGTCATTTTACTGAACATGTAAATATTGTGAAAAATATTAAAAACTTTTTCTGGTGAAAAAGTAGAATTTGGTTATACTTGAATAGGACAACAAGGATAAATTCACCACCGGATAATCGGAAAATTAAATTTACGTATTAGCTTGATTAACCGCCCGAGCTACTTTATCAGGAGGGAAAAATGCGTTATTCGTTAACGGTCGGATTAATCTCTGTAATCACGACATTTTTCCTCTGCGCCAACATTTTTTCGGGAGATGACTACTTTTACAAAGTAAAAACAGGACGGAATATTACAGCCTTATCCCTGTCGGCCGGTGATACTGGTATCTGCTGGCCCGCCCATAACGTCATCCACAGCACCGGGGAGATTGATATGGAGTATGACTGTTTCGGTCAATTTCAATCTTTCGTTTCCCCCTCTGGTTCATCGAAAACTTATCTTTACCTGGGAGCAATCTGGGTCGGGGGCGTTATCGGCCAGGACACCCTGGTTTCTGTAGGCTTTGACGGCGCCATCCTCGCCCGGGAGATGTACCCGTCGTCGCTACCCTTTCGGCCGACTATAACCAGGTTCGATTACCCCCTGAAAAACGGGGTGCCGGCCAATTTGTCCACCCGGTCGGAGTTTTATGACACCGTGATCTACAACTCATTACCGGATTTCCTGGACGGCCGGTATCATCAGCCGTTGAACCTGCGCTTGGTCAATTACTGCCATACCTGGGTCGGTGACCCGCTGGACCGGACCGCTATTTTCGATTTGGTCATCACCAATATCGGGACGGATTTAATCGAGGACGGTTATCTGGGCTTGTATTTTGACGCCGACGTTTACTTCGGTGAATCCAGTCCGGAAAATTATACGGACGATGTCTCGGGCAGCTTACGCGACCGGGGCATAGGCTATATAATCGATAACGACGGTGATTTGAGTCTCGACGATTCTTCCGTAACAAGACTGTTCGCCGTGAAATTCCTGAAAACTTCTTTCCCGGCCGCCGACACGAGTTTCAACTGGTGGATTTATTCTCCGGCCACAACGGCTGATTTCGGTCCCCGGCGGAAGGCGGATTTCAGGGACTTCAACACCGAGGGCGGCCTGGGCGTGCCCCAGGGTGACAGGAACAAGTACTACGTCATGCGTTCGGGGGAATGGGATTACGACCAGGTTTTCACCGCCGCGATCGAGCCCGGCGACAGCGTCTGGATGTTGCCCGACCAATCCATGGTCACGGACATCAGCGACGGCTGGGACACGAAATTCATGATGGCGGTGGGACCGTTCGACCTGCCCCCCGATTCCAGCGTGCGTCTTCTCTACACCGTTTTTACCGGCGAAAATGTCCATACCGACACCTACAATATGAATGACAATATTTTATTGAATTATCAACCGGAGACTTATTTAAGCCGCCTGAATTTCAGCGATGTTTACCAAAGATCCGATATCGCCAACAGTTTGAGCAACATGCTGACCAACCCCGCCAACCCGCCGCTCGGCCTTCGAATCAGCCATGCCGATTACGACTCGGTGGTTATCGAATGGGATCCGTGGGTGTTCGACAACATCGAGGGTTACCGCGTTTACTTATCCGAAATTCCCGATGAACGAATAATTACTCCCGGCGTGGTGCAACCCTGGCTGGAACCTATGGAGATGACTTTTCATGTCGATATCGGCACGGTCACCCGGTATGTTTTCTACGGTCTGGATTACACCCGTCCATATTTCGTTAACCTCGCCCACCAGACCGCCGGCGGGCCGGGTCTTCCGGGCGAGGCCGCTATTATCAATTTTGGCTGGCGACCCGAAAAATTAGAATTTGCCAACACTTCGCAATCATTCTTGTTTGTTCCCCCCGATGAACCGGCCGTTTTAGAATGGTCTCCCCCGTCAAACAGCGAAGTGGATTATTACAATGTTTATAAAATCACACCGACTGACTCCTGCCAGGACTTTTTCCTGCCTTACTATACCGAAGGCTGCTCTTATCCGAACATCCCGCATGACAGTTTTTATGTCGAGGGATGCTATTTTTATTATTATGCCATGGCCCCGTACGCTCAGGTAAATGCCGCCGACACGACTTTCGAGGATTTAACGTTCTCTGAAGATGACCGCTATGCGGTCAGTTATATCGCTATGTCGGGCCTGGAATCCTATTTGTCGGAGCCTGTTACGGTGAAAATCGTCGCACCGATAACCCGGGACATCCTGCTATTGACCTGGTCCTCCCCCCTGGGGCAGATGGTGACATACGACAGCATCTTTTCTTTTTACACTACCGTTCTGGACGGCTTCGATTACGATATTTATAAATTTCACGATTCCATCGGCGGCAACCCCGACGATTTCGACTGGCATACTCTCGCCCCCTATGCCGTGGTTATTATCGACGACGGGTTCGCCAACATGTTCGGCAAGTTCAGCGGTTTTAAAGAAAAACTGCCGGCGTGCCTGGCGCACGGAAGCAAGTTGGTTTATTTCGGCGCCCTGAGCGACCTGTTCGGCTCTTATCTGAGTGATTGGTTTTTCGAGGACTTGTTCGGTATCGATACGTTTTATCAAAAAAGTATCCTGCCCTTTGATTCCTCGATCGGATTCCTATGCGCTGAGCCGGTTCAACCGGAATTGATAACCGTCGGCTACGACACCGCCCGGTACCCCTTCCTGGATGCCTTCAAGACCGCCATCTGGCCGGACACCACCACCGTCCCGGCAGTGGTGGCTTATAACGCGCGACCCGGGAGTGAGGTTCTCTACCGCTTTAACTCCCGCTACGCTCAAACCTGCCCCTTCGAGAACAGCCCGGTCGGCTTAAAAACACAAATTTACGAAACCGAGACATACGTTTTCGGTTTTCATCTCTGGTACACGGCGCCTTACCAGGCCCGGGCGCTGCTGCGAAGTATCGTTGACTCCACATACACCGGTTGTTGTATTGGTTTCGCGGGGAACGCCGACTGCTCGGTCGAGGAAGAGCCGGACATCTCCGACATCATGCGGTTGATAGATTACCTTTATCTATCCCACGCGCCGCTGTGCTGCCCGGCTGAGGCCGATGTCGACGGCAGCGGGGGGTACCCTTATATCGACCCGGATATAACCGATATTACCCGACTGATCGATTATCTGTTTCTGTCCCACACACCCCTGCCGGACTGCCTGTAGGACGCTTTACTGGCGATGAAAATGAGATGACAGGTTATTGATTATATCTCCGTATCTTATCCGGTTGTGCGGAGCGTCATGTCCGGTATTAAACCGGAGAAAATATTTTCCAGCTCCTGGTTTAATTTTTCCAGGTCGCTGAGAAATTTTTCTTTCTGCGTCAGGGTGAATCGGTCGGCCAGCTGCCGGTAATAATCGATGCCGTCGGAAAGATTTTTTTTGAATTCCTGAAAGTACGAGGCGGTACGTTCGATGATGCCCTGCGAGGATTCCTCGATTTCCTTGCGCAAATAATCGATATACAGATTAAGTTCTTTGATAAAGATATGCTGGCGCTCGGCCCTGCTTAACAGCGATAACCGGCCGTAGATGTGGTCAACCATTCTTTCGAGAGTGGTAATCTGTGTAAAATTAACAATCCCCGGCCCGCAACAGATAGCGGGGTGAGCCTCCTGGCTTATGCCGTTTTTGAGCATTACGCCCCCGGCCAGGTCGTTGCAAATACAGGATTTACTGACTACTTTTTTAATCCGGGCGGCTTTTATTTCCGGTTTTTCATCGTTGTTGGCAATTTGTTGCACTTTCAATACCTGATAGGTATGAGAAGCCGGGCAGGTGGGGTTCTCGCTGAATTCAGTATTCGATTTCAGAAAGCCCTTGGGACAAAGACTGCCGGGTTTACCCTGTTGAATCCGTAACCGGCGCAGTTCCTCGCTGGCGGAATTGCGCAGGATCCAGAAAGGCACCCCGAGCGGCGAGTTTTCGCTCAAACTGACATCTTCGTTCTGCGCCGCCGCCAGTTTCCGAAGGTGCTCTTCATCAATATTGGTAACCTCGGGCACCAACAAAAAAGGCGTCCCCCAGCCGGTACCGTCGAGCTTGTAGTGACTCATAAGAAAACTATCCTCGTCGGCGGTGTTGATTCCCCCCTGCACCGTAAGACAAAGTTGCGGGGGTTCCGATACGCGAATCCGTCCGCTTTTTTTAAGGGCGTTATCGTAGAGAGTAAATAATTTCTCGACCAGTTGCTTTTTCTCCCGGGACAATTCCGCCAGGATGGGACCCATTAAAAAGCCTTTGGTAGCGAAGGCGTGTCCGCCGCAATTAAGCCCCGACTCCACCCGGAATTCGGAAACCCACAGGCCAAGTTTGGCCAGAAGCTTGCCCTGGATGACAGCCGAGCGATAATCGCTGACTTTAAGCACGATTTTCTTTTTAATGACACCGCTATCATCCGGGAAAAAATCGTCAAAGCTGGCCATATAGGTGAACAGGCGGCGGTTCAACCCGGCCGAGAGCACAATCGAAGAGCGAAGGCTACTTCTGGCGTAACCCCGCAGAGAGGACATGGCCAGAGAATATTCGGGGGGCAGGCGAACCCCGTCACGAAACCGGTCATGGTCAACCTTCGTCATGATGTTGACATCGATACTTCCCGGTCGGAGCCGCTTTCTCAAAGCTTCCTGTTTCTGAAATCTGATTTGCGTATCGGTTGTCGCCAGCATATCGTCATAATCCCGTTTGAGGGGCGAAACCGGCAGCATCTTGAAATACCGGGTCAGGTCGCTTCCCGGTTCGAACGGTGCCGACCGTAAAGTTTGGAATTGTTCGGCTACCAGGCTGTTTACCAGATCGAGATAAGCCGTGATGCGGCGGGCGCGAGCATCCTCCTCCCCGGCCGGAATCGGAACATAGTCAAGATTGTATTTCTCGCAATGGTATTTCCTCATCCGCTCGATGAGGATATCGTCGCCGATGGAGATAACCGAATCAATGCCGTAACGAGCCACTTTAAGCGGCGTATCGATTGTAAAGCCGGTACCCATGACTGGGATATGAAAAGTATGCGGCTTATTTCCGTCAAAATCTCCCTTGCCGTCATCACCTCTGATGTTGTTACAAGGAGAAGTCATATACACCTCATTTGAAACTTGATGAACACAGCTTTCAAGCTGTAATTACTTTGTCTTTTTACTTTTGCAATCAATCAGCGTTTTTTAAGACCTTCCATCATCATATGTAACATCATGTCCACGAATTCGGGAACCGATACTTTCTGAGATTCGATGGCCCAGGGAAACTCCACCGACTTGAGCGACACCGCCATGATATGAGCGGTCAGATCAATATCTTTTATGTCGAGTTCACCGGTTCGTTTGCCGAGGCGCAGAATATCTTTAACAATCTTTTTCTCTTCCGCGATGAATTTTTCCCTGATTTCTTCTACGAAAGGCCAGTAATTACCCCATTCTTTCTGGGTAACCCGGTAGAAATTGATTAACTTGCGCAAATTCTCGATTTTGGTGAGCAGATGAGCGCGGAATTTTCCCATAACCGTGTTTTCCCTGTCAACCGCCTCTGTAATGGCGGTCAGCAACTGGTCAAATTCGATTTGTACTATATCCTGAAAGATTGCATTTTTATTATCAAAATATTTATATATTGTCGCTTTGGAAACGCTGGCCTCACGGGCGATTTCATCGGTTGTGACCTTGGTCAAGCCGAACTGGGCGAACAACTTCTGGGAGGTATTTAAAATCAGGATTCTTTTATTTGTCTTCATCTTACCAAAATAACTAAACGTTTTGGACAAAAAACGTATAGTTTGTTTAGTTGTCAAGTATTTTTTTATTTTTCATGAAGAAAAATTAATAAGGATTGTTAAATTTATCATTTGTACAAATCGAAAAAAAGGAAAACACTTAACTCGTTGGAGTTAAGAGTCTTATGCTTTTAATGCGGAAGGCGGGACTTGAACCCGCATGAGTTGCCCCACTACCCCCTCAAGATAGCGTGTCTACCAGTTCCACCACTTCCGCATAGTTATCTATATTTATCTACTGCCCGGCCGGTGAATCGCTGGGGGCGTTCATCAACTCATCCAGGTCAACCGGTTCGGCCGTTTGTCCGGTGGAATCCGCGGCCATTTGCTGTTGCTGGCGCTGCATCTGCTGTGCCTGTTCCTTTTGAGCTTCACGGGTCACTACCGATTCCGAAACATCCTGAGGATTAGCCGCCACACCGGTTCTGGCCCGGGAAGACATGAAAGCCAGGGCGCCGCAATTGAGCATAAAGACAATAGCCAGCACACTGGTGGCTCTGGACAAAAATGACGCCGCTCCCCGGCCGCCAAAAACCGCTCCTGACAGACCGCTGGAGAAAGCCGTTCCCGCCAGACCTTCACCTTTCGATGACTGCATCAAAACCACAAGAACAAGGGCAATGCACACTATCACATGAAAAACAACCCAGAATCCAAATAAAGTCAAAATCAGACCTCCAATTTAAACTGCATTAATAATCGCTATAAAATCATCCGCCTTTAAAGAGGCGCCGCCGACCAGGGAACCGTCGATATCCGGCTGGCTGTGTAATCCTTCGGCGTTGTCCGGCTTCACCGACCCGCCGTATAGTATCGGCACCATCTCGGCCGTGGCTTTATCAATGACGGCCAGTTTTTCTCTAATAAAGGCATGGACTTCCTGCGCCATCTCCGGCGTCGCCGTTTTGCCGGTGCCGATCGCCCATACCGGTTCATAAGCAATGACAACCTTTTTCAAATCATCAGCCGTCAGCCCCGAAAGGGTACCCGCCACCTGAGCGCCGATCACCGCCTCGGTCCGGCCGTCTTCCCGTTCGGAAAGAAGTTCCCCGACACAGATAATCGGGGTCAGGCCGGCGCCGAGCGCCAGTTTAACTTTGGCGTTAACCAGCTTATCGGTTTCAGCGTGGTATTGCCGCCTTTCAGAGTGTCCTAAAATAACATAGACGGCCCCAACTGTCAAGAGCATCCGGAGTGAAATCTCACCGGTATAGGCTCCCTTTTCATGTTCCGACATATCCTGAGCGCCCAGGCTTATATGGCTTCCCTCAAGCAGCTTAGATGCTGTCAGGAGCGAAGTATAGGGCGGACAGACGACTACCTTGACCTTATCGTTTTTGGAGTTTCCGGCTATAAGACCGTTTATCAGGTTTTCGGTTTCATCGATAGTCCCGTTCATTTTCCAGTTTCCGGCTACAATTATCTGGCGCATATCAACCTACTTCCACTTTTGAATTATCGGTTAGAGCGGCCACGCCGGGCAGGATTTTACCCTCTAGGAATTTCAGCGACGCTCCGCCCCCGGTCGAAATATGGGTCAATTTATCATCCAGGCCGGCCTGACTGACCGCCGCGGCCGAATCCCCACCGCCGACCACCGTAACGGCTCCCCGCTCGGTAATCTCGGCCAGGATTTTGGCAATTGCGACCGTTCCCCCGGCAAACGGTTTATATTCAAAAACACCCATCGGGCCGTTCCAGACCACCGTCTGGGCATCTTTCAATTCCTCGCTGAAAAGCTCGATAGTTTTCGGGCCGATATCCAGCCCCTTCTGACCGTTGGGAATTTTATCAATCGGAACAACCGTGGTCCTGGCGGTTTCGCTGATTTCCGAAGCCACCACGGCGTCCAACGGGAACACGAGTTTGGTCCGCGATTCTTTGGTCGCCTCGATAATCTCTTTGGCGAGTTCAACCTTATCTGCCTCCAGAAGGGAATCGCCGATAGTGTAGCCCATGGCCTTGGCGAAAGTGAAAACCATCCCGCCGCCGATAAGCAGCAAATCGACTTTGCCCAGAAGATTCTGGATGACATCAATTTTGCCGGAGATTTTCGCGCCGCCCAGAATAGCCGCAAAAGGACGCCCGGGGTCGGTCAGGGCCTGGCCGAGATATCGCAATTCCTTCTCCATCAGGAAACCGGCCACCGCCTGTGAGAAATAGCGGGTGACACCTTCGGTCGAGGCATGCGCCCGGTGGGCGGAACCGAAAGCGTCGTTAACATAAATATCTCCCAGCGCAGCCAGTTTTTTGGCGAATTCAGGGTCGTTCTTTTCTTCCTCAGTGTGGAAACGAAGGTTCTCCAGCAGAACGCAGTCGCCTTCTTCCATCTTGCCGATCAGGTTCGAGGCTTCGGGGCCGATACAATCCTCGGCGAACCTAACCTCTTTGCCGAGCAGTTCGGTCAGCCTCGCCGCCGCCGGACGCAGCGACATTTCCGGCACCGGCTTGCCTCTGGGACGGCCGAGATGCGAGCAGGCGATAACCTTGCCGCCGTCTTTCATGATTTTCTCAATCGTCGGCAGGGCGCTTCTTATCCGCCGGTCATCGGTTATCCGCTGCTGTTTGTCGAGGGGAACGTTGAAATCCACTCGCAGGAGAACCTTGCGGCCCCTGAAATTGATATCGGAAACGGTCAGTTTATTCATTTATTGATACCTCAATGTATTATGGCTATAACATCATCCGAAGCATATCCACCATGCGACTTGAGAAGCCCCATTCGTTGTCATACCAGCTGAAAATCTTGGCCATATCGCCATGCACGGCTGTCAGGGCGCTGTCGAACACGGAGCCGTGGGGATTGCCGATTATATCCGTTGAGACAATCGGGTCCTCGCAATATTCCAGGGTTCTGGCGAGCGGACCCGAGGTAGCCGCTTTTTTCATGGCGGCGTTGATTTGGTCCACCGTGGCTTCCTTCTCGAGAATGACCGCCAGGTCAACTATCGACGCATCGGGGGTCGGCACACGGATGGCGATGCCGTCCATCTTCCCCTTGAGTTCGGGGATAACTTCCGCGAGGGCCTTGGCGGCGCCGGTGGTGGTGGGCACCATCGACAAAGCCGCCGCCCGCGCCCGCCGAAGGTCCTTGTGCGGCGAGTCCTGGAGCCGCTGGTCGGCGGTGTAGGCGTGGATGGTGGTCATGATACCTTTGACAATCCCGAAATTATCCAGCAGCACCTTGGCCACCGGGGCCAGGCAGTTGGTCGTGCAGGAACCGATAGAAATAACATCGTGCTTGCTTTTATCATACTGGTCGGAATTAACGCCCAGGATGAACGTCCCGTCATGCTGTTTGGCCGGGGCGGATATCAAAACCTTCCTGGCGCCCGCGGTGATATGCTTGCCGGCGGTTTCCTTGGTGCGGAACAACCCGGTGCATTCCAGAACAATGTCCGCGCCCAGTTTGGCCCAGGGAAGATTGCTCGGGTCGCGTTCGGCCAGAATCGGTATTTTCTTCCCCCCGACAATCATGTTGTTGCCGTCGATGCCGACCTCTTCCGGGTAGCGGCCGTGAATGGAGTCGTATTTCAAAAGGTGCGCCAGCGTCCTGGCGTCGGTAATATCGTTGATACCGACAAATTCGATATCCGTGTCGCGGGCAGCCTTGAAAACCAGCCGGCCGATGCGGCCAAAACCGTTAATTCCTACTTTCATTATTTCCTCCTGGAATTAAAAATATTACTTACCTGTAATGAATAAATATTTGACGCCCACCGAAACACTCAGGGCGTCGAATTTAGTAATTTCCACCAGTTCATTAGAAAGGGTAATCGGCATATACTTGACGTTCAAATCCAGACCGACCGCGCTGGAGAGGGGCCAGTCCACCCCGCCCCCCAGGGCGTAATTGAAATCAGTGCCCGATTTTTCATCGAACACTCTGAAGAAATCATCATTAGTGGTGAACTGGACATCATGGCGTCCGTAATAAAGCCCGCCGCCGGCCGTGACATAAGGATAGAATCTACCGAACAGCCGCGGCAGGGGGTAAAATTTCACATGGGCCAGCATGGAGTAAACCACCAGGTTCCCAACATAGGAATCAACACCGTCAAAGACGGTAACATTACCGCGATTGACAAACCCAAGGGTAAACTCGAACATTATCCGCGAGTTAAGGCGATAAGCACCGAAACCCTCGAAATAAAAATTGCTGTTACCGATATCGGTTTTGTAAAAAACAACCGAACTGTCGTCCCCCAGCGGTTCATCCCCCTGGTTAAGCCAGACACCCAGCCGGGCGCCCGCCTGGTGCCGCTTATCGAACGGCGTGCTTTCCTCGTAGTCATCGCTCACCTGTACCTGGGCGGCCGTCAGCCCGGATAAAATCAACAAAGCGATAAAAATCAAAAGTGTTTTCTTCATAACAAATAAATTTCTGCCTGTCTTATATCAGCCTATATCGACTAAAAAAATACATAGATAACAACAACTTATACGTTCAAAACACCTTTTATCCCGGCTCTAATTTGATATTCTTTCAATATGTAATTAACAGCCGGTTCCTGCCATGTCAAGTTTTTTGCATTCATGAATATTAATTACTAACAAGCGCCAGCGACCATTGTTCGATAAAAATATTTATACTCTGGGGTCATAAAAGAAAACGCGATTCCGGGGATAATCGAATAGCACCCTGAATCTTTCCAGAAGTAGGTTGCCGATATTCCCGGCTATTTTCTCCGAGCCGGAGATGCCTTCGCTTTCCCCGGGCAAAACCACCAGCAGCAACTGAATGCGTATGTCCCCGAACCCAAAAACAGCCGCTAAAGCGGTCTTGCCTTTGACCGCGCCGCCGACCCCACCGTATTCCCTGCCTATATCCCGGATATTATCCAGCTTTTCATCGAGTTGATGAGTTTTCACGAAATTCTGATGAATAATGAGACTGAAAGGATTGCCCAGGTCGATAATAAAGCTCCCGGGGATGCCGTTCAGTTCCGCCTCGATTGTCGGTACCTGCATGGTCAGTTGAAAGGGTATTACATGGCCGCTGTCAGGCGGAGTGAAACTATCCGGGTTGAAAACCGTCAGGGTCGAGTCCCGATAATCAACCATCAAGGGAAAACGCGAAAGCAGGTCGTAACCGAGAACCCCGCCGAAAGGCAGGCCGTCGCGGCCGGGCAAACCGATTCCGGACAGGTCGGAAACTCCGGAGACTTGGTTATAGAGGGTCAATTCACCGATGGCGACGGAATCGGAGCGCACCAGCTGAACCTCGTCAAACCCGCCGATGCCCTTGGCGGGCAGCGAGCCGACCACCGGCAGCGACAGGTCGTCAAGCATCACAGTGTGGTAGATATTGCCCGAGGCGCCACTATCGAGAATAAACCAGGCGGTTTTTTTACCGTTGACGGTGGCTTTCAGATAAATATGCCCCTGGCGGTAATCAAAGGGAATTTTTACAAAATCTTTGGCGGCGGGAAATTTGAAATCGGCCGTTTTCTCCGAGGGCTTGCCGAAAACAGCCGGGTCGAACGGTTCGTCAAGTTTGATGCTTTCAACGGTAAACTCGGAGAACAAATTTTCCACCTGGGTTTCGGCCCGGGAGTGAAAAGGTATCATTATCCCCGAAACGTCGCGATAATCATCGACCGAGGCCAGTGTCAACAGGTTGTCCAGCTTGCCGGTGGAGAACCGACGCAGACCGGTATTGATATCGAAATACACCTTAACCGTATCTTCGTTCAACAGATAGAAAGCCACTTCGTGGCACTTTATACCGTCCTTGACCGTCTGGCCGAGATATTCATAAGAACCGTCAATCCGGTTCGGGAAAAGATAAGAAAACGAGGAGAAATAAATATCCCCGAGAAAATTGATTTTCTCGTACCCTTCCAACTCCGAGACAAAACCGTTGTGGTCTTTTTGCCAGGCTGTTTGACCGTCGTAAGCCTGCACCATAAGGAAATGCTCAAAATCAACCTCGAGATAGAACTTGTTCGGCGGCACGAAAAACTCCTCGAAACGCCCCACCAGGCCGCTGACATTGACGGTGCCCTCGGCGTGATAAGAAACCAGCCGGCCGAGCCGCTCCCGGGCTTGACGGCCGCCGACAGAGACCACAAAAAGCGAATCGAGGTCAATGGCTTCCGCGACCGGAATTGTCAGTATTGAAAATACGATAACGGCGATAAATTTTTTCATAATACCCATAAATTAATAAATGTAATTCTTATACTCAAAACCTGCTGGTAGGTTTATGTTCATTTTGGAAACATCAATATTCCTGCCAGCGATAGTCAGCCGAGATAATCAGGCCGATCAGGGTCCATGACAGCACCAGGGCGGTGCCGCCATAACTGAGAAAGGGCAGGGCCAGGCCGGTGACGGGCATAAAACCCAGGGTCATGCCGATATTGATCAGGAATTGGAAAAGCAGAATAGCCACCGCCCCCATAACCGTACTGGAGGCAAAGCGACTCCGGCACCGGGCCGCGATTCGGATGGCCCGGTAGAAAACAAAAGCGAACAGCGATAACACCAGGAGCGAACCCCATAGACCGAACTCTTCGCCGAGCACCGAGAAAATAAAGTCGGTGTGCCGTTCGGGGAGGAAATCCAGCCTGGTCTGTGACCCTCCCAGCAGCCCTTTGCCCAGGATGCCGCCGGAGCCAATGGCTATTTTGGATTGAATAATTTGGTACCCGGCGCCGCGGGGGTCCAGACTGGGATCGAAGAAGGTTTTGATTCGCAGACGCTGGTACTCGGCCATTCGGTTCCATATAAAAGGCGTAAATATCCCGAACGCCAGGTTGAGAATAACGACCACCATGCTGTTTAGCATACCCGGTTTCAGGAGAGCCAGGAATGACAGCAGCAGCACGAAGTAACCGGCCCAGGACAACCAGTGCGAGGCGGTTACCAGCGACACCAGCGGCGAGAGTATCAACAGCAGGTACCAGGGAGACATGCCCGACCAGAACCAGAGCATGAACAGGATGACAAAGAAAACCAGCGAAGTGCCCAGGTCCGGTTGCTTGATAATCAGCATAACCGGGATAAGGGTCATCAGGCCGGAAATTGCCAGCCGTCTTTTGGATATAACGGGCAGTTTGGTATAAGCAAAAAAACGAGATAGCGCCAGGATGAGAGTGAGTTTGGCTATATCGGAGGGTGCCAGGTTTATCGGTCCGAACGAGAACCATCGGGCCGGGCCGCGCGATGGTCCCAGCACCAGCACCAGCACGAGTAAAACCAGCGTTATAAAAAACAGCAGGTAGGCGCTGACATCAAAAATCCGCATCGGCAGGTGAATGACCACGATAAAGACCACCAGGGCGATAAACAGCCAGATTATCTGGCGCTGGAAATAAGTTTGCTGGTACTCGGTATCGGCGTAATACTGGGCCGACATAATAAGTATTATACCGATTATGGAGAGGGCCAGGGCGACCGCGATAAGTTTCCAGTCCAGCTGGCGATAATCCAGCATCAGCGTTCCCCCTCATCGGCGACCCGGGCGAGATTCTCCCGCTGAGCCTTTTTATCCATGTAGGTGCGGATCACTTTACCCACCAGGGGCGCCGCGATTTCCGAACCGTGCCCGGCGTTTTCCACAATGGCGCAAACCACAATCTCGGGGTTGTCCATCGGGGCCACCCCGACAAACCAGGAGTGGTCATCGCCGTGGGGGTTCTGGGCGGTGCCGGTCTTCCCGCCGACCGAATAATATTTATTCTGCAGGCTGCGGGCGGTGCCTTTTTCCCCCTCCACCACCAGCCGCAGGCCTTCTTTCAATAATTCCAGCGTCCGCTCCGAAAAGGGCAGTTTGAACGACATCACCGGCGAAACCGAAATCTGTTCGCCGGATGATTTTGATATTTTTTTAACGATATGCGGCCGGTAAACGATACCGCCGTTGGCCAGCCCACAAAAGAACTGCGCCAGTTGCAGGGGCGTGACCAGAATCTCCCCCTGGCCGATGGCGTTGTTCAACGCCAGTGCCTGGGTCCATTTATTGACGCCGTAACGGTTGTCATAATATTCGCTGTTGGGATTCAACCCGGCGTATTCGTTCGGCAGGTCAATCCCGGTGAGACGGCCAAAACCGCATAAATCGAAATACCGGCTCATAACATCGATGCCCAGTTTCAAACCCAGCTGGTACATGAAAACGTCGCACGATCGCTCGAGAGCGTGGACGGCGGTCAGCCGGCCGTGACCGCCAGCGTTCCAGCAGCGGAAAAAGCGGTTGCCGAACTGCATCCCGCCCAGGCAGGGTTTGAAGGTGGTGTTTTCGTTGATGATGCTCTCTTCCATGCCCGCCCCGACCGTCAGCAGCTTGGTGGTGGAGCCGGGTGGGTAAAGGCCGTTAATGGGCCGATTGAGCAAGGGGTGAGTGGAATCGCCGGATATTTCCAGCCACATTCTTTCCGGGATGACCGAGGAAAAGATATTGGCGTCGTAGTTGGGATAAGAGAGCAAGGCCAGGACCTCGCCACTGCGGGGGTCCATGGCCACAATCGCCCCGCAACAAAAAGTGTCAATCGCCTCCATCCCGGCCCGCTGGAGGTCGAGGTCAATCGTCAGGGTTAAATCCGAGCCGGGGACGGCCTCGATTTCTTCCCGTCCCTCGTAAGACCCCAGAATCTGCCCCGAAGCCGAAACTTCAATATATGCCGTACCCTCGTTACCCCGCAGAAGATTATCGTAATATTTTTCCAGCCCCTCTTTGCCAATCATACTGCCGAGCCGGTAATTGTACATCTTGTTTTTGCCCATCTGTTCCTCGGAAACTTCACCGACATAGCCGCTGAAAGCTTCACAGCCCAGTTCCACCGGGTACTGCCGGACCCGCTCCATCTGGTAACTGATGCCCGGGAATATGCGGTTTTGCTCCTCCAGAATAGCAACCACATCGAAAGGGATGTCTTTCTTGACCGGGGCGGGCTGGTAGCGGCTGACCATGTTCTTTTTGATTCTCTTACGGATTTCAAGCGTGTCCAGACCGATTACCTGGCCCAGGTTGGGCAGGCTTTTGCCTTTCACTTCCTCGGCGGGCACCACCGAGACGGTGTAGGAGGGCCGGTTGTCGATAATAACTTTCCCCTCGCGGTCATAGACCACACCCCGGCGCGGGGTTATCGGGACCACCCGGATACGGTTGTTTTCCGATTTTTCCAAAAACTCGCTGTGGTCGATCAGCTGTAATTTGACCAGCCCGACAACCAGCAACAGAACAACAACCGCTACCACCGCCAGGCTAATTCTTTCCCGTGCGGCCAGTGAAATCTTATAGCGTTCCATGAATACTAATTAAAATATCGACTTAATTTTTTTAGCCGTTACGACACCTTCCTTGAAGAGGAAGAATATCTGCGCAATTACGGTAGTATATATTGCCCCCGCCAGAGCGTTCAGCCACAACTGATAAAAATACCGGTCAGATTGAATCACCGAGGCCAGGATATTGTGCAGGAGAATACCGACAAACATGAGCAGCAGCTTGGTATAGAAGGATTCCAGATTAAGTCTTTCCTTGACATGATAGGCCGCCAGTCCGAGCGCGGCCAGCGTCAGGGCGTGCCAGCCCATTACGTTCGGAAATCCCGCCGCCAGGACTATCCCGGCGGCAAAGCCGAACCAGCAGGCGATAACTTCCGATTTATAAAGCGCCACGCCCAGCACCATCAGGGCCGCCAGGTTGACAGCCGCCCCGTAAATCGAAGTCATATCGCGCCAGATTACCTGGTGCATGCCTATCAACAGAAGATATAAGAAATAGGGAATAAATCTCATAATGGCCTCAACTGCAGGATAAATAATTCCTCTATCGAATTAAAATTGACGGCCGGTGTCAGGGTGACATTGCAGAAGGGCTCTTCCTCGGGGTATTCAACCGCACTGACCGTCCCCACTCTCAAACCGGAAGGATAGACGCCGCCCAGCCCGGAAGACAGGATGACGTCGCCCCGATTGATGGTGCCCTGGATGGGAAAATTGTCCAGGATCATGCCTTCGCTGATATTGTATTTGACGATTCCCATCTCGCGGCTTTCCGCCACGCGGGCGGCCACCCGGTTGGTCGGGTCGGTCAGAAGCTGCACGGTGGCGAAATCATACGTAACCGAAATAACCCGGCCGATCAACCCTGCCTGGTTGATAATCGCCTGGTCGATAAAGATGGAGTCCTTACTGCCGCGGTTGATGACGGCGGAGACCGGAATTTTATCCCCCGTCACGGAAATCACCTTGGCCGGTATGAGGCTGTAGCCCGGCGGCGGTTCAAAGCCCAGAACCGCCCGCAGGCGGTTGTTTTCCAGGCGGGCTTCCTCGAGCATCGAAAGCCGCACCGAAGCTTCGACCAGGGCGGCCTGCAAGCTCTCGTTTTTTTCGCTGACCTCAACCAGGCCGTCGAAAAAATTATTCACCATGAAAAAAGGATAGTTAAACGCGGAAACCGCTACCTGGCTGACAAAACCGTTGATAGCGGTATTGTTATAAATCAGGATTACCGTCAGCAACAGTACAGATACAAAATGAAAATTACGCCAATACCTTGAAAAGAGATTGGATATCCAAGTCATTGATTAAGCCATCCTGGCTGTATAAATATTTTTATTATTCAATTTCATCCATCAAAGCGAGAACATCGCCGGGCGATGAGGCCTTCATCAGCTTTTCCCGGTTCTCGGCCAGCTTCATAAGGTACGACAGGCGGGCCATCACGTTCAGGTGTGCCCCGATGGCATCCTCAGGGGCGGCAATCAGGAAAAACAGGTTGACCGGTTTATGGTCCATGGCGTCGAATTCGATGCCCTTGTCACTGCGTCCGAAAGAAATCACGATACCCTTGGCCGAACGAGTCTTGGCATGAGGAAAAGCCACCCCGTAACCGACACCGGTGGTCACCAGGTTCTCACGGTCCTTGACGTCGCTGAGAAGTTCGTCATGGTCTTTTATCATATTGGAACTGGCCGCCAGGGCCACCAGCTCCTCAATCACTTCGTTTTTATTTGTCGCTTTTAAATTAAAAACGACCAGGTTTTCATCGCAAAATTTAGAGAGTTTCATTTTATATTTCCTTACTTAACAGTCTCGGCTTCATCTATCAACAACACCGGGATATCCTCAACCACCCGGTAATTCAATTTGCATTTATCACATTCAAGGCGGTCCTTTTCTTTTTGATATTCAAGCTCCCCTTTACACCTGGGACACGCCAGTTTATCCAGTAATTGCTCGTTCAGGGCCATAATTTACTCCTTATTCCTCTTTATAGACACCCATGCGCCGGTATTTCTCGAGTCGCTTCTCCAGCAGGGTCTCGACCGGTTCACTCTCGAGTTCCTTTAGGACCCGGAGTAGTTCCTCTTTAACCGTAAGGGCGGCGGCGGCATGGTCGCGGTGCGCCCCGTTAGGCGGTTCGGGTAGAATTTTATCGATTATCCTCAGCTCCATCAAATCGGGGGCGGTCAGCTTGAGAGCCTCTGCGGCGAGCGGGGCGTTGGCGTTATCCCGCCACAGGATGGCCGCGCAGCCTTCGGGCGAAATAACCGAATACCAGGAATACTCGAACATTAGCACCCGGTCGCCGATACCGATACCGAGTGCGCCGCCCGAGGCGCCCTCGCCGATGATGACAACCACAATCGGCACCTTGATCTGGAACATCACCCAGATATTTTTAGCGATCGCCTCGGCCTGGCCTCTCTCCTCCGCCCCGATACCCGGGAAGGCCCCCGGGGTATCGACCAGGACCACAATCGGGACATTGAATTTCTCGGCCAGGTAAAAAAGCCTTCGAGCCTTGCGGTAACCCTCGGGATGGGCCATACCGAAATTGCGCTCCAGCTTCTGCTTGGTATCGCGCCCTTTCTGCTGGCCGACAAACATCACCGGCTTGCCGTCGAGACGGCCGAAACCGCCCACCACCGCCTTGTCATCGGCAAAATACCGGTCGCCGTGCAATTCGATAAAATCCGTGCTCATCAGCCGGATATAGTCGAGCGTGTAAGGGCGGCGGGGATGCCGGGACAACTGGACTTTCTGCCAGCTGGTCAGGTTGCTGTAAACCTCTTTGCGAAGGCGTTCCAGTTTTTTCTCGAGCGATTTAATTTCATTCTGGAGTTCGATATTCTCCCCCACCGAAAAATCCTTCATGTCGGAGATTTTCTTCTCTAGCTCGATTATCGGCCGCTCGAAATCCAGTTGTATTCCACTATGCATTTTGTCAACTTCTCAATTCGTGAAATTTCCGTTTTCCACTTAAAACCGCTTTTTCCTGAAACGATTCAAATTGGTCATAAAGATAAAAAATAAAGTGAAAATAACAACCATAAAAAGGACTAAAAAGCCAAAGACTTTGAGCCGGTTGACATAAAACATAGCCAGGGCGAACACGCCGAAAATGACGGATAAAGCGTAGAAAACAAGGACCACCCAACGATAAGACAGACCGGCCAGAGTCAGGTAATGAAAGATATGGCGGCGGTCGGCCTTCATGACATTCTTACCGGCTATCAGGCGGCGGGTGAAGGAGATGACGGTTTCCAAAAGCGGCACGCCCAGGGCCAAAAGGGGCACATAGAGCGCCGCCGCGGTATAGGAGCGAACCGGCACCAGAAGCGAGATAACCGCGAAATAATAGCCGATTTGCAAAGACCCGGAATCGCCCAAAAATATCCTGGCCGGGTAACGGTTGTAATATAAAAACACCACCAGAAAACCGATCATGGCGTAAGCGAAAACCATAACCGGGCCGAGATGATACAGGTGGCCGATAATGACCATAGTGACAATACCAATCAGGGAAACCCCCGCCGCCAGGCCGTCGAGACCGTCAATCAGATTGATGGCGTTGGTCAGCATGACCACCCATAAGACGGTAATCAAGATGGAAAACTGGCCGATCGCCAACTGGCCGTAGTAAGGAATAGAGACCGGGTCGATTTTCAGCCCCCCCATATAAAGCACCAGCCCGGCGGCCACCTGGGCCAGCAGTTTTATCCAGGCTGACACCGGGGCCAGGTCATCGGACAGGCCAACCAGGAAGATAATCATCGCGCCCAGAAAAATATAAAGAATCGAGCCACCCAATTCATGGGAAAAGGTTCCCGAGAAAATCAGGTAAGCAATTACGGTCAGCCAGATTACGACAAAAAGGGCGACCCCGCCGAGAAACGGGGTGGGTTTCCGGTGGCGTTTATGATGGCCCGGCATATCCAGAAAATCATATTTATAGCATAATTTTATGACGGCCGGGATAGCCAGGCGTCCCAGGATAAAACTGATAATAATTACTACCGGTAAAGATTTGAGCACCGTTTAACCTTTCTTTCGACGGTCAGGCAGGGTACTCACTAATATAAAATTAAACATCAAAAGCAAGGGTAAAAGCAGATATGAAAACGGATTAGAGTAATGTTTAAGAAAGTATCTCCAGACGGAGATATGATGGTACCAGCTTCGTTTAAATTTTCCGGCCCGGCTCCCCCGTCCCCAGTTATGTACTGCCCCGGCGCTCGGAACAAACAGATTAATATACCCGACCTTGACGGCTCTTAAAGATAAGTCGGTATCCTCCATAAACATAAAAAAACGCCGGTCGAAACCGTTGAGCTTGTCGAAAAGACTTTTTCGTATCATCATAACCGTGCCGGCCACCGCCGGGACGATGGTATTCTCGGTGAAATCCGGGAGGGTGTAAGTCACGAAACGGCCGCTGGAACTGCTTACTATCTGGGCCAGGAAAGACCCCCGTGAGAAAAAGATATTTTTAACGGTGGGGAAATTGCGGCAGGTGGGATGAAAAGTGCCGTCCTTCAACCGGCAGCGGGCGGCTGTCAAGCCGATTTTTTCCTTGCCTTCGTAAACGCCGCGAAGACTCACGATGGCCTCGCGGTCGAGGTTGACATCGGGATTGATAAACAGCAAAAACTCGCCGGTCGCTTTCGCGGCTGCCCGGTTACAGGCGGCGCCAAAACCGATATTCTTCCGGTTACCCAGTATCCGGGCGCTGGGGAATATTTTCTTGATGGTTTCCGTGGGATTGTCGACGGAATTGTTATCGACCACAATCAGTTCAAAATCGAGTCCGGTCACATTTTTCCGGAGGCTTTCCAGGCAGTCGGTCAACACCGGAAGCGAATTATGAATGACGATGACGATGGATACGCTATTTTTAACGGTCGTGGTCACACCGGTTAATTAAACTTACCTAAAATTGATTTTATCCGCAGCCACCAGACCATCCAGATCGCCTCACGCACGATTTTTTTCGACATCTTGGACTGGCCGGCGATTCTATCGACAAAAATTATCGGTATTTCTTTTATGCGGTAGCCTTTTTTCCAGGCCCGCAGGGATATCTCTATCTGGAACGAGTAACCGGTGGAATGAACATCGTCGAGGTCGATGGCTTCCAGTACCTCCCGGCGAAAACACTTGAATCCGCCGGTGGCGTCCCGAAGCGGCAGACCGGTTATAATGCGCGTATAAACGTTGGCGAAATAAGATAGCATAAGACGCGACATGGGCCAGTTGATAACATTGACGCCGCTGATATACCGCGAGCCGATAACCAGGTCATACTCCTGGATGGTCCTGAGAAAATCCTTGAGATACTCCGGGCCGTGGGAAAAATCGGCGTCCATTTCGAAAATGAAGTCGAATTTATTTTCAATAGCCCATTTGAAACCGGCGATATAAGCCCGGCCCAGCCCTTCTTTCTTATCCCGGTGCAGGACGTTGACGTTTTTCACCTGGGCGACCAGCTGGTCGGCGATTTCCCCCGTGCCATCCGGCGAGTTGTCATCGACAATCAGGACATGGATTCGCGGGTCCAGCGGCATTACAGCGTGGACGATTTTTTTGATGTTTTCACGTTCGTTATAGGTCGGGAATATAATCAGGGCACGTTGTGTCTGTGTCATTATGACGTTTCTTTCTCTTTAGAATTTTCTTTCCGCGCGCGGAACGCGTAAACCAAAACGATAACCAGCAGATAAAACGAGGTCAACCAGGTGACCAGGCGGCTGGTTTTATAGCGGGGCGAATCGAATTTAAACAGCACTTCCTGTGAACCGGCCGGTATCGCCACCGCCCGGAAGGTACCGTAAGAGCGCAAGAGCTCCCCCGGCTGACCGTCGATATAAACCCGCCAGGCGTCATAATAGTTATCGGTCATTACCAGAATTTTATTGCTCCGGCATTCGACGCCCACCAGGACGGAGTCATAATCGTAACTTTTCAGCCAAGCGGAATCCGTACTGAGGCTGTCCGGCACGATATCCAGGCCCGGTTCTTTCTCCAGGTAAACCGTCTTCCGGAAATTATCCTCCCCTTTCAGAATCACCGGGTATATCTCCTGCCGGTCGGGAACGACTTTATATTTATCGACCAGGTACACCCGGGGGAAGGCGTTATCGTTCTGGATGATTTGCATCGAGCCGAAAGTCGCCGCCGCGTAAGCCGGTTTTTCCCCGAAATAATTGGGCGGGACATTCTGCCCGGTGTCGAGCATCAGGTATTTCACCCCGGCCAGGTTCAAAAAGAAAGGATTGGTGATGTTCTTGAGTTCAATACTGCCCAGCAGGTCGTCGTACCAGCGCAGCTGGTTGCCGTGATAACCGACCAGGACATCAATTCCGAAATAAGGCAGCATCAAGCTTTTGGGGTCGTTTAAGTCAATCACCCGGAATTTTTCATTCTTTTGCGTGAAGAAATTGACTACCTGGTTATTCGCCCAGTGGCGATCCTGGTCAAAAACATCGACAAAACGCTTGTCGAAACGGATATTATCCACCATCGGTATCAGCACCAGGGCGGCCATAATCCCCACCCCGGCTTTACCGGAACGATAGAGCCAGATAAACGCCGCCGCCAGGGCGGTGAACAGGAAGGCGAACCAGGTGCCGGACTGGATGGCGGACAGGTTCATTAAAGCGACATCGAACTTGGAAACCCCCTGCTGGACGAAGGTAGTCGAGGCTTCGCTGTAAAAAAGCGAACACCACATCGAAAGCATCCCCTTACCGTTGAGATTGAACAGCAAAGCGATAAGAAACATCAGCGAGGGCAATCCGAAAAGCAGGTAGTTGAACCGCTTGCCTGTGGTTTCACTCTTTTCTTTTCGTTTATCCATGATGTATTGCAGGCCCATGCCGCCCAGAAGGGCTGTCGAGAGGGAAAATATAAACATAATCATCGAGGCCGCCCGCATCGAAGACACTTTGGGAATTAAATAGTAAAATAACTTGAATACCGGGGTGGTGTCAGCCAGGGCATATAAAAGGGCGAATACGGCCAGCCCGCCGAAAAAGTAAGATTCCCGCCGGCGATAGAAAAGAAATCCTACCAGGGCCAAAAAGAAAGCCACCGCCCCGACCGACTCGGAATTATCCTTAAAGACGTTCTTGCCCCAGTAATAAGTCTTGGCGTTCTGGGTGGAGACCCCGGCGAATTCCGGTACCAGGATGGAGAAGGCTTCCTCCTCGTGCATCGACCATGAGGTGGCCCAGTCCCAGCCTTTCTTGACATCGGCGCGGGGCGAATAATGGGTGGTGTAATAATAACCGGGATAGAACTGGATAGCCGAAAGCAGAAGGCCGATCACCACGGCGTAAGTTACCAGCAAACCGGGCTTGACGAGCGGCGCGACGGATTTATGGTCCTTAAACAGGAAAACCAGTTTGAAGGCCGTGTAAAAGGCTACCACCCACAACATGAAATAGGACAGCTGGGGATGGGGCGAAAGAATGATAATGCCGATGACCAGTCCCAGGAGGGAGAAATTCAAGAAGGGTCGTTTTTGGAAGCCCCGTTCCAAAAACAATATTACCAGGGGAAAGAGGGTGGTGACAAAAATCTTGCCGTCGTGCCCCGGGGCGACGTAAGAGACCAGGTACGGGGCGAACATGTAGCAGACGGCGGAGAACAGCGAAGCGATTTTGGACAGCCGGAACTGCCGGGCGCAGAAATACATGAAAATACCGGCCAGGAAAATATGCAGAAACTGGACAAGGCCGAGCATGCGGAAAACGGAGCCGAAAAATTTCAAAATCGAGAAAGGATAAAATATATCACCGTGGAAAGCCTCGACAAAGGGCATGCCGCCGAAAGCGTGGGGGTCCCACTGCGGTACGGAACCGTGCTCAAGAAAATAATCGACGTAAAAAGCCCGGTGATAGATACCGGCCTGAATCATGTCCGAGCCGCGCAGCATCTTGTCGGAGAACAAAAACTCACTGAAAAGAATTACCAGGGCCAGGAATATGACGATAAAAGCGACCGGAACAAACCATTTAGATTTTTCCGGGTCGAAACTGCTTTTACGGCCGGGTTTACCAGCGGAACTTCGGGCCGGTTGACCGGCACCTTTCATTTTCTTAACCAAAAACAGGCTCCTTATACATCGTTATTAATCTTTATAAAAAATGAAATCAATGCGGCGATGGCCTCGATTACAATCGACCATAACCTCGCCAGGACCGCCACGGCCGCGGCCACGGGTCCCAGAAACGGCGCCAGCAGGGCACCCATGACGACTTCCCGGGGACCAAAACCGCCCGGTGCGAACAGCATCAGGTAGCCGACCTGGTAAGCAAACGAGAAAATGCCCATCGCGGCGATAATTCCCACCGGGTAGTCCTCGGCCACCGCCGTGATAAACAACCAGAAGGCAAGGCCGTAGAGCACCCAACTGAAAAAATAACCCAGAAAGACCACCAGGGCAACCTTTTTATCCAGACGGAATTTGAGCGGCGGGCGCGACAGTTTTTTCAGGATGAAATTAGCCGCTTTTAAAAACGGCGACGGCCAGAAAACCAGCACGGCGCAGAAAGACAACATGCCGATGGTCAAAATAAGCGCCGAATACGGCCCCAGAAGCCGCACCTGGTCAATCAGGATTCTCGAATCCCATTGCGACGCCAGGACAAAAAGCAAAAGTGAGGCGGGGATGGTGAACAGTTGAAAAACCACGAACGAGGTCCCGGCCGGCTCGGGCGGGATGCCTTTTTTCTGCGTCAGATACAGAATACCGAACACTTGCCAGACTTTGCCGGGGATATACCGACCCAGGTTCGAAAGGTACATGATTTTAAAGGCCGCCGGGGTTTCAACTTTATAACCGAAACCGCCGATTATCCCCCGCCAGGAAAGAGCGAAAAATAAAAACGCCAGCAGGCCGCAGACAACCGACAGCACCAGGTAAACCGGATTGAACTGCCAGTCGTAATCCTTGATTTCCGCCCAGTTTTTTTCCACCTGCCGGACCAAAAAGTAAAGGATTACCAAAGTCAGGACTACTTTGAGAAGAACGACTATCTGTTTTTTATGGCTCATGACAAAGCGGTCAGGTCGTGAAAATAATTTTAAAGTTTGATAATATTAAGAATTTTTCAGGTAAGGTAATCAGCATAATAAAAAATAAAGCTGCCGGTCACTTTTCCTTATTATCGAGTTTATCGAAAATAGCCTTGTTTTTGCGGCGCAAGTCGCCGATTTCTTCTTTGAGCGCCGTCAGTCCCTCGGACATGAACCCCATTATAAACAGGCCCATTCCCAGACCCAACAGCAGGATTACCAGGTACAGAAGCGTCCGATTACCCAGTTCGAGAAAATAGCGCAGGTATATAGCATACAGGCCGACCAGGATACCCAGGATAAAGACGAACACGCCGCAGCCGCCGAAAAAGAGGAGCGGCTTGCGAAGGAAGGTTATCTGGAACTTGACGGCCAGCATATCAAGAACGCCGACCGGGATGCGCCAGAAGGAAAACTTGGTCTGGCCCCATTTACGCGGGTAAAGGGGAACTTTCTCTTCCTCGACCCGAAATCCTTCGTTGGCGGCCAGCACCACCAAATAGCGGTGCCAGTCCTGGCGTAAAAATATATTCTCCACGACCTCGCGGCGAAAGGCCTTGACGGAATTCAAATCATGCACCTCGAGATTGAATATTTTGCGCGAAAACCAGTTGTAAATCAGGGAGACGAAGCGTTTGTTGTATTTTCCCTGTTTCCAGCCGGTGCAAATATCGGCGCCTTGGGCGATGGGTCGAATCAAGGCCGGGATATCCTCCGGGAGATATTGAAGGTCGGCCGGGTAAAAGACATAGACCGTGCCGGTTGCCACGGCAAAGCCGGTGTGCAAAGCCTCGGTCAATCCCCGGCGGCGCTGGTGGCTGGCGAATTTGATAAAATCATATTTCGCGGTGTTTTCGGTAATTTTATCCAGCGTCCCGTCAGTGGAACCGTCATTGATGAAAATCAGCTCCCCCTTGAACGGGGCCTTCTCGAGCATCTCGGCATAGAGCCGGCAAAACTCATCGATATTGCCTTCTTCGTTCAAAGCCGGGACAATAGTCGAGACTATAAAATCATATTTTTCTTCTGTCGCCAAATTTGATCCTCTCTGATGATACCGTCAGTGGCTGCCGGCGTTTCGCCGGACTCTATAAAAACGCAACTTCTCGGAAAAAACTCAACTGCTTTTTTTATATATACTTATAATAAATTATTTCGGCTCAAAAGAAAAAATCCTTATTATTTAAAAA
>Ga0210003_1000827_pt1 | contig 28010 bp, 23 predicted proteins | sample LantaG_FD_182804 | JGI IMG/M metagenome (GOLD analysis project Ga0210003, IMG submission 182804) | Deep subsurface microbial communities from Baltic Sea to uncover new lineages of life (NeLLi) - Landsort_02402 metaG (SPAdes) (version 2) | ecosystem: Environmental > Aquatic > Marine > Oceanic >... | reverse complement strand
TGAAGGCTGCTCGAGATTGTCTTCCCCTCAACATTTCGCTCTCCTTTCGCGGAGTTTCGGGGGTCCGTCTAGCTCTACTATTATTATGCCTGTTTCGCGCGCAATGTCAAGCAAAAAAAAAAAATTTACTTCAAGCTTGCCCAACTTCACCGACGGCCGAAACGCAAAGGAGGGCGGCAACATATGTTCAGGAGATCGCCGGAGCGCTCGAGCCGGCCGTCATGTGCGGCCGGCGCCTGCCATTTTGGCAGGTTCGCATCCGGTGGAAGCGAGCGGGCGGATGCGGAAAAATGCACGTGCTGCTTGCGTTTTCCGAAGATAATCTTCTCGTTCACGACTTTGGCACGATAATTGCTAAGCAGTATGGTGTCAAACAGGCTACATAAGTGTGGATGCCCAGAAATCGATTGGCAGTATTGAAAGGAGGCACGGATATGACAGGCTTCAGAATGAGATTCGGCGATCCGTGGCGTGCGTTGCGTGAGTTGCAGCGCGAGATGAACACGGTGTTCGACACTACGTTCGGCCGAGAGGGCACGGCTTTCCCGCCCTGTCGAATCTGGGAAGGGGACGACGATACTCTCGTGACGTGTGAAGTGCCCGGCGTTTCGATGGACGCGATCGACATTTCGGTCATGGGCGATACGCTGACGATCGCGGGACGGCGCAAGCCGGACGAGCAGGCGGGCGAGCAGGAATATCACCGCCGCGAACGCTTCACCGGGGAGTTCACTCGCACGCTGACGCTGCCGGCACGCTCCGACTCCGCCGGCGTCGAAGCTTCAGCCGCCAACGGAGTCCTTACTGTTCGGCTGCCCAAGGCCGCCGAGGAGAAACCCCGCAGGATCGAGATCAAATCCGCTTGAAAGGAGGTGCGGCAATGACATTGTCTACCGAACCGGCTGAAACTCGTACAGGAACCGAACCGACGCGCCGGGCCAGGCGTTTCATGCCAAATGTTGACATCTACGAGACCGACAGCCACCTCGTGATGCAGGCCGACCTTCCCGGCGTAACGCAGGAAAACCTCGAGGTGAACCTCGACAAGAACATCCTGACCATCTGCGGGCGGACGGAACCGGCCGACGTGGGCGAGCGCAAGCTGCTGCATGCCGAGTATGATTCCGACGAGTTCTACCGCTCATTCACCGTGACGGACCAGATCGATCAGGAAAAGATCGAGGCGAGCCTGAAAGACGGCGTGCTCACGCTGCGGCTGCCCAAGTCCGAAAGGGCGCGCGTCAGGAAAATCCCCGTCAAGGGAAGCTGAGAGGCAATAGAAAGGAGACCGACGATGAAGTCATTAGTACCGCGAAGGTGGCGGCAAGACCTCGAGCATCCGCTGAGCACCTTCCAGCGAGAAATGAACCGCCTGTGGGACAGCTTCTTCAGCGAAGGCGCTCCCTGGCAGGGAGAATGGGCGCCCACCGTGGACGTGTCTGAAACCGAAGGCAGTGTGGTCGTGAAAGCCGAGGTGCCCGGCATGGAGCGCGACGATATCGAGGTATCGCTGACCGGCGACACGCTGACCATCCAAGGCGAGAAGAAGGACGAACGAAAGGAATCGAAGGGCAGCTATAGGCTCGTGGAACGGCGCTACGGAACGTTCAGCCGAAGCATACCCGTTCCGCAGGGAATCGAGGCCGACAAAGTGACGGCCGAATTCAAGAACGGCGTTCTCACGATCAACCTGCCCAAGACCGAAGAAACACGAACGAAGAAAATCCAGATTCAGGAGAAGGCTCACTGATCAGCCCGACACTGCATGCACCGCTTCCGTGCACAGGAAAGCGGTGCATGCTTCGCGCCCGCAGGAGGACAAACATTGGACGTGCAGGTTTTTGCCGGCAGCGGCAGCACAGCGCTCGCGGCAGCAATATGCAGCAAGCTGGGCGTTGAGACGGCCGCAGGCGAGACTATCAAATTCTCCGACGGCAACCTGTTTGTGCGCGTGCTCGAAAACGTGCGCGACCGGAATGTGTTTGTGGTCCAAGGCACAAGCTACCCCACCAACGACAACTTCATGGAGCTGCTGTTCTGGGTAGATGCCCTGCGCCGCGCCAGCGCCAAGGAGGTGACGGCCGTCATCCCCTATTTCAGCTATGCCAAGGGCGACAAGAAGGACGAGCCGCGCGTGAGCATCCGCGCGCGCGTGTGCGCCGACGCCCTCGAGGCCGCCGGCGTCAGCCGCGTCGTCACGATGGACCTGCACGCCGCACAGGTGCAGGGCTTCTTCAAGGTGCCCGTAGACCACCTCTACGGCATGCCGCTGATCTGCGACTACATCCAATCGCTGCAACTGGAAAACCCGGTGGTGGTCTCGCCCGACGAAGGTTTCGCGAAGATGGCGCGCAAGTATGCAAAGCTTCTCGACACAGAAATGGCCGTGGGCGATAAGTATCGCACCGCACACGACGAACACGCCACCGTGCACGGCATACTCGGCAACGTCGAGGGCAGGGTCGCGTTGATAGTCGACGATTTCGCGCTCACGTGCGGATCGCTGGTGTCGATGGCCCAGCGGCTGATCGAGCGCGGCGCACGCGAAGTTTATGCGGCCGTGACACACGGGCTGATGTCGGGCGACGCCCCCCAGAAAATCCAGGCTTCGCCCATCCGGCAGCTCGTCATAACCGACACCATCGAAAACCGCCCGTCGCCGCTGACGCCCAAGATCAAGGTGATATCCGCCGCGCCGCTGTTTGCCGAAGCGATCCGGCGCATCCACACGCACCAGAGCGTGAGCGCACTGTTTCCGGTGTAGGCAGGCGCGGCCCACGGACAGGACACACACGGACTGACACGGACTCATACGGACAATGCTGCGCCCCATGCCCCAGGCCTTTTCCCCTTGAAACAACCACCCTGCCCGGGTAACCTTAACGCTGTAAAGTTTTCCACAAACACACGATTGGTCCAAGCGCCTATGAAACTCGGTTCGCTCGAAATATTCCCCGCCAGCGATGGCCCCTTCAAGCTCGACGGCGGCCAGGTTTTCGGCATCGTGCCCAAGGCGCTCTGGTCGCGCCTGATGAACTGCGACGACCGCAACCGCGTTACCATCGCGATGACCTCGCTGGTGGTGCGCCATCCCGATGGTATCGTGCTGATCGAATGCGGAACCGGCCGCAAACACAACGCCAAGATGCACGACATCTACGGCCTTTCCGATGATATCGAACTCGTCAAATCGCTGGGCGGGCTGGGAATCCGGCCGGAAGACGTAACAGCCGTGATTCTGTCGCACCTGCATCACGACCACGCCGGAAGCTGCACAAGACTGACCGACGCCCGCTGCCGCGAACAGAAGGACAAGGCGGATTGCTCGGTGCCCACCTTCCCCAACGCACGATACTTCGTTCAGCGCGGCGAATGGGAACAGGCAACGGCGCCAAATCCCATCACCAGGGGCACCTATCTGCCGGAGAACCTGCTGCCGCTGAAGAAATCCGGCCAACTGAAGCTGCTCGACGGCGACGGCGAGCTGTTCGATGGCATAAGCGTGCGCGTTACCGGCGGGCACACCGATTTCCACCAGGCAACCATCGTGCAGTCGCAGGGAGCCGGCGTGATCTTTGCGGGCGACGCCGCGCCGCTGGTAACGTGCCTGCGCCCGGCATACAACACCGCCTTCGATCATCATCCTGTAGAAACGATGCGCGCGAAGGCGGAGCTGTTCGACCTTGCCATCCGCAAGGGCTGGCTGATCTGGTTCTACCACGACCCGCACACCGCAGCCGCAACATTGAAGCATTCGACGGATCAGCCGGTGGTCGAAAATGTGGCCATCGAGGCGCCCGACGTTGGGGCGTGAACCGCCGGCGACCTCAGGAAGTATAGCGAGGAACGCATGCCGCAATCATTTGAACAGACACTGATCCTGCTGAAACCCGACGCCGTCCAGCGGCGGCTGGTGGGCCGGATTCTGGCCAGGTTCGAGCAGAAAGGCCTCAGCATCGTGGCCCTGAAGATGATGCAGGTCAGCGAGGAACTTGCGCGCCGCCACTATGCCGTGCACGAAGGCAAGGAGTTTTACGAACCGCTCGTGGAGTTCATCACAGCGTCGCCGATAATCGCCTGCGTGCTGGAAGGGGTGGATGCAATCGCCACCGCCCGCAAGCTGATGGGCGCCACCTTCGGGCGCGACGCCGCGCCCGGCACGATCCGCGGCGATTTCGGCATCAGCAAACGCTACAACCTCATCCACGGCTCCGACTCGCCCAAGTCGGCCCAGTTCGAGATCGCCCTGTACTTCGGGCCCGGCGAGATTCTCGACTTCAAGCCCGACGACCTGCCCTGGGTCTACGACCTCAACGGTCCCGAGCCGGTCTGAACACGCGCCGAATTCGGCAATCCTACCGCACCGGCAGCAGCTTGTCAGTCATTTGAACAGCCTCCGACCAGCCGCGCGCGGACGCGGTAACGATCAGCCGGCGGCCCGCATATTGGATGCCGACTTATGCCGAGCCGGCTCCCGGCACGAGGAGCGCCGCCATTGCCAGCAGCGCGAAATCGCCCAGCATAAGGATCAGCCGCCCGCAGAACTACGCCGCCGCGGCTTCCGCCCATCGCAGAAGTCGCCTCCAGCCGCACTCCCTGGCGAGAAGGTCGTGTCGAGGTTGCGGAGGGGAATCAAGGGGTAGGGCGGCGGCGAGGGCGGTGATTTCGCCTGCTGGGGAAATTCTTGAATAGGAACTTGACAAGCCAGGGAAGGGGTGTCATACTTCTTGCGATGAGATGTTGATGTAAGTTACGTCTGTCATACCAATCGACTTCCAGCACGCCCCGACGCCAAAGAAGCCTTCAAAGAAAGCTTCGGACGAGGAAATCGCAGCGTACCATGAGGTCCGCCGCGAAAGCAACATCAGCCTGCTGGCCGTCAAGCGTCTGCAGGCATTGCGTGACGGCTTGGACGCCACACAGCCCTCCCATCCCGTTCACGTGGTCGTCGACGGGCGATACACCAACAGGACGGTAATGCGCTCCATCCCCGCCAGGAGCCGCCTCCGCCCGAAATGCCAGGGCCGATTTGAGGGGGCATGTGCCTTACCCATATCCGAAACTGGTTCAATTCAACTTGTTTTTTGCTTGACATTAGGCCCTTCATGAGATAGACTTTTCAACCATAAGGTGTAGGGCCGTGATCAAGCCTTGCCGCCTGTCGCTTTTTGCACGCAGAAAAGCCTCATTCGGTGGTGCGGGGTAGAAGTGAGATTTTGCCGACAGGGGAAGGCCAGTTGCGTCCGGTCATAAGGGTGTCGTGCTGTCGTCATGTGATCATTTGGGATGGTGACCATGAGACTTGCTGAACTACTCGAAAGACTGGAGTACACTCAATCCGACAACTACCTCCAAAAGGGCAGCGTCAGCTTCAATAGGGCTGTAGGCTATGGGCACCTGTATCGAAAGGCCGCTCAAAATCCCTGCCGACTACAGGGCGTGTATGCCCTTCGCGAGGCCCGCTCTCCCATACCCGTCGTATATGTATGTGATATCGCATCCGAAGAAAAGGCTTCGGAAGTCCACCGCTTGGTGTGGAATCAAGATAGCGTGCCCTTCTTGATCGTTAACAGTCCTGATACGGTGCGCGTATTCCCTGGTTTCAGCCTCAGCGACCCCGGTGGTAAGGGCATTGAAGAAATTGCTGACACACTGAAGTCCACCGCGGTGGACTCGGGGGTTGTCTGGCGCTCCTGGGGTCGCTATGTAAGGCCGGACCAGCGGGTTAACAGGAGTCTGCTGAAGAACCTTCAGGAGCTGGATAGGCGGCTTCAAAATGACGGGCTTGAGCAACCTGTTTCGCACGCTCTCATAGGCAAGTATGTGTATTTGCATTACCTGCGAGATCGACAAATTCTCTCGCACAGGAAGCTCGAATCATTCGGTGTAAGTGAAGATGCTGTTTTCGGAAGACATGCCACGCTTGATGCGCTTCAAGCGCTCTGCTCCCGACTGGACGATTGGTTGAATGGAGAGGTCTTTCCCCTTGAGTTTTGCAAGCGTGCCCTTAATGACAGACGTGTGTCACGAGTCGCGGCAACGTTCAATGGAGATCGCCCTATAGGCGAGAAGAGCTGGCAGCTCCATCTCGATTTCACGGCATACGACTTCTCATACATTCCGATAGAGACTCTGTCGACTATCTACGAACAGTTTCTGCATGCAACCCACGGCAAGGACCCCAGCAGGGGTCGAAGGGCGGGAGCATACTATACTCCTATTCCGGTGGTAAACCTCATGTTGTCTGAACTTGAGGAGCGTCGTCCCTTGCGAAGCGGGATGCGCGTTTTTGATCCGGCATGCGGATCGGGTGCATTTCTCGTTCAGGCCTTCAGACGACTTATAGAGAGCGAGTTCCCGCCAGACGCCACGCACCCAAGCCCGAAGCAACTCAGAGAGCTTCTTGAGAATCATTTCTTCGGTGTTGATACCGATTCAGATGCCTGCAACATCGCTCGGTTCAGCCTGACCTTAACGTTGCTCGATTATGTTGATCTACCTGACCTTGAAAACAAGGAAAACTCGAACGGTGACCAAAGGCTGCCTAGCCTTAATGGAAACATTTTTTGCGATAACTTTTTCAACGATGATGCTGAGTGGCAGCGAACACTGATGCAGAAAAAGGCAGATTGGGTCATAGGGAATCCGCCGTGGAAGAAATTGACGAAGAAGAACGCTCGGCCTGAGGATGAGCCCGTCGAGAATTGGATTGAGCAGGAAGAAAAGCTTCGACCGGTGGGAAAGAAGCAATTGGCTAGAGCGTTTGCGTGGCGAGCGGCTGAGTATGTGAATCAAGACGGCGAGATAGCGCTGTTCCTGCCGGCTATGACTTTGTCAGAAATACCTGCCAAGGCCTTCAGATCTCGTTTCTTCGAAATGATGTCTGTTCGTTCCCTGATGAATTTTTCAAATCTTCGTCATGTCATATCTGGCGGCCGCTTTGAAGCTGCTGCCATGGCTGTCTTCTATCAGCCGAAGGACCAGGACGCTCAGATAGATGCTGAAGACGAGGCGATACGCGTTTACTCTCCGCTGGCAGCGAATCAGGAGACCGGGACGAACGAGACATGGAGTCTGATTCTCAATGCGAGCGAGATTCAAGACGTTCCCCTTGCAGATGTCATCGATGGCAGCGCATTACCGTGGAAGGTAGCGTCTTGGGGATCGCATCTGGACATGAGGCTCATTCGGTCGGTGCAGAGAAGATTCACTACAATTGAAGACCTGGAGAAAGGCGGCTCGCTGCTTATATCAGAGGGGTTGCAGCTGCGTACGTCACAAGAAGGGGAAGAAGGGGAAGAGGTGGAAGAAATCTTTCTGCCAGAGAATGGAAGAACGATCGAATTCCCAAGCTTGGAAGGCCTCAGGAATTTCTTTGCTTTCCCAACCAAGTCCATCGTACGCGTGGCACCGGAGAAGGAATGCGTCAGAAAGGGAAGAGGACAACTAGCGTTGTCCATATGTGACCCACCTCACGTTATAGTCAGTGAAACACGCAACTGTGCAGTGTTTTCGGAAGAATTCCTGATTATCCCCCCTCGTCAGATCGGTATAATAAGCCCGGATGACGATAAGGACCTGCTGAAGGCATTGTCCGTATTCCTCAGTTCAGAATTTGCGTTCTATTTTGAGTTTTTCGCTTCGACCTGCATGGGCGTCGAGCGACCCGTGTCAACACTTGCGACCCTACGAAGCGTCCCTGCGCCGTTCTTGGAGATGAGTCGTCAGGATATGAAGACATGGGCCGAGCTTCACGATGAGTTGGTTAAAGAGACAGTCAGTGCCTATAAGAACGAAGGTCTTCTGGATGGGAACAACAGGAGCCGTCGAGGTTCCATCGTGTCACCCAAAACGCTGGAGCGAATGAATAAACACGTCTACGATTCTCTGGGGCTGTCAGTTCGTGAGCGTGAGGTTATACAGGACATGGTGCGTGTGCGGCTCAATCTGGATGACGGAAAACTTGGAGAAGCGGCAGTAGGTAAGCCTACAGCTTCGGAACTGCGCAAGTATGGTACTTCGCTTCGCGATGAACTTGATGACTATGTCTGTGGAGAAGGAATCGGGGTGCATGGCATCGAGATCATACACGACAGTCAGTCGGGAATGATCTCGGTCAAACTTATCCCTCATTCAAGCGAGCGGCAACAGGTTGCTGTTCTTGCAGCAGACGCGCCTGAGGCGGCCGCCTTGGAAGCGTTTCGAGCGCAGATTCGGCAAAAGTTAGCCCAATGGGTGTATTTCGACAGGAATCTGCGCATATATGATAGGAACCGTACTTGCATTATGAAGCCGATGCAGAAGTTTCATTGGACGCGAACACAGGCGCGGCTTGATGCAATGGAGATTATCTCCGAGTCCATCGCCAGGAGAGAGTAAAGAGTTGAGAGGCAACAGGGACTATCAGCCGGCGGGTGTGTCGGCCAATGGCAAAGTCTATGACGAGGTATTCGTGCGGAGGGTTCATCAGCTCATAGCCATGGGTTACGACGCTATGCTGAAGACTTTGGACTTCAGTGATTCGGCGGAGGAAGACATTACGGGTGAGCTGCGTGATAGAATTGCAGAGCTATTCGACAGCAAGAGTGCCCCCAAGTGGATGGACAAGTTCAACATACACAATGAAGATCCAGTGCGGGGAAGCAAACGGAAGGGAAAGAAGCGTCCGAAACTGGACATACACTTCTGCAGTTCTTATACTCGTCCCCGTACTCGGATGTGTTTTGAAGCGAAGCGTCTGGATCCGCGTTATGGTGCCGCCAATTATATCGGCGGCAAAGGCCTTGGGCGCTTCGTAGGCTGCAAGTATGCAAAAGATGATAAAGTCGCGGGAATGCTTGGATATGTTCAGTCAGATGATCCGGCTGAATGGGCGGACAAGATAGAACTAGCTCTGAAGCAGAAGGCGAAAATCTTGTGCGTCGCCAACAAAGGCCATTGGTGCAAGAGGAAAGTGGTAGTGGAACTCCCGTGGACCTACTGGTCCAGACATGACCGCCGTTCTGCCGGCTCAATAGAAATACTTCACACGCTCTTGCCGTTCAACTGATCGATTTGACCCATTGTACTTCAGGCCGCCCCTCCCCCTCACACCTCATAAATATCCGGCCGCGAGATGACCATGCCGTTGTATTCATAGGACGTCGTCGGCCATTGGTGGCAGGGGGTGAGGATTTCGGGGGTGGACTCGGTGCACAGGATGGTGTCTTCCGATTTGCTGCCGGCGATGGACGGGTTCCAGGCGATTGCCTGGTTGGGCTGAATGATGCGCTGGTCGCCTGGGACGACGCGATAGTCGCGGGCTTCGTAGCCGGTGGGGCCGCCCTGGTGGTGGAGCTTCCATTCGTCGGTGAAGCCGAATGCTTCGTAGGTTTTGATTCCGGCGTCGAGGGCGGAGCCGGTGGCAGCGCCGGTGCGCGAGCTGAGGATGAGTGCGGCGTCGATGTTGCAGACGGCTTCGTGCTTCTTGCGCAGGTCGGGCGATATTTTGCCGAAGTTGGCGAGCCGCGTCACGCTGGCTATCAGGCCCCAACGCCTGCCGCCCAGCACTACCATCACGTGCTCCTTGACCTTCTTCTCGGTTGGCAGCGGATGGCGATAATGGAAGGCGCGGTCGTCGGCGGCGACCAGTATGACGGTGGGCGTGATGCTGATTCTCAGCGCTTCGTGTGCAAGGCGTGCGGCTATTTCGAGTTCGGAGTCGTCTTGTTTGATGGTGGTGCAGATGCGCTCGAGAACGAGCGAGCAGTTGCGGCCGAGCCAGCGGTATCGGTCGATCTCTTCGTCGATCAGCGAGTATCGCAGCGTGTCGAAATCGCGGTCGAGGCGGACGGTGCCGCTGAAGCCGGTGTCGGAGGCGACGGTGTTGGAGCCGATCAGGTCGCGGATGATGCTGTCGCGGCCGGCTTCGTCGAACCATGGATAGTCGCGCACTTCGATGTCCAGCTCGCCGAGTTCTTCGTGGCGCAGGCGCGGAGCTTCGATGTTGTTGGTGATTATTATTATGGAATCGCGTGTGACGTAGGCGGTGGCGGCGCCGATTTCGGTTGCCAGGCCCACGCGGTTCTCGCAGCCGCCGGTTATCCACGCGAAGTTGTTCTGCCTGGTCAGGAAGATGCCGTGCAGGCTCTTGGTGTCGAGGTAGCTGTCGATCCGGCTGCGTTTCTGCTGGAGCTCGTCCTGCTTGCTCACTGTTCGCTCTCCGGTTGCTGGTTGTCGTTTTCGGGCATGCAGTAGTCCATCAATTGCTTTAGTGTGCGGCGCAGGTGCTTGCGGTCGACTATCATGTCGATCAGGCCGTGCTCGAGTGCGAATTCGGAGCGCTGGAAGCCGTCGGGCAGTGTGGCGCCGATTGTTTCTTTGATGACTTCAGGGCCTGTGAAGCCGACGAGTGCCTTGGGTTCGGCGATGACGACGTCGCCCAGCGACGCGAAGCTGGCGAGTGCTCCGGCCATCGTGGGGTCGGTCAGCACGGAAACGTACAGCACGCCTGCTTCGTGCATTCTGCCGATTGCGGCGGAGGTTTTTGCCATCTGCATAAGCGAGAATATGCCTTCCTGCATTCTTGCGCCGCCGCCGGATGCCGCCACGATGACCAGCGGCAGGTGTTCCTTGATGGCGTCTTCGGCCATCCGCGTTATCTTCTCGCCCACAACGCTGCCCATGCAGCCGGCCATGAAGAAGTAGTCGGTCACGGCGATCAGCAGCGGCCGGCCCTCGATTGTGCCCATTCCCGTGAGGATGCCGTCCTTGAGGCCGGTTTTCTGCTGATAGCGCTTGACGCGGTCGGGATATGCCTCGCGGTCGACGAACCCGAGCGGGTCGCCTGGTGCGAGGTCGGCGTATCGTTCTTCGAAGGTTTCGGGGTCGAGGAGTATTCGCAGCCGTTCGCGTGCGTTGATGCGGAAGTGGAAGTTGCACTTGGGGCAGACGTGCATTGCGGCTTCCACTTCCTTCTTGTATACCATGCGTGCGCAATCTTCGCACCTGACCCACAGGCCGTCGGGCATGTCGCGTTTTTTTCTGCGGATTATGTTCCAGGCCATCTTGTTTTTTTCCTGGTCTGGGAGTTTCATTGTTGTTTTGCGTGCTCGCTTTGCCGTGCAAGCGCAGTTGCGGCTGCCCGGCGCATGGCGGCTATCGCAGCGGCGCGGTCTTCTTTTCCGAATATGGCGCTGCCTGCTACCAGGACGTTTGCGCCGGCGCTGACTACTTCGGGCACGGTGTCGATGTTGATGCCGCCATCGACTTCAATCTCGAGGCCGGGGGCGGCCCGGGCTATCGTCCGCACTTTCTCGACGCACTCGGGGATGAGCTTCTGCCCGCCGAAGCCGGGGTTGACGGTCATAACCAGCACCTGGTCAACGGAGCCGAGATGGTCCAGGAGCGTCTCGGCGGGCGTTTCGGGGCTGAGTACGAGGCCGGCTTTCGCTCCGTGCTTCCGGATTTTCTCGATGATCGCCTGCGGATGCGGTGCTGTCTCGATGTGGAAGTTCAGCGAGTCGGCGCCGGCGTCGAGAAATTGCCGGACGAATTTTGCAGGTTCGCTTATCATCAGGTGCACGTCGAGCGGGATTCTGGCCGCCCGCTTGATGGCTTCGACTATGAACGGGCCGATTGTTATGTTCGGCACGAAGTGGCCGTCCATCACGTCGATGTGCAGCAGGTCTGCTCCGGCTTCTTGAACGGACTCGATTTCACGGTCGAGCCTGCTGAAGTCGGCTGAAAGCAGTGATGGTGCGAGCCTGATGCTGCGTTGCATTTACGTGTTGCTCAGCGCTGTTATGCCGGGCAGTTCCTTTCCTTCAAGGAATTCGAGCGAGGCTCCGCCTCCGGTCGAGATGTGGCTCATTTTGTCGGCCAGGCCGAACTGGTTCACGGCGGCGGCGCTGTCGCCTCCTCCTATGATGGTTGTGGCGTCGGATTCCGCCAGTGCTTCGGCGATCGCTTTTGTGCCTGCTGCGAACGGTTTCATCTCGAACACGCCCATCGGGCCGTTCCACACGATGGTTCGGGCGCTGGCGAGTTTGTCGCTGTACAGGCGGATCGTCTTGGGGCCGATGTCGAGTGCCATCCATCCGTCGGGAATGTCGTAAACCGTCTGGCTGGCGGCGTCTTCGGCGAAGTTGTCGGCTACAACGTGGTCGACGGGCAGCAGCACCTCGACGCCCTTTTCTTGCGCCTGCTTCAGGAGGGTTGCGGCGGTGTCGAGCATTTCGGGCTCGAGCTTGGACTTGCCGACGCCCTTCCCCTGCGTTTTCAGGAAGGTATATGCCATGCCGCCGCCGATTATGATGGCGTCGACCTTCTTGATGAGGTTCTCGATGACGGGTATCTTGTCGGAGACCTTGGCGCCGCCGAGTATTGCGATGTATGGTTTCTCGGGGTTGGCAACGGCTTTTCCGAGGTATTCGATTTCGCGTTCGACGAGGAACCCTGCGGCGGCTTTGTCGATGAATTCGGTGATCACGGCCGTGGATGCGTGAGCGCGGTGGCTGGTGCCGAATGCGTCGTTGACATAGACGTCGCCCAGCGATGCCAGTTGCTTCGCGAAGTCGGGGTCGCCTGCTTCTTCCTCGGGATGGAAGCGGAGGTTTTCGAGCAGGAGCACGTCGCCGGGCTGTAGCTTCGCGGCTGCGGCCTGGGCTTCGGCGCCTATGCAGTCGTCCGTTTTCTGAACCGGCTTTCCGAGTATCTGCTGCAGGCGTTGCGCCACGGGGTTAAGGCGGAATTCTTCCTTGACCTTCCCCTTGGGCCGGCCGAGGTGCGACATCAGTATCAGCGCTCCGCCGTTGTCGAGGACGTAGTTGATGCTGTCGAGTGCGGCGACTATCCGTGTGTCGTCGGTTATGGTGCCGTCTGCGAGCGGGACATTGAAGTCGACTCGCATCAACACCTTCTTGCCTTTGACGTCCAGGTCTCGTAAGGAGAGTTTGTCCATTTTCATCGCTCCCTCAATTGCGGGCGAGCCGCCGGGGGTGGAATATCCCCGGCGGCTGCGCGGCAATTGCTTGCAGCTTCGTTGCTACATTTTCATGATCTTCTCGCCGAGGTCGACGACGCGGGTGGAATAGCCCATTTCGTTGTCGTACCAGCCGAAGACCTTCACGAGTGTGCCGCCGATGACGTCGGTCAGCATTGAATCGAACACGCAGGAGTAGTGGCTGCCGATGACGTCGCTGGAGACGATCGGCTCGTCGCAGTACTCGAGGATTCCCTTCATTGGGCCGTTTGCGGCTGCCTTGAAGGCTGCGTTTATGTTTTCGACGGTGGCGGCCTTCTTGATGACGCAGGCGAGGTCGACGATGGAGCCGTCGGCCACGGGCACGCGCATTGCGATTCCTGCGAGCTTGCCGTCGATCTCGGGGATCACCAAGCCGATCGCCTTGGCGGCGCCGGTGCTTGTCGGGATCATGTTGATGGCTGCCGCGCGGGCGCGGCGGGCGTCTTTATGCACGAGGTCGGCCACGTTCTGGTCGTTGGTGTAGGCGTGGATGGTCGTCATCTGGCCGTGCTCGATGCCGAACTTGTCGTTGAGGATGCATGCCATCGGGGCCAGTGCATTTGTGGTGCAGCTCGCGTTGGAGATGATCTTGTGCTCGGGTTTGAGGCCGGCGTCGTTAACGCCCAGCACCACGGTGTAGTCTACCTTGTCCTTCGAGGGGACGGTGAGGATAACCTTCTTCGCGCCCGCTGCGAGGTGCTTCTCGCACTGTGCCTTCTCCCTGAAGACGCCGGTGGCTTCGATGACGAGGTCGACGCCGAGTTCCTTCCAGGGCAGTTGTGCAGGGTCGCGCTCGCTGGTGACCTTGATCTTCTTGCCGTTGACGACAAGGTCGCCGCCGTCCACCTTCACTTCGCCGCGGAAGGGTCCGTGGACCGAGTCGCGCTTGAGGAGGTTGGCGTTTGCCTTGACGTCGGCGAGATCGTTGATTCCGACGACCTCGAGTCCGTCGCGTTCAGACATCACCCTGAATACGAGGCGGCCGATCCTGCCAAACCCGTTAATGCCAACTTTTACTGCCATTCGTTTCGTACTCCTTTCCCTAGAAAAGCAAGAATCGTAACCGGGTAATCATACCGAACCTGACGGAAGTCGCGACGCATAACAATAGCATTTTGCGCGATTCGGCAACCTTACGAATCTCGTGTTTGCGAAGATTCCAATTATATGTTTTCGCCCACCGAAATGTCAAAGGAATTCTCGGACGCAGCCACCGCCGAAACAAGGAAACCTGTGCCGCGTGGCAGCAACGAAAAGGGGATTTGATCGGATCGCCTGGCATGGCTATGGGATGGGGTGCAGTTGGCCGGGCCAGGGAGCCATTCAGGCAAATGAAGGGAAATTGAGGATGCGGGCGGGACGCCCGCGGTCCCGGGATGGATGCGACACGCCCGCGATCCCGGCAATTGCGGACAACGCCCGCCGCCGCAGGGGCCGGGCTTTCCCTGCCCTCCGCACCGCCGCGCGGTGAGGTCCGTTCGCGACGATGTCCTGACAATGGCCACGCGCGGATGAATTCGACGTTCCGGCGGTGTCATGTGGCTATGGCGGAGGTTCACCGGCAGTGCGGGAAAGCCGAAAATGTATTGACTCGGCCGGGGCAATCTGTTATAGTACGGTTGTACTGTGGCGCACTCAGCCCCGTTGGTAGAACCGCCCATGTCATGGATTCAGGAGTGCCGAATTTGTTGGTAACAGTTTCGGGTCATCACGTTGACGTGACCGCCGCGATGAAGGAATATGCGCAGGAGAAGGCCGACAAGCTTGCCCGCTATTTCGGGGCGAAGGAAGTGGCAGTGACGCTGAAGGTTGAGCGCGGCCGCCAGATCGCCGAATTCATCGTGTATGCTCCCCGCCGTCACACGCTGATAGCGGAAGCTGAACAGCAGGATATGTATGCCGCGATAGACCTCGTGGCGGACAAGATGGAGCGGCAGCTTACCAGGCTGAAGGAGAAGTGGTCGGACCATCACGCAAAGGAAGCGCGGCAAGCGGGGCAGAGCATTGGCCAGGGGCCGCTGGTGGAGGAGGGGCTGCCGGAGGAGGAGGAAGAGTAGGCGGTATGACCGAGATCATGCCCGCCGGCGGTGCAGCGCAATATGAAGAGCGAACGGACAGTTTCCCTGCCAAACAAGCTCGGTATGCACGCGCGGCCGGCCATGCTTATGGTTGAGCTGGCAAGCAAGTATTCGTCCACGATCAGTTTTTCGCGAGACGGGGAAGTGGTCAACGGGAAGGTCCTGATCTCGGTGCTGACGATCGGCGCCGAACGCGGCTCTCAGATCACCATCTCCGCCGAAGGCGACGACGCCGAGGAGGCGGTGGAATCGTTGTGTGGCCTGGTTGAGATCGGATTCGGAGAAGAGTAGCGGGCACGACGATTTCGGCTGGCGCAAGTGCCTGCCGCCGCGGTGAGGCGGCACGCTTGTGAAGAGCCGGCCGACATTCAGCCGCAGCCGTGCTCCTCGACCGGCCCGCCTCGGAAAGTCTGCCGCACAATCAGCCGTATGATGCGCAGCCGGGTGTGGCTGCGGCTTGTCGATTGAATATGTAAGAGCTGATGGAAATACGCAAAGGTATCCCAGTATCGCCCGGCATCGCCATTCAGGAGGCGTTCGTCCTCGACAGCGAGGAGGCCACCATCCCCCGCCGCATAGTTCGCAGCGAGGAGTTGGAAACGGAGATCGAGCGCCTGGACCGCGGCGTGGCCGACGCCATGCGCGATATCCGCAACAGCCAGAAACGCGCCGAGGCCAAGCTCGGCCGCGAATACCTTGCGATATTTGAAACGCACGTCGCTGCGCTCGAGCACGGCCTGAAGGACGAGTTCGAGCAGCGCATCCGCGAAGACCATTATTCCGCCGAATACGCCGTCTCGAAGGTGCTGCGCCGCCACGTCAAGAAGTTGATGGCCGACGAATACACGGCCGCACGCGTCAGCGACATCTACGACATCCAGAAGCGCCTGCTGAAGAGCCTGCTGGGCGAACGGCGGGCCGACATCAAGCGCCTCGAGCATCCCGTCGTAATCATCGCGCACGACCTCACGCCGTCGCAGACCGTCGAGTTCAACAAGGAGCGCGTAATCGGTTTCGCAACCGATGCCGGCGGCAAGACGTCGCACGTTGCCATCCTCGCACGCGCAATGGGCATTCCGGCGGTAGTCGGCTTGGGCACCATCACGGCCGATGTCTCGGGCGGCGACACGATAATCATAGACGGCAACAGCGGCAACGTGATTATCAACCCCGACGACGACACGCTGCGGCAGTATCGCCAGAAGGCGCGCAGCATCCAGATATTCGAGATGGAGCTGGCCGTTGAGCTTCACAACCTTCCGGCCGAAACGACCGACGGCTACCGCGTGGCCACGTATGCCAATATCGAGTTTCCCAGCGAGGTAGGTGCGGCCGTCGAGCGCGGCGCCGAAGGGATCGGGCTGTATCGAACCGAATACCTGTACGTGCAGAAGGGGCGGATGCCAACCGAGAAGGAGCATTTCGAGGCGTACCACACGGCTATCAAGCTGCTGGGCGGCCGGCCGCTGACGATCAGAACGCTGGACCTGGCGGGCGACAAGTTTTTCCCGGGCATGTCGGCGCCGAATGTTCGCAACCCGCTGCTGGGCCGGCGGTCGATCCGCCTGAGTTTCGAGCAGATAGATGTTTTCCGCACGCAGCTCCGGGCGGTTCTGCGGGCGTCGGCGTATGGGCGCGTGCGGGTGCTGTTTCCGATGATCACGTCGCGCGGCGAGCTGCTGCGCGCGCGGGAAGTGGTCGAAGAAGTAATGGCCGAACTCGACGGCGAAGGCGTGCCTTACGACAAGGAAATCGAGGTCGGCATAATGATCGAGGTGCCCAGCGCCGCCTTGATAGCCGATATTCTTGCGAAGGACGTGGATTTTTTCAGCATCGGCACAAATGACCTCGTGCAGTATTGCCTCGCGGTGGATCGCGCCAACGAGCAGGTGGCGTCGCTGTATCAGACAGCCCATCCGGCGGTTCTCCGGCTGATCAAGCGCGTGATAGACGTGGGCAACCGCTTCCAGAACGACCATCGGCGCGGCTTGCCCGTGGGGATGTGCGGCGAGATGTCAGGCGATATAGCATACACGGCGCTGCTGCTGGGCATGGGTTTGAAGGAATTCAGCGTAAGCTCGGCAACGCTGCCCGAGATCAAGAAGATGGTGCGCTCGGTAGATATGAAGACGGCCAGGGAGATAGCCGACACCGTGATCGCATTCGACGATGCAGACAAGACGCAGCAGTATCTGAAGGAGATCACGACGCGGCTGATGCCCGAGCCTGCGGCGCAAACAGATGCCTGACACAGCGAAGCAGCAGCCATCAGGAGCAATGCAGGTCCCGACTAGAGTGAGGCTGAGGTTCACCAAGCAGGGCGCTGCGAGATTTCTGTCGCACCACGACCTGATGCGGTTTTTCGAACGGGCGATCCGGCGGGCCGGCCTGCCGGTGAAGATGAGCCAGGGTTTCAACCCGAGGCCGAAGTTTTCGATAGCGGCCGCGCTGGGCGTTGGCGTGGCGGCCGAGCAGGAGATTCTGGACGTCGAGTTCGGCGAGAACATCGCGGCCGACGTTGTCCGCAAGCGCCTGGCAGCGAACCTGATACCGGGCATCGAGGTCATCTCGGCGGAGGAAGTCAGCCGTAAGAGCGCCCGCGTGGCTGCGGCCTGCTATGAAGTGCAGCTTCCCGATGATGCCGTTTTCGCGGACGACGCTGTCGAGCGGCTGATGAGCAGCGAAACGCTGATCGTGGAGCGGACAAACAAGAAGAAGAGCAAGCGTATCGACATACGCCCCTGCATACTGGATATTCAGAGATCGGGCCTGACCGTGAAGATGCGGCTGACCGTTACGGACAACGGCGCCGCCCGGCCGGAGGAAGTGATCGCGGCCCTGCTCAGCGAGCCGGGATACGATCGCAACCGGCTGCGGATAGTGCGAACGTCCGTAGAACTGGCGCCCGACGAACAGATTTGATCGGAAATCGCAAGGAAGGGTCCGCAGCCGGCGGCGTCGGCCGAGGCGTGCGGCGTCAGCAGATGAAAAAACGAATGCTCGTCAACGTGTCCGAGCCGGAAGAGACACGTATCGCCATCCTGCAGGACAGCATTCTGCAGGAGTTGTACATCGAGCGCGCCTCGGCGGGCAGCCTCGTTGGCAACATCTATAAGGCCAAGGTGCTGAATGTTGAGCCGAGCATACAGGCCGCCTTCGTAGACCTCGGCCGCGAACGCAACGGTTTCCTGCATTCGTCCGACATTATGCCCAACCTGAAGGGACAACTGATCCCCGATGAAGGGCTTGATACGCGCAAGCGGCAGGAAACAAACATACAGAAGCTGGTCAAGCGCGGGCAGGAGGTGCTGGTCCAGATCACCAAAGACGGGATCGGCAGCAAAGGCCCCAGCGTTACAACATACATCAGCCTGCCCGGGCGCTACCTGGTGATGATGCCCGGCGTGAAGCACAACGGCGTATCGCGCAAGATTTCCGACGACGCCGAACGAAGCCGGCTGAAAGCCATACTGGGCGAGCTTGAGCTGCCCGGCAACGCCGGCTTCATCATCCGGACCGCCGGCGAGGAGAAAACAAAGCGCGAGTTGAAGAACGACCTGCGCTACGTGATGCGGCTGTGGTCGGCCGTCGAGGAGCAGATAGCATCGTGCCCCGCTCCCTGCTCGGTGTATCAGGAAAGCGACCTGGTGATCCGCAGCATCCGCGACTTCTTCAGCTCGGACGTCGACGAGGTGCTGATAGATTCGGACGAAGGCTTCCGGCGCGCGCGGGAGGCGATGAAAATCGTATCGCCGCAGGACCAAAGCTCCGTCAAGCTCTATGACAGCAAAGAGCCGATCTTCCACCACTATGGTATCGAAGACGAAATCGAGCGGATATACCGGCGGCGCGTGCCGCTGAAATCGGGAGGCAGCCTTGTAATCGAGCCGACCGAGGCGCTCGTTTCGATCGACGTGAACTCCGGCACGTTCACCGAGGAGAAGGACGCCGAAGAGACGGCCTACAAGACCAACCTGGAGGCGGCGGTCGAAATAGCGCGGCAGCTTCGGCTGCGCGACCTCGGCGGCGTGATCGTGATGGACTTCATCGACATGCGCGACGAAGCCCACAAGCGCGAAGTGGAGAAGGTGCTGGCGCACGAGATGAAGCAGGACCGTGCACGAAGCAAGCTGCTGCGGATATCCCGCTTCGGGCTGCTTCAGATGACGCGCCAGCGGATGCGGCCCAGCCTCAAGTCGTCAACGTTCCAATCCTGCCCATCTTGCGGCGGGACAGGCGTGGTGCGGTCGCTTGAAAGCATGGTGCTATACACGCTGCGGCTGATGCGGGTCCGCCTGGGAAAGAAGGGTGTGGTGGCGATAGAAGCCACGCTGCACCCGAGGGTGGCGCAGGAGTTGCTGAATACGAAGCGCAAATCGCTGATCCGCATAGAACAGGAATTCAACAAGGGGGTGACCATCATCGGATCGCCCGACAACCGGCTGGACGAAGTGAATTTCGTGGCCATCAAAGGCTGATGGAAGTCCGAAAGGGTTCGAATCAATGTATGCAATAGTGAAGAACGGCGGAAGGCAACTCAAGGTGCGCGAAGGAGACATGGTGCTTGTCGACAACTCGGAGCTTGCACCGGGTGAAGACTACGCCTTCGACAACGTGCTGCTGTATTCAGACGAAGCCGGCAGCGTTCAGGTCGGCTCGCCCGCGCTCGGCAACGTGACCGTCAGCGGCACCGTGGTGCGCGAAGCAACCGGGCCGAAGCTCGTGGTGTTCACCTACCGCAAGCGCAAAAGCTCGCAGCGGCGCAAGGGCCACCGCCAGCACTACAGCGAGGTCCGCATCAAGAGCATCCAGGCGGGCTGAAAAGCAGCAACGAACAGCGGAGCCGCTCCCACGCACAGGCGGCCGCGTGAGAGCCGGCAAGCAACATCAGAAGAAGGAGATTCCAATGGCACATAAGAAAGGTCAGGGCGCCTCGCGGAACAACCGCGACAGCCAGTCGAAATCGCGCGGGCTGAAGGCATACGGCGGGCAGAGCGTCAAGGCCGGCAGCATCATCGTGCGTCAGCTCGGCACGCAGTTCAAGGCCGGCAAGAATGTCAAGCGGGCAGGCGACGACAGCCTGTTCTCGCTCGTCGACGGCACCGTCACGTTTGAAACGCGCGGCAGGGTGAGAGTCGATCCGGCCGAATAGGCCCCCGCGGCGCCCGCCCGGCGCAGAAATACATCCAGGCACGGGAGCCGGTCCGGCGGGCCGCTCCCGTGGTCTGCGTTCAAGCGGAGGGCACAGGCGTGTTGCAGCGGGCGGAATGCGTTTCCCCCCTCCCCACAGGCTGGTCGGCGAAAGGTCTGTATGAGCCCAGTCGTCCGTATGGTCTTGCTGCTGGTCGTTTCGAATCTGTTCATGACGTTCGCATGGTACGGCCACCTGAAAAACCTCGCGCACAAGCCGTGGATAGTCGCGGTTTTTGCGAGCTGGTCGATAGCTCTGGTGGAATACCTGTTCCAGGTGCCGGCCAACCGGATCGGCTACACCGCGCTCACGCTGTCGCAGCTCAAGATCATCCAGGAAGTGATCGCGCTGACGGTGTTCGTTCCGTTTGCGATGCTGTATATGCGGCAGCCGTGGTCGTGGAATTATCTGTGGGCTGTCGTCTGCATTCTGGCGGCGGTCTTCTTCATATTCAGAGAGCAGGGCGCGGCGGCGGTTTCTCCTCCGCCGGCAGGCATGCCTGTGGCCGGGGGCATTGTGGGAAACCTGTCGGAGTGACCGGAGTAACGATATGTTCATAGACCGTGCGACGATTCAGGTCAAGGGCGGCGACGGCGGCGACGGCTGCGTCAGCTTCCGCCGCGAGAAATACGTGCCGCGGGGCGGCCCCGACGGCGGCGACGGCGGCAACGGCGGCAGCGTCGTGCTTCTCGCCGACGAAAGCGTAGAGACGCTGCTCGATTTCACGCGGCGGCCGAACTACTCCGCACAGAACGGCAGGCCCGGCAGCGGCAAGAAGAAAAGCGGCACCTCCGGTGAAGACCTCGTCGTGCATGTGCCGGTGGGCACGATAGTCCGCGACAAGAACACCGACCTGGTGCTGCGCGACCTGGACGAACCCGAAATGGCGATCACCGTGGCCGAGGGCGGCTCAGGCGGCCGAGGCAACGCACGGTTCGCAACCTCCACCGACCAGGCTCCCCGGCATTACGAGGAAGGCGAGCCGGGCCGCGAGCGAACGCTCGAGCTCGAGTTGCGGCTCATAGCAGACGTAGGGCTTGTCGGCCGGCCCAACGCCGGCAAGTCGACGCTGCTGAACAAGGTTTCCCACGCCCATTCGAAAGTCGCAAGCTATCCGTTCACCACCCTGCATCCGTACCTCGGCATCGTCGAGCTGCCCGGCTACCGGCGATTCGTAATGGCCGACATCCCCGGGCTGATCGAAGGCTCGCACGAAGGCGCCGGCCTGGGCGACGAATTCCTCCGACACATAGAACGCACGCGGATCATCCTGCACGTCATCGACCTCGCACCATACGACGGCACAAACCCGATCGACACCTACCGCCAGATACGCCGCGAACTCGCGGGCTACAGCGCCGAACTCGCCAACCGCCCCAGCGTGGTCGCCGCCAACAAGATCGACCTGCCGGGCGCCGAAGAAAGCCTCGAGTCGCTCCGCGCCGAGATCGACAGGCCCATTTTCCCCATCTCCGCACTGAAAGGCGACGGCATCCGCGAGCTGATGGAGCACCTGTACGCGCAGATTCGTGAATCAGTGATGACTGATGAGTGATGAGTGGGGGGCAAGCAAGGTGCTTGGGACCGTGTCAGTCCGTGTCTGTCCGTGGTGGGGTGCGACAAAATTTCATGGTATCGCGGCTCGGTCAGGGGACACCGCCGAAGCTACGTCCCCCTCGCGAAGGCGGGCGGTTTTCCATCTTCATTATCCGTCTCCTTACAAGCCCGTCAGCAAACCTACCGTTGAAACGGTGGGCTAGTATTGGGTCGTCCTTACAGGACGGAGCCGCTGAAGCGGGCGGTCTTGCATCTTCGCTATCCGTCTCCGTTACAGCCCGTCAGGGCGGCAGACTTTAGCCCACGGCGTGAGCCGTGGGAAAATGTTGCCCCTTCATCACGAGCCTCCGCAGGCAGGCGGCAGACATCGGACACACGTTCGCGAACAACGTTTGCCATATCATCTACAGCACGAAGTGTCGCCGGCGTGCGCTGAAGCCGGACGTGCGTGCAAGGTTGTTCCCATACATCGGAGGCGCCGCCCGAAATGCCGGAGGCTCGGCTGTTTCTGTGGGTGGTGTCGAAGATCATGTTCACATGCTTACCAGGATCGATCCCGATGTCGCCGTCTAAGAGTACCTTTCGTTCGTGAGGCATTTCTGGACCAATATCTGCCGCCCTCCTGCGGGGGCTTGATTTGTTGGGGGCGTCTGTTCCACGGGCTTACGCCACGTGGCTAAAGTCTGCCGCCCTTCGGGCTTGGCCGGAATTGATGTTTGATGGTTGCACGAGGCCCGTTTGCGTTCGGTGCGTGGCGGCCCAACAGACCGTGTGCCGTTTGCCCCTGAGGCAAAACCAGGATCCGCTGCCGCTCCCCCGTGGTGGTCCGCCCGAATTAGTACTTGACTTCTGCGTGAAAATGTGGGATGATGCAGATGGAGGAACCGCCTGCTGCGCGCGGCGGGACGGTTGCTCCACCTCGTGTCGCGAAGACGTTTCGCGACGGGCAGGAGCCGGAAGCGCCCTATTCCGATGAGGCGTGGACCGGGTGGCCCTGAGAAAAGGAGGTGAATATGGTGAATCGGACAAGGTGGCTGGGAAACTAGCTATCGACGGGTACTTGGTTTTACCAGTCGCAAGGCGGGCCGGAGATACCGGCCCGCCTTGTATTTTGGGATCTTCCGGTTCCAGTGTGGATAGATGCCATCGGTACGTAGGGGCAGGCCGCACGGCAGTTGCCCGATAGGCCAAGTTGCAGGGTGTTGCCTGCCCTCCGACAAAGCAACTACATCAGACGGAGGGCGGACAACACCCGCCGCAGACCAGCCTCCGCCGAAGCGGCTACGGCTGGCTGGCGGCGTGCGGTCCGCCTCTACATACCACTGGCGTGCATCTAAGCCCGTGCGTCGATTGATAATCGGCCCTGTTATGCGCTGCTTTCGACAATAACCCACACCAGATACGGAAGAACCTATCTTAAAAAGGCACGATACCATCTGTTGCTTGGTAAGCGGCGTAAGCTGCTGGTGTCCTTGTTCCTTCACTTTCCTCAACGGTTCGTCTAGCAACTGGCGATAATGCTTCTTCTGGCCAACCTCAACCGCCTCCACCACGTGGCCGAACGTCTGCGGTCCGATACTTCCCTCGCCCGCGCACGCCTGGCCCTGGAGAAGGACGCGCACGACGTGATCGACTGCATTGTTCGGTGAGGGAGGGAGAACCTATTCCTGTTCCTGCCGCATTCTCTGATCTGACTTCCAATTCTTCAGGATCGCGGCATAGACTTCCGCGAAAGCAGAATCTTCGGCGGCGGCCTGCTCATAGGCGGCTTTCAGTTTCGGCGTCAGCTCGAGCCGGAGCCGGGGCATTCTATGCCACTCGCGTCGTAAGTCGGCGTCCTTCAGAGCGCGTATAACCCATTCTTCTCCATCAGACAGAGAGCTGTTCTCCACTACCAGCCGGGTGATGCTCATGCGAAGATCAAACGACAGCCTCTCAAATCGATCTATGAATGCCTTCAGTGACTTTAAACTGACCGCAATCTGTGAAGCCATAGCGCAACGAAGCCTCATAGGCAGGTTGTCCTCAAGAACATAGTCATCGAGCAAATCGTCCACATCATCAGAACACTCCAGAAGCAGCTTGACGGCCGTCTCGCGATACTTGTACGGCAGTGCCTTATCTTCCATGATGCATTTCGCAAGTTTCACGCCATACTTCTGCCACTTGACGGGCTTTGGGCGCTCCTTCGAATTGGGGAAGGACTTGCTCCATCGAGCCCATGTTTCAGGAAGATAGCAGATATCGAAGTCGACCTGCCCCTCAGCGGCAATATCCAGCAGAATGTCGATCACCGCACGATCCCGATCAGCACGGTACAGGGCGTTCATTATCTCCTGCCGGATCTCGGGTGGATCCATCCTTTCTCGCAGCCTATCGCGCATGTGGCTTGTGAGCGAGCGTGGCAGGGTGTCTCTGCGCCAGGAGAAGACTCTGAACGCCTGGCGAAGGCGCTCCAGGCCGAGCTTCCCGTTGCGGATCATCATCTCGATTTCGGCGGTGGCGTCCTTGACGGCTTGAGGATCGTATGATTGCACGCGCGCCAACAGAAGCCCGGCCTTAGCGTCGTCATCCCCGCTTGTCATCACCCATTTCTCAGCCTTATCAATCAGCGCTATCAGTTTTGCGTCCTTTCGCATCTCATCGCCGTCTTTTCTGTCGGCCTCAAGCACGGCAGACCAACCTGAACCCCAGCTTGTGGGGCTTTCGCTTGACCCTACGCACGTGCGATGAGCAAGCACCAGCAGCTTCTCAAGTACCTGTGCCGCCTCCGAACCGTGATCTCTGTCTCCGACCAGCCCGAGGGCGTTCATCGCGGGGTCGCGCACTTTCTTACCCTCCCTCCCCCATTTGAAGTCGGGATCGTCGATCAGAGTCGCAAGCAACCGCAGGCCGACGTCGATCTCTGTCTTACTGCTCTGCGGTCGCAACAGGTCGTTCAACAAACGCAACTTCAGCGCGTGGCCTGTGGGGCTGCGGACGAAGTCAGTGATCAACAATCGGTTATTCCACGAAACATTTTTATCGTGCTGAGCTGCCTCCTTGAGAATGCATCTGACGGCAGTGGCCCGTTGCACCGCGTCGCCTTCCTCGCACATCGACAGCAGCCGATTCTCAACTGCCTTCGCCAGCGTCACACCTTCAGGCATCATGTTTCGCATTCTGCGGCAGACCAGAAATATTTCCGGCGCTGCGCGCTCCATAACTTGCGCGCGCAGTTCGAGATCGTCTGCCGAGAAAGAATACATCTCCGCGGCCATAAGGTGAAAGAGCGGGTTATCCGTGCTCAATATCGAGTTGATAGCCGCTTGCCTCCGTCGGTTCGTTATAGCCTGATCCTTGTGCCAGGTCGCACGAACCATTTCGCGAGCTATGGCTTGCGTTGTCAGAGACTCCGGTGCACGGGCAGCTTCGCAGATGAACAGATCATGAAGCTCATCGAAAGATCGTTTGCGGCAGATGGCGTCCGCCGCTAGCAATCGTTCGCCCAGCATCGTAGAATCGAGTTTCTCCTCTATAGCCATCTGCATTAGGGAAGATGGCGGATGTGTGCTGATGGAGACCGAGTACAGAGCCGCTTCGCGGAGCAGCCAATCCTCCGAGTTCAGCGCCTCGATCATAGTGCTCTCTGCATCCTGCGCCTGCGAAAACGCGCATCCCGCCAGACCCAGCAGGCGCTCGAGCAGCCGTTCGGATTGTGTCAGGACAGACAATCTGCTCGTATCGCTTAAAGGGAAAACCGAGGGGACACCATAACAATTCACGTTAGCCAACAGAGCCGCCATTGCAAGCATCTGGCGGCTCCGGTCCCCCGACAGGGCATGTTCCACGAACACATCATCCTGCTGTGCACTGTCCGCATTGAACAACGGATGTATTGTTTCTATTGACATGCGCAGCCATGCATCGTCAACACCGGTCTGCGCAATAGCCGCATCTGCCGGTTCGGTGTTCTGCAGGGAATAGCTGCTGCCAGGCATCCGTCTATGACGCGATGAACCATACATCGCGATAAGACCGGCCGTTCTCAGGATGGGGTTGCCCTCCGCGAGCAGCCCACGAGCGGCCTCAGGAAACGCCGTAGTTTCATTGTGGGAGTATAACCAGTTGCGCCAGGCCACCAGACGCACCAGCGCCGATGAATCCTTTCGCAATGATTCGTATTCCATGCCTTCGCGCTCATAGGAATTCACGAATAACATCCTCGATAGCGCTGCACGCACAATTCCGTCGGCGTCATTGAACGCTGCCGAATACGCCTGGTGCGATATGCTGTCATCGCCCAGATTATTCCGCCCGATGCTGTAGATCCAGCAAGCCCTGACTACAGGATCGTCATCTCTGATCAGACGAAGCCTGTTCGCATTGAAGTGATGCGATTCTTCGAAAGCTGCCTTGTCACCGAACCACCAAGTCTGCCCAAACAAGACACCGCCGCCGGCCTTAACATGCGCATCGTGTATATCCGCCATCTGTGTGATTTCATCCAGCGACGGCTTGGACGGTCTGGAGAATTGCAGCTTGAGGTGTCTGCGGAACGTGTCCATATCGATCAGCGCCTCGGCAAGGGCGCGATCATCCGCTTCGGTCCAGCCTGGCACACGGGCGCCGTCGCCATCGCTAACGGCTCCCTCGAGCTTACGGATCAGCGCCGCCAGCACGTGCAAGGCCCGCCCGGCCCGCTTGGCCATTCCTATTGCCGACTCCTCCCCCACCACCGCCGCCATCGTATCGGCCGTATAAACCGGCACCAGCCCGCGCTCGCGCAGCAGGCGATACAGCACCTCGCCCGCCGGCTCATTCACCACACGCAGCGTGACGGGCGCGGCATCCCGCACAAGCTCAGGGGCAAACGCCATGTTCAGCCCGGACGCCTCCTCGATCTGCCGGAGGGCGTCAGTCAGCGGAGCCTGCTCGAGCGTGAGCGTGATGGGCGCCGAGGCGGGTCCATCGGCGGCGGCCTGCTGAAGAGCGAAGGCGAGCAGACAGGCTGCGTATGCTGCTACGTGCTTCATGCTTATTCCTCCTGCGGTGGTAGCCGTCTAAATCCTCCGCTACTCTTGCTCCTGCTTCTTGCGTTCTTGCTCCAGCCTTTCACGATCGCGCTCCAGTTTTTGACGCTCCCGCTCCAAGCTTTCACGCTCCCGCTCCTGCTGTCGTTTCCAGCGCCCTTCGGCGCCATCCACCCAGTCCTGCACATTCCACGAACGCAGCAGTTCGTCTTCCGGCAGCTTCCTGATGGCTTGCATTATCGGCTCTGTCAGGTCTTCGATTTGGAATAGTATTACAGGGTCTTCATGAAGCGCGGCCGTGTCGCCGAGCACCCGCATTACCAGCTCTTCGGCCCCGCGCGCCTTCAACGACCTCGATGCCGGGTACACCAACTGACCACGCACTAATGCGGGAAGATCAGTGTATTGGGCAAGAGCTTTCTGAAAGAAACCCGCTTCGGTATCTTCGAACCAAATGCAGCAAGCTGCACTTCTGCGTATCTCAGGCTTCACGTTCTCATCGAAAACCATCGCAGCGAAAGTTTTATTCGCCTCATCTCGCGCGAGACGGCCGTATATCGCCATCGCGTTGTGGCGGCGACCGTCGCCTCGGTTCTCGTCATTCATTGCTGTTCTTGCCAGCGACACCAGCCGGGAAATGAGTCCTTCATCTGTAGGACGGAAACTTTGAACCTCCTGCTCAAAGTAATATTTGTCGTCCGGGTCGGCGGACATGTTTTCGAGGATATCAAGCAGCGTGCTATGCCACTGTTCGTCTGACATCAGGACGAGAATTGCTGACCGGCGGACATCATAAGGTGCTGAAGGATCAGCCAAACGCTTCTTCACATGCTCGAGCACATCACCGCGTATTAACTCAGGCTGGCTTCTGAGATACGCCATCAACAGTTGTTCATCTCTCACAGGCAACGATGACAGAAGAAATTCCTGCGCCAGTTGAACCCCCTCTTTGTTTACGGGATCATAAAACGACCCGGCCATGCCTATCGCCACTCTTCTCTTCTGCTCGGTCGTTCCCTGCTCCCATAGCGTCTGCCGGGCACCATCCATCACTGCAAGCACTTCGGCAAGCTGCTGTTCACAACCACGTATCCCTCTGTCAACAAGCGTCCGCCGGAAGGAGTCATACTGCCGATAGGCCTCGGCCAGAAGCTCAACATATTCCTGTC
>Ga0210003_1000826_pt1 | contig 28021 bp, 19 predicted proteins | sample LantaG_FD_182804 | JGI IMG/M metagenome (GOLD analysis project Ga0210003, IMG submission 182804) | Deep subsurface microbial communities from Baltic Sea to uncover new lineages of life (NeLLi) - Landsort_02402 metaG (SPAdes) (version 2) | ecosystem: Environmental > Aquatic > Marine > Oceanic >... | reverse complement strand
CACCCGGTTGAAAAGTCGCACATCGTCAATAATCCCGATGAAGTTCTGATCGTAATCGAGCCGGCCGCCGATGGAAAGCGACAAATCATTCTGCTGGAGCTGGCCTGAGGTGTTAACAGTAGCGACTTGTTCTCCGTCTTTATACAGAATCAGAACACTGCCGTTATAAGTGAAACACATATGTGCCCATTCGCCGGCAAAATCCGGAATATGGGGAGAGGTATCGTAGCGAGTCGAAGCATAAACTGTCGCGAAGAGGCCCTGACCGGACTCATCGTATTGTAGAGCGTAAGGGTACTGCCCTGATTTCTGCTTAATAAATAATTTAGCAGAACTGGATTGTTCTGCTTCGGGCTGCATCCAAAGTGCCACCGAAATTGCATTGGTAAGGTGGAAATCTTCATGATCGGGGATTTCGACTTTGTCGGTGCCGTCGAATTTGAGGCCTGTGCCGTACAAGCCGGGCACCCATTCGGGGGTGCTGTCGGCGAAAAATCCGTCATGCCCGGTGCCCGAAGAATCGGCTACCGCAGTGCCTGTGCCTTCGTCGAGCATCCACCAGCCGACGAGGCCATCGTCAATATCAGCGTAAGCCCCGCTGGTCAGAACGATCCCCAGAACCAGCAATGAACAAAACAATTCTTTACGCATCATAATCCTCCATCACAAAAGAAAGTTATATTTACAAAGGCCCATAATAAACCTTGTCTTGATTATTTACTGCTTGTCTCTGCCGAAGACAACAGCGATTTGATACCGCCTCCTTCCTTAGAAAGCTCGATTATCGCGGTTTGTCAACAAGCGAAAATCACATGTTCACAATGTCATTTATACCAGATTGACCGCCCTTTCGTCAAGAAAAACCCCAAGACAATCGTGAATCGCCGGTTTGGCGTATTTTGAAGAATGTGAATTCTCCTGGCCCAAGAGGGTGTAGAATGTTAGTATCGGGTCATGACGCAACCATTCGAATGTGAAGTCAGGTTCGAAATTAACGACATTGAAGATTTCCAGGCAAGGCGGGATCATAGAGATACGGCAGTCGAACCGGTTCATAGTAGAGGTGTAGTCGGGGTAATGCCCGGCGGAGTCCCTCAAATTGCGGACTCACTCGAAGGGGCCGGCAGTCAGTTGTCCGGGGCTGATCAAGTGAGGGCCATACTCTGAAATGGAGAACCCAACACTGACAAAACTTGCTCTGATATCGAGACGAGCCTGTGAGGACTCTAAATACTTGGAAATAAACAGGAGCGGATTTTTAGCTGAGAGGGCATGAGCCCAGGCATGTCTCCATTCAAGATTAAATAGATGGTTGCCGATTTCGGGTATTGAAGTTCTTGTTCTTCTGTTTCTATACGTCTTTGCCATCCCTTTTCGCCTTAAACCTCATAAATAGGTAAACGGCCTTAATTTCTATGAACTGTGGTATCGCTACGTGCCTGAATAGGGCAATTGGCACGGCGGGACTCGCACCCCCTGGATGGCGGCCTTGTAGGTTGCTCCGTTATCCCTAGTTTTTCCTAAGCCCAGAATTATCCTCCCGATCTCCTCAAGAGGGCAAATATCAATCGAAAAGCGTACCTTGCTTGGCCCTCGAGTTAGTTCTGATTCCTATAAGTTGGCGCAAATCACGGAAGTATCGCACACCGTGAAGTTCTACTAGCAATTTGTTAATATGCCAAAAAACCGAGATTAGTAATTGGCAATCGGCAATTGCCCGGTGAGTATTGGAGACTTTTATGGAAAAGTGGCTTGCAGCAGATTCCAAAGAATAGCTGTCTAACTTGGTCACTTTCCGCAGGAGTGGAACAGAATCGATGTATAAATTCAGAGGTGCTTTGCAACCATCTCTCACACATTGGCTTTCAAGAGCTCTCTTATCAAATGGCGCATTGTGGGCCAAAAGTACACAGTCCTTAATATACGAAAAGAAGCTTTCCCTAACTTCCATAAAGCTTGGCTTATTAACTACCATTGCATTCGTTATACCACTCACCCCCGTATCAAACTGCCTGATCGCACATTGTGGATTGACTAAAGTTTGAAATGGCTTAGCGGTAAGTTCATCACCTAAGAACCGCTGAGCGCCTATTTCGATTATGGCAAGTTCTCTGCTGGAGTTAGGTAGTTGTGTAGTTTCAAAATCAACGGCGCAAAATGGAACTTCTTCGATAAGCTTCTGGCCGAACGTGCTCAGTTGTTCAATAGTCATGATCAATCCGATTGGGAAATCCTTGGTCAAACACTAGAAATTGCTGCCCGGTTTAGGGACGGAGCATACTGTTTAGGACTAACAACATTCAAGTGACGTTTCCAGGGACATTTGTCCAATGAACCGTCCGGCGTAATGCCAAATATAAGACGCTCGGAGGGGCAGTCAGATTCTTGACATCTTGGAGACACAATAACGGCCGTGAGCGGCTCGATAAGTGCCGTCAAATTCGTAGCGATTTGCTCAATTCGACATTGATCCCAGTCTAAGCTTATGTTTGCGTTGGACATGGCTAACCTACCACATGCTTGTGGCTCGATAAGATTGACGGATACTGGTTGAAAATCTCTGAGCCAGTCAGCCAGTTCGTCTATGGCAAGTTCAATAGAGGGCAAGAGAACTATGTTCAGTTCGTAGGGAGTGTTACTTTTTTGAATTATTTGCAGGATGCGGGCAATTTGGGCAGCATACTTTGTATCGGGCTCCGTTGGAGCGCCAACAACTCTGGAGGCATCAACACCAATTACTAGCTTTGCCAGTCCTGCCATTCTCAAATCGCCAAGAAGCTTTGCTGACAGAAGGGTTGCATTGGTACTGACAGATACCCCAAATCCATTCCGATTGAGATGACCGACAATCTCTGTCAGGTTACGTACAATTAGTGGTTCGCCCCCAGACAAAACGATTTTGTCGATTCCCGCTTTGTAGCATGCCTCAACTGCTCTTCTGCAAACGCTCTTTCCGACAGACAAAATCCCGGCAGTTGTGTATTCAGCTTCTGAAGCGCAATAGTAGCAGTGAAGATTGCACGAATTTGTCAACACCCAACACGCTTTCAGGGTGCCCTCTGCTACACTAAAACAGCAATCCTGGAAATTCATTCCGTATCCGTTTCCTTCCTGTCCATTCTTTTTGATACCGTACACAACACGTGCCGAGCCAGGAGACACACGTTAGGGAAAGGACGTTCATTTTCCTGCGATTTTTCTACTGCCTCGATGGTTAGCCATTGGGGGTTTTGGTCACCTCGCAGTATACCATCGTAGTTAGTTTCAAGGACATAAAAGAAATCGTAGTGATACGGGATGCCACCGCGCTGCTCCATGACTTCTTTCTGTATCCTCAATGGAATCGGTGCTCCTTCTATGTTTTCCCCGGCAGCAACATAATCGTCATCAACTGTATGGAATATCCTACAGAAGCTCAACTTATCTAAGGGTATCCCTGTTTCAGAACAGACCTTCGTCATGATTGCCTCGTGCGGCAACTCATTGGCCAATAGCCTCCCGCCCGGTGGCAACCATCTCTTGTGGGTCCGATGCATCACCCACAGGAGTTGATCAAGATGGTGCTTGGACCAAACAAGAGCTGTGACTGCGAAAAGAGTCTCGCTATGATAGCTTGGATCGAACATAGTCCTGAGATAATGACTTCCGGGAGATCGACGGAGCAGATGCCTCTTGAGATGATCCTCAACGCTGCCCATCTTATTCAACGTGAGGTATATGATTGTGAGCAAAGCCCAGGGGAGAATCGAATAGACAATTAGAAATAGCGCGATTATCACAAAGGTCCATTTTGCGAGTGCTGATTTGTCTAGCAACCCACTCTCCGTCGCTACAAAGAGCAATACTCCCGCGATAAGGCTGCACCCAACGCCACGTACCCATGCTCTGGAAAAGAGCCCGGAGCGCTGATCATCTTGTTGTCGGTTGTTCATTTTCAATACAACTTCAACTTGTCATTTCTTCTTATGTACATTTGGCACCTGCGCCCAGAGAATTAACGGTGTTCGGTATTTTTCTTGGGCGCTGAAACGACATGCCTCTGCGGACTTTGTCTCCACAAAGAATCATCCTTTAGCGCCTGCTGTATTCGCTCTTCGGTTTGTTGCCAGCCGACGGTTGCATAGTTACCTGAGAATTCTTCGCACCGCCTTCGCATGAAGGCTACGGCAACAAATTTCTTCTTCACTAAATCCATCTGCCGCTCTGAAAACTCGCGTCTTACTTACGCATTTCGACGCTAACTCACGGTTGCTCTTTCATATTATATCAGTTGACTAGCCCAGAACAAACACTTTTGACAAAAAAACTGTTCCACCTCGAATGGTCCTTATAGTCATCTGCCCTCACATTTTGCCCTTGAAGCATGCGTGACAGCCGTCGCACTCGCGAATGGTCAACTCGCCAAGAAACAGCTCATCGACGACGGCACCGTTTGCCCTGGCTCCTTCGACTATCTTCGAGACCAGAATGTGCGTATTTCCGTTTCTGCGAGGACTTCCCATAACTGCAAGTATTCGCTTCATAATCAGATGTCCTTAAGTCAAAGACCGGCTTTTATATACCGGCGACCGGCCAGCCATTTTATGCATCATATGAATTAATGAAAAGATGAAAAAGCACTAATTCAGCCCTGAATTAGCCATTTTCAGCACCGAAACCGCCATATTTAGTATGGCAGGGAAAGTCTGATCGAAAATTGACCTGAAAATTTCTGTGAATGGCCTGTATTTTAAAGGTTTTACTTTTTTTTCGTTCTTGATTTTACATCCCGGCGAGGATTATAATCTATGTTTTCGTAGTTGGAGCGCACAGGTCCGAATGCCAAGAACTGTTTTCGGCTGCTAGAGGAGGTATTTGGAACAAGCTGCCGATTCAGGAAATTTTATAGCAATTAGCAGGGACGCAAAGTTTACCACATACTTTAGAGTTGGAGAAACAAACATGGTGCAGAAACAAAAATTAACACGACGAGAACTCTTAAAGAGTTCGGCATTGGCGGCCGGAACGCTGGCGTTGACCGGCGTAGTCGTTCCTTTGGCCGAAGCAAGGGGCAGCGATACGATCCGCGTAGGCGTGATCGGCTGCGGCGGCAGAGGTTCCGGCGCAGCAAACGACTGCGTGAATTCTTCAAAGGGCGTGGAAATTGTCGCCCTGGCCGATGCGTTTAGCGACCGCCTTCAGGGTTTGAAGAAGGAGTTCAAAGTCCCGAACGACCGCTGTTTTGTGGGCCTGGATGCGTACAAGAAAGTGCTGGCGCTTGACGATGTGAACATGGTCATCCTGGCGACTCCGCCCGGCTTCAGGCCGAAGCAATTCGCCGCAGCCATTGACAGCGGCAAGAACGTCTTCATGGAGAAACCGGTAGCGGCTTGCCCGGCGGGGATTAAGATGGTCATCGAGGCGTCGCAGAAGGCCAAAGAAAAAGGCTTGGCCGTGGTCGCAGGAACGCAGCGGCGGCATGAACCGAAATACGTCGAGACCATGAAAAGAATCCACGACGGCGCGATCGGCGATATCGTCTCGGCACAGTGCTATTGGAATATGGGCGAGCTTTGGGTCAACAATCGCCAGCCCGATCAGAGTGACATCGAGTGGCAGATTCGCAACTGGCTGTACTTCACGTGGCTCTCGGGCGACCACATATGCGAGCAGCACGTACACAATATCGACGTGATTAACTGGGCGTTCGACGCTCTTCCCGAGCAGGTTCACGGCGTTGGCGGCCGGCAGTACCGCACGGGCCCCGAGCACGGCAACATCTTCGACCATTTCGGCGTCGAGTTCTTCTATCCCAACGATGTGCGGACCATCAGCATGTGCCGGCAGATCAAGGGGACCACGAACAATGTCAGCGAACGCGTGGTCGGCACCAAGGGCAGCAGCGACTGCTGCGGCGTCATCAAGGGCGAGAATCCCTGGCGCTACGAGGGACCGAATCCCAATCCGTACGTAGTGGAGCATACCGACCTTATCGCGAGCATCCGGAGCGGCAATCCGCTCAACGAAGGCCAGCGAATCGCCGAGAGCACACTCTGTGCGATCATGGGCCGCGAGTCTGCTTATTCGCGACAGCAGTTCAATCGATCATGGTTTATGAGCAGGTGTACGCTGGATCTTCTGCCGCCTGATGACCTGAAGCTGAGCGATTCCAAGCCCGTGCCGCCTTTTGCAGTTCCGGGTAAGTATGAACTGCCAGGTCTGGTACAAGCCGGACGGAGGAGACGTGGTTAGTCGGCGGTTAACCGGTTGACAGGGACCCCATTTTCCAGAAAGATGGGAAAATGGGAACCCGCAAAATGGCTCAAAGAGAACGAACAAAGGAGATTTTTAATATGACAGCGTCAGATAAAAATAAAAGTGAACCGAAAAAGATTGCGGCCACGGCCGTCGGCGCCGCGGCGCTGGCAGGCGCTGTGGCGCATGTAGTCCACGCGCAAGGCTCGGGCAAGATTAAAATCGGGCTGCTCGGTTGCGGCGGTCGCGGCAACGGCGCACTGCGTCAATGTTTGAATGCCGATCCCGGAATCGAACTCATCGCACTGGCCGACCTGTTCGAGAGCCAGGTCAGGAAGACACGGGATCGCCTCATGGCAGAGGATAAGTACAAGGGCCGGATCAAGATCGACGACGACCATCTCTTCTGGGGCTTTGACTGCCACGATAAGCTGGCCCAGTGCGAGGCCGACATCCTGCTGATGGCGACGGCACCGGCGTTTCGCGGTCGGCAAATGATGGCTGCGATCAAGGCCGGTAAGCATGTTTTCACGGAGAAACCCGTGGCGACCGACGTCGCGGGCTGCCGGGAGGTCATGGCGGCATCGGCGCTGGCCAAAGAAAAGGGTCTGGCCATTGTCTGCGGCACTCAGCGCCGCCACGAGCCCAACCGCGTGGAACTGATGAATCGCATCCACGACGGCCAGATCGGCGAATTGGTAGGTGGCCAATGCTACTGGTACGGCGGCGGAATCTGGTACCGAGGCTACCAGGAGGGCATCAGCGAGGAAGATTGGAAAAAGAAGAGCAAGCTTCCATGGCACCCAAGCTATCAGGCAGTTCTGAGCGAGATGGAGTGGCAGTGCGAGAACTGGTACCACTTCGCGTGGCTATCGGGCGACCAGATATGCGAGCAGCACATCCACAACATCGACGTTATGAACTGGTGCTTTAACGGACCGCCGGCGAAGTTCACGTCATTGGGCGGTCGGGCATGGCGTAGCTATAACGACTCGCAGATCAATGCGGCGAAGGACGTCTGCCGGAAGTATAACGATGGCAGCGAACAGGGCTGGGAAAAATATAACGGCGACATCTGGGACCACATCTTCGCCGAGTTCGAGTACGCCAACGGCGCACGCTGCCTGAGCTTCAGCGGACATAGTCCGGGCACCCAACGCTATGACGAGAAGATCGTCGGCACCAAGGGCACCAGCAACTGCAATAACAGGATCACCGGCGATAATCCATGGCAATACGAGGGTCCGAGCGTCAACGGAATGGATCAGGAGCACATCGACCTGATAAAGAGCATCCGAAGCGGCAAACCGCTCAACGAAGGCCAGCGGATCGCCGAGAGCACACTGACGGCCATCGGCGCGAGGATATCCGCCTTTACCGGACGGAGCTTCAAGTGGAGCTGGCTGCTGAATGCTTCCAAGCAGGATCTCGTGCCGATGCAGGCAGACATGAAGCCCGGTCCCGGGGTATTCCACGATATCGCGACAGGCTGCGACCCGCTCGTATAAAATTTTAAGTTGAGTTTGCAGTAGCAGTTTGAAGAGGTTTCGCGACATAGAAGCGTTAGGTGTATGCTAATGCTTGTAAATATAAACGCGGCCCATATCGAACCAATCGGTATGGGCCGCGAATTTTTTTGGGTACAACCGACAGTCCGGCGGGATTCGTATCAAGACTGGTCAGGGCTGCGGCCAAAGAAGCTCGTCGAGCCAGCTTTCCACCAGGACGGCGAAGTCCTTGAAGTTAACGGCTTTGGAACCCTGCGGTTCTTCATCGTGGATATTGGTCACCGACGCTACGGGAATGTACAACTCGCCGTCGTCCGGGTTCTCGTCGGCCAGGTACGCAATTTCGGCCTGCGACAAAGCATTGCTGTAGATTCGTACATCGTCCAGATCGCCGTCGAAGTAACCGGTCGCGTTAGGTCTGCCGTTGGACTCGGTTGCTTCCGAGCCGATGCCGAGCAAGCCGTAACGTGTCTCGCCGGTTCCGAAGGTAATATCCGTCACAGCCGATGTTTCCAGGCCGCCGTCCATGTAGATTGCCAGTGTGCCGTTATCGAATACTCCTGCGGCGTGATGCCATTGCCCGTCGTCGATGCGCCTGCTGCTGCCGTAATCGGCCTGCACCTCGGTGCCGTCGTTCGCCAGGGTCATCACGGATAAGCCGAGCAAACCGGGCGCTCCAGCCTCGCCGCCGACCTGCAGCCGCCAGTACTCATTGCGGTCGAATGAGGCGATATGCTGGTCGGCACTGCTGTCGGTGCGAATCCAGGCGCAAACGCTGACTTGAGTATTACCGGTGCCGACGTAGCTTAAACCCTGTATAGCGACGTAGTCGTCGAAACCATCGAGGTGAATCGCCTGGCCGAACTTGCCGGCTGCGTAACCGGCACCGCCCTTTTCACTGCCGTGGTGGTTATTGCCGGAGCTGTCGTCGGCGTTGCCGTCGAATTTATAATGTGCTATCAAGCCGGCGGACTCGGGAGCCGTTGTCGCAGCTACCGAATCGCTTTTGAGCCATTCGCCGGCCATAATCGCAAGGTCCAGATGGTCGACCACGCAGTCATTGTTGAAATCGGCGTCCTGTTTCATGAGCGAAGAAATGCATCTGGGCCGGTACAACCTGATATCGTCGAAGTACATTTTACCCGAGCCGCCCGGCTGCGGATTATTCCTGTCACCCAGGCCGATAGAGATGCTGTTGACGTTGGCAAGATTCACGCCGGCGAACTCCGCCAGGTCGATGTTCCATTCGGTCCAGGTGTTTATGAGCGCCGCGTTCGGGTCATCGTTGAATATCACCGCGGGCGTGCCGCCGGTGTTAGCCAGAGCCACGTACACCGGCTCAGGATCGTTGCTGAGTATTCCGATATCCTGGCTGGTCCACTGCGGGCCGACCGTGCCGGTAATCAGGACATTGGAAAAAGTTGCTTCGCAAGTAATGTTAATATCATGAGAAGTCAGTGCCAAACCTACGTACACAGGCGAATTCATAGAGATGACCTCGCTGCCGACTTGTGTCCATAAAGTTCCGTTTTCTGAATAAGAAGCTGTGATGCTGCCGCCCATGTCACGTTCTATTTTCACCCACTGCGGGGCCGGGATATCGACGATAGTCGTTCCGAAGCTCGTTTCGCCTACTACAGATCGGCGCTGGAATGAAACACCCTGGGCGGGTGTGACAGCCATCATGGCGTGCCTTGAATCCGCATCGAGCGTATCGCGCATCATCACGCCGGCCTTGGCCCAGTTATTGGAATTACGCACACTCTCGACCTTGGCGATAATCGAGCCGGGGCCGGAAAGCTCCTTGAAGGCGAAGTGGAATTCGTCGGATGTGTCCCATATATCTGTGCCCCTGGCGGTGATTGTGTAGGTGCCGGCCGGCCCTTCCGTAAAGCTTCCGACAGATACCGGGTAACCTCTGAACCACAGTGACAGCGCTTTAACGCCCTGGGCGGTCCAGTCACGCTGTGAGTTCAACGTCATCTCTACTTCCGAGTATGGCAGGAAGCCCTGCTTATTATTGTTATAGGTCAGCGGCATGGACTGGGTGCCCCGGTTAACAATCGTTTCCTCGGTAAATGACGCCGTGTTTTCGTTGCCGACGGTCGAACCGGAGTTGTTGCCGGCAAAATATGGCGGCACATCCGGAGCGCCGAAGCCAAGTCCGTCGTACCAGGCGAACCATATCTGGTTTTCTCGGGCGTCGTAAGCTTCAAAATCGTCCACAACGATGAAGTCGGCTACCGTAAAGCTCCAGACCCTGCCTTTGTTCACTTTCGTATCGTCGGTTTCGACCTCATCGACTCGCCAGTAATAAGTCTGGTTGTAATCGAGGGCTTCTGGGGCCGTGTAGCTGTTGGCGTCCTGGCGGCTCCGGTATATGCCGGCCGCATCGGATACATCCGCGTAGGTAACAGCTTGTTCGTCGGAGCCAAAGTACACGTCGTGCTTAACGGCGCTGTCACCCGGCGTCCAGATAAGTGGTTTGGCCATAGCGATGTTAGGCGTTGAGGCGTCGGCCGGGCTCGGGCCCCAGGCAAGCCGGGGATCGCCCATCATGGCTTTTGTAATCTCTTCCGGTGTCAAAACCTTGTCGTAGATACGAACGTCGTCAATCGCTCCGATGAACCATCTCGAACTGCTCAGGTCGTACATCTGGCCTATTTTGACATCGAAGTTCGACTCAACATCAAACGCATCGGTATCCGAACTGACCCTCGTGTCATCCTGGCCGTCAAGGTAAAGCGTTACATCTCCACTCGATATTGTCGCATCCTCTATAACTGAGACGGCGACATGGTGCCATTGGTCGTCGAGAATGTTGGTGTCGCCCTGGACATCTCCGCCAGTAGTTTCGCATCGCAGCCTGCCGGCATTGACCCTGAATTCCACTTTATGGCCGGTACCGGTATTGCCCCAGCTAATCATCTGCCCGTTCGCCGCGGTTCTGATCCAGGCGGTTATTGTGAACGGATTTGTACCAAGCACGCCCTTGTAGCCGTCCATGCGAACGTAGTCGCCCGAGCCATCGAGTTCCAGCGCGTCGCCGTCGTATCCGGGGACATACTGCGGGTCGCCGTGAATTGTGCCGTGATGATTATAACCTGAAGAATCGACGATGATACCCGAACCGTCGTCGTCAAGTTTCCACCAGGCGAGAAGATTAGGATCATAGATGGATATGGCCGGCCTGGTTCTAAAGCTCCAGACATCGCCTTTATGCGTGTCGCTGCCGTCGAATTCGTCGATTCGCCAATAGTAAATTGTTTTCGTTGCGAGTGGACCGGGATTATAGGTTGAGCTTGCCGCGGGGCCTTTATAAGTACCTTCGATGCCGGCCTCAACGTTGTCGGCATTATCGCCGAAGTACACGTGGTGTAATTTCACATCGAAACCGCCCGTCCATTCGAGCTTTGTATCGGTTGGAACAAAAGTAATCCCGTCAGCCGGTCCGGAGTTTTGGGCCTTCTGCGGAGGAATGCTGAAGCTCCACGTAGCACCTTTATATGTCGTACCGTCTGCTTGCTTCTGATCAATACGCCAGTAATACGTCGTGCCCAAAGCAAGTCCGTCCGGATAGGGAAATCCGGTGAAGCCGATAAGTAAACTTGTTGAGACCTGGTTGCCAGTGAAAGTATCGCCGGTACCGGCGGCCACATCACGTAAATCCTCGCTGAGGTATACATCGTGCGAAACCGCATCAAGCCCCGCCGACCACCTGAGGGTGGCCCATTTTTCTAACACTAACGCACCATCGGCGGGCGATGGATTGCCGGCCACCGGGGGGCTCGCCAGAGTTTTAATCTCGTCCGCCGACAGTACACGGTCATAAACGCGGACGTCGTCAATCATTCCGATGAACCACCTGTTCGAGCCGTTGTACTGGCGGGCTATCGTCAGATCGAAGTTGGAGACTATATCGAACGCATTCGAACTTGTGCCGGTTCTCGTGTCATCTTCGCCGTCGACGTAGAGTTTGACCTGTGGATACGAAATCGTGGCGTCAGCTTCTACTGTTAGTGCGACATGATGCCATTGGTTATCGCTTACAACGGTGTCACCTTGTCTGTTGCCAGAGCCGTGCTCTACGCGGAGCCGGTATTCGCAGACCCGGAATTCAACTCTTTGGAGAGCCGTGTTGTTGCCCCAGCCTACAATCTCGCCGTTGCCGTCGGTCTTGATCCACGCCGCTATACTGAAAGCGGATCCGCCAAGCAGGCCTTTGTAGCCGTCTATGCTCACATAATCGGGATCGCCGTGAAACTCCAGAGCCTCGCCATTTATCCCGGGCACAAATTGCGGACTACCCTGGATAGTGCCGTCCCGGCCGTTGCCGGAATAATCAAGCACGGTGCCGGTGCCCTCATTATCGAGCTTCCACCAGCCGACAAGACCGGTGTCAACTGTTTGGGCTGTCCCGGCCAGAGCCAGGCTCAGCACACAAACTAATACTACCGGAAAAGTTGATTTTCCGCGCATAATCGTCCTCCTTCCAAAACCTGACATAAACCGCCCGTTAAGATAGAATATAAATAATCCGAACTGTACGGCACAAATCTCACTCCATATTTCACATCTGGCTTATGAGTTCTCTCTGCCAAGCCAATTTTGCAGTAATGAATGGGAAAATTTCCCGCCCGAAACCCGAAAATCCACAGATATGCACACACTCTATTTGGCCCAGGTCAGACTCCAGACAGGTCAAAGCTTCACTAAACTTATTTATACCAGATTATCCGCTTCAGAATCAAGGAAAATCTGCATAGAATTGAGATATGAAGCCCGTTTTCCTTTGCTTCAAGTGGTGATTTCGCCGCCCGTAGACACGTCCAAAAACCGCCGGGGAAGCTCTTATGCCTTATTGGAGGTTTTCTGTGCTTAGCTTTTTTCTTTCTTCTTTTGGCCTGCGTTTCCAGCGGCGATGCACCCACCAGTATTGGCTCGGATCTTCCCGCACGAATTCTTCGATAGCCCTGGTATATTCCGCCGTCACCCATTTCAACGGATCGTCCTTGTCAGCCCATTCTTCGGGGAAGATAATGCGATTGATCCCGATTTCGAAATAGAAGCGATTATCAATCCTCCTGCTGTAACCGATTACTATCGGCATATCTTTGGTTATAGCGAGCAGGCCTATGCTCTTATAAGTGCTTGCTTTTCGGCCGAAGAAATCGACGAAAATCCCTTTTTTGCCGGCATCCTGATCGGCGACGAAGCAGAGTGTAGCACCTCTCGAAATGAGTTCTTCCATGAGCGTCGTTGCGCCCTTTTTGTCGATAATCCTTTGCCCGGCGGCCCTGCGGACTCCATAAAGATATCTGCTGATGTATTTATTATCCAGTGGTCGGGCGATGCTGTAGACTTCAAAACCAAACAGGCCCAGAAGATAACCTATGATTTCAAAATTGCTATAATGTGCGCCGACCATCAGCAGGCCGCGTCCTTCCAGCATCAGCCATTTAGCCCGTTCGACGTTTTTGTACCGGGAGTAATAGCGCCAGTTAGACTTTTTTACCAATCGCGGCGTAAACAATACATCTATTGTCAGCATGACAAGATGTTCGAAGCTTCGCCGGCCTGTCTGATGAATCCATTGTTCGCTTTTTTCCGGGAAGCTTGCGCGAAGATTATCCAAAGCGCGGTTTCGGCCGCGATGATAGTATTTCCACAACAACCGGCCGAGAAAACAGGCAGTGTTTAGATTGGTCTCGACATCGAACAGGTAAAGAAAAACTATAAGAACCCGCAGCAGAAAATAGGCAAGCCAATCTATTAGGGGATTATGTTTTTTCTTTTTCTTCTTTCGTTGGGGCAAATCAGCCATAGGCTGTGATTTTAGGCTCAAAATGGCAATTGTCAAGTCTTAAGAAGGAACCATCGTTATGATAAAACGAACAGAGTCCTCTGCCTGATCTTTTTCCTCCTATAAAGAGGGCAGAGGACGCCGGTCATATATCGTTAGCAGAGCCTGATTAAGTCATGCAAGCCGGTTTAAAATCGATAGCCTAAGCCGAGAAAATATTTTACATCCGTACTACCGCGACCGATCGCCGGCGTCGCGTCGTAGTTAAACATCGCTTTTGCAGTTACAAAAAACGTCTCGGTAAGATCGGCACGGATTCCGGCGGTTGTTGTAAGATAATAGTTGGAGAATTTCTCAATAGCTGGATAAAATGTCAGATCGTGTACAAACTTTATATTCTTGCGAAGCTTCTTGTCGAAGTTGTAGCCAAGCTGCAGGGAAATTTCACTATTGCTGTCAGTCTGGTTGTCGAACTTCTCATAAAGCGATGCCAGACCTAACTCTGAAGAAAAGTTCATATCATCAGATTCGATCCATTGATAGCCGGCACCGAGACCGATAATCATACGCCGGTCCAGCTCGGCAACGGCATCTTTTTCGTATCTACCGTCCACGTAGCCATACATCTTCTTACTGAAAAAGTAGTCGTACTTGCCTTTTGCGCGCCACCAGTCTTCAATAGTTACATCTTCGCCGGTGTTCCTGTCTCTCTGTGTTCCCTTTGCGTAATCTGTGCTGACCGTCGTGCGGTCTTTTTCAGTACGTTTGGAAAAAGCGGCATTGGCGCTGATCATCTCTGTTTTTGTATTGCCGTGTGTAGAGGTAATCCCGAGGGCAATATCCCCTACCCATTTCGGTCTCGGCTTTATAGGCGGATTGATTGAGACGATATCGGCGACCGCGAATTCCTGGGCTCTAATCGAGTCACTGCCTTCGGTGGCGAACCGGCCGGGGTCGGCGCTCGAAACTTTTTGCGTTAAACCCGTCTGGTCTTTAAGGTTGATTTCGATCGGATCATCACTGCTTAAAGTCTGGATGTTGGATAAATCCACAGTGATTAGCCCTGCAACGTCTGCCTTGAAGACTAATTTTCCACCTACAAGATTTTGAATTTTACCGGAAATACGATCCCCATTCTTCAAGAGAATTTCATCTCCGTAGCTTATCTGGACAAGCAGCACCAGACATGCCAATACAATGAGTATTCGATAACGCATGGCAAACTCCTTTCATTTAAATCCATTAAAAAACTGCGACATCAAATTTGACGTCTTACAAACAGCACAATTGTATTTTACTACCTCACCGTCGTTAAGGTTTAAGCAGCACCGCTTTTCATGTGAATATCACGCTGTGGATAAGGTATTGTTATACCGTTTTTATCAAGAGCGAGCTTAATTTTCTCCGTTATATCAAATCGAACAGCCCAGTAGTCGGCAGCATTGACCCAGGGACGTACAACAAAGTTAACGCTGCTGTCTCCAAGCTCCGAGACGGCTATTGTATATACCGGTTCTTTGAGAATTCGTTCATCGCTTGAGATGACTTTTTCAATTACCTGCTGAGCTTTTTTAAGGTCATCTTCATAGGAAACACCGACTACCAAATCTATGCGCCTTGTCCCATTGGCCGTGTAATTCATAATGTTGCCGCCCGTTACCTGGCCATTCGGAATAATAATCCGCACGTTATCGGGCGAGTTGAGAATCGTATTGAATATCTGAATCTTTTGTACAGTCCCTGCCTTACCGCCCGCTTCCACAAAATCACCGGCCTTGAAAGGCTTGAAAATAATCAGCATTACCCCTGCCGCGAAGTTGGCTAAAGAGCCCTGGAGGGCAAAACCGATTGCCAAGCCAGCGGCTCCGACAATAACTACAAAGGAAGTCATCCGCACTCCGAGTTTCTCCAATGCGGCAATGACAACAAATGCAAGCAACGCGATGTAACACAAATTTTGAGTGAAACCGGCTAATGTTTCATCGACATTAGCTTTGATCATTCCTTTCTTGACTAAATTTGAAACGAGTCTTGCCACCCAGCGTCCCACGATAAAAATCACCAATGCAGCGACGATCTTCAATCCGTATGCCGCCAGATATGCATAAATTGTATTTAGAACCTGTTCCATGACTATATCTCCTCAAATAATCCTATATTGATTAGGGAATATTGAGATTTCGATACATGCTACCGATCTGATAAAAATACATTTTATGGGCCTCGTGGAATTTTGACGTCGTAGTCATTTCCTCTGTCGTAGTAAATTGAGACGACCCTTGCGCTCATGCTGATTGTACTGAGTAAATCAGCCATAATATCTCTCTTGAAACTGCTACCAGCGTTCTTGCACCTTTGCTATTTGTCTTATTTTTTTCCTCCGAGCAGGCCTCCGAGACCTTTCATAAGATCTTTCGGCTCCTTGATAACATCTTTTAATTCATCCGGGACCTTGTCGCCGAGCTGCTTTTCGACTTGTTTGTCGATTTCTTCCGACAGCCTCTCCTTGCCGGCTTTTACCAGCGCCTGCTTGATACTATCCTGTAGTCCGTGGGTGTCAAACACAAGCCGAGGTTCGGTGGTCGGGCCCACTATCTTGATTGTTGTCTTAAGGTCTTTTAGGATTTTGAAGGCTTCGGATGTCGTCTCGGCGCCCAGTCCCAGAATTCCGTCGCCTTGGGAGCTGGCCTGCATGTTCTGTATTTCGACATCAACAGTAAGGTCGATCGATTCGCTTGTAATAAAGCCGCTGAATTGACCCGAAGCGAGGCCGGATGTAAAGTTCAGGCCCGACTCGCTGCTTAGATTCGACTGCAATTTACTCAGGTCCAGCTTGGTGAAATTACCCGTTACCTTCGGCACCTTTTCTCCCGAGCTGTAATCGAAGGTCATGTTCATTTCAAGCGGCGTTTCGTTCGACTTAACCTTCAAATTTATCGGCAAGGCAGTGGCAGACGGGGCATCATTGAGATTCTCCATGCTGATATTACTGCTGCCGAAAACGGATGATTTTATCCCAACTTTCTCCAGCAGCACATCCCTTGCCAGGAAACGTGCTGAGGATGGCACATTAGCACGAGCAATGAGATAGTCGAGATACTTGATTGGAGTTTTTTCCACGGGCGCTTCGCCTTCTTTGTCATTAGGATCGGGCAGCCACTTTCGGGCCTTTTTCAGCCATTCCTTCATGGCCTTGGCGTTTTCGAGGTACTTATCGAGCTTGCTGATATCTCCTTCCGCCACCTTGTATTCGCACGGATCGAAAACTTCCGGCTCCTCGGATTTTGTTTCTATTACCTTGCCGGGAGCCTGGCGTTTCTGATTGAATTGAACGTCCGATAACCTCACTTTGTCTAATACAACTTTGCCCAGCATCAGGTCATAGACGCTGGCATCTGCAGATATGTTCTCGACGGCAATCTGGTTGTTTCCAGGATTATTGGCATCGGTGACCTGTATGCCCGAAACCGAAGCTTCGCCGTTCAGGATGGAAAGCTTGAGTGATTCGAGGTTGACTTCCGCGCCGTTTAACTGGGTCAGTTTGACTGAGGCGTATTCTTTTATCTTTGTATCCTTCAGAAAATGGGTTGCTACGCCGAATATAACCAACAGGATTACGGCAAAAGCCACACCCGCCTTGCGTATGATTTTGGTCTTGACGGTGAAGAGTGCTTTCGTATCTTTTGTCCGTTTGCCGATTAGAATGCGGTCGAGGACTCGCACCCAGGTCTTGGAATACCACTTCCTGAATTTCTCGGAATTTTCTTCTACTTTCAACAGCGTACGGCGAAAACCAATGACCGTCCGGGCCAAAAGTAATCCTGCGACCACTCCTACAACCGGTCCGGCGATTAAACCGCCTACAACGGCGTACTTACTGAAGTCCGTTATGCCAATAATGGGTATCGACGCCAAAAACTTCAGCAGGCTTGAAAGGTTACCCTGGACAGCCATTCCAATGTGATAAAGCACAGGAGCGGCTGCAAAACACAATCCCTTGCCCAAAGCTGCAGACAGAAGGAACAGCCCAAGATGAACATTCAGCAAAAATACTACCGCTATCAGAACGGCGTGCAGTCCTGAAAAGCCCGGTATCAGACCAAACGTAAAGCCCAGCATTACCGATATGAAGATAATTACCGGCGAAACACCGCCGCGCATTATCTTGATAATTTTGCGGATTGGTTTTGGAATGGGTAGAAACATCTTGTCACCTTTCCTTTCGATTAATTGTAGAGCCGCTTTTCATAGTTCAATATTTAACACTTTTACCTGCTCAGATGCAAATGTCCAGAAAAAACTTCAGAAGAATTTTGGCATATTTGCGATGCTGTTGTATAGACAAATCAGTCGAGTTTTATAGTTTTAGCGAGTGATTCGGCAAAATCCTGAACTTTATTTGAATGATTATTTTGATACTCGGCCGGGGTCTATCTTAATAGACTCAATTCTCAGTTGGATTGCTAACGAATCGACCCGCTATGTACGGTTTGAATACTGTACTCTGCATACTCATCTCCTTATGCCAAAAACTCCATAAAACCGGATAAACGTAACCGGTAATCCAACTCATTATGCCTTCCGGTTCTCGAAATGTCAATTGAGATCCGCCTTATAAAGACGGAAGCTCTATTTGCTGTCCTTGGCAGTCTGATATAAGTGAACGTCCCGTTGCGGGAAGGGGATCGATACTCCTTCTTTGTCAAATCGCTCTTTGACGGCGCGGGTCACATCCCAATGGACTGTCCAGTAATCGGCGGTTTTGACCCAGGGGCGGCAGATAAAATTGACCGAGGAATCGCCCAGTTCGTGCAGTCTTACGACCGGAGCGGGATCCTTCAGAACCAGTTCGTGTTTTGAGACGATGTCTTCGAGTATCTTTGCGGCTTTGGCAATATCATCGCTATAACTTATTCCGAATTTCATATCGACCCGTCGGGTAGTGCTTCCAGTGACATTCGTAATAACCCCTCCCCAGATTTCACCATTCGGAATAACCACGATTTGATTGTCAAAAGTTTTAATCGTTGTGGAAACCAGATTCATGGAGTCAACGACTCCTTTCACACCAGCGGCGTCAATAATCTGTCCCACATCATACGGACGATACATTAATATCATCAGACCGGAGGCAAAATTGCTGAGTGTTCCCTGCAGGGCGAAGCCAAGAACAAATCCCGCCACTCCGAGACCGGCTAAAAATGGGCCGATATCAATTTCCAGCATTGAAAGCGCTACAATGACACCGATCAGCATGACAGCCTTGCGAACTGCACTGGCAAAGAATTTTTTCAGCAGGTCGGAAAATCTCTTCGATGCTGAAACTGCTTTCCAGGTTATTTTGCCCAGGAAGTATGCCAGGCAATAGAATGCCAACAGTGTCAGGAGAAAAAATATAATATTCTTAAGCCAGCGCAGGCCCCCTTCGGTGGATTTGAGCCAGCCCCAGATTATAATCCGAAAAGCACTCACATCCTTAATGGCTTGAATATCCACGCTCAATTCGGAGACTGCTGCGACGTACTTCTCGTATTCTTCGATCTCGCCTCCTTTATCCTTCAAGGCCGACAGGACAACATTAAAACGGTTGATTAGTGCGGTCTGTTCTTCTCGGAGCTTATTGATGTTCACAAGCAGGTGCTCTTTAACCTTGGATTGTAATTCTGCCTCCGCGGCACCGATTTTTTTTACCTTTTCGGTCAGCTCCATGTCGGACTGGGCTATTTCCTGGACCGTATCTTTGACTTTTTCCTGGGCCTCGATGACCTCTTCGGTTTTTGCCTGTAAATCTTCTTCCAGGCCGCTGAGTTCTTCTTCCGGTTTGCTTTCTAACTTAGCCTTGGTTGTAGTTGTTATCTCTTCGATTTCCGACTTTGTTTGATCGAGGGCCTCTACTTTTTCCTGTATCGCTTTTTCAGCTTCGGCCGCGACCTCGACTTTTTGCTGCAAATCTTTCGCATTTTCTGCGGATGTACCGGCAGCTTCCTTTACTTGCTTTTCTGTTTCTTCGATCTGTTCGATTTTCTTCTCGGTTTCCGCTTCCTTTTGGTCGATCTGTCTGGATTTTTGCCGCATCTGAATTTCTGTGGCACTGATCTGGCTGACCTTGCTCTTCAGCAGTTGCAGCCACGCTTCGGCTTCTACGATTAATTCGCTCTTTGTCAAAGGTTTAAGGAGCAGCTCCAGATCGCCGGCAGGGGTCTGGGGATCTGATATTGTTGTCGCAGTATATTTCTGTTCTGCTTCCTGGCCAAAAGAGCCGGATGCAAAAAACGAGATAATGAAAAGTGTACAAACAATAGAGAAACATTTTTTTCGTGTTAGCATGGTTTAAGTATCAACCTTTCTTCGATAGACTAAAATTAAGTTATAAAAGTCCCGATCTTTAATTCTCATTTACCCTGCTCAGCGACGCCGCTAAGCGTTATTGCCGAATAGATTACCATGCTTTTCTTGACAAAGCAACCATTATTACTCGCTCGGTGACGATTCAGCTCATGGTTCGCTTGACTTGTGTAGTCGTTCAGGTACAATACCTTAACGTATGGTGGTTTACGAACTGCTTGTGCTGCATATTGAAAGGTGGAAGCTTATGAAACGACGTTCATTTCTCAAACTTGCCGGCAGTGCCTGGACTTCAGGTTTGATCGAGGGCAATTATTCTCTGGCCGGGCAGCGCGGCGCGCAGGCATCAGGTGATAGTATTTTTCTCGATACCGATCTGCTCCGCGGTCGAAACCAGAACCGCTCGACGCTCGTCTGCCAAAATGGAGTTGTCTGCTCCAGCCAGCCTCTGGCCAGCATGGCCGGCGTCGATATTCTCAAGGCGGGCGGCAACGCCATAGACGCGGCTATCTGCGCCAATGCGATGCTGAGTCTGGTCGAGCCGATGAGTTGCGGGCCCGGCGGCGATTTGTTTGCTATCGTCTGGGACGCGAAGCAGCGCAAACTGCTCGGACTCAATGCCAGCGGCCGCTCGCCATACGACTGGAGTCTGGATAAAGCACTGGCGATGGGACTGAAAGAGATTCCTGTTCTCGGGCCGCTGCCCTGGAGTGTCCCTGGGTGTGTAAGCGGGTGGTCCGCATTACAGAAAAGACTGGGCAGGCTCGATCTGGCGAAGGTCCTGGAAGCGCCCATCTTTTACGCCCGCGAAGGATTCGGCGTTACGCCCATCATTGGCCGCTCATGGTCCCTCGGCTCAGGGGCCAATCCCGCCGCACACAAGACTTTCATGCCCGACGGCAAGCCCCTGCGATTCGGGGACATCTTCAAAAACGAGGATATGGCAAAATTCTTCGAGATTATCGCACGCGACGGCGCCGAGGCATTCTACAAGGGTCAGATTGCCGAAAGGATCGTCAAGTTCTCTCAGGCCAATGGCGGGCGATTTTCAATGCGTGATTTTAGCGATCATACCGCCGACTGGGTCGAGCCGGTCAGTACGAACTATCGTGGCTACGATGTCTGGGAACTGCCGCCGAACGGCCAGGGAATCGCCGCCCTGCAGATGCTTAATCTGCTGGAACACTTTGATATCGGCTCCATGCAGCCCAACTCGGCCGAGCAACTGCATCTTTTCATCGAAGCAAAAAAACTGGCGTTCGAGGATCGTGCGGTGTACTACGCCGATATGGATTTTGCCGATGTCCCCCTCAAAGCGCTTATCTCCAAAGAATACGCCGCCCAGCGTGTCAAACTGATCGATCCCAGTCGGGCCGCCCGGCAGGTCGAGCCCGGCAGACTCAAAAGCTCCTCGGATACGATCTATCTGACAGCCGCGGACAAAGACGGCAATATGGTCTCGCTAATTCAGAGCATTTATTACGGATGGGGTTCGAGTTTTGTGCCGGACGGTCTGGGATTCTGCCTTCAGAACCGGGGCCAGTTGTTCTCGCTCAATCCGGCCGACCTCAACAAACTGGAGCCTCACAAGCGGCCTTTCCACACCATCATCCCGGCATTCGTGACCAAAGACGCCGAGCCGGTTTTTTCGTTCGGAGTCATGGGCGGCGACTTCCAGCCGCAGGGACATGTCCAGGTCCTGATGAACATCCTCGATTTCGGAATGTCTCCACAACAGGCCGGCGAGCAGCCGCGGATCCAGCATTCCGAAAGCTCGACGCCAACGGGGCGAAAAATGGTTGGCGGCGGCTCGGTAAGTTTCGAACGGCATATCCCGGAAGATACAAAGCTAAGGCTTTCTTACATGGGGCACAAAGTCAGCCCCGGTGCAGGTGCTTTCGGCGGCTACCAGGGTATATGGAAAAAATCTAATCCCCGGCGATACTTCGGAGCGTCCGATCCCCGCAAGGACGGTTGTGCCATCGGGTACTAAGAAGCGGTGCTTATTGGCCTGTGGCCGTTTGGACTTTGGCTTCTGCCGATATTTGTGAGAATGCGGCATTCGCCTGAATTTGTTCGGTAAGCTTGTCGATCCGTTTTGCAAGGAGCATTCGCTGTCTCATCGAGCTGGCGCATGATATCAAAATGACGCCGAGACAAGCTACGAACAACTTTGCAGTCCACAGGTATGCGTCCGTCCAGGCAAATCGACGAAACAACTGACTGGCCAGCGGGACGATTACCAATGCGCCGCCGAAAACATATTCCAGAAACCACACAATCATCCGGTCCTTGAACATCGTCATCTCCCGAAATGCAGTTGCGTCTGACATTGTTTACAACTTACGCGTAAGCATTTTCATATATGGCAAGAACGTCATCCAGCGTCAGTTTTACCGGCGTGATGTCGAAGAGACTGCCCATGGCGTAGAAAGAATTCTCGGCGAAAGTCTTCAGGTCGTTCCGCTTAATGCCGAAGTCGGCGAGCTTTTGCTCTTCCAGACCGACATTTGTTATAAGCTTCTTCAACCCGGCGATAAATGCCATGGCACTTTCCTTTTCGGGCAAGCCGTCGATATCTTCACCCATTGCCCGCGCCAGATCGCCGAAGCGTGCAGGATTTCGTTCCGCTAAGTAGCTGAAGTAAGAAACCGAAAGCATCGTCAGGCCGGCGCCGTGAGCCACTTCGGGATAATACGCGCTGACGGCATGTTCCATCGAATGGTGGGAAATGCAGCAGGACAGCGACTCGCAGATTCCCGCTTCGGTGTTGGCCCAGGCGAGCCTGGCTCGTGCTTCCATATTCGTTCCGTCCTTGACGGCGATCGGCAGGTATTTAGTAATCAGACCGACCGCCTCCAATGCCAGGTGATCGCTCGTCGGCTGGTTGACTGTTGCGAGGTACGTTTCGACCGAGTGAAAGAATGCATCCATCCCGGTATACGCAGTCGTTTTCGCAGGTACGCTGACCATCAGTTCCGGATCGACGATTGACAGGCACGGAAATGTGCAATTGGCGCCCCAGCCGATCTTCTCGTTCGTCTCGCTCCTTGTAATCACCGTCCAGGGATCCGCTTCGGTACCAGTCCCGGCGGTCGTCGTTATAGCAACTATGGGCAGCGCCCCGTTTGCGGGTGTTTTTCCGCCGCCGCTTCCCCTGGCGATGTAGTCCCAATAGCGGCCCGGATTGACAGCCATTACAGCGATGCTTTTTGCCGAATCGATGGTGCTGCCCCCTCCGAGACCGACTACGAAATCGCAGCCGTTTTCTTTGGCTACGGACGCCCCTTCTTCGACATGCTCCGAAACAGGATTGGGCTGAATCCTGTCATAAACAACCGTTTCGACGCCGTTGTTTTTGAGGTATTTAGTCACTCTGTCGAGATAGCCGAGTTTCTTCATGGCCCCGGAGGCCCCGATTACGATGAGGGCTTTGCTGCCCGGAAGGTACGGCGTGGTTTCAAGCTCGCTTAGCTTGCCGCAGCCGAAGATTATCCTGGTCGGCATGTAGTATGAAAAATCCAGCTTCATTTTAAGCTCCTGTCATTACAATTACACAATTCCTGCCATAATCCTGTTATGATATAAAATCTGAGCTTCAAAGCAAGTTCTTATCTGATGCAGACGATTCGTGTTGATATCCCTGCTATAGGGGGGTGGCTGTCTCCGGTTTTTCCACAGAATGCCTGGCGTCAACATTTTTGAATCCCAGCCAGTGCCAGAGGCGGCTTAGCATGACATAGAGCGAGGGGACAACGACCAGTGTCAGAATTGTCGCGAAGCCCAGTCCGAATATGACGACTACCGCCATATTGCGCCACATCTGCGTGGATTCACTCCGAGTCGCCCAGGTGAAAGTATGAACGTCGAAGGAGATGCCGATGGCCATGGGTATCAGACCGATGATTGTAGTCATCGCCGTTAACATTACGGGCCGCAGGCGCGTCACCCCGGCTTCCTCGGCCGCTTCGATCAGGTCCACCCCCTGGGCCTGAAGCTGGCGCGTATAGGCCAGTAATACGATAGCATTGTTCACCACCACGCCGGCCAGGCTGATAACGCCGATTCCAGTCATGATGATGCCAAAGGGCAAATTGCAGATCAGCAGACCCATAAGAGCGCCGATCAGCGAAAGCACGACCGTGGTCATGATAATCAACGGTATCATGAGCGAGTTGAACTGAATCACCAGGACCATGGTGACCAGCAGAAGAGCGATAGCAAAAGCCTTGGAGAGAAACGCCTGAGCTTTATCCTGTTCTTCCTTTTCGCCGGCGTAGCGGATTTCGTAGCCGGGCGGCAGTTCAAGCGTATCCAGGCGCTTCTGAACGTCTGCCAGAACCTCGGTGCCCAAACGCCCCTCGGCCTCGGCGGTAAGCGTGACAACGCGTTTCTGATTGACGCGGTTGATTGTGCCGAATCCGCCCTGGTATTCAAACTTTCCCAATGAGCTGAGCAGGATTGCCTCTCCAGCCGCGTTGGGAATCTGTAGCCGATACAAATCGTCGATGTTAATCCGTTTGGCCAGTGGCAGGCGTACGGTTATGTCGTACTCGTCGTTATACTGACGATATGTCCCGACCTTGGTCCCGAAGATCGCCATTTTTAAAAAATTGCCCACGATGGCGGTGTTGACGCCGAGAAGCATCGCAACGCGACGGTCGACGATAAAAGCCAACTCCGGACGCGTGGCCTCAAGATCGCTGCGCAAGTTGACAATGTTGGGCACATCGGAAATCAAGCGCTTTGCCTGTTCACTCACGCTTTCGAGCGTTTTGAAGTCTTCTCCGATGACGCGGACCGAGACGGCCGCTCCGGTCGGCGGGCCCATTTCTTCCTTCTCGACCCGGATCTCGGCCCCCGCAATGTCAGCTATGGCCTTGCGGGCCTCAGCTATGATTTCTACTGAAGGCCGCTCGCGGTCGGCAAAGTCATAGAAGACCAGTGTAATGTTAGCCAGGTGCGGACCGCCGGTGCTTGCCATGAGATTGTGGCTACCACCCCCACCGGAACCCACGTTCGTGATGATGTGCTTTAACCACGGCTTATATTGCTGGATACGATCTTCTATCAGGCGTGCGATCCGGTCAGACTCATGAATGTTTGTGCCTTGCGGGGCGCGTATGCCGATCGTAGCGCGATCCGGGTCGCTTTCCGGAAAGAATTCTACACCTTTGCCGATTTTGCCGTATAAGGTTCCTAAAGCAACCAGCAGGCAGAAGGCCAAAAACAAAGTAAGGCCCGGATTTTTCAAACCTGCGTCGAGAAGCCGGCGATAAATCCCAATAAACCAGTGGTTGGTCTGGCGAGGCGTCGGCGAGCGGCCCGCCCAGACAGAGCAGATTGTCGGATTGAACACGAGCCCCACGAATAGCGAGGCCAGCAAGCCGAGTGTCAGAGTGATGGGCAGGTACTTCATGAAATCGCCCATTATTCCCGGCCAGAACATCAGCGGCAGAAACGCACAGACCGTGGTTAACGTCGAGGTCGTGACGGGCCAGGCGACCTGACGTGCTCCGAGTATGGCCGCCTCGGTGCGACTGTACCCAAGCTGAAGATGCCGAAAGATGTTTTCCACAATGACAATGGCGTTATCGACCAGCATCCCCAGCACCAACATCAACGCGAACAGTACGATCATATTCAACGTGTAGTCCAGCATCTGGACGAGGAAGAAGGTTATCAGCATACTTAGCGGAATAATCAAAGCGACGATCGAGCTCGCGCGCCAACCGAGGAACAGCAGCAGCACCGCCGTCACAAGAACCAGCGCTGAGACGATGTTATTTTCCAGGTCGGCCACCATGTTACGGACCATCTTCGACATGTCGTAGGTAATGTCGAACTTCAACATGCCCTTGGCCTGCTCCTGCGCTTTGTCAATCACAACTTTGATATAATCGGAAACCTGGACAGCATTGGCTCCGACCCGCTTTGTAATGCTCAGCGTGATATTCGGAATATCGTCGAGGCGCGAATAACTGCTTCGGTCCTTGAACATATAATTTACTTTGGCGACATCGGACAGATAGATGGGCTTGCCGTCCCGCACGGTCAGCAGCAAATGGTCGACCTCCTCAGGCGTGACAAATTCGGCTGGAATACGAACGTTGAATTTCATCCCCTCCGTCTCAAGGCCGCCCGCGGAGATATTGACATTTTCCGAGGGAATCAGAGAAAGGATTTCCGGGATCGTCAGGTTGTACGAAGCGACCCGGTCTGGATCGAACTCTAACCGGATTTCGGGCTCCAGGTCACCCGTAATCTCCGCCTTGAGCACGCCGGGCACAGATTCGAGCGCATCCTGCACTTCGTCGGCGACTTCCTTGAGCTGGATGGGTGAGACGTCGCCGGAGAGGCTTATGAGCATTATAGGCAGCTCGGCGAAGTTGATTTCTTTAATCATCGGCTCCTCGGCGTCCATCGGCAGTTCGCCCTTGGCCAGGTCGACCCGGTCGCGAACGCGCTGCAGGGCCGCTTCGCTGGGTACGTCCGGAGTAAATTCCACGCTGATCAGGGACATACCCTCGGCGCTGCTGGAAGTAATTTCCTCGACGCCCCTGATGCCGTTGAGTTCCTTCTCGATCTTCATCGTCACGGATGTCTCCATGTCCTCCGGCGAGACACCCTCATAAGTTGTCGTAACCAGAATGTAGGGGATGGGGATATCCGGTGCCGCCTCGCGCGGCAGCGTGAGGTAGCTGTAGCCGCCCATTAGTATGATAATAAGGCCCAGTACGGCGACAGTTGTGCGGTTTTTGATTGCAATGTCGGTAAGAAGCATAGCGGCTATTTCTTCTCCGGTACGATATTCACCTTCTGTCCCGGCGCGACGAAGCGATGACCGGCGATGATGAGATTATCGCCCGGCTCCAGGCCGCTTGTTATTTGTACTTGATCGCCCCTGATGATACCGATTTCGACTTCGCGGCGTTTGGCCTGCGAGGAATTGACCACGTAGACGGCCTTGCTGTCTTCCATCGGAATCACGGCCAGCAGCGGGATCAGGACGGCGTCTTTGAGGATTTGACGTGTCAGGTTGACATGCACAATCTGCCCGCTCCGCAGGAGCCGCTGCCTGTTGTCCAGGGTTATCTCCGTGCGCGTGGTTCGGGTCCGTGAATCTGCCAGCTCGCTTATAAAGCTGATCGTTCCTGTCAGGGACCTGGGCTGACCTTTTGTCTCCACAAAGATATCCGCCTTTTCGCCGATTGCGAAAAAAGCAATGTCGCGTTCGGGGATTTCGACAACCACCTTAACCGTATCGGTATCTACAATCTGGGCTACGGGATTGCCGGTATCGACGAATTCGCCCTCCTCGACGAGCAAGTCGTTGAGCACTCCTGCCGTGGGCGCGAAGATGCTGGTGCGCTCCAAACGAGCACGGATACCATCCAGACGGGCCTTACTGATAGCGAGCTGGGAAGTGGCATTATCCACCTCTCGCTGGGTGGCGGCGCTTCCTTTGGCCAGGTTCGTCATTCGGTCGAACTCGATCTGGTCTCGATCGACCTGAACCTTGGCGCTCTCGAATTCGGGCATTATGAGGTCCGTATTCAGCTTGATGAGCAGGTCTCCGGCGAGTATCTTGCTGCCCTCCTCAAGAGGAATACGTTCGATGCGGCCGTTGACCTCGGCAGAGACTGTAACGATCCGGTTCGGCTCGACCACCGCCGGCAGGTCGAACGTGTCGGCAAGCTGAGGAACTGCCGTTACAGTCATGACAGTAACATTCACCGGCGGCGCTTCTGTGGCGGGAGCTTCTCGTTTTTTCGCCGGCATTTTCATGATCGCGGTCAATATTCCTATCGCAACGAGAATGATAATCGCCTTGATGGCATTCCGACGCAGCCAGTTATTATTTGTCTTACTAATTTTAGTCGATTTATTAGCCATCGGCTGTACCTTTATTATTTAAAGTAAATGGCTACTAAATGATATGAGCCATCGTAGAATTGTATATTATAACGTCGAGGACAGCAGAAATCAATAGGGAACTCTAAAGAACGCTTAACGTCAACGTTTTCAGTTATTCTGTTGTTTTTGACATCAATGAAGAGATTGATTTATGTTTTCTTCTAGATTTATTCGCCTCCGGGAAATAAACGGGGCCTGTACCGAGCCAATCGTT
>Ga0210003_1000825_pt1 | contig 28034 bp, 24 predicted proteins | sample LantaG_FD_182804 | JGI IMG/M metagenome (GOLD analysis project Ga0210003, IMG submission 182804) | Deep subsurface microbial communities from Baltic Sea to uncover new lineages of life (NeLLi) - Landsort_02402 metaG (SPAdes) (version 2) | ecosystem: Environmental > Aquatic > Marine > Oceanic >... | reverse complement strand
TGTGACGTGGCGTACCAATTGGAAACAGCCAGGCTCAGGCGGGGTGGCCTTTGTTCCCGCAGTCCCCGGGCTCGCGCCCGGGGCTTGTATGTGCGCAGTCCCCGGGCTCGCGCCCGGGGCTTGTATGGGGCAAGGGGAGGGGTTGCCCGTGCTAGCTCGCCGGCCTCGCAAGCGAGCGAGAGGCAGGATGCCGAAGCGAGCTTGCGTGGAGTGAGCGGCATAAAAGCCCCCAGCGCGAGCTGGGGGACTGTGACGTGGCGTACCGATTGGAAACGGCCAGGCTCAGGCGGGGTGGCCTTTGTTCCCGCAGTCCCCGGGCTCGCGCCCGGGGCTTGTATGTGCGCAGTCCCCGGGCTCGCGCCCGGGGCTTGTATGTGCGCAGTCCCCGGGCTCGCGCCCGGGGCTTGTATGGGGCAAGGGGAGGGGTTGCCCGTGCTAGCTCGCCGGCCTCGCAAGCGAGCGAGAGGCAGGATGCCGAAGCGAGCTTGCGTGGAGTGAGCGCAGGGCAGGATGCCCGAAGCGAACGTCCGGCGAGATGGCACGGGCAACCCCGACCCACGCAAGTCTGCCGGTCAGGTAAACATGTCGTCGGGCATCTCGGAGAGATTCCGCACCACCACTTTCCGCACGGTGTCCCAGGCGACCGCGGTGATCGTGATCGACTCGCCTGCCTTGCTGGCAAACAGGCCGTGAGTGCCACTCGACCAGTTGGCGTCGAACCACTCAGGCAGGATGACGCTGCCTCCTTCGAGGTGAAGCTCGATGACGCCGCCGTGGTTTCGTTCAAGCCACAGGCGGGCCAGGAGTTGGGCTGTCGGGTTGACGCCATCACCCCCGACGAAACCACCTGGCTCGACACCTGACCACGCCTCAACCTCGGCCGCCTCGACCGCCGTGGGTACCGCTCCTGAGGCAGGCCCGCCGATAAAGTCCCAGCCCTCCTGCTCAGCGTCGGTCGAACCTCCGGCCTCGCTACCCGGAGCCGGAAACGGCGGGGCAGCCGATTGCTCTGTTGCTTCGCTGCCCGGAGCCGGGATCGCCTCGTCTGGCGTGACCAACGGGGGCGGAGTGACGACGACGACCGGCTGACTAATTGCCTGCTGATGGGCGGCCCCGCCCGGAATTTCGACGCTCACGCCGCACTTGCTGCATGTGCCCCTCCTGCCGGCGTGTGACCTATCTGCCACGATTCGATGGCCATTCGGGCATGTGAAGACGATCCGGTCGGTAGCCTGCGCGGATTCCGTGTCTCCGGGCTTGCCCGAAACAACCCGCGTCTTCTCCTCCTCGGGAGGCCCCGCCGCTTGCTCCGCAGTTGCGGCGGCCGGGAGGCTCCGCAGAACTCGGGTCTTGTCTTCGTCCGACATCCTCTCGGCTCCTACCGCCCACGCTGCCGGCTGCCTGTTCGGCCGGCTGCCTGCCGCTCTCTATACTCTAGCCCGTGTCCCTTGACGCCGGCAGTCCGGGTTCTGACACTGCCTGAATTCGGCGGGGTTGCCCGCTTGATCGTGACCGCCACCCGGGCTCAATCGCTCACCCATGCCGATTCCCGTCATCTGCCCAGGCTGCAAGGCGAGATTCAGCGTCAGCGACCAGTACGCCGGCCGGACAGGGCCCTGCCCCAAGTGCAAGGCTCCGATCAAGATACCGACACCGGCAGCCCAATCGGTCACGATCCACGAACCAGACGCCCCAACCGCGACGTCCGCCGGCACGGGCCGGGCCCCGACGGCGCCGTTCAAGCGGACCGAGAAGCCGGTCAAGGTATCTGCCCTGGCGATGGCAGCCGGGGGTGCCGTGGTGTGTATGGCGGTAGCCGCTCTTCTTCCGCAGGTCATGTTTCCGCCCACGGCAGCACGAGAGACCACCATTCCCGATTGGGTGCTGCTGGCGGCCGCTTTTTTGGTCGCGGTTCCCAGCGTGATCCTCGGCTACGCGGCGGTGCGTAATCGGGAACTGGAGCCGTGGCGGGGCCGGGAGTTTATCCAGCGGGCCCTCGCATGCGCTGCCGTCTACACGCTGCTCTGGGGCCTGCGGGGCCTGCTGCCCCCAGAGCAGACCGAGCACATGTGGCAGTGGTTCTACCTCGGCCCGCTGTTCATGGCGGCCGGCTCGCTGGCGGCTTTCGCTGCTTTCGATCTTGACTGGGGCAACGCCGCCGCACACTTTTCGTTCTACGTGCTGTTCTCCGCCCTGCTTCGCTGGCTGGCCGGTCCCGGCCTCACTCCACTCTGAGCCGGTCAATTTCACACCCCTGGCCGCAACCCACCACACCCCCGCGGCGTCCGCATCACCATGAGCATCGCCCAACTGCCGGAACTCGTCGCCCTCGACATCGGCGGGGAGGGCGTGCGGATACCCCCGGGCGACACCGTGCCGCTCACGCCCCGGGTGCGGGCCCTGCTCGATACGCCGCCGCTGCGTCGGCTGGCCCGGATTTCCCAACTGGGGCTCGTCGCGCTTGTCTATCCTGGCGCCGTCCATTCGCGGCTCGAGCACTCGCTGGGCGTGTACCGGCTGGCCCTCGAGTTTCTCCGCCGGCTGAGAAACGACGCCCGATTCATGGCCGTTGTGACCGAAGCAGACGCCGCCGCTTTTGTGGCCGCAGCGCTCCTCCACGACGTGGGCCACTGGGCCTACTGCCATCCGCTGGAAGACATGGGCCTGCCCGAAATTCCCCGGCACGAGACCGAGCTACCGGGGATCCTTGGAGTTGGAGAGATCGCCGCCGTCCTCACCGGGCAATGGCGGCTCGACCCTGCTCGTGTCGCGAGCCTCGTGGCGGGCACGGCCGACGATCCTGCCGGTCGGATCCTGCGGTCGCTCCTCTCCGGACCGGTAGACATCGACAAGATGGACTACCTGGCCCGTGACAGCCTCCACGCGGGCGTTCCCTACGGCAGCCACTTCGACCGCGATCGCCTGCTGGCCAGCCTGTGCCTCGATCAGCAAGGCACGAGCCTGGCGATCACCGACAAGGGTCGCACCGCAGCCGAACTGATGGTGTTCGCCCGCTACGTCATGTTCAGCGAGGTCTACTGGCACCATGCAGTGCGGTCCGCAACGGCGATGCTCCAGCGAGCCGTCTGGGTCGTGCGGCCGGCGATCGACGTGGCCGCGCTTGTACGCAGTGACGACCGTGGATTCGCCGACTGGCTGCTGGCTGCGTCACGGGGCACGCCGGCCGAGCCCTTGGCGGCCGGGCTTTTCGGTCCCGTGCGCCGGCTCTTCAAGCGGGCCGGCTCGTTCGACGCCCACGACGCCCCTGATGTGCACCGAGCGGTCTCCGGCCGTGGCTACGCCGAGATGGCCGAGGTCGCGACGCGGCTGGCCGCGATCCTCGCCGGCCGGCTCGGGAGGCACGTGGACCCAGCGACTCTCATCATCGACGCTCCCCCCGCCGAACGGGAGGTGGAGTTCCGATTACAGGTTCGGGAACCGCGGGGGCATGACGGGGAATCGGAGGCCCGCTGGCGGCAGCTCGCGGACCTCTCGCCGGTGGTTCGGAGCCTCGCCCACGAGCAGTTCGACAACCTTGTCAAGCGAGTTCGTGTGTTCGCCCCCCAGGAAGACGCAGCGGCGATCGCGGCCCTCGGCGACCTCGACCAGCTGATCCTCGCGGCGGCCGAAGCCTGACCCGCCTTACTCGACGGGACCGCCCGGAAGCTTGCCGGCCTCGATCAGGGAGCCGAACGTGGGGGCATCTGGATTGGCCGGATCGCTCGACTCCTTGCCGACCATGGCGAGCGCCTCGCGGATCTTCTCCACATTGGCCTTGTCTTCCTTCTTGTCGAGCAGTTTCGCGAGCGCCTCGCCGTAGACGTTGTGATCCTTCTTGCTCTTGCCCTTGTGGCAGACGTTGCACTTGGCCGTCTCAACCTCCGCCGCCAGGGGAGTGCCCTCTTTCACATACACCTCTTTGAACTGATCAGCGAACTGTTTGATCGCGAAGGCCTCACTGGACGAGAGGGCCACCACGACCATCAGGGCGGCGACAGCTGCACGGGCAGGCACGCATGTGCGGGTCATCGAAGTTCTCCATCGTGGACGGCAATTGATCGGCGTTCCTGGGCGGAACACTCCTTGCCAAACACAAACTATCAAAACGCCGGAAAATCCTCCCGTCAAGCAGTCGGTACAAAACCTGCCCGCCGGCGGGGACGCCGCGGTCAGTCCCCCCAGCCCGCCCAGTCGCTTGGCCGGGGCAGATCTCCCACGCGGGAGTCGTGCACGAGCGGAGCCGAAGGCTGACCAAAGGCGATTTCGATCCGTTCCGCGGCCCCGTCGATCCGCTGAAAGATCTGTGATCCCTCGTATCGGCCGTGAAGATCCCGCCACGAGCAGGCGGCCAGATAGGCCTCGGGGGCCGCGATCCCGGCCTGTTCGATGAACGACCGGGCAGGATCCGCCACGACGAATCGGCAGCCGCTGGCCTGGACATCGATCCGCGGAATCCTGGGCTGAGTCGGTGAGTCCCGCAGCACGACAAGCCCGTCGGCGCAGGCGGCGACCACGTCGGTGAGCGAGGCAGATACGACGAGATCACTGCCACGCCCCCCCTCGGATGCCAGCAGGCGGCGAATCACCGCCGCTCCCGAGTCCCAGCGAAACACCACGCGCCCCCCCTGGGGCGACTGGATGTCGAGAAGGTTCGCGTCGCCGGCCGCACGCACGCCCACGAAGTCGATCTCGGTTTCGGTCTCGATCGAGCTGGCTGTACCCGGGAGATCGACCACCTGCACGAAAGCCGCCGTTTCCGCCACGCTGAGCATCTGCCTCCCAGCGCCGGGCATCCGTAGCAGCACCGCCTCGCAGGAGAGCCTTCCGCCGGCCACCACGAACATGCTTCGGCGGCCGGTCGCCGGCCGGCTGGCTTCGGGCAGCCGCACGGCGACGCCCCGCATCGTCAACTTCCCATCGCCCACCTGCACCGCGGCTCCATCCGCGGCGGTCGTGATGCTGAGGGCAGGCTCGCGTCCCGAGGCCGCCCGGATCGTCAGCCGCCGGCCAGCGACCGAAAACGGCGGCAGCTCGAAGTCACCATCGGCGTCGATCTCCACGATCTCGCCATCCCGGGCGATGGTGATCGCCTCGGTGAGTGCCGCCGTGTCGGTGACCACGCGCACGACGCCGGCATCACTCTCCTGCGGGGCGATCGCCGGGTCGGCGACCGTCATCGGAACGTCGAAAACGGCCGGTGGGGCGACCGCAGCAGAATCCCGGCGCACGGCCGCCGAGCGAAACCAGAGCCCGCCGACAAGGGCAACCAGCAGCGTTGCCGGGACGAGCCACGGCAGTCGGGAAGAGCCTGGCTCAGCGGCCCGACCCGGGCTCGTCGTCGGACGCGGAGCCGTGACCGCAAACCCCTGCTCCTCCGCACAGGCGACAAGCTCGGCGACCAGCACGGCCGGTCGCTGATAGCGGTCGCCCGGGTCTTTCTCCATCAGCCGGCGGATGATCCCTGCCAGTCGTTTCGGCACGTCGGGCCGCACCTCACCGATTCCCGGTGGCTCGGCCTGCTGGTGCTTGAGCAGCTTCTGCACCATCGTGCCGTCGGCAAACGGCGGCTCGCCGGCGAGCATGAAGAACATGGTGCAGCCGAGCGAGTAGAGGTCGCTGCGGACGTCGGCCGCGCGGGGATCGCGGGCTTGTTCCGGCGAGATGTAGTCGAAGGTTCCCAGCGTCATGCCGCTGGCCGTGAGATCGCCGTCCCCGGCCACCTGATGCAGCCGCGCGAGCCCCATATCGACGATCCTGGCTCTGCCGGCGGGCGTGATCACGATGTTCGACGGCTTGATATCGCGGTGCACCACCGCCCGCTGGGAGGCGTGTTCGAGCGCCTCGGCAACCTGGATCGACACATCCACCGCCCGGGCGGGGTCGAATGGTCCCTCCGCCCGAACGAGGTCGCGGAGGTTCATTCCCTCGATGTATTCAAGCACGATGTAGTGCCAGCCCTGGTCACTGCCGACGGCATGCACACGGCCGATGTTTTCGTGATCGAGGCGGGCGGCCGACTGGGCCTCGTTCCTGAACCGGCGGAGATTCTCTTCGTCGTCCGACTGCTGGCGGGCGAGCACTTTGATCGCGACGGTCCGGTGGAGCGTGGTGTCGAGGGCCTGAAAAACCGCCCCCATTCCCCCGCCGCCGATGAAGTGATCAAGGCGGTATGCCCCGAGCATCGAGCCTTCGAGGAGCTGGCCGATTTCCGTAGTCGTGCCACGGCCGGCCGACTGCCGCGGGGCCGTCGAGCCCCCGCCGCTGCCGGCCGACTCCTCCGGCCGGCCGGAAATCATCGTGGCGTCGTCGCCGGCCTCAGGGTCCGGAGGAACCGCCTCGTCTGAATCCGGTCTTTCGTTCATGTACCCGACCCTACCACCTCGTTGAGACGCCGGTCAAAGATCCTGGGCCCCAACTGGGCGAGCCACGGTTCGTGGGGGACTGTGGCGTGGCGGTCCAATTGGAGAAGAGCCAGGCTCGAGCGGTGTGGATCGCGGGGTGGAGTTTTGTTCCCTCAGTCCCCGGGCTCGCGCCCGGGGCTTTTATGAGGCAAGGGGCGGGGTTGCCCACGGCAAAAGGTAGCCCACGAAAATCCCTTATGGGCCACAAAAAAACCCGCCCCCCGGATGATCCGGGGGGCGGGCGTTATGTCTGCACTTAGAAGGTTCGTCGCGGCTGCTTAAGCAGCGATCTTGCGGCGACCCTTTACCCATCGCAGTCCGCCGAGGCCGGCCACACCCGCCGCGAGCAGGGCGTAGGTCGAAGGCTCCGGCACCGCTGCGATGCGGAAGCCGATCTGGCCGGTGGCTGACGTGCCGCGAACGTTCGAGGGAGTGTACAAGGCACTGAAGCCGTCCATGTTGGCCACTTGGGTGGAGTAGCTACCAGACATGGCCATGTAGCGATTGGCATTATTGCCAGGCTGGTCGCTCATTTCAGCGATGTTGCCGATCATGTCATAGAGACCGTAGCTGGACGATCCGGCGTAGGATCCAACCGCGATCGGACCCGACGTGGGTGTCACTGATCCACCGTAGTTCGCTGCGTTTACCAGCGAAAGATCCGAGACGTCGTTCGCTGGCTTCGTGTCGCTAGCCAGTCCCCAGTCGTAGTAGTTGTCGCCCCCGTTCACCGAGTCGTGGAACGCCGCCTTGTACCACTCGTTGAGCGATGGCAGGAAGACAGTGGCCCCAGGATTCCGACCAGGCAGCGGCCCATTCGTGGCTCCGTTGAGCGTGTACGCACCGGTCTCGAGGGTCGCGGGATTGGTCGACTCACCGTTCTGCACCCAGTTGACAAACCGGGCCGCGGAAAACCACGACACGAAGTTGACGGGCAGATTGGCATAGGCGACACCCTGCGGGTTGGTTCCCGACTTCACAGAGTAGGTGAAGGTTCCCGAGGAACCTGCCTGTACGATTCCACCGAGGGGATCGAGTCCCATGTTCGGGTTATAGATGCCACCGGGATTCGTCCCTCCCACAGAGGTGAGAAACTCGACGTATTGCGCGTTGGTCGTCTCGTACTTTGAAATCTGGAAAATATCCGAGACTGCACCAAGCCCGGTGGTGGTAGCCGGATTACCGGGATTGCCGGGATTGCCGATCGTCACCATGTCCACATGAACCCCGAGCACGCTCGAGGCCACGCTAGCCACTGCAAAGGCAATGGCCCCGGCGAATGCTCGCATGTTGAGCGATCGGGCTCCGCGCCCGCTGCCCCATGTCCATCTCTTGCTGCGGCGGCAGTGCATGCCGCCTGCGCTACTGGGCGCCGAACCACGGCGCCGGTATTCGGGAAAACGGGCTCGTGCCTTCATCGGCTCGCGATCCCGGTTGGAGTCGACCGCGTAGGTCGCCTCAACATCGTCACGGAAGTTTTTCACGGCTGCGTTCATTAGACTGCTCCTTTGCAAGTGGGCCCCACGTGGGGGCGACTAAACTAAAAAATCTTCGGTCTCATTCCCGCCGGCCAACGTGACCGGAACCGGGCTTCTGTCTCAAACCGCATTGCCTTGTCGGCGTGCCGCCACGCTGACGCGACGGTCGCTCCTAGACGAACTGGTAATTCCCTCGCCGCTCAACGACTCGGCCAGCTTCGGCGAAGAGTGACATCAGCGAGTCGCCACCGGAGATGCCGGGCAGATACACCCAGGCTCCGAGCTGGCGGGCCCACAGCTCCTCGTCAACGCTCTCGCCCGAGCCGCACACCACAACGAGCGTGCCCGGACGACCGGCGAACTCCTCGGCGACGTCCACCGTGTCGTTCACTCGCTCACCTAGAGGCCGAGCGATGTCGACGATCACGAGGTGATAGTCACCCTCAACGGCCGTTCGCAGATCGACGCCGTCGACTGGCGAGTCGCAGGTCGACCAACCAGCGAGGTCGGCCATCGTGTCGAGCCGGTGCCGAAGCCCCTCGTCACCCGACACCACCAGGCACTTCAGCACACCGGGCATCCGTCCAACGCGGGCCGCCGGTGCCTTTCCGGCAAACGACCGCACTTCCTCAGACGTGATCCCCACAGCAACGACCATCATTGGCCACCTCCTGTCTGGCGGACGAGCCGCCTTTTTCCGGTCCCATGACCGCAATCGGTCTGGCCGACGGGCTGCGTCGGCCGCCGCGATCGCTCGCGACGGGAGAAGGAAGTGCACGTCGCGTGCCAAACCGTGGCGGCGGCTTGTGAAAGAGGTGATCGCCGCCAAAAAACAGCAGCAATGAATCAGGAAGCTGTGGCCCGGCCGACGGCGCAGCGGCCAAACCGACCTCACCAGATTGCGTGGTGAGCGGACGGGTAAGGATGGGCGAGAGGGCCTTAAAACGCTGCTTTTGCCCGCGTTTTCTGGCCTCTCACCGGCCTGGTGAGCCGCTCACCGGTTCGGGGAGCGGTGGCTCAGGGCTGCGGGCCGGAGTTTTTCGGACGGCGCCGCTTACCCGATTCGGCCAGGCCGCCGGCATCGGTCTGGACGATCCGCCGGGGCACCGCATGGGGCTCAATCTGCTTGGCGCAGGCGGCCATCAGCGCTATGGGGTCGAAGACGGCTCCTGGCCTCACCACAACCTCCGCCACCGGCACGAGGCCGAGAATCGGGTGTGGGTCGGCCTGGCAGACCGCATCGTCGATGCTTGGCTGCGAGGCCAACACCCGCTCGATAGCGTCTGGGTTTATGAGCCGTCCGCCGCTGCGGAAGATGCGATCGAGCCGCCCCCTGAAGTGGAGCCGACCGGCCGCGTCCCGGTTCAGCAGGTCGTTGCTTTGGAAGCAGCCGGCCTCGTCAAGCCCCTCGTAGCCCCCGGCGGCCCTGATGTAGCCGAGAAACATCCCGGGGCCACGAAGCACCAGCCGCCCCGCGTCGCTGCCCGCGACCGGATCGAGCCGCCACTCGACGTGGGAATATGGAAGGCCGATGCAGCCGTCGACGCCTCCCCCCTCCTCGAAGGCGAGGTGTGAGAGCCGCGGTCCCGCCTCGGTCATCCCGTAGAGAAACAGCCGGCGGGCATTCGGAAAGGCCCTCCCGAGGTCCGCCGCCAGATCATCGGCCAGCGGCTCGCCCCCGGTGGTGACCACCCGCACCTCCGGAAACGGCTCGCCGTTCCAGTAGGCCAGAAACAGCCGAAACAGCGCGGGCGGCCCCTGCACCACGGTGATCCCCTCGCGACGAATCGCCGCCTGGAGCTGGGGGAGCGGATCACTGGGCCGGAACAGCCGGCAGGTGCTGCCTGCCCAGAGCGACGCCAGGCAGCCTCCGATCAGGCCGTACATATAGCCCAGCGGCGTGTTGACCGCGACCCGATCACGGGGCCCGAGCCCGAGGGCCGAGGCGATCGTAGCCGCATTGAGGCAGACCGATTCGGCCGGCAGGGCCACCAGCTTCGGGACGCCCGTCGTGCCCGAAGTGCAAATCACCAGCGCCTCATCGCGGGGCCCGAGCGGCCTGGGGGGCGGAGCGGCGGCGGGGCGGCTCGGCTCAGAGGAGCCGCCGATCGTCATGGCCGGACGCAGCCAGTCGACGATCCCAGCCACCTGGGCCGCGGTCATCGAGTCCCGCAGGACGACGGCCGAACATCCTTGCCGCCAACAGGCCAGCACGCGGACGAGCACCGCGAACGGATCGGGATCACGAACGATCGCTCGCCAGGGCCTCGGCCCGGAAGGGTCGGGCAGATCGGCCGCGACCGCCTCGACCTCCGCCACGAGCCCCGGCCAGCCGAGCTCGCCCGCAGCGTGGACCAGAGCGACACCCTCCGGAACCAGCGTCGCTCGCTCGAGAATGTGTTGCCAGATCAATAAACCTGACCCCGCGGGTGCTGCATGGACCGGCGCCGCAACTCGCGGGATATACTCCGGATTCGGCGGCGTCGCCAGCGGGATTCCCCGCGGCCGACGGTTCCTTCTCGGCGAGGACGCATGCGGTGAGCTTATTTCCTTTCATCCGCCCCGACGTGCCCCCGATCTCGGCGTGGGTGCCGATTCTGGCCGAGGCCTACGAAGCCGGTAGGTTTTCCAACTTCGGGCCGCTCTCCCGGCGGCTCGAGGCCGCCCTCGCGGCCACCTGGGGGGGAGCGGAATCGGCCTGCGTGGCCACCTCGAGCGGCACGGCGGCCCTCGCCGCACCTTTGATCGCCGCCGGCGTCAGGGGCCGCGTCGTGCTGCCTGCCTTCACCTTTCCCGCGACGCTCACCGCGATTCGGATGGCGGGAGCCGAGCCGTTCCTGGTCGATGTCGATCCAAACACCTGGCGGATGCCCCTCGACCTCCTCCACAGGGCCCTTACCCGGACCGACGCCCGAGCTGCGGTCGTGCTCCATCCGTTCGGCATGCGAAGCGACTTCAGCGCTCATGCGAAACTGGCGGGCGAGCGGAATGCGCTGCTCGTGATCGACAACGCCGCCGGCCTGGGTGCCAAACGGGCATGGCTGGAGGCGGACGCCCATTGCTACGAGGCCTGCTCCTTGCACGTGACCAAGCCGTTCGCGGTGGGAGAGGGGGGTGTGATCTTCGCCCACCGGTCCCGCGAGGACGATCTTCGGCGGGCGCTCAATTTCGGGCTCCCGCCGCAGGGGCCGGCGGAACTGCGTGGTTGGGGCCTCAATGGCAAGCTCTCGGAGATGCACGCCGCAGTAGGGCTGGCGGTCGCCGAAGGTTTTCCGGCCCGGCTCGTCCGGCGCCGGAGCCTGGTCGCCCGCTACATCGCGACCGTCGCGAAATGCTCCGCCGTGGTCTGCTGCACCGACCCGGAGGCGGCGCCGTGGCAATTCTTCCCGCTGCTTCTGCCCGGGGCCGAGGCGGCCGAGCGGTTCGGGGCCGCCGCGGCGGCGCGAGGCATGGAAACCAGACGCTATTACGTGCCGGCCCTGTCCAGCCTGAGCGATGTCGAGCGGCTGGGGCCCTGCCCCGTGGCCGAAGACCTGGCGACGAGAATCTGCTGCCTGCCCGTCTACGCCGATGCCACGCCGGCCGAGATCACCGAATTGACGGCAGTCCTGGATGCGTCGCTCGCGGCGGCACTCGGAACCCGGCCCACGTCGGTGGCGGTCCGGCGATGACCACCTTCGCCGACACCGGTCCGCCCGCGCCGGCAGGCTTCGAGGCCCTGTTCGCCGAGTTTCTGACGGAGGTGCTCGATATTCCGCCGGCCGCGGCCCGGGTCGGTCGAGTGCCGCTCGAGGCTTGGCCGGCCGAGACGGCCCGGCTCGTGGCCGCCGCCGGGCAGGGCTACTGGCGGCGGCGGCAGGCACGCGAGGCCCGACTGGCCGCGGCCCTGGCGGCCACCGCGCCGCTCGTGACGCCGGCCTCGCTGAGGCTGTTCGCCTCCGAACGGATCGCAGTCGAGCCGATGCCGAATCCGGCTGCTCCGGACGAAGGCGATTCCTGCTACATCAAGATCAACCACGGCTTCTGGGAGCAACTCTACGCGGTGTTCGCCTCCCCCGACCCCGCCCGGATGAGGGTCACCAATCCGGAGCGGTTCCGCGGCCAGTACGTCAGATCCGGCTTCATCGACGCGCTGGCGGCGGCCCTCGGCCGCGTGGCCCGCGTCGAGGGCACGCAGTTGGAGTTTCCCGGGATCGACCTGGCTGTAAGCCTGGCCAGCGGCACGCACGACCATTCCGACGTGCTGGCCGGGTTCGCAGCCCGTTCACCCGCCGAGCAGAAGATCGTCCTGGGTGCCGCCATCGGCCTCACCTCCTGGTGGGAGACGCTCTTTCCCGGCCACCGGCCCGCCTTCCGCGACGGCAGCTTTCCCAAGCGGGGGCTCGCGACCGGCAGGTTGCGGGAGACCCTCGCGGCGGTTGCCGCCCGCTCGGCGCGGATCGTGTTCGTCGTGCCGCCCCACCTCGCGGGCGTGCAGCTCATCGACGCGGCGATCCCTCAGGAGACGGTACCGGTGCCAGCGGCGACCGTCCACGAGTCGTGGGTGGCCTGCCTGGAGGCCACGTCCCGTCACCTGCTCGGCCGACTGGCCGAAGATGGCCACCTGTTGGTGATCACGCAGTCGGCCGTGTTCTCGGCCCTGCTCGGCTGCTTCCTGATGGCCGCGAAGCGCCGGCTCCTGCCTCCGGCAAGCCGGCTGGCATACTTCGACCTCGGTCAGGCTCTCGACGTCGCCGCCCCGGCTGCCGGCGGACTCTGGTCGCGACGGCATCCGATCGGCGGTGGCGAGCTGTTTTGCTTCGACTGCTCCTGAGGATCATGGCCCATGCGGAACCAGGAATACCTCCCGCGTGCGGAACTCGTCCGCCTCGGGTTCGCGGCGGTTGGTGACGACGTGCGAATCCACCCGAGCTGCGTGCTGACGGGCTGCGAGCGGATCCGTATCGGCTCGCACGTGCGGATCGACCCGTTCTGCATCATCACGATTGGCGGCGCCCTCTCGATCGGTGACTTCGTGCACATTGCCGGCCATGCCACGCTCGCCGGTGCCGGCCCGATCGCGATCGGCGACCATGCCAACGTGTCGCACGGGGCGAAAATCCTCTCCTCCAGCGACCACTTCTCGGCCTCCGGCATCGCTGGCCCGATGGTTCCGGTTGCCTTTCGCCAGGTGATCGCCGCAGCCGTGACCGTCGGCCGGCACGCGATTGTCGGGGCGGGTGCGGTGCTGCTGCCGGGCGCGGCGCTCGCCGAGGGGGCGACGCTCGGGGCGCTGTCGCTGCTCAAAGGATCGGCTCCCCCCTGGACCGTGCATGCCGGCGTGCCCGCGCGGCTCGTGGGTCAGCGAGACGGGGCCGGCGTCCTGAAGCTCGAGGAACAGTTCCGATTGACGGCCGCGGGCCGGCGGCCGGAAGGCTGACGGTCACCCCGTCTGAACTCCGCCGCCAGCGGGCGGGTTTTCCTGCCACGGCGGCGCGATCCGGGGCACGATCCGCCGCAGGAAGCGGAGATTCTCGGGCTCATGGCGGACGACATCCTCCACCAGATCACACGACCGCTCGCACCAGGCCCGGTTCCACTCGTCGTCCGCGAGGCCATGGTCCGGCGGCGGGAGCGGCCGGCATACGACCCGGATCCGCTCGCCCCGCCAGAGTGCCATGGCCAGCACGACCGGCACATCGAGCCGCCGGGCGAGCGCGGGCAGGCCGAGCGAGAACCGCCACGTCCGGCCCAGCCGTTCGATCGCCACCGTCCGCTCCCCCGTGGCTTCGTCGGCCGCCCCGAGCAGCAGGCCGCCCTTCCGGAGCTGCATCGCCGATTTGACCAGCAGGACGGCCCGCTGGTCGGCCAGCAGCGGGTCGAGAAAGGCATCCGGGTGGCGGTCGGCGAGCCAGCCGGGGAGATCGCGGGTGTTCGTCCAGATGAGCAGCGAGCGCCGCGGCTCGAGCAGCAGGTTCATCAGCACCTTGGGGGGCCCGAGATGCATCGCCGCGACGATCACGCCCCCCCGCGCGGCAGCCGCATCGAGCACCGACCAATCGGGGCTGTCGACCAGCCGGAGCGCCGTCGCCTGCCGCCGCGGGTCGTAGAGACAGTCCCGCACGATCTCGCCGGCGGCGGCGCCCCACCACAGCCGCCGGCACCAGTCGGTCCCCGTGGCGATGGCGGGGTGGTTGCGAGCCCAGGTCGCCAGCCGCTCGTCGTGATCGGCACAGCGGACGGCGGCCAGCCGCAGGAGGCGGAGCTTCCAAGGCAGCGGGAGGGCGGACGCGGCGATCGTTGCCAGGGAGATCGCCATGCTCAGCCGCGGGACGCCCGCTCCAGTTGGTCGGCCAGGCTGGCAGGGGTCGCAAACGACTCCGCCGTCAGGCTTTCGTCCCGGAGCGTGATCCCGGTGCGTTGCTCCAGTTCGAGCACGATCTCCAGGCAGCCGATCGAGTCGATCCCGAGGCCCTCTGGCCCAAGCGGCGTGTCGGCCTCTACCGGGCCGGCACAGTCGGCCGCCTGGCCTCGCACGACGTCGCATACGATCCGCAGCAGTTCGTCACGCTCCATGGACTGGCTCCGGGTCCGGAGGGCTTGGTCACCGAGACGCCGTAGCCCCCTGGTGGTATCTTCAACCGCTCCTCCCCCCATTATGCCGCCACTCTCCATGCCCCGCATCCCGCTCTCAGTGATTGTCGTGTTTCACGACATGGCCCGCGAGGCGGGCCGCACGCTCCATACGCTTTCGGCCGCCTACCAGCGGGGCGTGACGGCGACGGACTACGAGGTGATCGCACTGGATGCCGGCTCGTCGCCGCCGCTCTCAGCCGAGCTTGTAGCGGGGCAGGGCCCCAACTTTCGGCTCGTCCGAGCAGCCCGGTCGCTGTCCCCTGTCGCCGCCGTCAATGCCGCCGCCCGGGACGCGGCCGGCGATGCGATCGCCCTCTGCATCGACGGCGCCCGGATGCTCTCGCCCGGGGTCATCGGCGGGATGCTGGCCGGTCTGAGGCTGTTCCCAGATCCCGTCGTGGCGACCCTCGCCTGGCACCTCGGCCCCAAGCTTCAAAACGACTCGGTCCTCGAGGGCTACAACCAGGCCGCTGAGGACCGGCTGCTCGAAACCGTGAACTGGCGGGGCGACGGCTATGAATTGTTTCGGATCTCCGTGCTCGCCGGCTCATCGGCCTACGGCTGGTTCCGACCGATCGGCGAAAGCAACTGCCTGGCTGTTTCCCGGGCCGCGTGGGATGCCCTGGGCGGCCTCGACGAGCGGTTCCAGGCTGCCGGCGGCGGCCTCGTCAACCTCGACTTTTACCGGCAAGCCTGCGATCGGGCCTCTGATCTCGTGCTGCTGCTCGGCGAGGGCACGTTCCATCAGTTTCACGGTGGCGTGGCTACGAACGTGCCGCGGGACAGGCACCCATTCGAGACGTTTCACGCCGAATACATCGCGATCCGGGGGGGGCCGTTCGCGGCACCAACCCGTGAGGCAGTCTTCCTGGGAAGGGTGCCGCCCCAGGCGCTTCCATTCCTCGCCCACTCGGCGGCCGCGGCCATCGAGCTGGCGGGCTGAGCCGGGCGGGGGCGACCGTGGCCGCCGCCGGCCGCCGGTTCACGCCGCGACGTACTCCATCGACATCGGCCTGCCCGCCCGCCGAGCCAGGTCGGCCAGTCGGGCGAGCGTGCGATATTCGCCCGCGAACTGGCGGACGAGGTTCGCCCGCCCCGCCGGAGAGAGGTTCGTCGGCAGCGAGGCTTCGTTGCGGTGCCGGCTGGCCGTGGGCCGGAACCCGAACAGCGACTCGAAGTCGTCGGCAAACCGTTCGGTCGCGATCACACCGAGCAGCTGGCCGGGCTCGATCCGGTCGAGCAGCTCGTCGAGATACCAGGCGAATCCCTGCGGCACGTGGCCGATGAGCTGCATCAGCGTGGTGATGGGTGACACGTCCCACGTGCCGCCTGCCACGAGTTTTTCGGCAAAGGTGTTGACGTCTGGAAACAACGAGAGGAATGCCCGCTCCGTGTCGTGCCGGAGCTGCTTGACCGGATCCTCGGGGCCGACGGCCGGAAATGATTCATCGTGCATCACGAGCTGACGCCAGTTGTACGCCGAGACAAACCGGGCTACTGGGTCTCGCACCAGAATCACGAACCGCCGATCAGCGGCCGCGACCGGCCGCCGCAGGTGGAACTTCTCGAATTGGTATCCTCTCGGGACGAGCTCTTGCACGACCGTTCCGCCGCCACACTTCCCGACGTGCACGAGGTCGAACGACGTCTGGGGGCCAATCATGAGTCTCCTCCGGCGGCGGCCTGGGGGGCGGCGCGTTCGCGGAGGGCCGCATAGACCTCGGACACCTCGGCGGGCAACGGATCACCACCGGTCGACTGGTGCCGGAGGCGATCCTCGTAGAACGTCAGCTCACCGTGGACCGGAGTGGCAGAGAGCCCCAACCTCCCGGCGACCGCGCCGGCGGCGGCATTGAAGGCGGTCCGATCGGCACCGTATTCGACCAACGGACAGCCGTTGCAGTCGTGCCAGGCGAGCAGCCGTCGATTGTAGGCCAGCCAGAGCGCCAGGCCGGACTCAGGCGTGAATCGGGCCGGCATCCGCTGCCTGAGCGAGGCGGCAACCTCGCCGGGATGCCGGAAGATGCCCACCGTCTCGAGGCCAGGCAGGGCCGCGAGCCACCCGTCGAGCACGAGCAAAGCCCGCGGATCCTTGAAGCCCCAGATGGGGCTGCCGGCGAACGAAGAAATGTAGAGGTCGCGGACGGCCAGATGGAGCCTGTCCCAGACAACCTGCCGGGCTGGCGGACGGTCCCACGCTCCGCCTGCTTGCCGGAGCAGGTCCTCGTGCAGCGCCATCAAGAGCCAAGACTCGCGATTGCCCTTCTCGTTGGCGGGCGCCGAAGTGCTCACCGCGCCGAGATCGAGTCCGCATTCCTGGAGCGTGCCGGCCAGCAGACTCGTGCCGCTGCGGTGCATCCCGAGGATGGCCACGACCCGGGACGGACCCGGTGTCTCCGAGATCGCAGCCGCGGAATCCGAACTGAACGTCATCGAGCTGTTGTTTCCGTGGCAGAGCGGCAGAACCGAGGAGGTTGCCCGGATTCTACCCAACCCCGAACCGGTTGCCGTTTCGATCCGACGGGCGCTATGCTCTCGGCCATGGATCACGTCGCTTTGATCGAGGCGCGGCGGCCCTGGCTCAGGGACCGCCGGCTTCGGGCCGGCCTGACCGGCTCGCGTTCCACGGCCGCCCCGGACGTGCTGGATCGCATCCTGCACGCTTATCGGCTGGCCAGCACGGCCGAACGCGACCGGGGCATGGTCCGCAGCGGCCCCTGGCAACGGATCCGCAGCAACCAGATGGGCGAACTCGTGGCCCTCCTGGAGGCTGGCCGGCCCGGCCCGCTCGCCGAGTATCTCCGCGAGCTTCCGGTGCGGCCGGCTGGCCACGGGTTCTTCCAGGGCAAGCCGACCTACGATGCGACCACGATCGATCCTGCCGCGGAACGCCGGCGACTGCTCTGGATCGCTGACAGCATTTGCGGACTCGCCGAAGCGCTCGGCGTGTTGGGGGTCGTCTGCCCCGAGGGCAGACCGACCATTCCCGGCCCGCCGCCGCCCCTCGAGGAGATCGTGGACCGGATCGAGGCAGCGACGGGCCTGCCGCTCGGCGTTCCCGACATCTGTGCCGGGCTTTTCGGCCTGGCCGTCGGCGACCGCGTTGTGCACGTCCGATCGGTCTGTGCGATCTATGCTGCCCTCCGGATTCGAACCGGCCTGACCGCCAGCGATGGCCCGCCGCTCGCAGAGAGCCGGATCTGTGAAATCGGGCCGGGAATCGGTCTCGTGCCGACCATCCTCGGTAGCCTCGGCGCGGGGGAGATGCTGCTGGTCGATCTCCCGGAACTCAACGCCATGCAGGCCTTCTTTCTCTCCCAGTCGCTGCCGACACATCCCCTCGTGTTGCACGGCGAGCCGCCCCTCGTCGCGGGGCCGTTCCTGCGCATCATTCCCGACTTCGAGTTCCTGGAGGGATCCCTGCCTCCCCTCGACCTGGTGTTCAACCAGGACTCCCTGCCCGAAATGGATCTTGCCACCGTCCGACGATACCTGACAAGGATCCCGCGGGTCGCGCGGCACTTTCTCTCGATCAACCAGGAAACCCGGGTGCCCGAAGGGACTCCGCTTGCAGAGGGCTTCCTGCCCGGAATGCTCCGGGCGGCGCCCGACTGGCAATGCCTGTACCGCATGCCCGCCTGGGTGCGGGCGGGTTACGTCGAGGAGCTGTTTCGCTGCACCGCGGGCGGCTGAGCCATCGGCCGCCGCGTGGCGGCGGCGAGCCATGGCAGGCCGTCCGCCACCAGGCCGCCGAACAAAGTCGGCGGCCCAGCGGGTGGCTCAAAGGAAACGCCGCGGATCGCCTTGTACTCCTGGAGGAACGTGCGGATCGGGCGGATGTCACGGCTGGCATTGGTCGCCACGCCGCCGTGGAACTGGTGAAACGTCCCTTCCCCGAGGAGGATCACCGGCGGACCGAGCAGGTCGCAGGCCCGCCGGTAGAAATCGGGGTTCACGAGGCCACCCCCCGGCGAGACGAACCGCTCGTCATACCCGCCGAGCCGCTCCCAGGCCTGCCTCCGCACGACCAGGCAATTGCTCTCGCCGATCGGGCCCAGCCAGCCGGCCTGGCTGGACGTGGCCAGCGCGGCGATGCGAAACAGCCTGGAACCGTCGCTCCGCCAGTCGACCGACTCGAGCAGCCGATCCTCGGCCTGCTGGTCGTAGCCGTCGAGCATCGACTCGTGCTGCGGCTTCGGCCCCAGATGCCACGAGACGGTCGCCACGAGCGGATCGGCGAACCCGCGGAAGGCGGCGGCCGCGAGCCGGAGAATGCCCGGCGAGAGCATCCGTGCCCCGTCGATGCAGATCATCACGGCCTCGCCGACAGACTGCCGGACAGCCGCGTTGATGGCCGCCGCCGGCGACGGGGTCCGCGGAAACCGCAACAGCCGCAGATTGGTCCCGGCCGCCCGCACGAGCCCCTCGGCAAGCGGGGGCTCGGAACCGACGTCCACGGCGATCACCTCGTAGTCGGCGACGGTCACGCCCCGCTGGTAGGCAGCCGAGAGCGTATGAAGCGTGCGGGGAGCCTCGCGGGCCATGTCGTGAAACGCGACGACGACGGAGACAGCGGGGCGGAGCATGCCAAAACAGGCCGGCGACTGCCAGCCGCCGGGGACGGGCACGAGTGACGAGCTGTATAATAGCGGCCCGCGACCCGCGACCCGCCGTCGCCGGCACGGCACGAGGCGAAACAGGGCCATCATGAATGCCGAGCGGGCGACCGCCCCCCTGACCGCCCCAGCTTCACTGCGTCGTGGCATCCTCGTGCTGGGAATGCATCGCAGCGGCACATCGGCCCTGACACGGCTTCTGGTCCTGCTCGGGGCCGCCGGACCGCGGGAAACGATGGCGGCCAACGCCGACAACCCCAGGGGCTACTGGGAATCACCGCGGATCGCTCGGTTCAACAATCAGCTGCTCGAATCGGCCGGCACCCGCTGGAACGAGGCCGACACGATTTCCGATGCCTGGTTCACGAGCCCTGCGCGTGAAGCCGACCGAGCCGCAGCGGCCCGGCTGCTCGAGGAGGAGTTTCCCGCTTCGGGCAGGTTTGTCCTCAAGGATCCGCGGATCTGCCGGCTGCTGCCCCTCTGGCGGTCGGTGTTTGTAGAAGCCGGAATCCCGCTCCACGCGGTGCTCCTTGTTCGTGATCCGCTGGAGGTGGCTCGCTCGCTGGCGGTCCGAGCGGCCGATCCGCAGTTCAAGCCTGCTGCCGTGGTAGCCCGGGAGCGGGCGGTGCTGCTCTGGCTCCGCTACGTGATCGACGCCGAGCGATATTCCCGCGGCCTGCCGCGTCACGCCGTCGAATACTCGGGCCTGCTGGCCGACTGGCGGGCGGCCGTCGCCCCATTGGTCGCGGCGGGGTGGATCCCGACGCCGAGCGAGACGGAGGCGGCAACGGCAGACACGTTCATCGATCCCTCCCTCCGGCGGCAGCGGACCTCATCGACCGTCGATTCGTCGCCGCCCACCATGGATGCCGGCATTGCCACGGCGACCAGGCTCCGGAACGCTCTCACGGCATCGCCAGACCTCCCACCGGACGGCCTGCCCGGATTGCTCTGCGACGCGTTGACCGGTCCCCTCGACCAACTCGTGGCCGACCTCCGACCACTGCGGGCCGCCACCGAACCACTCGCGGCCAAGGATCCCTATGCGACGGCGATTCTCGAGATGCTCGACGCAGTCCCCGCAGCGATTCCCGGGCCACCGAGCCGCGGCAGGGTGTTCTTCATTTCCGGCTCGCCCACGTCGGTTGGTCACGTGTACCGCGTAGAACACGCCATCGCGGCCCTCATGGCCACAGGCTGGCAGGCGTCGTGGCTACCGGCGGGCGACCCCCAGGTGGCCGACCGAGCGGAGGGGGCCGACATCGTGGTGGTGTTTCGCGCGGCCTTGAACGAAGCCCTTGCCGCCATCGCCGCCGGCTGCCGGGAGCGGGGCGTGCCGCTGGTGTACGACGTAGACGACCTGATCTTTGAGCCGCACTTGATGGCTGACGGGAGCATCGCCGCGCTGGCCGCGATGCCAGACCATGATCGCCAGGTGTTCGTGGCCGCCTCCTCCAATCACCGCAGGATGCTCGAGCGGGCGGGGGCTGCGATCCTCTCGACCCGACCTCTGGCTGAGGCCGCCGCCCTTTACTGCCCGCAGACGTTTGTGGTCCCCAACGCGCTCGACCCCCGGATGGAGGCCGCTGCCGCAACAGCCCGGGAAAGCGTTTCAAAGCCCTCCGCCACCGACGGCCGTCCGCGGCTGGTCTTCGCCAGCGGCACGACGTCGCACGACCGCGACTTCGAAGTCGCCGCTGAGGCGATCGCCCGGCTGTTTGCCCGCCACCCCGAGCCGTTGCTTGTGACAGTGGGGCACATTTCGCCAGACATCTATCCCTGCCTGCGGCCGTTTGCCGACCGGATTGAAACTCGGCCGGTGGTGCCGCTGCTCCAGGTATTCGGTGAGATCGCTCGCTGCGACGTCAACCTCGCACCGCTCGAACTCGGCAACCAATTCTGCGCCGCCAAAAGCGCCGTCCGCTGCCTGGTGGCATCAATTGTCGAGGTGCCCAGCGTGGTGTCGCCGACGCCGCCGCTGAGAGAGGCGGTTGTGGACGGGCAGACAGGTCTCGTGGCCGGCGACGTCGCCGCCTGGGAATCGGCGCTCGAGCAACTGGTCAGCGACTCGGCTTGTCGGCTGCGGATGGGTCGCGCCGCCAGGGTGTACGCCGCAGCCCGTTGGGGATTTGCAGCCTGGTCACCGCTCGTCGATCGTGTTTTCACTCAGATTGCGGCGGGAGACCTATGAGGTGACCACACGGTTCGACAGGCATTGTGTGCTCCGGTCCGTGGGGCCGACCCGATGGTGCTTTCCGCGAGCCGCTGGCCGCGCCGCCCGGCGATCGGCTCTTCTTTGGCCACCACATGCCGGTAGAGTCATACCGGTACAGTAAGAAGGTATTTTCTCCGCGGTTCATCCCGGGTGACCCGCCAAGCCCCGAGAACCACACGCCATGAACGAATTCGTCGAGCCACTGGGGATGCGGGTCTTGATCCGCAAGGATGAAAACCGGCAGACGACCCGCGGGGGCATTGTCCTCCCCGACAAGGCGGAGATTCCCACGATCAGCGGTCGCGTTGTCGAGGTGAGCCTCCAGGTGGAGCGGGACGCGGACGTGCCGATCGCCAAGTACGACAAGGTGCTGTTCCATCCGAAGCACGCGATTCCCGTCGACCTGGAGGGAATCAACCTCCTGTTCGTGGTGCCCGTCGAAGACGTCGTCGCTGTGTTTCGCCGCAGCGATACGAGCCGCCATCGCGACGAGACCGACGGCAAGGATCGCGGCGCGGATGAAACCGCGGGCTAGACGCCCTACCGGGTGGGATGCACGTCGAGCACCCGCCTGCCGGAGAGCCGCACCAAAGCCCGGCGGCTCCGGCGGTTGGCCTTGTGATCACCGGCTTCCGGGCCCCAGGGGCCGTCGCATACTCATGAGTTTCGGTCCTGCCGTGGGCCGGGCATACTCGAGGATCGCGTGCGGCTTCCCGCCTGCCGCGTTCGGCCCGCGACCCGGCCGCCGTTCCCTCTCGCCATCGTTCCTTCAATGCTTGAAGACATCCGCGGCCCCCGGCCCCGCATCGACGACGTCCGAATCAGGAACCTCCGGCCGCTGATTCCCCCCGCGATCCTGCTCGAGGAGTTGCCGGTCACCGACGCGACCGCTCATTCGATCAGCGGCCACCGGGAGGAGATCCGGGAGATCCTCCGGGGCGACGACCGGCGGCTGCTCGTGGTCGCAGGGCCCTGCTCGATCCACGATACCGCCGCCGCCCGGGACTACGCTGCCCGGCTGGCCCCGCTCGCACGGGAACTGGCCGACCGGCTCAAGATCGTGATGCGTGTCTACTTCGAGAAGCCCCGCACAACGGTCGGCTGGAAGGGACTGATCAACGACCCCGACCTCGACGGCTCCTTCAAGATCAACCATGGCCTGCACGCCGCCCGCAGCCTGTTGATCCACATCGCCAACCTCGGGCTCGCGGCCGGCTGTGAGTTTCTCGACACGATCACCCCCCAATTCATCGCCGATTTGGTCAGCTGGGGGGCGATCGGGGCCCGAACCACCGAGAGCCAGGTGCACCGCGAACTGGCGAGCGGCCTCTCCTGCCCGGTCGGCTTCAAGAACAGCACCGACGGCCGGGTAGGAATCGCCATCGATGCGATCCGGGCGGCGGCGATCGGTCACCACTTCCTCTCCGTGACCAAACAGGGCATGGTCGCGATTGTCGAAACCGCCGGCAATCCTGATTGCCATGTGATCCTGCGGGGCTCCGACCGGGGCCGCAACGACGATGCCGAGTCGGTCGCCGACGCAGCTGCCGCGCTGCGGGCGGCAGGACTCTCAGAGCGGCTGATGATCGACTGCTCGCACGGCAACAGCGGCAAAGACTGCCGCCGGCAGCGGGAGGTCGTCGCGAGCGTGGTGGCCAGGCGAGCTGCCGGCAACTCGCCGATCATGGGCGTGATGATCGAAAGCCACCTCGTTGAGGGCCGGCAGGACTGCCACGATCCCGCGGGCCTGGTCTACGGGCAGTCGATTACCGACGCCTGCATGGGCTGGGACGAGACGGTCGAACTGCTCCGCGGGCTGGCCGAGCAAGGCACCCCGCAGGGCGATTGACGCCCGAATCCCGGTAACCCGGCGGGCGGCGGCGGGCCACCGACGATTCCGCGGGGCTCTTCGCCACTCGTTCCGCTGGATAGAACGGCGACTGCGGCTACCGCCCGCGAGGCAATCCGGGAACAAAAAACGCGGTCAGCAACCCTGGGGCAGGAAGCAACTCAACCGCCGGCCACGAGCCGACCCGGCCCTCAACCCGAAGCCCAGCGTCGGCCAGAAACCGCAATCCCGGGCCGACTGAGCTGAGAAGAGTACGGGCGTATTTTCTCAATCCCCAAGCAGAACGAAGACTGGCAAGATGGATTGAGATGGTCTGTTCCGCTGCGCTGATAACGACCGGACAACCATCGAGCGTACCCGTAAGTCGACCGGCCAGTATCAGTTTGGGGAGGAGCCCATGTCTCTCGTACGGATTTTAAGGGTGCCGTGCAGAATCCATTCGGCGTGTTGGGCACCCGGTCCTGTCCCACTGGGAATCTTGACGTGCATGTTGTCGAACTCATACGAAATCTCGGCCCGACGGCCGGTCAGATTGTCGTACAGACCGATCAGAAGGTCGGGCCAGTTGCTGGCGTGTTCCGCGGACATGAAAAACCTCGTGGGAGGAAAGGGATAAGTTCCCGCTATGGTAGCGGGCCAGCCTAAAAGAGCAACTTCAGCCCGCGGGGCGGGCGTGTTGTGCGGCGATTGCGGGGTGGCAGCCGGGGTGGCGTTTGTTCCCGCAGTCCCCGGGCTCGCGCCCGGGGCTTGTATGGGTCAGGGCTCGCGCCCGGGGCTTGTATGGGTCAGGGGTCGGGGTTGCCCGTGCCAATCTCGCCGGCCTTGCAAGCGAGCGAGAGGCAGGATGCCGAAGCGAGCTTGCACGGAGTGAGCGCAGGGCAGGATGCCCGTAGCGAACGTCCGGCGGGATGGCACGGGCAACCCCGACCCACGGAGAACGTTGCTTCGTGCCCCCGACGTGACCCATGACAATCCCCGATGAGCCTGATTGCATAGAATAGAGGGCCCGCGAATCCCTCACCCGCCTGGACGATTGTGAACGTTTCCGTCGACTCGCCGCCCATCGCTGCCGACGTGATTTGTGTCACCGGAGCAACGGGATACGTCGGCGGCCGCCTGGTGCCGGCCCTGCTGGAGGCAGGCTATCGAGTCCGCTGCCTGGTTCGGGAACCGAGGAAACTCGATGCCCGCCCGTGGCGGCATCACCCCCACGTCGAGGTCATCGCCGGCGAACTGGCCGAGACTGCCGCTGTGACCGCCGCTCTCGAAGGCTGCCAGGCGGCGTACTACCTCGTGCACTCGATGGCATCCACCGGAGGTGCCTACGCTCAGCGGGATCGAGAGCTGGCAGCCGGTTTCGCGCAGGCAGCTCAGGAGGCAGGCCTGCCTCGAATCATCTATCTCGGCGGCCTTGGCGAGATGGGAGCGGATCTCAGCGAACACCTCCGCTCGCGACGGCAGGTCGAGCAGGAACTGGCCTCGACGGGCGTCCCCGTCACGACGTTTCGTGCAGCGATGATCATCGGCTCAGGATCGGCGTCGTTCGAGATCCTCCGCTACCTGGTGGAGCGGCTGCCGATCATGATCACGCCCAAGTGGGTGAACACGGAGTGCCAGCCCGTGGCGATCAGCGATGTTCTGTACTGGCTGGTCTGCTGCCTCAAGGTGCCTGAGACCGTCGGCAAAACGCTGGAGATCGGGGGGGCTGATGTCATGCCTTACCAGCAGTTGATGCGGGTGATGGCTGAGGAGCTTGGCCTCCGCCGCCGGATCATCCTGCCGGTGCCGGTGCTCACTCCACGGCTGAGCTCGCTCTGGATCAACCTGGTGACGCCCGTCTCCTATCGCATCGCCAGGCCGCTGGCGGAGGGGCTGAAAAACCGGGTGGTTGTGACCGATGACACCACGCAGCGGCTGATGCCTCACCATCCACTCGGGGTCAGGGAGGCGATTCACCGGGCCAAGGCCAAGGTCGATCAGCATTCCGTCGAGACCCGGTGGAGCGTGGCGGGCCCGATGCCTGGAGACCCTTCCTGGGCAGGCGGCTCCGTGTTCACCGATGAGCGCGTGGTAGACATCGAGGCTGATCCTGCCAGCGTCTATGCCGCCGTCTGCCGGATCGGGGGGGGCAACGGCTGGTACGCCGGCGACCTGCTCTGGCGGCTCCGTGGATGGATGGACAATGTCGTGGGAGGACCCGGCCTACGGCGGGGCCGGCGGCATCCGGAGACCGTTGAATTTGGTGAAACCCTCGACTTCTGGCGGGTGGTGGGCATTGAACGGGACCGCTCGCTTTCCCTGCGAGCCGAAATGAAGCTGCCGGGTGAGGCGCAGCTCGACTTTGCCATTCAGCCACTGGAGGGCCAGGCGGAGCAGCCTCTCACCCGGCTCCTGATGACCGCCCGCTACCGCCCTCATGGGCTTGTCGGACTGCTCTACTGGTATGCGGTCGTGCCCCTTCACGAACTGGTGTTCGGGGGCATGCTCCGTGGCATCCGCAAGACAGCCGAAGCGATGCATCGCGGCTCCGATTCGGCCCGCGGCAACCTCGATTCGCAGGAGGTCGCGCCCGGCTACGGTCGGGCCAGGCTCTGGCTGGGTATGAGCGGTGTCGGCACTGTTGTGATGCTGGCGGCTTTGGGGCTCTTGTTTGGCCTGCCGGCTCGGCTTGCTCCGGTTGCAACTGCGCCATTTCGCCTCCAGGTGGCCGCGCTCGCGGTCGCCCTGCTTGCCTACACGCTCGTGCAACTGCCATTCGATCTGTTCGGAGGCTACCTCCTCCCGCGGTGGTACGGCCGGCAGCACCCACCACTCGGAACGTTTCTGCTCGGAATCGCCCGCGGCGTTGGCGTTCACACCGCCCTGCTGCTCGCGACTGCGGTCTCCCTGCTCTGGTCCGGTCGGGTGGCCGGCGTGTTCGGCGTGATCATCGCCGCTGGGCTGATCGTCTTTCTCCTGCTGCGAATGCGAATTCTTCTGGCAACTGCCATGGCCCCTCTTGAAGTGACGCCTAGTTCACCGGTGCTCGAGGACCAGGCCACTCCGCCAGCCCTGCCGGCGTTCATGGGTGAATCACCTGATGAGGGCTTTACCGGTGCGGTGGTCGGCATCTGCCGACCACGGTTCCATCTCCTGCCGATCCGGTGGCGGGACGTGCTCAATCCGGAAGCCTTCGCGATGGCCCTGCGGCGGCGTGAAACAGCCGTGCAGTGCGGTGCCTGGTGGCGGGGCAGAGTGCTCGCAATCGGCTTCACGATCGGGGGCATAGCCCTCACGGCAGCCATCGTGGGATCCGCACGCCTCGCCACGGCCGAGGGAATTATCAGCTTCAGCCTCGGGTTCACACTCTGGTCGTTTCTCGGGCTACTTGTTCTGCCGACACCGAGTCGGTATGGAGTGGACGAGGTCGACCACAACCTGCTGGCGGCCGGAGCCCACCGCGACGTGATGCAGCAGACGATCGAAGCCCTCGATGACCTGCAGGACCGGGAACGTGATCGGCCCACGATCGTGGAGATGATCTTCCATCCGGTGCCGAGCGTACGATCGCGGCTCCGCGGCCCTCAGGTCAGAGGAATTCGTGGCTTCTGGGATGCCGCCCGCACGGCGGTCTACCTCAGTGCTGCCGGCCTTGGCCTGCTGGGCCGGGCAGTCCATTGCAACAGTGGCCGCCCCGGCCTGTGGGTCTTCCTACCGGTCGATTGACTGGAGTCGCCCGCCTCGAAATCGCCTTCAGTCCCGGGGCACGAGGCGTAGGTCTGCGGTCCCCGTTCACTGTGTACACGGGCCACTGCGTGATGCTAGCAACGCCGTCGTCTGGGAGACCCCTCTCGCCAGGCTCCTGCGATCGGGCGGCGGGGCCGCTGGCAAGGCTGCCAAAACCGGATTGCGTCCTCGCCGGGATTGTGCGACTTTCCCTGAATGCAGGCTCACCACTATTCCCCGCCATCTGCCGCCGCCCCTGCCGGGCCGGCCATCGACCTCCGCTGCCGCCGGCTTACGGCGCGGAATGTCCACGACCTTGTGGCTTTCCTCACGCGGCTCGCCGCGGCGGGTGACGGCCGGTGGTTTCATCCGCATCCCTTCACCCGCGAGGCCGTCGAAGAGCTCGCCGCACCGGGCCGAGGCGACGAGTATCACGTCTGGACCGCCGGCCGAGACGGGCCGGTGGTGGCCTACGGCATGCTCCGCGGCTGGGAGGCTGGGTATACGATGCCGAGCCTGGGCATCGCGGTAGACCCGCAGTGGCGCGGGCAGGGCATTGGCCGCCGGCTCATCACCCACCTCCACGTGATCGCCGCCGCCCGTGGTGCCGACACAGTGCGGCTCAAGGTAGACCGGTCAAACACCACGGCCATGGCCCTCTATCAGGCGTTCGGCTACGAGTTTCGCCCCTTCTCCGACTCGGAGTGGCTGGGGCTCGTGAACCTGTCCGCGGTTCCGGCCCGGATGGCGGCCTGACGGGCGGGGACCGCACGCGGGCCTTTTCCCATGCAGCATCGATTCGAGGGAGAACCGTTTCGCGGGATCGCGGTGGCTTTCGCCACCTCCCGGGGCCGCCCGGCTGGCTAGCTCGAGCCGGCCTTGCCAGCGAGCGGAGCCGCCGTGGAAACGGCCGTTGGGTTTGCGAGATGGGCCTGTGGTAAAGTCGAATTAGCCGCAAGGACGACAACGCTCACAATCGCGGAAACCGTCTCGCTCACAGCAGGCCTTCGCAGACCCTCACAACCCCTTCGCGCCCGTAGCTCAGGTGGATAGAGCATGGGATTTCTAATCCCAGGGTCGCTGGTTCGAGTCCAGCCGGGCGTAATGCTCATTTTTGCGATTTCGGGACCGCCCGGGGGGGCCTTGTTAGGTCAA
>Ga0210003_1000824_pt1 | contig 28043 bp, 13 predicted proteins | sample LantaG_FD_182804 | JGI IMG/M metagenome (GOLD analysis project Ga0210003, IMG submission 182804) | Deep subsurface microbial communities from Baltic Sea to uncover new lineages of life (NeLLi) - Landsort_02402 metaG (SPAdes) (version 2) | ecosystem: Environmental > Aquatic > Marine > Oceanic >... | reverse complement strand
AGGCGGAGGGCGAGAAGGCGCTGCCCGCGTGGGCCAGGAGGTGCGCCGCGGCGGGCCAGGGAGGGGAGAGGGGGTCGCCGGCGGCGAAGGGGGCCTGGTTGGCGGTCGTCGGTGGCGTCGTCGGGGGTTCCGGGGGGGGAAGAGAGAGGGGAAGAAGACGCGGGAGGTGAGGTGGGAGAGAGGGGGGAAGGCTTCGCCCATCGTTTCGTCGCTCGTCTCTCTTTCTCGTTCTCTTCCTCCTCCTCCCTTCTCTCGCTCTTTCTCTACCTGCAGCTCCGCCGCGTCGAGCGAGGCGGCGAGGTCGTCGAGCCTGCCAGCGGCGAGCGCCTGATCGACCAGGGCCTGGGCGTTGGACATGACGTCTTTTTTTTGCTCCCCCGAACGGTGCGATCGTCGAGCGACGTCCGAGCGAGAGAGCAGAAGAGGAGTGAACATGGCAACCGCTGCTGCTCCACTTGCATCCGGTTCGACAGCGAAAAACGAAAGAGCATCGGAGAGGTCCTCTCGGCTCTCTCAACGAACGGATCCTGCCTCGCTCTTCTTCCTCCTCAGAGCACGAGCATCTCGGCCCCTTGTTTACTCTCCCACAAAAAAAAGAGAGACGATGACGGTCGAGGAGCCGCGTCGCGCCGACTCCTCGTGGCGCATGCGGCCGTCGTCGCTCTCGGCCGCCGCCGCCGCCTCTGCCGGCGAACAATCAGCGAATCCGCTCGTCGTCTCCTTCCCCGCGGGCTTCCACCCTCCCGTCTCGGGGTGGGAGGCCTACGAGGACGGCCCAGGAGGCCAGCAGCTGCTCGTCGTCGCCCGAGCGGTAAGATAATATGTATAGGGAGAGAGAGAGAGGAAGAAGAAAAGAAAGGGGCGAGGGCATCAAAAGGGCGGTGCTTTTCCTAGCCGCGACCCCGACCTTTCTTCCCTGACGACCTTTCTTCCCCTCTTCCTCCTCCTCCGCGACCGAACCAAAAACCCTCTCACCCCTCCAGGGCACCGACGCCGACTTTGTCGGAGCCGCACCAAGGGCGACGAAGAACACCATCGCCAACAAGAAGAGGGCAGCGGGGAACCCCCCGCCCTCCCCCGCCTCCTCCTCCGCCCCGGCCTTTGCCGTCGCGAGCGTCGACCGCGCGACGGGCGAGATCGCCTACTCGCGCCTGGCCACCGCGGGCGGGCCCCTCAGGCTCGCCCCGCGCGCGAGGAGGGGCCGCGACTGGCTCGGGGGCGACGACGGCGCCCTCGCCCTCCCCTCTCCCCCTTCCACGACGGCTGCTGCTGCGGTCGTCGGGGGCGACGCCGGCGCCCGCGCGGCCAGGGAGGCTGCCGCACTCGCCGCCGCGGCCGGCGACGACGCCGCCGCGGCCGCCGCGGTCTCGCTCGCCGAGCGCGCCGACCGCGCGGCTACCGCGGGGGCCAAGCGCGCTCTCGTCGCGGCTTTCGGGTCCGAGAAGTCGCGGAAGAAGCTGGCCGCTGCCGCGCGAGGGGCGATCGACGGCGACGGCGACGCGGCGCTCGGCGGCGGCGCGGCCGCCGCGGGCGTCGGCGCGCTCCTGACGAGGGCCGCCGCCGACGCCGCCGCTGCCGGAACTCCCCGAGACGCCGCCGCGGCCGCCGCGGCCGCGTCTCGCGCCGTCACGCTCCCGAAGCACCATCCAAGAGCCACGACGGTGCACGAGGCGTACGTACTCGACGAGCTGGTCCCGGCGGGGGCGCTGGCGGCGCTGGAGGCCGCGGCCGACAGGCTGGTTCAGGCGGCGACCTTGGTGAAGACCGAGGACGGAGGAGGGGGCGCCGGAGGGAAGGAGGCACCTGTCGCCTCTCCCTCCTCTCCCTGTGCTCCCGCCGTCGAGGAGTTCCCCGCCTGCGTCCTGGCGAGAGCCTCGGCGCTGCTGCTGCGCGCGGAGAAGGAAGGCGCGGCGGCGGCGGAGGAGGGCGGACGGGGCGGCGGCCAGCGCCGCAGCCTGCGCGCGCTCGCGCTCCTCGCCGCCGCGCTGCGCCTGCGCCGCGCCCCGAGGTCGCTGCGCGTCGACCCTTCGAGGGGCGGCTACGAGTCCCTCGGAGAAAAGCTGGGCGTGTCCGCGGACCTGCTGCGGCCGATGCTCGAGAGCGGGGACTACGCGAGCAGCGCTGCCGCGGGGCCGGCTTCCCCCGCGTCGCCGCTCGCGCTCAGCTTCTCGCGGGGTGGGCTCCCGGAGCGCAAGCTCGCGTCCCTGACCCTCGTGCTCTCGCTGCTGGCCGGCGACGGGAGCCTCGCTCCCGCGGCGTTCGAGGCGCTGAGGGCCGAGCTCAAGGCGTCGGCGAGGGAGCTCGCGAGCTCCTTCAGGGAGGTTGGGGCGAGGGTGAGCCCGGTCTCTCGCAGCGCCAAAGGAGGAGGGAAAGACGGCGAGGAGGAGAGCGGCAGCGAAGAGATAGGCGCCGACGGCGGAGAGGAAGCTGCTGCTGCTGCTGCTGCTTCTCCTCTGTCCTCCCCCGCTGGGAAACCGCACCGAAGGTACGCGGTGAAGCTCCTCGTGGGAGAGAAGGAGGGCACGGAGCTCGGGGCGTGCTTCCCGGCGCTGAAGCTCGGCAGACGGTAGAGACTCTCTCGGAGGGAGTTTTTCTTTCGCTTTGTTTTTTGTTTTGTAAAATGTCTCTCGTCACTACTGCTGTTTTCCCAAAAAGCCACCTCTCGGACTTCTTCCTTGTCCCCTTCTTCTCTCTTCCCTCCTTTCGCCTCCATCGAAGAAGACAATTCGGGCCTCCTCTAGGCCCGCATCGGCTGCGGCGGCGGCTGCCGCAGGCGGCAGCAGCAGCAGCAGCGGCGGCGGCGAGGCCCGCGGGAGACTCGCTGCTGGTCGAGGAGGAGGAGGAGGAGGAGGAGCAGAAAGAGCTCGAGCCCGGGGAGGTCGAAACCTCGGCGGCTCTTCAATGTCGGCGCCTCTCGCGCTCGGCATGCGCAGGCTACTGATTTCGTCGCCCACCAGACGCGTAGCGGTCACCGTCCTGGCGTCTCACGAGCAGCAGCGCGCGCTCGCGAGCACTGAAGCGCTCGCATTCGGCCCTCGTAACCGAGGCTCTCTCTTTTTTTCCATGGCAATCGCCGACACCCGGCGGTCGATCGCCATCGCCGCCTCCGCCTCTGCCGCGCCAGGAGACCGGAAGAAAGACCGGCGAGAGGCGCCCTCGTTCTTAGTGCCGGAGAACGCCCCCGAGAAGATCCTGGGGCAGGTCATGAGCGCGCAGGCCAACTTCGTCCGCGTCCGCGTGGACTCGGTCGACGGAGAATCGGCTCCGTCGACCTCAACCTCGACCTCGGCCGCCTCAACCTCGTCGCCTTTCCCCCGCCCCGAGCTCCTCTGCACCGTCCGCGCCCTCCTAAAAAAGATGCGCCAGTCCGTGCTCGTGGGCGACCGCGTCGCCGTGTCCGGGATAGACTGGGCCTCTTCCCGAGGGGCAGTCGACGCCGTACTGCTCCCGCGTTCGAGCGTCCTCACAGATCCGCCCGTCGCCAACGCCGACCACGTTTTGGTCGTGCTCGCCGCGGCCTCGCCGCCGCTCGAGCCGCGCAACGCTTCCAAGTTCCTGCTGGCCGCCGAGGCCGCGGGATTGCCGGTCAGTGTGGCGCTGAACAAGGCGGACCTGGTGCCCGAGGAGGAGCTGAGGGCGAGCGCGGAGATGCTGCGGTCGTGGGGCTACGACGTCTTCCCGACAACGACGCGATTGAGCGGCGCCTCTCCTTCTTCTTCGTCGTCGTTCGGCGGCGTCTCCTCGCTGCTCCCGGCCCTCCGCGGGCGCGTGACCGTGCTCGCGGGGCCCTCTGGCGTGGGTAAGTCGAGCCTGATCAACGCGCTGCTCCAGAGGAGCAAGAAGGAGGCGGAGGCGGAGGCGGAGGAGGGCGAGGAGCGCTGCGACGGCGGGGACGACGGGAGCGACGGCGACGAGAGCGGCGAAGAAGCTTCTCCCTCTTCTTCTTCTTCTCCTTCTTCTTCCTCCTCCTTGCTCGCGGTCGGAGAGGTCTCCCGCGCAGGTCGAGGCAGGCACACTACAAGGCACGTCTGCCTCGTCCCCTTGCCGATGGCTAGCGAGGGAGGAGAAGAGGAGGGAAACGGAGACGGCGACGACTCTGCCTCTGCAGCTGTCGCGCTCCTCGCCGACACTCCAGGATTCAACCAGCCCGACCTCGCGTCCCTGGGCGTCAAGCCCGCGGAGCTCGCGAGCCTGTTCCCCGAAGTGAGGGAGAGGCTGGGACGGTGCGCGTTCGCGGACTGTGCGCACGTGTCGGAGCCGGGGTGCGCGCTGCGGGACGGGGTCGACAGCGAGAACGAGGAGGACGAAGGAAGCGCACGCGAGGCGGGAGAGGGGGAAGGGAACAAAGGCGGCAGCGGCGGCGGAGACGACTCGAGGCCTCCTTCATCTTCTTCTTCTTCTTCTTCTCGCCTCTGGCAGCGCCACCCCTGGTACGTAGAGACCCTCTACGAGCTCCGCGAGGTCGCGTCGAGCACCAAGGCGCGCCAGGCAGAGAAGGCGGCGAGGCAGGGCGCCGTGCGGATGAAGTCGTCGAAGCGGGGAGGGGGGGGGGCAGGAGCGGGAGCCGGAGAGCGGACGCGCGTTTCCGGAGCCCCTTCCTCGCAGCCGGGCATGCGCGCCGAGGCTTTGCTCAACCCGAAAAAGGACCGGAGGGTGTCCCGCACGTCGAGAAAGAAGGGCCTAGCGGACCTCCTGGAGGAAGAGGGACTGTAAAATTAAGTTGAGAGAGAACGGAAGAAAAATATCGCATCTTGTTTTTTTTGAATTTTGCATTCTCTCTCTCTCTCTTTCGAAAAACTCAACGCCTCTCCATTATTTATACGAGAGCGACGGCATAAATCTCATTTCCCGTCGGTCATTTAAAAAAGGAAAGCACCCATAAAAAAGCTCTCTAAAAAAAGGGCTCAAAACCAGAGTCCCGTCTTCCTCGGCGCGCGGAGGGCGCACCACCTCGGCACCGCCGCACTGCTGCCAAACAGCGCCGCGGTCCCGCAGAACGCCGCCGCGCGCGTCTGCTCGTGGCGCAGCTCCAGCAGCGCGTGGACGACGATGGAGAAGGCCGCCAGAGACGCGGCACGGAGAGCGTGGGGCCTCGCGACCGCGGCCGCGGCGAGCGAGGCCGAGGCGGCGCGTGCGAGCGCCGAGCCTACGGAGCGGAGGCAGAGCGCCAGCAGGGAGGCGAGCGCGAGCGGCACCGCGAGGGCGGCGGCGGCCGCGGCCCCCGCGGAAAAGGCGGCGGCCTTCCCGGCGGCTCTCGCAGAGAAGAGAGCGGCGTTCCCGGCGGCCCCCGCCGCCCCGGAGACCCCGTCGGAGACCTCGGCGACGGCCGCAGCGGCGACGGCGACGACGTTTGTGAGCGAGCGCGCCGCCAGCGAGGCGGCGGAGACGGCGGACTCGGCGGCGGCGGCCCTCCGGGCCGCTCGCGAGGCCTGAGCGGGCGTCAGCGGGAGAGGGCGACGGAGCGAAGAGGAGCTGGACGACGCGACAGCCGCGGCTGCTGCCGCAGCGGCGCTCGCGAGCCTCGAAGGAGAAGGGACCGGCCTGCGGGAAAGCCTCGACACTCCCCACGAGGAAGCGCGGGGGCTCGCTCCGGTCCTTCCTCCCTGCTGCTGTCGCCTCGCGACGACGGGGGTCTTCCCGGAGGGAGAGGCAGCGAGTAAAGCGCCGAGACCCTGCGGGTGAACGGCGGCGGCAGCGGCAGCTGCTGCAGCTGCGGCGGCGTCTTCTTCCTTTTCTTCCTTCTCGACCTCCTCCACCTCCCGTCCGCCGGCCACCGCCGCCGCAAAAGCCCTCGCCCTTGCCGCCACCGCCGAGGCGGCCCCTGCCGCGGCGAAGGCCGCCCCCGCGAGCTCAGCCGCCTCGTGTTCGGCTTCCTCGATAGCGAAGTTCTCTTCCTCGGAGGGAGCAGCGACAGCAGCAGCAACAGCTTCCTCCTCCGATCGCAGCGAGTTTCTCCTGTCCCGCGACGACGACGGCGAAGAAACGTAGAGCTGGCGCCGGGAGGACGACGAAGGCGAAGACCATGGAGCTCGCTGCTGGATCTTGAGCGGGGAAGACGAGGCTGACCCTCTTCTGGCCGCCGAGGCGGCGCGGGCGGCCCTTCTTGCCTTCCTCGCCGCTACTCGCTTTGCCACCGCCGCCTCGTCTTCAACCTCCTCGGCTGCCGCCTCAGCTGCCGCCTCGTCCTCTTCGATCTCGCGGGCCGCGGAGGTCGCCGCCTCGCTCGAGCCCGCGACAAAGAGCGCCCCCGAGGACGCTGCCGCGGCCACCGCCCCGGCCGTCAGCCTGCATCCCCGGAACGACCGCTCCCGGGCGGCGACGGCCGCGTCGGGCGCGTCCGCGCACACGAGGGCGCGCTCCGCCGCCGCCGTCGCCGTGTCCGTCGACTCCCCGCCGTCATCGTCTCCGCCATCGCCTCCTGTCCTCGTCGTGGCTTCGAGCTCGTCGGCGGCGATGAGGAGGTGCTCGGCGGCCTTGGCGTGGTGGGGCGACAGCGGCTGCTTGGCCTGCACCGGCGACGACAAGGACGGAGAGGTCTTTCGCGCTGGCGACGAGGCTTCCGCCCTGGCCGCCTTCCTCAGGCTCGAGGGAGGCTTCGGGAGCTTTGCAGGTGAGAGGAGGATCCCGCTCTTGGGCGGCGTGCTCGTGCTCGCGCTGATCCCGATGAGGAAGACCGGGCGGGACGGAGAGGAGGTTTTGGGGTGGAGCAACGGCGGCGGCGGCGGGGCCGCTGTTTCTTGGAACGGAGATTGCATGTTTTTTTCTTCCTCTTCCCTGACGTCGTTTTTGCCTATTTAAGAAGAGTGTTTTCTTTTTTTCTCTTTCGTCGTGAGCTCGAGAGAATTCGATGCTGCAATTCGTGTGGGGAGAAAGTAGCGGAGGCGCGCGCGAGCGTCTTGCGCCGGGGCTCGCTCTGTAACGTTTTCAAGTTGGCGGGGCGCAATCTCTAGTTGGGAAGATAAATGTCTAGCTGCTGAATGTTCCTGGCCTCGCTCTCTCTATGTCTATCCTGCTGACGCTCGCTGACCTTTTCAATTTCCACCTAGCGAGCAAGAAGACTTCACACAGTAAGAGAGCGTTTTGCAAAGGCAAGAGAAGCGAAAAAGACGACCCTTGCTCGGCGCTCTCGAAAATGAAAGCGAGAGTTTTCGTTTTCGTTGTGTTGGTTGCAGTTCACTCCTCCTGCCTCCCCTCACCAAAAAGAAAACAAAAATCTCAACCAAAAAATGGGCTTCTGGTCTTCCTGCTTCGGCTTCTCGCGCCGCACGGCCGACGTCGACATGATGGCCTCGTGTGAGGTGAGAGTTGGAGGGCGAGAAGCCTGCCGGGCAAGGAGAGCGAGGGGAGATTCAGAAGAAGCGTTTCAGCAGCATCAGCCTGCCCAGCTCTCTCTCGCTCGTCCGCCATTGTCTCTCTCTCTCGCATGTCGCCTGCTCCCTCTCTCTTTCTGTCTCCCCGGCACCTGGAAGCGACCCTTCCCGGCGTCGAGGGGTGAATCAGGCATGATACTTCACTTTTGTTACTCGAATGAGATAATTAGCTCGCGTCAAGGGCCACCGTGCGACCAAGGCCAATTCCGAGAGAGAGAGAGAGAAAGCTTTCTTCCTTGTCGCCGCCGCCGCGCACTTTTTACTCTCCTCGTCCAAGAAAACACTCACTCACACGCCTTCCCCCCCCTCTTTTCCCTATTTCTATTATTTCAACGCTTCTCAGGACGAGGACCCCATCGCGCGCGCCGTGCTCGCATGGCAGGTCGCTGGAGGAGAGGAGCCCGCCGCGGTCGCGCAGTCGTCGAGGCCCGTCGCTGCCTCCTCTGCCGCTCCCGTCGCCGCCGCCGCTTTGACCTCGACCTCGACCTCGACTGCAGTCGAAGCCGAGACATCGACCGCCGCCGCCGCTCCCGGAGCCTCCACCCCGCCGCGCCGCGCCACCAAGCCCCGCGCGGCAGACGACGCCGCGGCCGGCCGCGCCGTCGGCTCCAAGCGCGGCAGGGGCCACGCCCCGGCGCGCAGGCCGCCCAAGGCCCCCAAGGGCGCGCCGACGCTCAGCCCGGCCTCGACATCAAAAAATGCTTCTTCCTCGCTCCCGCGCGCCGTTTCGGGCGGCTCCGAGCTGACGCGCGGGGACTCCAAGGTCGCGCTGGCCCTGGCGATGGGTGCCGTGGCCAAAGGGATCGGGTCGAGCGTGGCGGATGAGTAGAGTAGGAGAGAGAGAAAAAGAGAGCAAATATAAAAAGGGAGAGAGAGAGCCATTTTTTCCATTGAGTCCAGCTTCATTTTTTCCTGCCTTTTTTTGTGAAAACTCAAAAACACTTGTCCTCTTGCTTTTTTCCGCCCAACTTTTCAAAACTTGTCCTTGTGCTTCCTGATCGCAGTGAATGCCTCCGCGTCGCTCGCCTCCGCAGACACGCCGAGCTCCTTCCGGATCAGAGGGTCAAACGGCCTCAGGAAGGGATTGGTGCGCTTCTCCTCCCCAAGCAGCGAGGGCACCGTCGCAAACCCTGCCTTCCTGTCGGCGTCGATCCCGGCGGCCCGAAGCCGCAGCTCTGCGTTCGCCGCGTCGAGGCTCGTGGCCCACCGCGCGTTGGACTGCGTGTACTCGTGCGCGCAGAAGACGCGCGCGTCGTCGGCCAGAGGGAGGAGCTTGGACAGGGACTGCCACATCTGGGGCCCGTCGCCCTCGAAGAGGCGGCCGCAGCCGAGGGCAAAGAGCGTGTCCCCCTGAGTTTTTAAAATAGTTTTTTTTTTGGTGAGGCGTTTTGGAGGAGCGTCGTCGTGGATCTTCTCGAGACAAGAACACTACGGAACGAAAAGCAAGAGGCAGGGAAGAATAAGAAAGAATGAAGACTTACCGGGAACAGGGCCTTGCCCTTTTCAAACCAAAACGCGATATGACCGCTGGTGTGCCCTGGAGTCTCAAGCACGATGGCCTCCGCCTCGCCGACCTTGATCTTTTCCCCCTCGGAGAGCCTGACGCCGATCCGCGGGATGCGCTTGGCGTCGCATGCCGCGCCCACGACGGTCGCTCCGAACCGCTCGCAGAGCGCCTCGTTGCCGCCGACGTGATCGCCGTGGTGGTGCGTGTTCAAAATAAAGTCCAGCCTCCCACCGAGCTCTGCCTCGATAAATTGTGAAACGGGCGCGGCCTCGGCAGGGTCGACGACGGCGACGGCGCCCGTGGCCGCGTCGACAAGCACCCAAGCGTAGTTGTCTCTGAGGCACGGGACGCGGAAGACGGAGAGGCCGCCGAGAGGCGGGGCGGCGAGGACGCCGCGGGCCGTGGCCGGGGTCTTTGGCAGGGGTTCCAGCGGAGGGGAGGGGGAAGCCATCGCCGATGCCACCGTTCTTTGAAATCGACGGCGAGGGAGCGGAAGAGAAGAAGAAGAAGAAGAACAAGAACAAGGAGAGAACAAGAACGAGCGGGCGGCGAGGCTCCGAAGCGGGGGAAGCAGCGCGAGGCGGCCTCCTGACGCTTTATTTTTTGTTGAGGCCAAGAGGAGGTTGAGAGAGAAAAAACGTCGGAGGTGCGAAGACTATTCAATCCCGCTTCCTCCTTCCAGTCCCCTCTCATGGTCTCTTTCGCGTTGGGTGCAAGAGCCTGAATTGGACACAAAACATAGCTCTTACCAGCTGCGACCAAATGGAGCATAAAACAGCTACCAGAGACGGTGGGAAACGCCAGGAAGCGATGAGAGATCGAACGAGTTTTTTTCCGCTTTTCGGCTGAAACCCCCAGAAGTGTTTTTTTATGATTCTCTCTCGTTTCGTTTTTTTGTTGTTGTTCTTGTTGCACAGCTCAGGGGGAACCCCGCCCTTCCACGCGGGTCTCTCCCTCTCATCTAATCTCTCTCTCATATAAAGGGGTTTCTTAGGTTATCGAAATGTCAAGTCCGAAACGAGGGTGAGGGGGAGGTGGGTCGTCTATTTGTTTTTTTTCTTGGTGTTGGTAATCAAAGGGTGGGACGTTTTGTTCAAAAGTTCTCTCGTTCTTCAAATCTAAAAAGGTACAAACAACGCTCGGAAGATCGACGATGAAAGGCACACGACACAAAAGCACACGCACGCTCTCTAGTTTATAAAGTAAGAAGACAGAAGGGTACAAGGCAAAAAGCGTCGAGAGAGAACGCAAAAAAACGCTTTTTTTTATTTTGGTACAAGTGTCGAAAGTTTTCTTTTGTTCTTTTTCTTTCTCAGGAGGCCTTTCCTTCCTGCTCGACCTCCTGCTGCGCCGCACGAGCCACGGCGGCCAGCAGCGACGCGCCGCGCTCGCTGGTACCGGAAGAGGAGCCTGCGACGTTGGTCTGAGGATGGACCGGAGGAGGAGGGGGGGAGAGACGCTGCCGCTTCAAGGCCGCAGCAGCGGCAGCAGCTGCCTTTGCCCTCGCCTTGCTGCTGCTGCTCCCGAGGCCGCCCCGCTTCGCCTTCTTCCCCCTTCCTCCTTTCGCGGCCGCCGACGCCCTCGCCCCCCCGGCCAGGTGCGGTGAAGCCCTCTCCAGCCTGATTCTTAGCCGAGCCGGCGTCGAACCGCCATGGTGGTGGCGGCGGCGGCGGTGGCCGCTCGGCGGAGATACCTTGGACAGGAAGACAACGTCGCCGACACCGACGCCCCACTCCGCCGCGAGCTTCCAGCCCGCGCGCAGCTCGTACGAGTAGCGCGAGGGGACGCAGCGGTAGGTCATGGGCCAGACCCGCCCGAGCTCGTCGACGACCTCGACGACGACTTGCGAGGGGAGCGACGACGACGACGACGGCAGCGGAATCGAGCCGTTGACCCCTCCGCCGCCGCCCTCGAGCGCCCCCGCCGTCATCGCCCCGGCGCCTCCGCCTCCGGGGGCCCACAGCGGCACCTGCGGGGGAGGGGGCAGCAGGGCCCGGGCCATGTCCTTTGTCAGGCAAAAGATGTGATCGCACGACTTGGAGTCGAGCTTCTTCGAGAGCTCGAGCGGCGGCGCGTCGCCGTCGGCTCCTCCGGCGTCGTCAACGTCGCTGTCGTCGTCAAAGTCCTCGTCGTCGGAGGCCGCGGCGTTGGCCGCGAAGGCCGAGACGCGCTTCTTCGTGAGGGTCTCGGTCTTCTTGGCGGCTGAGACCGGGGGAACCTGTCGAGACGGGGGAGGAGCTGCGGCGGCGGCGGCAGCGACGGGAGCGGAGGGGGCGGCGGCAGCCACAGGAGCGGAGTGAGCGGCGGCGGCAGGAGCGGGGAGGGCGGCGGTGGCTGTCGGAGCTGCTTTCGCTCCCCTTTCTTCCTCTTCTTCTTCTGGCTTCGCGAAACGGGAGGAGACGAGCCCCTGCTCCGCTGCTTCGGCCACCGCTCCTCCACGGGGAAGAGGAGGCGGAGGGGAGTTGACGGGCGCGGGCGAGCCTTCCTCCGTCGCTCCTCCCAGGCGAGGAGGAGGAGCATCAGCAGCGGCAGCAGCGGCGGCAGGAGCAAGTGCGGCAGCGGCGGCCTGCAGGGGCCGAGTCGGAGGAAGAGGAACGTAGGGAGCAAAGGCCACCGCCGCCGCCTCAGCAGCAGCAGCGGGCATCGCCGCCTGCCCCGAGTGGACCCGGGCGAGCAGAGACCGGAGGGCCTCGAGCGTCACGGCGGAGGGGGGCGCCGCCGCCGCAGCAGCTGCAGCAGCCGAAGAAGCTGCCGCCGCCGCGGCTTTCGCTTTCGCAGCGTCCCCTCCCTCCTGCTCCTCCTCTTCCTCCTCCTCCTCCGACGACGAGGGGGCAAGGCTCCGCTTTTGGCCCTCCCCTCCTGCTTCACCTCCTCCAGTCGCGGTGTTGGTGTCGGAGGAAGCCCCTGGGACGGCAGCGAGCGCCGGAGGCGCCGCCGCGGGGACGGGGGCAGCGGGAACCAGGGCAGAGGCAGCAGCGGCCGCGGCCGCGGCGGCACCGACGGCCTCGAGGAGGATCGCCTTTGCCACTTCGGCGGCGTTCGACCTCATCTCTGCTTCTCCGTCGTTGTTATCGTAATTGAAAGGCGGGGTCGCGCCCTCGCCTGGGGGGCGCATGGTGCCGGACGCCTGGGTGTTTTGAGTTGAGGGGACGGAAAAAGGTTGGAGGTTGAGAAGAAGGCCTTGTCGTTTGCAAGGAGGAAGCTCCAATCGAACGAGGAACAAAAAAAAACTATTCGCGTGCGCGCTCGTTTTCTCTCGACTTCCGAGCCCTCGACACCGCTACTTTGCTCGAAATCATTATTAATCAAGCTCTGTGACAGTTCCGAGTCGGTAAGAGAGAATAAAAGGCCCGCAAGCAGGAGCGCTCGGCGAGCTGTTTTTTCGTCGCTTGACAAGAAGGCCACCTCCGTCATCGGCGCCGCTTCCATGCGTGTAGCGCTGTCGCGATGTGGTGCGCTCTCTCTCTCTTTCTCTCTCTCTACCGTCTCGTCCAGCTCTCAAACCGCTCCCTGTCCGCGGCCCAATTGAGCCGACAGGAAAACAATGTCTCCCTGACGGAGGCTGGGCGCGGAAGGGAGGCGGAACGGGGCCTTGGGGCAAAACCCTTGCGTGGACATTGTTTTGGTTTTCCCTCTCATTTCTTCGCTGAGCAAGCGTGCAAGCGGGACCGGAGCGAGGACGACCGCGCCCTCGCTCTTTCTCTCGACTAGGGCACCCGGCCACCTACCCTCTGTATTAGAGACGCGTCGGCTGTGAGGATGGCGAGTGCCGGGGGAGCCAGCGTGATTCGTGTGGGGTTGCTCGCCGCGGCGTGGTTGGTCGATGCCGAAACAGGAGCAAAAAAAGAGTGAGAGAACGAGGTTTAAATTTTCGACGTCGTTTTCACTCTCTCTCCCCCCTCTTCCTTTCTTCCTCAACGAAGAAAAGGAAAAGCCAAAGAGGGAGAAAAAAAACCAAGACTTCAAAACCATGGCCCGGCACAGACCTCCGGGAAACTCGTCCTCGGACGATGAGCGCGGAGGCAACGGAGGCCCTCCGGCCAAGCGCGTCAAGCGCTTCAGGCACAAGTCCAAGGCGCAGGCGGCGAAAGAGGTAATTCGAGTTGAGAAAAGAGGCATGGCGCCGGCGCTCAACGCCGCCACCTCGAATGCGACTGCTGCTGCTGCCAGCACTCGGCAGCTCATCTCGCCTTCGCGCATTGCCGGACGATGCCAGAGACATCTCTTCTATGCGCATGCGACAACAGGCAACGGGACTATTGCCGTTTGGATGTGCAACCACGGAGCAAAATGCACCAAGCCGCCGCCGCCTCTTTTTTCGACGCTCTCTCACCTTGATGCCATCTCTCTCTCTCTCTCTCTCTCTCCCCCCTCTCTCTTCCTTTTTCAAAACCCCAATTCGATTCACTCGCCAGGTCCGCGTCGACACGGTCTACCGCCAGCTAGGCCCCGTACGCGACGCGCCGCTCCCGGGATCGACGAGCTTTTTCCAGGTGAGGAGAGAGTCTGACGATAAAGAAGGGGGCCAAAGAAGGAATCCATTTTCAATGCTCGAGGACGTCACGGCGGCTAGAACGGCGCTGACCTTCCTTTTTCTCTCAACTCCTCCAACCGACCGAATCCGAAAAAACAAAAAAACAGGAGGAGCTCTCCCGCTGGCGCGAGCTCTGCGCGGCCTCCCACTTCCGCGAGGCCGCCGCCGCGGTCGGGCCCCTGTCGCAGTCGCTGCCGCAGCTCGTCCACAACTCGAAGGAAATATTCGCCGTGCTGCTCGCGCCGCTGCTGCGGTCGGGGCGCGACGGCAGCGGCTCCGGCAAGGGCGACGAGGACGCCACCGCCGTGCTGTCCGCGGACGCGCTGGCCGCCTTACACGTGGCCCTGGCGAGGGACCTGCAGCAGGACTGGCTCTCCGGGAGCTTTCTCGAGGAGCTCGCGGCGGCCTGGGGCCTCTGGCTGAAGGAGCGGCCTCGAGCGCCCCCCGGTCCTGGCTCTTCCGGTTCTGGTTCTGGTTCTCCTTCTGCTGGCCTTCAACAGCAGCAGCAGCAGCAGCTGGGAGGCAACGGGGGCAAGGACGCGAGGGTCCTGGCAGCGGCGTTCGGGTGCATGGGCGGGGTGTTCCGCCACCTCGGGAGGAGCCTCTCGAGCGTCGCCGCCGAGGCGGCCCCCCCTGCGACGGCGCCCCGCGCCGCCGCCGCCCCCGCGCCCTCTCCCGCCTCCCCCTCCTGCGGCCTCTCCCGCGCCCTCTCTGCGACCAGGGCCATGCGCCTCGACTGCGGCGCGCCCGCAACGCGCCTGGGGGCCCAGGCCGGGGGCTACCTCGTCCGCCGAGCCTCGGCTTTCCGCGGGCCCGAGGCCGCGGGCAGGGCCGCCGCAGCCGTCGTCCGTGACGCCGAGGCGGCCCTCTCTCTCGAGGCGGGGAGCGACGCCGCCGCCTCTCCTCCTTCCGCTCGCTCCGTCGCCTCCGTCTCGGCGGCCGCGGGCGCCGTCGTGGGCGAGGCCTGTCTGGGACCCAAGGGGGCGCTGCACTCGAGGGCGCGGGACGTGCTTGGGGCGCTGCTGTCCCTCGCCGGCGACGGCGGCAGCAACGGCTCGGCCGCCTTCCGCGAGATCGCGGCGCTGGCGTCGCTCGGGGCCGCGAGGAGGGTCTCGGCGCACGTCAAGCGCGGGAAGAGCGGCGCTCTGTGGCAGGCGCTGCTGTCGAACGCCGCGGGCGCGCTGGCGGAGGCGGAGAGGGAAGCGGAGCAGGGGGCGGCGGGCGACCAGGGGACACCTTCTTCCTCTCATCCTCCTCCTCCTCCTCCTCCTCCTCCTCCTCCGTCCTTCGCCGCTCTCTCGCGTGCCCTGGACCTCGTCTCCGTGGCGGTCGAGTGCGCTCGAGGGGCCAAGGTGGAGGACTACGGGCCCCTGATCGCGCTCGCGGCGAGGGCCGCTGGCCTGGTCGTGAGGAGCGAAGGAGACGAGGGAGACGAGGGGGAAGCCCCCGAGGGACAAGGGGAAGGGCACGAAGGAGCAGAGGCGCGGCGCCCGCCCTCCTCTTCTTCCTCCTCTCCCCCTCCCCCTCCGCCCGCACCTCCGTCGCCCCGCCTTGCCCTCGCTCTCTCTACCTCCAGGCTCATGGCTGCAGTCTCCGACGGCCATCGCCGCGCCGTGGGGGCCAGTGGCGGTCCCCTGTCGCTCGCGGCCGAGGCCCTGCCGCAGTGGCGCGCCTTCCTCGAGAGGGGCCCCCTGGCGGCCGCGGCCGCGGTGTCGCGGGCGGCGAGGGCCGCGCTCTCGACCTCCCCGAACGCGGCCCGGGCCGCCGCTCCAGCCCTTCTGGCTCCGCTCGCGCGGGCGGTGCTCGGCGGCGAGGGCAAATGCTGCGGAGGACGGGGAGGAGGAGGGGGGGCCGAGATGGAGGCGCGGCTCGGCGCCCTGGCCGAGCTCGCCGGCGCGGCCGCCGACCTCGGAGGCACCTCCTCTTCCTCTTTCTCCGCTTCCTCCTCTTCGTCCTCTTCTTCCCTTTCGGGCTGGCCCGCTTCGCCGATGCTCCTGCTGGCCTCCTGCGGCCTGGGCCCGGCGCTCGCAGCGGCCGTCGTGAGGATCGCGGCGGGAGCGGAGTGGGAGGCTGGCCGCGCGACGTCCCTGCCGCTCCGCCGCCCGTCGCGCCTCGCCGTCGCCGCCGCTGTCGCCGCGGCCGCGGCGCTGCCGCACGCCGCGCGCTCCCCTCAGGAGGCCGCCGCGGCCGCCCGGGCCCTGCTCGAGCGTGCGGCGGCCTCCGCGGAGCTCCCTCTGGAGGCCGGGAGGGAGGAGGGGGAGGAGGCGACCGCGGCGGAGCTGGCCGCGGCGGAGGGCGCCGCGCTGCGGGTCCTCGCCCGGGCGCTCGCCGCGGCGCCGCCGGCGGCTCCCTCGGGCTCTTCCGCTTCCGCCTCTTCTCCCCCGACGGGGGGCCTGTCCTCGCTCGCGCCGCGCTGCGTCGCCCTGCTCCTCGCGCACCCGACAACGCCCTCGGCGGTCTCCGCCGCGGCGGACGTCCTGGGGATGGCAGCGGCGGCGGCGGCAGCGGCCGCGGCGAGGAGCAAGGGCGGAACAAAGGGCGGCGGTGCGGGCGGGGGGCGCGGCCTCGCGACGGTGGGGCAGCGAGCCGCCCTCCTCGCCGCCCTCGCCCCCTCGCTCTCGAGCCCCTCGGCCCGCCTCCGCTCGGGAGCCCTCCGCGCGCTCGTGGCTGCCAGGCCCGGGGACGTTGGCAGCAGCCAGGGGCCGCTGGCGGCTCTGGCGACCGTGCTGGCCGGCGACCTCGACGTCGCGAGGGGCAGGGCCGGCGCCGTCGCCGTCGCGCGCGTCGGCGAGGGCTTCGCCCGCGGGCTCTTTGCTTCCTCGCCTTCCTCCTCCTCCTCCCCCTCCTCCTCTTCCGCCTCCCCTTCCGCCTCCTCTCTGTCCGCTCTGGCGGCGCACGCCCTGGTTGGCGTCCTGCACGTGCGCTTCGCGCCGCTGTGGCCAGCAGCGCGCACCGCGCTCGCCGAGGGCCTCGCGGCGGACTTCGCCTCCGTCTGGCCCGTGGTGCTCTCCGCGACGGCCGAGGCGCAGCGCGGGGCGCTCGCGGGGGAAGGGGGGAACGGCGGCGAGGCTCCCTCCTGGCGGGGTAAAGGGAGCAAGCATGCAAAGGCCTCCTCTGCCAAGGACGAGGAGGCGGCGTCGAGGGTGAGGATCTCGTTCGGCGACGGGGAGGACGCCGCGGCCGATGATTCGGACTCCGACTCTGAAAACGATTCCGACGATGACGACGACGACGACGGCAACCGCGCCGACGCCGAGGGGGGGCCCGCCTTCGCCGTCGACGCGTCCGATGCCTCCCTGGGAGGCTCGGTCAGGCTCCTCGCCTTCCTCTACGCGGCCTCGGCGGCCTCCTCGTCCGCGGAAGGAGGAGAGTCCAGCCTCGCCGCCTCGGGCGCCGTCAGCGCCTCGACCAGGCTCGGGCACCTCCTGCAGGCCCTCTCCGAGAGCGGCGGCGGGCCCGCGTCGAGGTCTCTGGGGGACTGGGCGCCGCTGTACCTCGCGTTCGCCGCGGCGAGGCCCGGGGCGGCAGCCGCCGCGGCGGGAGCGAAGGCGGAGGCGGCGGCGCCGGACGCCGTCGAAGAGAGCGACGACGGCGACGGCCAGAGCGACGACGACGACGACGACGGCGACGCCGACGACGAGGAGGGAGGAGGGGAGCGCCGTCCCCACCCCCTCCCTCGGCCTCAGCCGCACCCCCCCAGCCCCCGCGGCCGCCGATCGAGCGGCGGTTTCCGGCCGCTGGGCTCCCGCGCCTGGAGGGACCTCCTGCTCAACTGGCTGGCCGTCCTCAAGGCCGCCGGGGGCGCCGTACGGAGCCAGCAGCAGCAGCCGTCGTCGTCGCTGGAGGAGAAGAAGAAGAAGAAGGAGAGCGAGTCGCCGGCCTCTTCTTCCATGCCGGCGGCAAGGGAGGAGGGGCAGGCCGCGCCCCCCGCCCTCGCCCCGACCTCGCAGCAGCGGCTCGCCTCCTCGCTGGGCCAGGCGATCGGCGACGTCGACTGCCGGGTCCAGGCCGCCGCGCTCGAGGTCGCGAGCCGGTGCCTCTCCCTGCCCTGGCTGACGCCGGGCCTGCTGGCGAGGCTGCGGCGCCTGGCCGACGACGCGAGCCTCCGCCGCGAGCTCGTCTCGTTCCCGATCGCGCCCCGCGGCCCGGCCCCGGCCTCCCCCTCGGCCTCCGCGGCGGCGGCGGCGGCGGCGGCGGAGGTCCCCCCGATCCCCGCGGGCGACAGGCGGCACGTGCTCCCGCTCGTCGCCAGGCTGCTGTGGCCCAAGATGCGGCGCCGGTCCGGGAGGCTGGGCGGCCGCGGCGCGCCCGGCTCGGCGCGGGCCGCCTGCCTCAACTTCCTGGCGGCGGCGGCGCCGGGCGAGGCGGGGCACGCGGTCTCGCTCTTCGTCGCGCCGCTCGCGCCGTTCCTGCTGGCACGGCCGCCGGGCGGCGGAAGCGCTACCGCCCCTCTGGCCCCCCCGTCGATCTCCGGCGGGCTCTTCGAGCAACCATGGTGGGCCGCGGAGCTCGTGGAGGGGGCGAGGGGCGCGGGCTGGTGGCTCGAGGCGGCCTCCGGCCTGCGCCGGGGGCCGCCGTCCGGCCCCTCCCGGCCGCCGCCGCCGGGGGGCTCCCCCGCCGCCTCGCTGCGGGCCCGCCTCGGGTTCGCCAACGCCGCGTCGGACCTCCTGGAGCGCGCTGGTCACAGGCTCGGCCCCTGCCTTCCCGCCGTCGTTGCCCTGACCGTCGCCGTCTACGAGTCCGTGGCGATCGGAACAGGAGGGGGAGGGGGAGGGGGGGCCGAGGAAGGAGAGGGGGGAGAAGCGCGAGACACGCTCCTCTCGCCGGCCGACGCGGCGGCGGCGCGCGAGACGCGTGCCGCCTCGCTGCGCGCGCTCTCGTCGGCGCTCGGGCGCTTCCCGGACGCCTGCGACTGGTCTCCGCTGTGGCCGCGCCTGCTTCCGGGTCTGGCCCGGGCCGCGAAGCGCGTCGCTGCCGACTCCGCCGCGGGCGGGAGGCCGCCGGCCCTCCTCGAGTTCGTGAGCGCTGTCGCCGCCAGCGCCGCGCTCGCGCCGCTGCTCGCCGACGCCCTGGCCGCCGTCGAGGACGAGGAAGGGGAGGGAGCGGCGGCAGCGGGGGAGTGGCCGATGGAAGGCGCCTGCTCCGATCACGGCCCCCCCCCGTGCCCCGCGCGGGGCTCCGCGGCCGCGGCGAACGCCTGGGCCGCCCGCGGGCTCGGCAGCGCGCTCGCCGCGTCGCTCGCCGACGCGCTCGCGTCGCCCGTCGCCGCGCCCCCCGCTCGAGACGCGGCGCTGCGCTCGCTCGAGTCGATCTCCGGTTTGGGCGAGTCGTACGTCCGCGAGATCCTGGCGCCGCACTCTGGCAAGCTGCTCCAGGCGCTGCAGCGGCTCGCAGGGGCCGGGGGCGAGGCCGCTCCCTCTCCCTCCGCCTCCGCCTCCTCCTCCTCCGCCGCTGCCTCCTCTGCTCCGGCGCCGGCGCCGGCCGGCGCCAAGACGCGCCTCCGTGCCCTGGGAGTGCTCCAGTCCCTGGCGGGCGCCTCCCCGCCCGGGCCCGAGGCCGGGGCCCCGCTCGCCAGGGCCCTGCTGCCCCTGCTGGCCCCTCCCAGGAGGAAGAAGGGCGGCCGCGCCGCGAGGGCGTCGCCGGCGGCGGAGGTGGCCGCGGCGGCGCTCGCGGCGGTGCTCGTCCGCGCCGGCCCCGCCGCTCCCGCTCCCGCCGAAAGCGGCGCGGCGGCGTCCCGAAAGGGCCTCCCGGCCGGGGACGTCGCGGCGATCGCCGCCGCCCTCTCGCTCCCGCTCGCGGCCTGCCCGCCGCCGCCCGCGGGCGACGCGGCGAGGGGCTCGCTGCTCTCGTGCTGGGCGGCGCTCGCGGCGGGCCACGCGCCGGCGCTCGCGCCCGCTGTCGAGATCCTGTCGGGCCTCGACGCCGCCTCCGCGACGGAGGTCGGCGGCCCGGACTACGACCGCAGGCTGGACGCGTACGCGAGGCTGCGGGAAGCCGAGGCGTGGAGGGGGATCGCGGCCGCGGCCGCGGGGGCGTTCGAGGGAGGAGAGGGAGAGGAGGACGCTTCCGCTTCCGCCAGCCTCGCCTCGGCCGCCGTCGCTGCGCTCGCGCGCCGCGCGCTCTCCGACCTCTCCGACCGCGGCGACCTCGCCCTGAGGCACGCCGCCGCCAGCGCCGTGACCGCTCTCGTCGTCGCCTCGGCGCAGGCGAAGAAGGAGGAGGATGGCAAGGAGACGGAGGAGAAGAAGAGCAGCAGCAGCAGCAAGTCAAACGGGGCCCTGACTTCAGCGGCCGACCGCGTCGTCTTCGCTGCCGCCCGCGCCCGCGCCGCGGCGCCCGACGCCGCGGTGGCACAAGAGCACCTGCTGCTGCTCCGCGCGCTCGCCATCAACGACCCGGAGACCTACCCGGGTCTGGCCCTGCTCGCCGACGGCGGGGACGACGAGGTCGACTTCTTCTGCAACGCGGCGCACCTGCAGCTTCACAGGAGGGCGCGGGCGCTGTCGAAGCTTGCAAAGGTTTTTTCCTCGCACGGGGCTCTTTCTTCGGAGAGCTCCTTCCCGGCAGGGATGGCCCTGGGCGTCGCGCTTCCCATTATCGAGTCTGCGATGCTCTCCGTCGGGGGCACCAAGGCCTTGAACTCTCTTTCTCTGGAAGGAGGAGAGGGAGGGGCAGAGGAAGAAATTGGCGGCGTCGGTGGCCACAGCGTCTCGGCCGCCGCGGCCTCGCGCGGCGCCGCCGTCGCCGACGCCGCCGTCGGCGCGCTCTCGGCCCTCGCGGCCGCCGCTCCCTGGAGGCACTATGCGCAGGTGCTCGGCCGCTCGCTCAGGCTGCTGGCCAGGCACCCGGAGAGCAAGGCCGCGGTGCGCGGCGTCTGCGCCGTCGTCGACGCGTTCCACTTTGGCGATCGGGTCTTGGCCGCCTCGGCCGCCGCGTCCGCAGCCGCGTCCGCTCCGAGCGCCGAGCAGCTCGCCGCCGCGGCCGACGCCGCGGACGCCGCCGCCGCGGCCGCCGCGGAACAGGCGGAGGCCGAGGCGGCCAAGGCCGGGGAGGCCTCGAGGGCAAGCTACGCAGAGGACGCAGGGATCACCGCCGCGATCGAGATCGGGGAAGAGGGAGGAGGAGCGGCGGAAGGCGTCGAGGAAGAAGACTCGGAGGACGAAGACGTCGCCGAGGCCGAAAAGGTCGACGAGGAGGCCGCCGACATCGCGCGCGCCCTCACCGACCGCGCCCTCCCTTCCTTGCAGCGCGTCCTCGTCTGCGACGGCTCCGTGCGTCCGGGCGTCGGCGTCGCCATCGCCAAGCTCGTCAAGGTGCTCCCTCCGGCCGACGTCGCCGCGGCGCTGCCCCGCGCTCTGCAGTCGGTCGCCGGCTTGCTGCGCTCGCGGTCGCAGGCCTGCCGCGACGACTCGCGGAGGGCGTTTGTCCAAATGGTCGCGGCTCTGGGACCGCCCTACCTCCCGTTCGCTCTCTCCGTGCTCTCCTCGGCGCTTCCCCCCAGGGGGATCTTCGGGCACGTGGCTGCCTACACGGCGCACGCGTGCCTTTCCTCGCTGGCCGAGGCGGCGAAGAAGGAGAAGAAAAGGAGCGGGGGAACAGATGATGACGAGGGAGCCGACGACGATGCCGCCGCCGCCGCCGGCAAGAAAAAGTCGGCTTCTGGCTTGCTCGACCCTGGCGCCTTCGACACGTCGCTGACGCGCGCCCTTGAGATCGTCGAGGGCGACCTCTTCGGCGAGGCGGCCTCGGAGCGCGCGAGCGCCACGGCCGCGGCCTCCGGCGGCGGGGCCCTCTACGGGGGCTCCGCCGGCGGCGGCGGCGGCGGCGGTGCGACCGGCTTTGGCGGCGGAGCCAAGGAAGTTCGCGCCTCGACGGGCGTGGCCTCGTTCGAGCTTCTGGCCGCCGGCATCACCTGGAGCCGCCACGCAGGCACGCTGCTGCAGGGCCCTGTGCGGGACAGGCTGCGGGAGAGCTCCGGACTGCCGGCGCCGCAGCGGCGTGCCGCGCTCGCGACGGCGGCCGCGCTCCTCGCCGCCGCCGTCCGCGGCCTCTCGCTGAACGCCTCGGCCTCCGAAGAAGACAGGCTGACGTGGGCCTACGCCCTCATCAGAGAGGGCGTGGACGCCGACGAATCTTCGCGAAGGTCGGCGCAGGCCGGGCAGCAACAGTCCGCGGCGGCGAGCGTCGAGGCCGACAGGCGGAGGGCGAAAAAGGGCTTTGTCGACGGCTGGGCGGATGAACGGTTCGTCGACGGGGACGTCATCGTCCGCCCCGCCCGCTTCTCCGGCACGGAGCGCACCGCCGTCGTCAAGGCCGCGGCGGAGGCTGCAGCGACTGCCTCCGGCGGCTCATTCTCTGGTGCCCCTGGGGGCGGCGCTCTGGCTGCTGTCGCGGACTCCGGCGCGGCGCTCCTCTTCGCCGAGGCGGGGCTCGCGGCCGTCTGCCGCGAGCTGAGGCTGCCCCGCGCCCCCAAGGCAGCGCTCGTCGACGCGCTGCTCCCGCTCCTCGTCAGGGCGATGAGGTGCCGGAACGACGCCGTGGCGAGGGGCGCGCTCAAGGCCGTGGCCGCGGCGACGGTGCGGTACGCGCGGAGGAGGAGGGCGCAGGGGCAGAGGCAGAGCGGCGGGCACGGCGCGGCGGGAGTGAGCGACGCCGCCGCCGCTGACGACGAGGAGCTCGACGACAGCGATGGCGACGCCTCGGCGCTCCTCCCGGGCCTCGCCGCTGCGGCCCCGGCCGCCGCCTCCAACGCCGCAGCCCTGCTCCGCCGTGCCCCCGAGGCCACCTCCCCGGCCGCCTGCGCCGCCCTGGCCTTTCTGGCAACGCTGTGGAGGCTCCCGGGAGGAGGAGGAGGAAACGGAACCTCGAGCGACGCGCACGCCCTGCCCCCTCCCAATCCCGAGGCGGCCCGCGCCGTCCTCCGCGTCGCCTTCTCCCTCAGCGGCAGCTCCTCCTCGGCCAGGGCTCCCCCTCCCCCCTCTGCGCAGGCCCTCGAGGTCTTCCGGGTCCTCGCCGGGAGGCGCGTCCTCGTCCCAGAGATGTACGACGCCGCCGACGCGGCGCAGAGGGCGGCGACCGGCGCCGGCGACGCCGCGGCCCGCGCGCGTGCCGCGCGCGCGCTGCTGGCCTTCCTGCTGGACTGCCCGCTGGGCCCCCGCCGGCTCGCCTCGCACGTCGAGCGGGCCGCCGCCAACCTCGAGTACGAGCACGCTGACGGGCGCGAGGGCGCCGCGGACCTGCTGCGGGCCGTCGCGGCGGCGTTCCCGCGGGAGGCGCTGGCAGAGTGGGCGCCGGCCGTCGCGGTGCCGCTGAGCGCGCGGCTCGTCTCCGAGCCGGAGCCCGGTCCCAGGGCCGCGGCGCGCAGGGCGCTCGCGGCGCTCTTCGCGCGCGTGCCGGAGGAGACCGCGGACAGGCTCGCGGGCTTCTCCGCGGCGTGGCTCGACGTCGGAGGGGCGAGGAGAGGAGGGAAGAAGGACAAGGGTGGCGGCGCGAGGGCGAGGGCGGGAGCGCTCGCGCTCGAGCTGCAGATCCGCACTGAGGCCGCCGCCGTCTCGAAGGCTTCCCGCTCTCCCTCTTCCGGCGTTTCCTCCTCGTCGTCTTCGCTCGCGGCAGCGGCCGCGGCCCGGAGTCACGCCGCGCTGGCGCTTCCCGCGGCCGTGGCGAGGCTCGAGTCGATCGCCGACGAGGACGAGGAGGACAGGGAGAGGAGGCGCGAGGAGGTGGAAAGGGAGGAGGAAGAGGAAGCGGCGGCGGCGGCGACGGCGAGAGCGGCGGAGGAAGGAGAAGAGGGAGCCGAGGGAGAAGCAGCAGCTCTTCTCCCCGCGCCCTCTCCTCTCCCTGCGGCCCCCGCGCGCTGGGCCGAGGCCTACGCCTGCCTCTGCCTGCTCGAGGCGTGCGCCGACGTCTCAACCGCCGCCGCCTCCCCGAACCCCTCAACCGCCGCGGCTTCAAACGGCAACGAAACTACGGCGGCGCTCCCCCTGCCCCTCGCGGCGCTCGTCGCCGCGGCGCGCCTCTCCCTCTTCCCGCACGCCTGGGTCCGGCGCTCGGCCTCCAGGCTCGTCGGCAGAGCCTTGGCCGCGGAGTTGTCGTCGTCGTCGCCCTCGCCGTCGTCCAAGGGCAATACGCGAGGAGGAGGCCCCGGCTCGTTCGTCGCCGCGGCCGGCGGCACCCGCACGCTCGCGCGCCGCGCGCTGTCGGCGGCGCAGCACCCTTCGGCCTGGGAGGACGCGGGGCTGCTGGGCCAGGCGTGCAAGAACGTCATCGCGCTCGCGCCGGCCCTCTACGAGCTGGACGAGGCCGAGGGGCTGCTCGCGGGGGCCTTCGAGAAGGCGAAAGGGGGAGGGGAGCAAGGAGAAGAAGAGGGAGAAGAAGAAGGCGCGTCAGCATCGGACGACGACGACGGCGAAGAAGAAGAGAAGCGAAAGGCCTCTTCGACTGGACTCACGCTCCTCTCCCTGTGCCGCGCCATCGCCCGCATGGCCCAGGACAGGAGGCACGGCTCCGAGACGCAGGCCTCCGCGGCGCTGAGGCTCTCCGCGGCCCTGGCAGCGAGGCTAGGCCCCGAAAAGTGCCGAGGGCCGCTGCTCCGCGAGCTGTGCGTGCCGCTGTTCCGCCTCACTGAGGGCGGCGCGCCGTGCTCCCCCGACGTCGCCGCGCTCGCCGCCCAGGTCGTCGATGCGCTGCGGCAGAGTAGCAGCGGCTCCGGGGCGTTCCTCGAAGCCTACGCCGCCGCCAGGGCGGGCGTCCTCCGCAGGCGCGGCGCGCGCAGGCGTGAGGCCGCCCTGCTCGCCGTCGCCGACCCGGCCGCGGCGGCGCGCGCCAGGCTCGCGAAGCAGGCGCGCAGGGCGGGGGGCCGCAAGAAGAGGATGGCCGAGGTCGCGAGGCTGCGGGCCGCGGGCGTCCAGGTGAAGAACCAGAGAGGGGGCGGGAAGAGCAACAGCAGGAGGGGCGGGAAGAGTCGCGGGGGCGGGCTGAGGGAGGATAATTAAGGAGGGGGGAGGGAGAGAGAGAGAGAGAACTTGGAAAAAAAATGCAAATACGAATTGATTTCTTTTTACACACGGAGGATCTCCACTTTTTCTTCGCTCTCTCTCAGCGCCGAACCAGCAGCCTCGACCTCAGAGCTTCCAACTTGGCCAGCCGCGCCGACCTCTCGTCGTCTCCGACGACGCTTCCTTTTCGCTCGCTTTCGCCTCCCAATCCTCCTCCTCCTTCGTCGCTCCCTCCGCCGTCTCTCTTGGCCAGCTCGGCCTTCGCGGCCGCCTTCTTCCGCAGCCTCTCCTCCTTCGCCGCAGCACGCTCCTGGCTCAGCCTCTCGGCCCTCGCCCTGCGCCTCGCGAGCCTCCCGGACCCACGCCCGGAGCTCATCGCCGCGCGAGCGGCGGCGAGGGAAGCAGCAGCAGCCGCGGCGTCTCCTCCTTCGTCCCCGGCGAGTCCTGCCGCGGCCTCGGAGGCCCAGGTGCCGTAGTATCCCGCCACTTTCGCCGGCCGCAGCAGCCTCGGCGCGGCCACGCACGCCTCGCAGCAGCAGCCCCTGAGCCTCGAGGCGCAGGCCCCGCAGCATATGAAGAGACGATTGCAGTCGATGTTGGAGCAGTTGAGGTGCGGCAGCGAGGCGCGCCCGCCGCAGAGCAGGCACAGCGCCGCCGCAGGCAAGCCCTCCCCCTCTCCTCCTCCGTCTCCAGAGGAGGAGGAAGCGGCAGCAGGAGCGGCGGCAGCGGCTGAAGCTGGACCGCCGGGCCCTTCGCCGCCGCCCCCCCCGCTCGCCCTCGGGGCCACGGCCATCCTCGCGTCGAACACGAACAGGCTCCCGTCCCACCCTCTGCCCCCGACCTCGGTGAAGTAGTTGTGGACTCCCCCCTCGAGCGTGTAGAGGTTCGTGAAGCCCTTTCGGCGCAGGTGCGCGGAGTAGATGTCGCAGCGGATTCCTCCGGTACAGTACATCATGACGGGGGCGTCCTTGGGGGCCGAGGCGAGGAGGGCGGGGACGCCGAGGGGAGGGCTGGAGGAGGGGGGTGAAGGAGCGCCGTCGGCAGCGTCGGCGTCGTCGCTCCCTTCTTCTTCTTCTTCGCTCTCTTCCTCGGCGGCGGTGGCGGCTCCTTCCCTGCTTGTCGCGTCCGTGGGCGTCTCGCAGAAGTTGTCCTCGAGAGGCCTCTCGGCGCCCTCAAAGTGCCCGGCGTCCCACTCGTACGCGTTGCGGACGTCGAGGACGATCGGGCGCGGTCTCTCGCTCCCTCCCTCGAGAAGCATCGCCTCCCACTGCCTCGGCGACAGCGGCGCGGCCCTCGCCGCCGGGTCGGTGATCGGCAGCGAGGCCGTCCCGCCCGCCAGCGAGATCAGGTTGGGCTTGAACTTGAGCCTGAGCTTCGGGAAGAGGTGCTCGCCGCGGGGGGAGGGCTCAACGTTGGCGCGCATCGTCTCGAGCAGCGACCTTTGGGCGGCGGCCGCGGCGACGGTGTTTGCGGCCGCGGAGTTTTTGGCGCCGCCTCCTCCTTCCTCCGCTTCCCCCTCCATCTTCTTCTCGCTCTCGTTCCGTACCCAGATGAGATATTCCGCCGCAACGGCAGCGGGGGCAGAGAACTGCGCGTTGAGCCCCTGCGGTGCGACGTAGATCCGCCCGCGGACGTCTCTGCCCCGCAGGAAGGCCTCGTGCCGCCTGCGGGTCGCCCGCGCCGACGGCAGGTCGGCGAGGTGGTAGAAGCCGACGGCGACGATCTCCTCCGGAGAAGGGCAGGAGAGGAGGAAGGGCGCCGCGGGGCCCAAGGGGAGGAGGGAGGGGTCCTGCGGGGGCCAGGCGGGAGGAGGCGGAGGAGGAGGGGGAGCCGGGGCGGCGGCCTGGTCCTCGAGGGAGGCCGGGCCGGAGGCGGAGGAAGAAAAAGAGGAGGCTGAGGCGACGGCGCCGCAGCGGCGACGGCTGAAAGAGCATGCGTCGTCGCCGCGGCGACGGACGATTCGGGGCAGCGTCGCGGGTGCCACGGCCTTTCTCTCGACGGCTTTACCTCCCGGGAAGAGCCACATGGATCTAGACACCATCCGCTGCTGCGGAGGGCGCAGCAGCGCGGACATGATGGGAGCGCGGCGAGACGAGAGAGATGAAGAAGAGACGAGGAGCGCTAACGGCGACTGCGACGTCGTCGCCGTTGTCGTCGTCGTCGATGAAGGGGCTCGGCGCGCCGCTGCGAGGAGGAGCAGCCTCGCCGCCGTGGTTGAGGAACAGGAAAGAGGCCCCCTCAGAACGAGGCCTCTTCCTCGGAACAGTCGGCTCAGTCTTCTCAAAGAGAAGGGAAGCGCGAGAGAGAAAGAGAATGAGTTTTGAGAAAAAATACAGAAACAATTCCTAGTCGTCGACCTCCTCCTCCTCTCTTCTTTTCTTCCTCCTCGCCGCGCAGAGCCCGTGCTCCGGCCTCAACTCGCACATTTGCCTCTCGAGCTCATCCACACGGCTCTCGAGGGAGGAAGGAATACTCGGCGATGGCACATTTGCTGCTGCTGATGTCGGCGGCGGCGGCGACAGCCCCGTCTTGAAACCATGCACCCTCTCGAGCGCCGCGGCGACCTTTGCCCTCAGGGCCTCAGCCGCCGACTTTTTGACAAAGAGCCCGACGCCGACGCCGTAGCCCAGTCCCAGGCCACAGCCCGCCCCGGCGGCCAGGCGCAGAGACGAACGAGCAGAAGAGGAGGAAAAAGAAGCGCGACGAGAAGAAGAACTAGACGAGGAAGAAGAAGAGACTTTCGCCAGGAGCGACCTCAGCCTCTCGCTCGGCCTCCCGAGGCTCGCGTCGAGCGAACCCAGCCCCACCGAGATGCCGGAGACGACGTCGCCTACAATAGGAACTCCGGACAGGCGCACGGGGGCCCCGGCGCCGACGCCGACGCCGCAGCCAAGGCCGAGGCCGAGGCCGCGCGTTGGCGTCGTCCAATGAAACTCAAACATGATTTGTTTTCAGGTTTTTGCTGGGTGCCTTTCTTTTCTTTGCGTGCTCTCTCGGCTATGGAGACATGGCTCACAGAAGAGTGCGTAGGAAAGGGATCGGAATTCTAAAAGTAGCGGTCCAGAGTGGGCGCGCGCTGAAGAGAAAAAGATGTTTTGATTTCGAGGAGAAGAATGGAAAAAATGAAAATACTTTTCTCACAAGAAAAAAAAAAGGAAGCGGAGCGCTGGCAACCAAAAAAAGAAAAAAAAAGCAGAGAGCATGGGGGCCGCCGGGGGCGTCGAGGTGTTTTGCTTCTTCGTCGCCGTGTCCCTGAACGTTCTATGCTATCTCTTCCATGCTCTTCCGAAGAAATGGAAGGCATGCGGGTGCCCGAAAAAGCTGCTCTACGTTTCGAACCGGTGAGCGTTGAGCCCGATGTGAAAAGAGACAGGGTGTCGGGCGACCGACGCGGCGCGGCGCCCCCCTGTGCTAGCCAGAAGAAGAAGAGAAAAAAACTCACATTCGTCGATCAAACCTCCGACCAAAAACAGAGCATCCAACGCCGATGTCGAGAACGAGTCCTACTTTGCCCTTTCGAGCATGGACGGGCGGCATCTGGTGAGATTGGAAGGAGAGCGGAGAGATGTATTCCCCATTGATCGGTGGTTACGAAAGAGAACTGCCGAGGCCTCTTTTTTTTTTTTTTTTTTTTTTTT
>Ga0210003_1000823_pt1 | contig 28056 bp, 27 predicted proteins | sample LantaG_FD_182804 | JGI IMG/M metagenome (GOLD analysis project Ga0210003, IMG submission 182804) | Deep subsurface microbial communities from Baltic Sea to uncover new lineages of life (NeLLi) - Landsort_02402 metaG (SPAdes) (version 2) | ecosystem: Environmental > Aquatic > Marine > Oceanic >... | reverse complement strand
CGCCGGTGAGGATGTTGCCGAGGATGATCCCGCCGACCATCGCCCCCATGTTTGACTGCCGGCCTCCGCTGTACCGGGTCTGGTACTGCAACTGCCCGGCCTGAACGTCGTCGTTGGCCAGTTGTTGTGCCTGAGCGGCCAGCATCGCTGCACCGTTGGCGTGGGCGATCGCCTCGGTGATGTTGGTGGTCGACTTGGTCTCGGCGGCTTCTAGTTGGCGCACCGCCTCGTTGAATCGGGTGCGGGCCTCCGGTCCCACGCTGCCTCGGCGGGTGTCGATGTAGTCCGACACCGAGCGGACCCTGGACTGGGCGGTGAATAGTGCCTTGGAATAGGAACGCATCAGCCGCTCGGCGGCCTCTCGCTCCTCGGCGACGCCGGCGAGCAGTCGGTCCAGATCGGCATCGGCCTGGGTCAGCGTGGTGAAGGTGCCCAACGGGTCGGCCGCGCCGGTCGCCTGTGCTGCGGTGACGGCCTTGACCGCCTCGTCGCGCGCCGCCGACAGTTCGACCTCCTTCCCCAATCCACCTTCGGCGAGTTGTGCGCCCGCCTGGGTGATGCCCCGTTGGATGTCCTCGATCGCCGAGGGCAACGTCGACACGGCGCGTCGAATATCACTGGCAGCGCTGTCCACCGCGTCGAGCATCGTATTTGCTTGCTGCAGAGAAGATTCCGCGCCGCGGACGCAATCGACGAGTTCGCCCACCTCGCCGGCGACCGGCTTGGCCGCCAGCGCCCGGCCTGTGGTGATCGCCTCGTCGGCGAATCCCAGCCGTTCCCTGGCGGCGTCGACATTGCGAGCCACCGATGCCAGTGCCGATTCGGCGAATTCGCTCTTCAACTCGGTGAGCTTCTGCTCGGACGGCTCCACTCGAGCGGTCACGGTCACCAATTGCTGGGTCAGGGCATCGAGGCGTTCGGGTGCGTTGAACACCAGATCGCGCATCTGATGGAAGTTGGCGGTCTGGGTGTCCAGTTCGCGGTTGGCCTTGGCTGCCGAGACCACGACCCGGGTCAACAGATCGCGACGCTCGGGTAGTGGCTCGGGTACGTCGTCGTCGAGTTTCTGGCGGACGGCGAAGGCCTGCTTGAGGGTGTTGCGGGCGTTGTCCACCGCGGTGGCGAACGACGCGGTCTGGGCCTCGCCGAACTCCTCGACCGCCAACACCAGTTCGTTGGCGCTGGTGCGAACCGCGTTGTCGACGTCGACCACGATCGACCGCGACAGGTCATCCAGGGCCCCGATCGGCACCGACGCCAAGGCCGCCGGGTCGGTGGGGTCGATGTTCTTGGCCGCTACGACGTCCGCCTCATGGCGCTTGGCGCGGCGCCGGCGACTCCAGAGCAGCATCGCGGCGATCACCAGCAGGCCGATCCCGGCGATGACCAGCATCGGTGTCATCGACAGACTGCCGCCTTTGCCGCCGCCCTTGCTGATGTTGGCCAGCCCGGAGGCGGCAGCGGTCGCCGCGCCCGCCCAGTCGCTGTTACGCAGGGCCGGTTCGATGCGGTCCCGGCGGATGTCGTCGACCCTCGTCGAACTGCCGCCGGCCGCGGCGGAGGGAACGAGGAAGGCGTACGAGCGCTGCCCGGTCGCCACCGCCAGGATCGCGTCGTCGTTACTCAGATCGCTGGTGGTTCGGGTCTGCTGCGCCCAACCCACCGCGCCCTGGGGGGCGAAGGATTCGACGAACACCACCCACAGCCGCACGCGGCGCTCGGTGTAGAGCTGATCGACCGCTCTCTGCACTTCGGCGAGCTGGCGCTCGTCAAGCACGCCGGCATTGTCGGTGACGGTGTCCGGGAGCCGGAACGGCGGTTCTGCCGCGACCGACGGGGCCAGCAGGGTGGCGGCCGCCAGGCTCGTAGCGAGCAGGATCGTGGCGAGCAGACTCAGAAGACGGTGCAGGCGCATAACCGCCAATGTAGTAGCCCCGGAAGACCACGACCGGATTGCCAGCAAAACTTTGGCCCGATCGGCGTCTCGACCGGTGCTGGCAGACTGTGCGGGGGTGCGATGGCGATGACGACGACATGGCGGTGACGATGACATGGCGGTGACGGTGGCGAAGTGGGGTGACTACGGCGAGGCCGACCGCGAACGCCTGGTGGCCGAACCGTTGAAGGCCGCCGCCCTTCCCGGAACAGATTCCGAGCACCGCAGCGACTTCGCCCGGGACCGGGCCCGGGTGCTGCACAGCGCCGCGTTGCGCCGGCTGGCCGACAAGACCCAGGTGGTCGGGCCCAAAGGCGGCGGGTCCAGGGAAAGTGACAACCCGCGAACCCGGTTGACCCACTCGCTGGAGGTCGCCCAAATCGGCCGGGGCATGGCCGTGCCCCTGGGTTGCGACCCGGACCTGGTGGACATGGCGGGTCTGGCTCACGACATCGGCCACCCGCCCTACGGGCACAACGGTGAGCGGGCCCTGGACGAATTCGCAGCGATGTGTGGGGGATTCGAGGGCAATGCCCAGAACTTCCGGATCCTCACCCGGCTGGAGCCCAAAGTCCTCGACGCTCGCGGTGTACGAAGCGTCGGGTTGAACCTCACCCGGGCCGGACTGGACGCCGTGACCAAGTATCCCTGGCAACGGGGTGAGTGCGGACGCAAGTTCGGCTTCTACGCCGACGATCAGGACCTCGCCGACTGGATGCGGGCGGACGCCCCGGTGCACCATATGTGTCTGGAGGCCCAGATCATGGACTGGGCCGACGACGTGGCTTACTCCGTGCACGACGTCGAGGACGGGGTGATCTCCGGCCGTATCGATTTACGGGTGCTGGCCGACGACGCCGCCGCCGCGGCACTGGCCAGTCTGGGGGCCGACACTGCCGGCACCGGGCCGACGGCCGATGATCTGCAGGAGGCCGCCCGGCGCCTGTCCGGGCTGCCGGTGGTCGCCGCGGTCGGTCGGTACGACGGCACCCTGGCGGCCTCGGTAGCGCTCAAGCAGCTGACCAGCGAACTGGTGGGCCGCTTCGCCTCCGCGGCCGTCGCCCAGACCCGTCGGTCCGCAGGACCGGGACCGCTGGTGCGCTACCAGGCCGACCTGAAGGTGCCGGGCGCGGTGCGCGCCGAAGTGACCGTCCTCAAGACGCTGGCGCTGCAATTCATCATGAGCGACCCGGCGCATCTCATACTGCAGGAAACCCAGCGCGACCGGATTCATCGGGTGGCGCATCGATTGCTGGACGGGGCACCGGGAACCCTCGACGCCCTGCTCGTGCCGGACTTCGACGCCGCTGCCGACGACGGTGCCCGGATGCGAGTGATCGTCGACCAGATCGCGTCCTGCACCGAAGGCCGACTTGAGCGCATGGACGCCGTCGGCGGCCGGGGGCGGATCGAGGCCGTCGGTGTCGACCGTCGGATCTAGACTGACGCGGTGACCGGTGCGGTAGGCGGAGGGGGCGGGCGAAAGGGCCGCATACCCGACACCGATGTCACCGCGATCCGGGATAAAACCCGCATCGAGGACGTCGTCGGCGACTACGTGCAATTGCGCCGCGCAGGAGCGGATTCCCTCAAGGGGCTATGTCCTTTTCACGACGAGAAGTCTCCGTCGTTCCACGTCCGCCCCAACCACGGTCATTTCCACTGCTTCGGTTGCGGCGAGGGCGGCGACGTCTACGCCTTCGTGCAGAAGATCGAACACGTCAGCTTTGTCGAGTCGGTCGAACTCTTGGCCGACCGGATCGGTCACGCCCTCAGCTATACCGGTGGCGGCACCAGCGTGCAACGCGACCGCGGTAGTCGCAGCCGACTGGTCACCGCGAATGCGGCCGCTCAGGAGTTCTATGCGGAGGCACTGGAGTCCGCGGAGGCCGCACCGGCCCGCGCCTACCTGACGGAACGCAATTTCGATGCCGCCGCGGCTCGGCAATTCGGCTGCGGTTTCGCGCCGTCGGGTTGGGACGCACTCACCAAGCACATGATCCGAAAAGGCTTTGAGTTCAAAGAACTTGAGGCCGCCGGACTGTCTCGTGAGGGCCGGCGCGGCCCGATGGACCGATTCCATCGCCGACTGTTGTGGCCGATCCGCAGCGCCAGTTCCGAGACGGTGGGGTTCGGTGCCCGCCGGATCTTCGAGGACGACCTGATCACCGCCAAGTACGTCAACACCCCCGAAACGGTGCTCTACAAAAAGTCCGCGGTGCTCTTCGGTATCGACCTGGCCAAGCGCGATATCGCCCGGGGTCATCAGGCCGTCGTCGTCGAGGGCTACACCGACGTGATGGCCATGCACCTGGCCGGAGTGACCACTGCGGTGGCCTCGTGCGGCACCGCCTTCGGCGATGAGCACCTATCGATGCTGCGTCGACTGATGATGGACGACAAGTTTTTTCGCGGCGAGTTGATCTACGTCTTCGACGGTGACGCGGCCGGGCAGGCGGCAGCACTCAAGGCTTTCGCCGGCGAACAGAACCTGGCCGGTCAGAGTTTCGTCGCGGTGGCCGCTGACGGGATGGATCCCTGTGATCTACGACTGGCCTCCGGGGACGCGGCGTTGCGCGACCTCGTCGCGCGGCGGACTCCGCTGTTCGAGTTCGCCATCCGTACCACCCTGGCCTCCTATGACCTCGACAACGCCGAGGGGCGGGTGAGCGCGTTGCGGGAGTGCGCGCCGATCGTCGCCCAGATCAAGGATCCGACATTGCGCGACGAGTACGCGCGCCAACTTGCCGGTTGGATCGGCTGGGCCGATGTCGCGCAAGTGCTGAGCCGGGTCCGTGGCGAAGCCGGGCGCAAGCCCGGCGCCCGTGCCCCCGGTCGCCCGCGTGCGGCGGTCCCGGTGCCGGCGGCCAGTCGGCCGGATCCGCGGGACCCCACGCTGTGGCCCCAGCGGGAAGCGCTCAAGGCTGCCCTGCAGTACCCGACACTGGCCGGTCCGGTGTTCGACTCGTTGAGCGTGGAGAGTTTCACCCATCCCGGATACGCGGCAGTGCGGACCGCGATCGGCGGCGCGGGTGGTACCGCAGCCGGTCAGACCGGGGCGCAGTGGATCGAGGAGGTCCGGGAGCAGGCCGGCGCCCCGGCCACCGAGGGGCTGATCAACGAACTCGGGGTGGAGACGGTGAATGTCGACGAGGACAAACTGCCCCGCTACATCGGTGGCGTGCTGGCCCGCCTGCAGGAGGTGTGGGTGGGCAGGCAGGTCGCCGAGATCAAGTCGAGGCTGCAGCGGATGTCCCCGGTGGACGAGGGTGAGGAGTACCACGCCATGTTCGGTGATCTGGTGGCTCTTGAGGCCTATCGCCGAAGCCTGTTGGAGCAGGCCACCGGCGATGATCTCAGTGCGTGATCGGGCGTCGGGGGCGTACTATCCACTAATTGGCTCAGAGCCATTCATTGGCTGAGATCGGCGAAAGGACCACCGTGGCGCACTCCCGAATACGCTCGTGGCGGATTACGGGCGCCCTGGCCGTGGCGGTGTCGGCGCCACTGCTGGCGGCCGTCGCCGCGGTCGATCCGCCGGTCGTCTCCGCCACGGGTGAATGCCTCGCCTGGTTCAGTTCGCGGGGCAATGACATCTGCATGGGCTATTCGATGGGTAGCGGAATCAATGTCGGCACGCCCGACATCGGCATCTTCGGACCGGGCTACGGCAACGGCCTGGGCATCACCACCGGTCCACTGCTGCCGGGCCAGACCTTCACCGTCCCGATCGGCTGAGCGCGGTTCGTCGCTGAGCGCGTTTCGGCGCTGAATGCGGTTCGGATCAGGGGCTGTTGGATTCGTCCGGCCCGATCACCGTGGTCGCTTCGTCGACCTCGGTCAACATCACCATCGCGGGATCCGGCGACACGCGATCGGCGATCTTCCGTCGCCCGGCGTCGATCACGGACTTGGTGGCGGGGTTGTTCGTCACCGCCCGATAGGTGCCGACGATCTGTTGGTAACGGTCGCGGCCGGCCTTGGTTCCCAGCACATAACCCGTGGCCAGCACGGCCAGATACCCGATCACAGCGCTCCCTCCACCTCGACGGCTGCCTTCCATCCTGCCTGACGTTGCGCGGTACCGCCCGGGCCGGCCGTCGTTGACGCGGACGCCCGCCGGTGCGCTACAGTTCTGACGCGTCCCGTGCAAACGGGAGCGGTCCCCTGTAGCTCAACTGGCAGAGCTTGCGACTGTTAATCGCACGGTTGATGGTTCGAGTCCATCCGGGGGAGCCGGATCGGGGTAGCCATGAGCCGAGAGAACTTCAACCGACGGAGAAACAGTGATCAGGGCCGTCGGCCCCGCCAGCGCGGTCAAGGTGGTCTGGCTGGTGCTGTGGCGGCTTCGCTGCGACCTGCTGGCGATTCTGGTGATCGCCGGACTATTGATTCCGATCCCCGACGCCAGTCAAGCCCAGTACGCCGCGGCCGTGCTCTCGGTGCTGGGAATCGCCGCCTCGGTGTTCATCGGTTTCCGCAATACCACCGCCTACAACCGCTGGTGGGAGGCTCGCACGCTGTGGGGCAGCCAGATTATCTACTCGCGCGTCCTGCACAACGATCTCACTGCCGTTGATGACGGTTCGCCGGCGATGGCCGCGACCGTCGATCGGATGCGCCGCAGGCAAGTCCGTTACTGCTGGAAACTGGCCGCGGAGATGCGAGGTGTCGCGCCGTTGCCCGGGGTCGACGAGTTGACACCCGAGGACCCGCCGGGGATCGGGGCCACCGAATTACTCAACCGCCAGGCCGCCGATGTTCAGGAACTGGCTGCCTACGGCCACATTGGTCAGCAGTCCCGGGTGCTGCTGATGGCACCCAACACCGGTTCGGCAACGGCGCAGAGCGGCCTGGAGCGAATTCGCAACGAGCCCTTCCCGATTCACTACGACTTTTTCATTCGGCTGCTGGCCTGGTTCTTCGGGATCATGGCATTCAATCGGCTGGACGCCACAACCCACGACGTCACGAGCATGTTGGTGGGCCTGCTGCTGATGGTGGTGTTCGTCTTGGCCGAGAGGTTGGGATCGTTCATCGAAACACCGATGAACGGCAGCATCTTCGATATCGCCATGTACCGGTTCTGCACCGTCATCACCGGCAACCTACTCGGCCATGGCCACCCGCTGGCCAAGCCGCGGGAAACCGACAAAGCCGCTGTCTGGATGTAGTCGATCCCGGCCCGGCTGGCAGAATCGGGAAATGACCTCGACCGGTAGGCGGCGCGCGCGCTCGCTGTCCCCCGTCGAGACAGCCCAGGCCGCCGTGATGGGCGCCTTGAGCGCCGCACTGGCGATTGTGGCGGTGGTGGTGCCCTTCGCCGGCGGGCTCTCCCTGTTGGTCACGGTCCCGATGGGCCTACTCGGGTACCGCTACCGGTTGCGGGTACTGCTCGCGGCCGCGTTCGCCGCCGCCACCATCGCGTTTCTGATCTCAGGGATCAGCGGTTTCATGGTCGTGCTCAACTGTGCCTACGTCGGCGGACTGACCGGCATCATCAAACGTCGTGGCCGGGGTACGCCCACGGTGGTCGTGGTCTCGATCGTCGCCGGGATCATCTCCGGGCTGTTCGTCATCGGGGCGCTCGCCGTACTTGTCCGATTACGGACGCTGACGTTCGAGGCCATCACCGCCAATGTCGACGGTGTGGTTTCGGTGATGTCGCAGTTCGAGCCGTTCCGCGAGTCCGCCGTGCAGACCCGCGCCATGTTCGGCACCGCGTTGCAGTACTGGCCGGTGCTGATGATGGGCTACGCGATTTTCTCGATCGTGTTGGTCTCGCTGGTGGGGTGGTGGGTACTGGGCCGGGTGCTGGAACGGCTTCGCGTCATCCCTGACGTGCACAAACTCGAGTCGCGGGTCGAAGTCGGTCCGGTTGCTCCGCTGCCGGTTCGGCTCAGCGGGGCGCGCTACCGGTACCCGAGCGCCGATCACGATGCGCTGCGGCCGCTGAACCTGACCATCGACGCCGGCGAGCATGTAGCGGTCACTGGCGCCAATGGGTCGGGTAAGACCACGCTGATGCTGCTGCTGTGCGGGCGCGAGCCCACCTCCGGTGTGGTCGATCGCCCCGGAGCGGTTGGGTTGGGGCGCCTCGGCGGCACCGCGGTCGTCATGCAGCACCCGGAGAGCCAGGTACTCGGCACTAGGGTCGCCGACGACGTGGTCTGGGGGCTGCCACCGGGAACACGCACCGATGTCAGCGGACTCCTCGGCGAGGTGGGACTGGCCGGGATGGAGGAACGCGATACCGGCGGGCTTTCCGGCGGAGAACTGCAGCGGTTGGCTGTAGCGGCAGCACTGGCTCGCCAGCCGGCGATGCTGATCGCCGACGAGATCACCAGCATGGTCGACCAACGGGGTCGGGAGGCGTTGCTCAACGTCCTGTCCGGACTTGCCGATCGGCGCCGGATGGCACTGGTACACATCACGCATTACAACAGTGAGGCTGAAATCGCCTCCCGGACAGTCAATCTCAGCGAATCAGCGGACAACATGGTGATGGTCGCCCATGCCGCGCCGCCCACGACTACGGTTGTTGCTGCCCCGCGCGCAGGCGCCCCGGTGCTGGAGTTGAGCGGTGTCGGACACGAGTACGGCAGCGGGACACCCTGGGCGAAATCCGCCCTCCGCGATGTCAGTTTCACCGTCAACGAAGGCGAGGGCGTGCTGATCCACGGTGGCAACGGATCCGGTAAGTCGACGTTGGCCTGGATCATGGCCGGACTCATCGCGCCGACCACCGGTTCGTGTCTGGTGCGAGGCCGACCGGCACACGAACACGTCGGGGATGTCGCGATCGCGTTCCAAGCCGCCCGGCTCCAACTTTTGCGCAGCACGGTCGATCTCGAAGTCGCCTCCGCTGCCGGATTCTCGCCCTACGACACTGCGCGGGTGGTGGCCGCCCTCGCGACCGTCGGCCTCGACGGATCGCTGGCTCGGCGACGCGTCGACCAACTCAGTGGCGGCCAGATGCGCCGGGTCGTGATGGCCGGACTGCTCGCCCGGTGGCCGCAGGCACTGATCCTCGATGAACCCCTGGCGGGCCTGGACGCCGCCAGTCAGCGCGGGCTATTGACCCTGCTGACCGACCTGCGCCGCAACGCCGGCCTGACGGTGATCGTCATCTCCCACGACTTCGGCGGCCTCGAAGAACTGTGCCCGCGCACCCTTCATCTCGACACCGGCGAAATGGCCTCGGTATCCGCGACCGCCGGAGGCCTGCCGTGACCGCAGAACGCCAACGTCGGCCGGTAGTGCTATTGCGCCCGGTTCCCGGAGCGTCCGTCATCCACGAGTTGTGGGCCGGCACCAAGATCATCGTGGTCTTCACCGTCTCGCTCCTGCTGGCCTTCTATCCCGGCTGGGTGCCGATCGGGTTGATGGCCGTCCTGGTGGCGGTTGTCGTACGACTGGCGCACATCCCGCGTGGGGCCGTGCCGTCGATACCGCGATGGCTGTGGGTCCTGCTGCTGATCGGCTGCGTGCTGGCCACCCTCGGCGGTGGTCAACCGGTGCTGCACCTGGCCTCGGTGGATCTCGAGGTCGGCGGACTGCTCAAGTTCCTGCGCTTTACCGCGTTGTCGATAGTTCTGCTGGCGCTGGGGGCGTTGGTGTCGTGGACCACCAACGTCGCCGACGTCGCCCCCGCGGTCGCCACCCTGGGCCGGCCGTTTCGGGCATTGCGGATCCCGGTGGAGGACTGGGCGGTCACGCTGGGGTTGGCGTTGCGGGCCTTCCCGATGCTGCTCGACGAGTTCCGATTGCTTTACGCCGCGCGCCGGTTAAGACCGCGAGCGGTGCTGCCCGACGGCCGGGTCAAACGTCGACGGTGGTTGAGCGAGATGGTCGATCTGTTGGCCGCCGGCGTCACCGTCGCTCTGCGCCGGGCCGACGAGATGGGTGATGCGATCACCGCCCGGGGCGGTACCGGGCAGATTGCCGCCGCCCCGTCGAGGCCACGGGGTCCCGACTGGGTGGCCTTGTCGATTTGCCTGGCGGTGTGCGTCGTGGCGATCTGGCTTGACTCCCAGGGCTACGGGCGCCGGTAGCTGTACCTCCGGCGCGACCGTGCGTGTCGGTGTTGATGGGGGGTTGTCGGCCCGCGTGTATTGTTTGCTGGCGGGGCCGGGGAGTCTGGCGGGATCGGTGGAGACCGTGAAAACATTGCTGAGCGCTGGGTTGTCGGTGGGGTTGACGGTCGCCGTTATCGGGGCGACCCACACACCGGATGCCGTTGCCACCACCGAGGTGCGACTGTCCGCGGTGTCCGCGCCCCTGCCGGTCACCGTGCTGACCCTCGAGGGCGGCCTTGCCGGCCTGCAGAACCTCGTCCCCTTCACCCAACTGCAGTTGCGCGGTGACCTCTGTGACCCGCCGGACACTTGCCAGGCCGTCGACTACCCCGCATGGCCCCTCGGGCAGTACTTCAATGATCTGGGCGCGGTGCGGGTGAATGAGGCCATCGCCGCACTGCGCGACGACGGCACACCGATCACCCTCTTCGGGCACAGCCAGGGCGGGCAGGTCATTTACTCGGCACTGCGGGGCTGGGCCGCCGACCCCGCCACCGCGCCGGATTCCGACCGGGTGTCGTGGGTGTCCATCGGCAACCCGGAGAATGCCTTCGGTGGTCGCGACCCCGACCCCATCCCGGCCGACTCGCCCTACCAGGGCACGGAGGTGATCCGCCAGTACGACGGGTGGGCCGACTGGCCCACCGATGAGCGCAACTTGCTCGCGGTCCTCAACGCGGCGGTGGGAATGTCAACGACCCATGTGTTCGGATACTTCGACGTCGATCTCAACGATCCCCGGAACGTCCGATACACGCCCGAGGGGGCCGACGGTTCTCCGGGCAACGTGACCTACGTATTCGTTCCCAATCCGATGCTTCCGCTCGTCGCGATGACCGGACTGCTGGCACCACTGCTGAACCCGGTGCTGGACCCGATTCTTCGGCCGATCGTGGAAGCGGGCTACCGGCGGCCCATCGGACCGGTCGGCGGAAGCGCCGTGCCGTCAGCGCCGGCCGCGGCTCTCCCGCCCGCAGCGCCGGCGGCACGAGTGAAAACGCCCGCGGCTTCAATTTCTACGGTTTCCGAACCAATTTCAACGGTGTCCGAACCGCGCGAGCCCGGGCACGACGACCCGCCGTCCCCGGTTCAGCAACGCCGCGCCGCCGATCGCGCCGCCGATCGCGCCGCCGATCGCGCCGGCGGCGAGAGCCAGCGCGCCCAGCCGGTGCGAGCCAGGGCCGGCGCATCAAGCCGGGCCGCAGTCAGCCAGCGCCCCGACAATGTCAGCACAGGCGCGGCTGAGCGCTGGGTGCGGGCCGACCGCGCCGCTGACTGACCGCAGCGCCCTCCCGTTACGGTGGAGCCGTGAGTACGCGACACGGCATCGACGAGGACTTCCTCGCGCTGCCTTTCTCCCGGCTCGCCGATGCCGCTCTGTCGGCGGCCGTCGCGGCCGGAGCGAGCTACGCCGATTTGCGGGTGCATGCGATCACCACCGAGATCGTGCAACTGCGCGACGGTGAGTTGGAGTCCGCGATCCTGGACCGTGAGGTCGGTCTCGCGGTGCGGGTGATCGTCGACGGCACCTGGGGTTTCGCCTCCCATGCTGGGCTGCGCCCCGATATCGCTGCGGAATCGGCACGCCACGCGGTGGGTGTCGCGGTCACTCTGTCCGCGCTCAACGCCGAGCGGATCGAACTGGCCGACGAACCGATCTACCCCGATTCCACCTGGGTGTCCGATTACCGCATCGACCCGTTCGCGATCCCCACCGATGAGAAGGTGGCGCTACTGGGGGAGTACTCGGGGCGACTGCTGGCATCTGACGGGGTGGACCATGTGTCGGCGATGGTCAACTCGGTCAAGGAACAGACCTTCTACGCCGATACCTTTGGCTCGGCGATCACCCAGCAACGGGTTCGGATGATGCCGACCTTGGAGGCGGTGGCCGTCGACGCGGCGGCGGGCAACTTCGAGGCGATGCGCACCCTGGCGCCGCCCACCGCCCGCGGTTGGGAGGCTCTGACCGATGATCAGGTGTGGGACTGGTCGGCTGAACTCGCCGAACTGCCCGGCTTGCTGGCCGAGAAGACCAAGTCGCCCAGCGTTGCCGCCGGTGTGACCGATCTGGTGATCGACCCGACCAACCTGTGGCTGACCATCCACGAGTCCATCGGACATGCCACCGAGTACGACCGGGCGATCGGCTACGAAGCCGCCTATGCCGGGACCTCGTTCGCCACCCCGGACAAGCTGAACCGGATGCGCTACGGATCAGAGGTCATGAACATCACCGCCGACCGGACCGTCGACCATGGTTTGGCGACAATCGGTTACGACGCCGAGGGAGTGGCCGCGCAGAGTTGGGATCTGGTTCGCAGGGGCATCTTTGTCGGCTATCAACTCGACCGGGTGTTCGCGCGCAAACTCGGATTGGACCGCTCCAACGGCTGCTCCTACGCCGACTCCGCGCACCATGTTCCGATCCAGCGGATGCCCAACGTGTCATTGCAGCCCGGGACTGAAGACCTGAGCACCGGCGACCTGATCAGTCGGGTGACCGACGGCATCTACATCGTCGGCGACAAAAGCTGGTCGATTGACATGCAGCGCTACAACTTTCAGTTCACCGGCCAACGTTTCTTCCGGATCCGCAACGGCCGCCTCGATGGCCAGCTCCGCGATGTCGCCTATCAGGCCGTCACCACCGACTTCTGGAACTCCATGGAAGCAGTCGGCGGAGCATCGACGTGGCGGCTCGGGGGGGCGTTCAACTGCGGTAAAGCTCAACCAGGTCAGGTCGCCGCAGTCAGTCACGGATGTCCGTCGGCGTTGTTCCGTGGGGTCAACGTGCTCAACACCCGCGCCGAATCGGGCCGATGATTCCCGCCCAGGAGGTTGTCGAACTGGGCCTGCGGGCTGCCGCCGAGTCTGGCCGCTGCGACGAGACGATCGTGATCGTCTCCGACCGCGCGGAGGCCTCGCTGCGCTGGGCGGGCAACTCGATGACCACCAATGGTGTAGCGACCAGTCGAACCACAACGATCGTCTCCGTCGTACGGCGTGGCGATTCCGCGCATCTCGGGACCAGGCGCTCCAGCGCCGTCGATGAGGGCGCAGTTGCTGCACTGGTCTTTGCCGCCGAGGACGCTGCGCACGGTGCACCGGAGGCGCGCGACAACGCCCCGTTGCTCACCGGAACCGGAGAACCCGCCGACTGGGGCGACCCGGTACCGGGCACCGGCGCCGGCGTGTTCGCCGAGTTGGCTCGTGCGTTGTCGAACGGCTTCGGCCGTAGTGACCGGCTGTATGGCTTCGCCCACCACGTGGTGGAGACGACGTTGGTGGCCACCTCGACCGGAGTGCGCCGCCGATTCACCCAGCCGACCGGGTCCGTGGAAATCAACGCCAAGCGTGGCGGTGCCAGTGCCTGGGTCGGGATCAGTACGCCGTGGTTCGCCGCCGTCCCGATCGATGCCATGCTGACGGAGTTGTCTATGCGCCTGGACTGGTCGCGGCGCACGGTCGAACTGCCGGCCGGACGTTACGAAACGCTGATGCCGCCCTCGACCGTGGCCGACATGATGATCTACCTCGGCTGGTCGATGGACGGTCGCGGGGCCCAGGAGGGTCGTACCGCGTTGTCGGCACCTGGCGGGGGAACGCGGGTGGGGGAGAAGCTGACCGATCTTGCGTTGACGATGTATTCCGATCCGCTGGCGCCCGGATTGGAGTGCGCGCCTTTCGTTCACACCGCTGCCGGTTCCGAACGGCTCTCAGTGTTCGATAACGGCCTGGGTATCGACCGAGTGGACTGGATCCGTGACGGCACCATCGCCTCGCTGGTCTATCCGAGGGCCACGGCTGCCGAGTTCGGCGCCGCGCCCGCGGTGCCCGCCGATAACCTCTTGATGACCGGTGGCACGAGAGATCTGGCCGAGATGGTCGCGGCCACCGAACGGGGTCTTCTGCTGACGACGCTGTGGTACATCCGGACGGTCGACCCGACCACCCTGCTTCTGACCGGACTCACCCGAGACGGCGTCTACCTCGTCGAGGACGGCGAGATCACCGCGGCGGTGAACAATTTCCGGTTCAACGAGAGCCCCCTGGACCTGTTGCGTCGGGCAACCGAAGCCGGGGTTCCCGAGACCACACTTCCGCGGGAGTGGAGTGACTGGGCGACCCGAGCCGTGATGCCCACGCTTCGTATTCCCGACTTCCACATGTCTTCGGTGAGCCAGGCGCAATAATCAACTGTGCCCGCAGACGAGCTCGACACTTGGCTCAACCTGCTGGTCGAGCAGTCGCCACCCGGCCAGACACGTCTGGTGGGTCTGGTCCGTGCGCGGTGTGCCGACGTGGTGTCATTGTCGCCGCTGCCGGCTGAACTCGCTGCGGCACAACCCGAGTCGGAGATCGAGTCCGTCGTGATCGACTTCGCCGAACAGTTCAGCATCGACGTATCGGTGATCACCGACGCCCAGCGCGCGGCACTGACCGGAGCGCTCGGCCGGGGAGCCTTCGGCGCGGTCATGCAGATGTACGTCGCCGATTTTCTGCCCCGGGTGCGGGCGGGTTTGACCGCGCTGGATCTGCCGGTGGACTGGATTCCCCCCGAGCCGCCGTGGAATGCCGATATCGATGCCGTCGACATCGTGTTCAACCGCCTGCTGCCCGGCATAGCGCGGCTGCGATCTCTCGATCCGGTGACCACCGAGGTGGTGCGGTTGCGCGGGGCGGTCGCGCACGACTGTCGGCTGTGTAAGTCGTTGCGCGACAGCACCGCGCTGGATGCCGGAGGTTCGGAGGGACTCTACGACGGTATCCACCGGTACGAGGATTCGGAATTGCTCAGCAGCGGCCACCGCGCCGCGCTGCGGTATGTCGACGCACTGATCTGGTCGCCTTCTGAGATCACCTCCGATGTCGCCTCGGGTGTTCGCACGCATTTCACGGTCGAACAGGCCCGTGAACTGACGTTGGACGTGATGCGCAATGCCAGCAACAAGATCGCGGTGGCACTGCGGGCCGATGCGCCCCGCGTCGAGCACGGCACGGCGCGGTACTACATTGACGCGGACGGGCAGCCGGTCTACTCCTGATGGCGATCGGCAAGCTCTCCGAGGTGGTGGAATGAGTCGCGGTGGTGATGGCTGACGGCTCGTGGCGAACCTCGACGTGATTGCTACTTTCCGACGGCAATGAGCTCTGCGTGGTCACGAGCTAGGCCCGAGCACGCGCGATGTGGGCGCTAGGCTCATAGCGCGCCGGTGGTGCACGGGGCGGTAGCTCAGTTGGTCAGAGCCGCGGACTCATAATCCGTTGGTCGTCGGTTCAAGTCCGACCCGCCCTACTAGTTCCTGGTAGATCCGGTTTCTTCCCGGTGGGACGCTTCTTGGCGCCCCGGGGTCATCGTTTATTCATCGTTTATGTCCACGTGCGGCTCTTGTAGAGCCGATCTATTCAGTCTCGACCGGCGATCGCGGGAACAAGAGCGATTTGTCCGGACCGCGGGCCTGATAACGGCTTGGTCGTGCGATCGAACCCCGTCGCCCCGCAACGTTCTCCTTGTGCCAACTGGCCGGTGCTCAGAAATCGTATCCGGGATCGGCGTCGAGAATCTTGGCGAACATCGCGGTTAAGCCGCTGAGGTCGGATCTAGCTCGCGCAGTGTGACATGCGCCATGTAACTCGGACGAATCGGTCTTCTCCCAGTCGAGTCCGCTTCCGCGTTCGGCAAGTAGAAAGTCGAAGAATTCGCGGGTGGCGCGGCCATTGCCATCGCGGAAGGGATGCGCAAAGTTCGCGTAGTCGTACAGATATGCAACGGTGCCCGACAAACCCTCCTCGGAGACCGCCTTGAGTCGGTCAAGACGGTGAATCTCTGCGGCTACGTGATCCATGGGCTGAGGGATATTGGCCGGTGGGCAGAAGGACTCGTCGCCCTTTTCAATCCCGACGGTCCGGAAGTCTCCGGCCCAGTCGTAGACATCCTGAAAGAGCTGACGGTGGATCGCTCGAGTGAAGCGAAGATCGTATGAACGATCGCCGAGAAGGCCTGGGTTCTCGCGAAGTTCGATCAGCCGTGTCTCGACGAGATCGTTCTCTGCGTTCTGTAGCTCGTTGAATGTCTTGGCGCCTACTCGGTTTCTTAGGACGCGAGTGCCAGGGATGAAGTAACCCAGCCAGTTTCGTTCGAGGTCGCCCGTGTCCCAGGGGTACGACACTCGTGGCTCGGTTACTTGATGTTGTAACGGCGACGGACGCGATCGCCGAGTTCCGCAGCGGTGATCGTTCCGCGTGCGTACGCGTCTTGGTCGTCGCGGGTGGCGTTGGTGCTACGCGACCCTTCAAGTTCGGTGCTGCGGCGGATTGACTTGACGACCTTGACCCTGCGCCCGGCCTTCTGCACCTCGCTCACGTGCACACCACCGCCTTCAGTCGACTTGGCTCAGGATAGGTGACCGGACAGACATTCGGGCGGATACTCGACCGCTCGCTGCCGACCGGCCGAGACGGCCGGATGACGGCAATCATGCCGGTAAACTTCAGTCGTAATACTAATGCAATACAGTGTCGGGGATTGCCTACGCTTCGCCGCGATCGCTGTTACTACCGCCAGGGAGGCCCTGATGAGTGACAAGACCGCCGACAAGCTCGCCGCAATCGAAGCCGAAGCCGAAGTCGCCGAGACTGACCAGACCGACCGCCCCATCCCGGCCCACGTCACGGTCGGCCGGCCTAACCGCGCTCGCAGCAGGGTCCTGCAGGTTCGCCTGAACCCCGATGAGTTTGAAGCGATCGAACGCATCGCCGCGGACCGCGGCCTACCGCCGTCGACCGTGGCCCGCGAACGACTGCTGGCCATGATCCGTGAAGACCAGGGGCCAGAGGCTGATGTGGCCACCGTGCTGGTTGACGTTGCCGATCAGCTCCGAGCTGTCGCCACACGCATGAACCCCAATGCAGTCGGGGCATGAGGACGATGGAGACGGCCGAGGCCCGATTGTTGCGTCGCCCGAAGAAACGACGTGCTTAGCGCTTACGCGCTTGACGTTCTTCGAGCAGGGTTTTCACGCCACTGGAACGGACGTGCCCCGCGGGCACTGCGCGATTCTCGAGCTTCGTTGACGCCGTTTCGGCGCGGGCGGCGATCTTGTTCGCCAGCGCTTGCATTTCGGATGCGGGCCGACCAGGCAATGGGTTCGGCGACTCTGTGCGGTTCATCGCCAGTCCTCCTTCCATCACGGCTCCGACGTGTACCTCACGCTACCGCGATCGTAAAGGGGCGCGGTCCTGCCGTTGCCGCCAACTTCGATAAGGAGAAACCGCGATGACTTACTTCCACCCCGAAGAAGAGTTTCAGTTTGGCGTTCTATACGAATACGACGACGAACATCCCGGCACCCGGTACTTGATCGAATTCCCCGATGGGGAGAGCTACATCTGCCGCTACTTCACCTCATACGAGAGCGAGAACAGTGGCGACTTGGACATTGAGATGGACGATCCGCGCTATGACGAGTTCTATCAAATCGCGGTGGATATCGTTGAGACGATTCAGGCTGGGGGCCGCCGCTACCACGACGGTCTGACACTCGACTACCGGGACTGGCCGACGCTGATAAAGGACGTAGACAAAGACATAGTCGTCTACCCGGCGGGGTAGATAATGAGTGTAATGACGCTCGTAGAGTCCACGAAGTTTTGCCGCGACTTCCGATCCGACCTGGGAAGCCCCAAAAGCCGGGGGAATCCGGTCATCGTTTATTCATCGAAAATGACCGGGAAATAGCCGGAATCAGCAGGTCCAATTGGGTTCCGGATAGGTCGAAAGATGTTGCGGCACTGGATATAACAGGAAACAGCGGTCGTTCTCAAGAACTGCCGTCCGCTATTCCGTTGGTCGTCGGTTCAAGTCCGACCCGCCCTACTAGTTCCTGGTAGATCCGGTTTCTTCCCGGTGGGACGCCTCTTGGCGCCCCGGGTCATCGTTTATTCATCGTTTATGTCCACGAAAGGCTCTTGTGGAGCCGATCTGCTCGGTCTCGACCGGCGATCGCGGGAACAAGAGCGATCTGCCCAGGCCGCGGGCCTGATAACGGCTTGGTCGCGCGATCGAACCCCGTCGCCCCGCGACGTTCTCCTGGCCAACTGGCCGGACGTCGACAGTGTCCCATGGGGTGGTGGACTTTGGATCGGTGTGTGCTCACGCGTGGTGATCAGCGAGTCGTACTGAATGCAGCGGTAGGCACGCGGACGGCATCTCGGGTGGGGTTCTGAACTGACCAGGAGTCGGTGGCCCGTGGATCGTTTCGCAGGTCTCGATGGTCTGGGCTGCCGCCCAAGAAAACCCTGAATACAAATATCGAGGTTGTCCCGGGTCTCGTGGAAGTTGAGGTGGCGGGCGGTGAGCGGCGGACTCACCCCGCCCGGGCCGCCTTGAACCGTCCTGCCCGCAGAACCACCAGCGCCAGCAGTTGGGCGACGATGATCACGCTCAGCGTCGTGGCGCCGGGCACCTCCTGGCCGCGGGCATGCGCGAGGATTCCGATCAGCGGCTGGAACAGCATGGCACCGATCCCCATGATCGCCATGTTCGTCAGGCCCATCGCGACGCCGGAAAGATGGTCCGGAGACTCGTCCTTAACCATGGTGAAAGCCAACGCATAGGTGGAGTTGAAGACCCCCAGGACGAACATCGCCACACTCAGAGGCCACTGGCCCTGCAGGATGAACAGGATCAGGGCCAGGGCCACCGTCGTCCCGGCCGCCCCGATGGCCAGCAACTGCGCGGCGTTTCGGTAGCGCGAACACAGCCACGCCGCGCCGAGCATCCCGGGCAGGCATCCCCAGAAGTAGAACGACACGCACAGCGACGCCGCGGTCAGGCTCATCTGATGGTGTGCCTGGAAGTAGGAGACGCCCCAGAGCATTCCGAAGGACATCCCGGCCGAACCCACCAGTCCGCCGGCAACTGCGGCGGACAGGATCGGCGGGGAGGTGAGCAACTGCCGTATGTCAGCGACTGTCGGCCGGTGCTCCTCGGAGTCGGGTCCGTTGGTGTGGTTCCGGATGAACAGCACGATGAGAACCAGCAGCAGCGCCGAGCATGCGCCCAACAGGAGCATCCCGGTGCGCCACCCGGAGTGTTCGACGATGAACCCGAGGATCTCCTGGCCCACCGCCGCCCCGACCATCCCGGCCATCTCGGTCAGAGCTGCCAGCAGGGGAAAGAGCCGGGCGGGGAACCACTGTGCGGCCAGCGTCAACGCGCACACCACGGTAGGTGCGGCTCCCAGGCCCATCAGAATGCGGGTTGCCTCCGCGAAATTGGCGGTCTGGGACATCGCAAACAGGAAGGACGCCACCGTGCAGATCGCGGCCCCGGTGATGAGCACCGCCCGCGCACCGAAGCGCGCCACCATGATTCCCGCCGGAATCTGCAACAGGATGTAGGGGTAGTAGAAACTCGACGACAGCCCGCCGAATCCCGCTTCGTTGAGGGAGAGGTCGACGACCAGCCCCTCGCGCATCACGCTGGGGAAGGTCTGCAGCACCATCTGGAACAGGACGAACAGCGCCGCCGTGCCGAAGACCACCGCGCCGAGCCGGCCCGTCGCAATGCCGCGGCCGACTCCGGTTCCCACTCCGCGAGGGTAACGCCGTGCGCAGGATCCGGCTCGTCGGCACCGACCACCTCCGGTCCTCAGCCGCGTCGCCCGGCCCGTTCGGCGAAGGCGTCCAGCGCGGCAAGCACTTCAGGCGCCCGCCAGATTCGGTTGCGCGCCCTGTTGGTGGTCTCGATGAGGATTCCGAGGCCCTGACCGGCTACCGGGCGGGTGACGCCGCCCCCCTCGTCGAGTGCTTCTCGCGTGCCAGCAGCCGGGCGATCGGCAACGGCCGCCTGCTCGTCAGCGACCTGCGAGATATCCGTCGGCGCTGGAACGACGAGATCACTGCCCGCTCGGACTCCGCGGTCTGGAAGCTCGCCGATCTGCTGACCCGGCGCCCCGTCGTCAACGCCGCGCTGCTCGCCGCGGAACTGGGCATCGACTCCACCAACGCCCACCGCTACCTCACCCCGCTGACCGAGGCCTGAAATACGCGCCGCCCAGCGGCGCCGAGACCCCCGCGGCGCCAACAGTCGCAGTCACCGCACCGGTGACGTCGGGACCGTACTCGCTACCGACCACTCGTCGCGCCCCCGGGAACTTTGAAATCCCCGCCCCCGCAGTGACGCCGCCACAGGGGAGCCTGGCGCAGCAAGACTCCTGACGAGTCCTCGAGGAATACAACGACAATTATCCTGGCACCCGTTATCTGGTCGAGTTCTCCGATGGCGAGAGTTACGTCTGCCGCTGCTTCGCGTTCTATGAAAGCGACAACAGTGGCGCACTAGACATCGAGATGGACGACCCGCGCTATGACGAGTTCCATCAAGTCGCGATGGACGTCGTCGAGACTGTTCGAACCGGAGACCGCCGCTACCAAGACGGTTTCACGCTGGATTACCGCGATTGGCCGGCGCTGATCAAGGACGTCGACCGGGGCGCTACCGTCTATCCGGCACCATAAATCGGGTCGGGGTCCGAAGCCATCGAGGCCGACCAGAGCGACGACCCTAATCCCGGCCCGCATTAAGGTCAGCCGGCTCAAAGGCGCCCGCGGCAGGTGCTCCGAGTCCGCCTCAACACCGATGGTTTCTCGGCGATCGAACGCATCCCTAAGAAAGTGGTGTTGTCGAAGGCTGCCGTCAAGAAGGCGGGGGTGCGCGCTACGAAGTCCTCGGCCAAATTAGAGGGTCGGGTGGTGCCTGCGGGTTACCTTCGGTCCGCCACCGTTGCGGCCTACATCTCAGAGCAGCAGCCGCCTGGGCATTGATGTCGCTGACACCCGGCTACGGTCAGACTCCACTTCCACATTACGAGTTGGCCGCGCGGCTTCCCGGGGTCGTCGTCGTTTTGGGTGAGCTCATCACTCGCGTCGCCGTCTACGACCTCGAACAGGGGTTACAGGACCGCTTAACCGACGAGTTGTGTCGAGACTTCTGGCCCGTTCGGCTGAAGCCCCGCACTTGATCATGTATTACGCATATAATACAGTTATTGCGTGACTGTGGATTGGACGAAAAGAGGCGAATATCTCGCCAAGCATGGCGTCACCGTCACACAGGCCAGTGAAGCGCTGTCCGATCCCGACGCGGTCGTGTTCGACCCCGACTACAACTCGCGCACCGGCGAAGGTGTTCGCACCATTGGTTTTTCGCCTTCAGCGGCTGAAGTCATGACGGTCATCACTTATGTCATGACCGCGTGACGCACGGTGCGAGTGCATGGAAGTCGAATAGCTGCGACCGCCGCTACTACCACCAGGGAGGCCCTGATGAGTGGTAAGACCGCCGACAAGCTCGCCGCAATCGCGGCCGGAGCCGAAGCCGCCGAGACTGACCAGACCGACCGCCCCATCCCGGCCCGCGTCACGGTCGGCCGGCCTAACCGCGCTCGCAGCAGGGTCCTGCAGGTTCGCCTGAACCCCGATGAGTTTGAAGCGATCGAACGCATCGCCGCGGACCGTGGCCTGCCGCCGTCGACCGTGGCCCGCGAACGACTGTTGGCCATGATCCGTGAAGACCAGGGGCCAGAGGCTGACGTGGCCACCGTGCTGGTTGACGTTGCCGATCAGCTCCGAGCCGTCGCCACGCGCATGAACCCTAATGCAGTCGGGGCATGAGGACGATTGACACGGCCGCGGCCCGATTGTTGCGTCGCCCGAAGTGGCGACGTGCCTCGCGCTTACGCGCTCGAGGCTCTTCGAGCAGGGTATTCACGCCCCTGGAACGGACGTGCCCCGTGGGCACTGCACGATTCTCGAGCTTCGTTGACGCCGTCACGGCGCGGACAACGATCTTGTTCACCAGCACCTGCAACTCGGATGCGGGCCGACCAGGAAATGGGTTCGGCGAATCTGTGCGGGGCGCGGTCCTACCGTTGCCGTCAACTCCGGTAAGGGGAATCCACGATGACCTACTTCCACCCTGAAGAAAAGTTCCAGTTTGGCGTTCTCTACGGATATGACGATGAACACCCCGGCACCAGGTATCTGATCGAGTCCCCGAATGGGGAAAGTTACATCTGCCGCTACTTCCTCGACTACCGCGACTGGCCAGCGCTGATCAAGGACGTGGACAAAGGGATCGTGGTCTACCCCGGGCCCACGAATTGACTTGCGTGCTTGTTCCGGGTGCCGGCCCGGTCCAGCAAACCTCGAAATCGGTGGTCTGGCCACTCATCGTTTATTCATCGAATATGTCCACCGTTCGGTCCATCAGGTCGGCAACCTGTTGGTGGACGCGGCCGCGCTTCATGTAGCGGTCCTGGGTCATCGAGACGTTGGAGTGCCCGAGTTGATCGGCCCCGATCCGGGCTGAGAGACCTTCGTCGTCGATGAGGGTGGCGATGGTCTTGCGGAAGCTGTGGCTGGTGACTTCGGGCACCCCTAGGTCGTCGCGGACCTTGCGCCATTGCTTGCCGAGGTTGTTCGGATCACGCAGAGTGCCGACGCTGGAGGGAAAGATGAACACTGTCGAGTGTCGCAGGCGCCCGATTGCAACACGGGCAGTTCGCTCCCAGATTGTTTCCAAGATTAACTTCAGACCCCTGCAGGCCCCGCCGGGTGGTTCACGCAGGGGCCGCGACGCCCGCCGCCGGCAGGTGCTCGGGATGCAGCATCTCGGCGTACCGCAGTTGCTCGGGGATGGCGAAGGCGTCCACCAGGGTCTCGGCATGCGGCCGCAGATCCCGGCAGCGTTCGTTGATCCCACGGGTCACCGCCTTGGCCCGCTCGGTCGACAACAACCGGTGCTCCATGAACCAGGCCTTGTCCTCCTCGATGATCGACAGCGCGTAGAGATCGCACACCATCGCCAGCACCTCCCGGGCCGGCGGATCCTCGCAGCCGTCGATGCCGGCGATGAACGACTCCAGCACCGTGCGGTCGATGTGGGCCCGCGCGAGGTGCATGACATGGTCCTGGACGGAGTTGAAGGCGTCGAACGCCGACATCGTCTTCGACCTGCGCTGCAATCGCCGCGCGAGGGTCGACAACAGGTACTCCTCGCGGTCCTCAAACATCGTGACCTGAGTGCCGCGATTGAAGAGGCTGCCCTCTTCTTCGTTGTCCTGTCGGTTGTCGAGGATGGTCTGCATGATCGTTTCGGCCGCGGTCCTTTTCACGACCCGGTCTCCTGCGTAGTTGGCCGCGAACCGCACCCAGTCAACTGGACTCATGCTCTTAATGTCGTCGTTATAGCTGGTAAGTAGTTGCTTGGCGACAAGCTGTAGCAGCACATGGTTGTCGCCCTCGAAGGTGGTGAACACATCGGTGTCGGCGCGCAGCTCGACCAATCGGTTCTCAGCAAGGTAACCCGCGCCCCCGCAGGCCTCACGGGCCTCTTGAATCGCCGCCGAAGCGAACCAGGTGCTCACCGCCTTGATACCGGCCGCCCACCCCTCGACTTCCCGTTGCTCCTCGGCATCGGGGTGGTCGGCGGTCTGCAGGTCGTGCACTCGGGCCACTAGCGCATTCTGGGCGAACTGCAATGCGTAGGCGCGGGCCACCAGTGGCAGCAGCCGACGCTGGTGCACCAGATAATCCATGATCACCACCTCGTGGTCCGCGCCGGGCGCCTTGAACTGGCGGCGTTGCAGGCCGTACCGCACGGCGATGTCGAGGGCGACCCGAGCCGCGGCCGTTGCGCTGCCACCGACGGTGACCCGGCCACGAACCAATGTGCCGAGCATGGTGAAGAAGCGCCTGCTGGGGTTCTCGATCGGCGACGAGTAGGTCCCGTCGGGATCAACATCGGCAAATTTATTCAGCAAATTCCCTCGGGGGACCCGAACCTGGTTGAACATGATCCGGCCGTTGTCGACGCCCGGCAGACCGCCCTTGTAGTCACAGTCCCATGTCCTGACGCCGGGCATGTCGTCACCGTTGCCATTACGGATCGGCACAACGATACAGTGCACGCCGTGGTTCTCACCGCGAGTGATCAGCTGCGCGAAAACTGCTGCCACCGTGGCGCTCTCAGCCGCACCACCGATGTAGTCCTTGCGGGAGGACGGCGTTGGGGAATGGACAACGAACTCTTCTGTCCCTGGGTCGTAGGTCGCGGTGGTCTCGATCTCCTGGACGTCGCTGCCGTGTCCGGTTTCGGTCATAGCGAAGCAGCCCAGCAGGTCGAGGGTAATAAGCGGCCGCACGTAAGCCTCGTGGTGGCGTTCGGTGCCGAGGTTCTCGATCGCCCCGCCGAACAGACCCCACAGCACGCCGGCCTTCACCATGAGCGACAGATCCGACATTGCGAGCATCTCGATCTTGGTGACGGCCGCGCCGACATCGCCAGTCCCGCCGTGGTCTTTCTTGAATCCGTCTTCCGCGGCCCCTGCGGCGGCAATAATTTTTAACTGCTCATTGACCCGGGCCCGGGCAATCGACTTGGTCGGTGTGAAGTGCGGCCTGAAGATCGCCAGCGACATCTTCTCGCGGATCATGTTCTTGGTGTCGCGCCAACGGCCGTCGAGTGCCCGCTGCAGGTGTTCGGTAGTGGTAGTCATATGTAGTTCATAGCTGATTCCCGGGACGACCCTTGTCGGTTTCGGTGAGCCGACCTGGAAGCCGCCGGTTGTCGCAGTCGAGGCCGGGCTAGTGGGTTCCGCGCCGGACTCGCTCCTCGTACCCGGCCCGGGCGGTGGTGTCCAGTGAGCGCAGTACGCGCTGTCGGGTCAGCCGCCCGCGGATGGCTCCGAGGGTAATGTCGGGTAGCAGTGCGGCGGCGGCCTCGTAGCTGCGCATCCAAGCCGGTACCGCGATGATCGCCGTGCGGTTCCGGCACGTCCCGACGATGGCCTCGGCGATGTCTTCGGGGTCCACCGTCGGGAGCATCCCGCCGAGCTTGACCCCCGATACCAGGTCGGTGCGGACCGCCGAGGGCAGCACCGCGGTGATGGTGACCCCGGTGCCGGCCACCTCGTCACGCAGCGCCTCGCTGAACCCGATGACGGCGTGTTTCGTCGCGCAATAGGTGGCCAGCCCGGCGGCCGGGACCTCCCCGAGATAGGAGGCCACGTTGACGACGTGTCCTGAACCGCGTTCGAGCATGCCGGGCAGAACCAGCTTCGTCATGCGCAGGACTCCGTTGAGGTTGACGTCCACGATCGCATCGGTGACCGCATCGGATTCGTCGACGAAGCGGCCCGCTGGCATGATCCCGGCGTTATTCACCAGCACCTGCAGCGGCGACGCGACACCGGCCAAGAACTCGGCGATCGACTCCCGTGATCGCACATCCAGACCGGCGCCGGCGCAACCGAGTTCGTCGGCCGCGTTCTTGGCCAGTTCGGCGTCCAAGTCGCCGATGAACACCCGCGCCCCTGCGGCGATGAACGCCCCCGCCGTCGCGTAGCCGATGCCACGGGCCGCACCGGTAATTACCACAACCGTACCGGGCAATGCGATGGATTTGGGCACCGGTCACTCCCCGCCATTGGTGGTGCTCGTCATCGGGCAGCCTCGCATCGGAGGTTTCAGCGTCGGCATCCTCGCCCGCTTCTCGCTGCGCCGGCGTGCCAGCACAGCGGCGTCGAGCGAATAGGCCTCAGCATCCCAGCCGTCATCGACAAACCGTGCTGACATCGCCTGGGCGCGGGCGGCGGCCGAGGAATACAGGTTGGCCAGCAGTCCCGGTCTGTGCAGGGCATTGGAGATGAATCCGCTGAAGTAGAGACCCCCGTCGGCGTAGGCGTAACTGCCGAAGCCGTAACCGTTCGGTTCGCCGGTCAGGTCAGCGGCATTGAGTGACAACGCAAGACGCACGCCCTCGGCCTCCGAACCCATCGGCACGTCGAAGTGCTGCAGCAGCAGCAGTCCGTTGCCGTAGATCGGGTGCGGCTGATCTCCGCGCACCTGAAAGTCCGAGGTCTGCGCGCCGAACGGGAATTCGACGGCGAGTCCCCGACCGTCGGCGACCACCTCTGAGATCCCGGTCATCAAATGTGCCGTCGCGTCCTCGAATTCGACCTCCGGCCATGCGCACGGCAGGTCGCCGGATATGACGAAAACGCCGGCAGCGTAGGCCATCTGATCGGCGACGGTCCGCATCCCGCTCTGCGGGTGCCCGCTGATTGCGGGCTGCGCTGCGCCCCGCTCGGCCAGGATTGGCGCCAGGGTCCGCGCCTCGGCGATCTGTGTCGTCGCCGCCGCGGCAATCAGGTTTCGCATCCAGGAGCCGTTGTCGTCGTGTACCCGAGCCAGTGACCACAGGTCCAGTCGGCGCGCCTCGACGTCGTAGACCGGACCCGACATCGCCGCGCAGCGCATCGCCACGGCGTTGATCCCCACGAGGGCCGCGTCGGTCAGGTCTAGGCCGCACAGCAACTCAGTACGCACACAGACCAGGTAGCCGGTTTCGCCGCGCGGGCCGGTCTGCTCACCGACGATCTCGATGGTCTGGGCGTGCTGGTCGGCCCACCAGGTAAACCCGGTCGGTAGCCGGTAGGACCATTGCTCATCGATGTGCAGTTGCTCGGTGAATAGCCAGTCGAGGGTGTGCTCGGCGACATTCACCATGTTCGGCGCCCGCTCACTGCGCAGTGACGCGGACCTTGAGCTCATACAGGTCCAGGCTGTACGGCAGGGGCTTGCCTGGCGAGAGCCCGACATCGTCGGCCGACAGGGATCCGGCGGCGATCAGGTGGGCCATCACCGCCTGGCCGAGGAACACCGACAACCCGTAGCCGGGACAGACCTGCGGACCGTGGCTCATGAAGTTGAAGGACCAGTCCTCAGGTGCGCCGCCGGAAACCCATTCCCCCGGCGAGAACTTGTCGGCATAGGGGATCAGGGCCCGATTTCGATGGTTGAACAAGTTGTAGATCAGCACCTGGCGGCCCTCCGGAAGCACGGCGCCGCTGGGGAATTCAATATCCCGGGAGGCCACCCGGGCGAAGAGCCCGGTGGTTGGCCACAGCCGCATGGCCTCCAATAGGCAACCGGCCAGATACTTCAGCGAGGCCACCCCCTTGGCCTTGCCGATATCGGCCCCGGCGATCTCGTTGCGAACCTCGCGCAGCTGCTCCGGGTGGGTGGCCAGGGCGGCCAGCGCCCGCAGGGTGTTGGCGCCCAGAGAGTCGCCCATCGCGAACAGCCAGTGCACCACCTGCCCGGCGGCACCGCCAGGGGGTAACGGGGTCTTGGCGATTTTTGCGGCCAGGCTGCCGGCCTCGGCCCGGGCGAGGTGGCCCTCGATGATCTCGATCATCTCCGGGTACTGAAGGCCGGGCTCACCGGGCATCTTGTTGCCCTGTGACATCAATTCGCCGAGCAGTTCCATCAGGTGCGTGTCATCGGCGGCGTGGTCACCGAAGACCACCCGCCGGGTCATCCGTTGAAAAGCGGCGTCGATGGTGTCCCAGTCGACCGACCCCCCGACCAACCCGGCCGCGGTGTCGGCGGCGACCTTGACGAACGACGTCGCCTGCCGGTGCAGCGCGCTGCCCGGTTGCAGGACGGCATCAGCGAACTCTCGCCGCTGTGCCCAGAGGTCGCCCCGCGAGAGCGTCAGGGCATCGGGCTGGAACGCCGACATGCCCTTCCGCTTGGGCTCCGGATCGGAGGCGAACGGGTTCGGAGACCCGCCGAGGACAAACTTCAGGTCGTCGGGATGGTGAACCAGCAAAGCCTCGTCGGTGGCGAGGCGGACGTAGAAGGGTCCCGGCCCATGGCTTTCCACCAGCCCCTCGACCAGACGGTAGCCAAGATGATCGGCCCCCAGTCCAGATGCGATCCGGGTGGGTAGCTCCCGCTTGTTGAACAACCCCTGGATAATGTTGGGGGCGCCGATCTGAGCGGTGAAACGGATGCCTTCCAGGATCGAGGCACGGGGAAACTCTGCCTTCACGGTCTTCCTAACCCCATGTTGCCTGACCCCATGTTGCCTGACCCCATGTTGCCTGACCCCATGTTGCCTGACCCCATGTTGCCTGACCCCATGTTGCCTGACCCCATGTTGCCTGACCCCATGTTGCCTGACCCCAT